>Ga0070734_10002851_pt1 | contig 19633 bp, 16 predicted proteins | sample Coa_R1_8_FD_66444 | JGI IMG/M metagenome (GOLD analysis project Ga0070734, IMG submission 66444) | Surface soil microbial communities from Centralia Pennsylvania, which are recovering from an underground coalmine fire - Coalmine... | ecosystem: Environmental > Terrestrial > Soil > Unclassified ... | reverse complement strand
GTGAAACCCTGTATTTTGAAGGATTGCGGCCCGAATGTCTAACCCTGAATGTCTGAGTCTGCTCTTAAAAGGTCATTTCTTCTGGTGTCGTCTTGAAGCCGCAATACCCCGCCGGCTTCGCCTGGCCAACTTCCATGGTGAACTTTTTCGTGATTTGCCAATCACGAACGAACTCCGCAATCTCGAGCACGGAGTTCAACTTCGCGTTCTGTGCGGCCACAGATGTAACCGTCGACGCGGCCATCACACATAACATCAACAACCTTACGCGCTGGTTCACAGAATTCCTCCTCCGTCCGGTGACTCTCTAGACGGAGGAGTCTGACTTCGGTAAGCGAAAGAAGAGGTGGGTTATGCAGCGGGGCGATTTTCGTGCTCCATCCATTCGCGGATAAAACTCGGACAGGAAACTATGCCAAAATCTCGATTTTCCCCTTCCATCAGATATGACAACGCTTCTCGATCTAATTCTTCCAGCGAAGCAAGGCTCAAAAGCGGCCACAAACGGCACTCCGACGCCGACTGCACCAACTGATCGAGATATGCGAGATGTCCCTGAAACAACTTGCCGGAAACCCGGATCGTGACATGCGGTGCGAACTGAGGGGAAGTTCCACGAGCGTTCATGTTTCTCCTTGGGTGGCGCCAGAGTACTCGACTACGCCTCACTCTATAGATGGCGCGGAACGGCGTTTCCTGCGAAAAGACTCGTAAAAGGAATGTAAAACTCGGTAATCAGAGGTTGGCGAACCGGCCGGAGTTGCGCTGTGGAAAAAATAGTCAGGTACCGGGGACTCACTGCACACGCAAGAGCCCGTTACCGTTGCTTCCTTCCGGACCTGGCGGGGTTGGCGGGAGTACGTCGCGTGAGACCGATACCTGACCTGAATCATTCTAACATTCGCAGTCCCAATCGAAATCGCCGGGAACACTAAGTCGAAAACCTTCGCTCAAGAAACACAGCAGATTCCGCAGCATCCTCCTCATCGCTCCCATTTTTGTTGACGCTATCTCCAGCAGACGCTATTCTCCGCATGCGAGCCCCAGTGTTTTTTCTTCTATTCGGATAGGCTGTGAAATAGAACTGAAAGCACTTTTGACGATCCTCCTGGAACTGGCAAAGTGAACTATCGTCCTGTCTGCAAGGAGGCGCGCCATGCTTCGCAGCCGCACATTCGCAGTAGTTGGAATTCTTCTGTCTTGTTGGCCGTATCGACTGGCGGGCCAGAAGACCCCGACCGATCTGATCATCGCAGGAAAATCTAGCACAAGCTCTGCCTCCCTTGGAACGCCACAGAGTCCCGCAGTTCGATTCAAGCAGGCTGTCAACTACGCTTCCATTGGTCCTTATACCGACTCTGTCGCCATCGGAGATTTAAACGGCGATGGCAGACCTGACTTGGTGACAACCGGGTATCTGGCCTCAGGCTCGGTCATGCTCGGAAATGGTGATGGCACCTTTCAGCCTGCGTTGGGATTCAATTTGAATTCAAACGGATCTCTTGTCTCCATGGTCACGATCGCGGACGTCAATGGCGACGGAAAACCTGATCTCGTAGTGGCCAATCGATGCACCGACAATTCCTGTTACCCGGACGGGTCCGTTTCGATTCTGCTAGGCAATGGCGACGGCACCTTCGAACCGCTTGTGAATTACGATTCAGGCGGCTACATTGCATCTTCCGTAGCAGTCGGCGATGTGAACGGGGATGGACACCCTGATCTGGTGGTCAGCGACTGGTGTCAAACCTACGATTGCCCCTCAGGGCATGCCGGAGGTATCGGTGTGCTTCTTGGCAATGGAGACGGCACTTTCCAGCCAGTGGTTTTCTACTCCGCCGGGTACAGAGCCGCGTGGGCGGCGGTCGCAGATCTCAACCATGACGGCCGTCTCGACGTGGCCGTCGCTGATGTCTGTCAGGACAACTCCTGCGCCAGCGGTCATGGCGCGGTGAATGTGCTGCTCGGCATTGGTGATGGCACGTTTCAGCCTGCAGTGCCATACGATTCGGGTGGCTTCAATGCCTCGTCGGTTACGATTGGCGACTTGAACAGCGACGGATATCCCGATCTCGTGGTCACCGACCATTGCCAGGACAGTGGTTGCACAAGCGGCAACGGTGCTGTCGCCGCATTGTTAGGCAATGGAGACGGCACCTTCCGGGAGCCTGTGACCTACACCACCGCCGGGTACGACGCTGTATCCGTGGCCATCGCGGATGTGAATGGCGGTCCTGTGGATCTGGTGGTCGCGAATCATTGCAAGGTCTTCACCAAGTACTGTAGCCAGGGCGGCGCCGGTTCGGGTGGAATTTCCGTTCTCGTCGGAAACGGTGACGGCACTTTCCAGACGCCCATCGCTTTCTATACCGGCACCTACGGGGCCAGTCAGGTTCTCGTCGCTGATGTGAACGGGGATCGCAGACCCGACCTTCTGGTGGCCAACGAGTGCTCCATTGCCAAAGGCAACTCCTGCACCACCAACGGCACAGTTGGTGTCTTACTGAATAGCCTGTTCGACCCGGCACCGACGACCGTCACGTCCTCCGTGAATCCATCGATCGTCAATCAGGCGGTGACGTTTACCGCGACAGTCACGTCCAGTCCATCGATTCCCGACGGAGAGATCATTACCTTCTACGACGGCACTACGTCGATTGGTACGGCACCCACGAAAGCGGCCACGGCCATCCTGACCGTATCGTTTTCAAAGACGGGGACCCACAACGTGAAAGCCGCTTATCCAGGGGACCTTTACCACAAAGCTGCTGCGGGCTCCATTAAGCAGATCGTCAATTAACTGCAACTGCGACGATAAAGTCTGAGGTCGGCCAATGACCCGAGTCGTCTCTTATTTCAAGTTTCAAGCAACGCCCATCCTTCGTGGTTTTCGAAGGGTGGGGATTACTGGTGAGTCGGCTAGAACATCGTAAGTTGAACCCTAGCTCGACCGAAGAGCCACAACCGGATCCACAGAAGTAACACGCTTTGCAGGAAGAACCGATGCGACAACCGCTGTGATCATCATTATGCCGATACAAACTAGATAGATGATCGGGTCAGTCGCGCTGACCTCGAAGAGAAACGATGCAATCATGCGCGACACCGCGAGTGCGGCGATCACCCCGAGACCGCACCCGATCAGCGCGAGCGTGGCCCCGGATCTCAGCACCAGCGTTGCAATTCCCTTACGCTGGGCGCCCAGCGCCATCCGGATCGCGATCTCTTGCGTCCGCAACGATGCGGAAAACGCAACCACCGCATAAATCCCCGTGAGGGCCAGTACGAGCGCAATCAGGGCAAACGTGGTGATGAGCCCGGTATTGAACCGCCTCGGCGCCTCCACGTTCGAGATAGCATCATTCATCGTCCGCACTTGTTCCAGTGCAAGCAGCGGATCAATCTCGGCAACGGTCGACTGCAACGTACGAGTCATCCGCTCGGGAGGAAGAGCGGTGCGTACCGTGATGTATCCTCCGGCGGGTTCAGCAAGGTTTGTTGTGTCGACGGAGCCATCCAACATAGAGACTTGCTTGGCTGGTACATACCACTGCTGGTCGCTAGGCTCGTCGTGCGAAGCCATCTTTGTATCGGGAACCACTCCAACTACCGTCGCCCACGGCCGCTTCATTTGCGGGCTGCCGAGGTGCATGCGCTGTCCGACGGCCCGCTGACCCGGCCAGCAATGTTTCGCCATCGTTTCATTCACGATCACAACGAGAGGCGAGGTGGAGCGATCGTCTTCCGTGAAGGTTCGCCCATCAAGGAGCGGCATGCCCATCACGCGGAAATAGTCCCCGGAGATAATGCCGAATGCGGCGAATTCAGGTTTCCAAGTGACGAAAGACTGTCCCTCGACGGTATATGCGGTTTTTGGATAAGCACCGCTTGCAGGCGCCGAGCTCGTAATGCTGACGGCAACGACTCCTGGCTTGCTGGAAAGGCGGGCCATGACCTCATGGTTAAAAGTGTCGGCAGAATCGTTGGTCGGATATTGCCTTAGGGGTAATTGATATTCAGCGGCCAAAACATGATCAGGATGAAAGCCAGGATCGACAGCACGCATCTTTTGGAAGCTTCGCAGAAAAGCGCCTGATGTAATAAGCAGCACCAGCGCGACAGCGATTTCCGAAACCACGAGCGACGAACGCAACCAGGTATGACTCGATCCACCCGTGCCCGTCCGGACTCCTTGCTTGAGATTCTCAATCAAATCAGTCCTAAGGGCGGCAAAAGCTGGGGCGAGGCTGCAGAGGGCGCCTGTTGCGAGCGCGAGCAAAACTGCAAATCCAGTGACAGTTGCGTCAATCGAGATGGAATCGATACGCGGCATCGAGTCAGGCATCACGCGCAAGGCGATGCGCATCGCGGCTGCAGCGAATGCGAGACCCAACAACGCGCCGGTCATCCCTAGCAGAAGCCCCTCAAACACCGACTGCCGAATGATGGCTCCCGAACGCGCCCCTAAAGCAAGACGAACCGCGTATTCGTTGCGGCGACGTATAGCGCGAACCAGGAGCAGTCCTGCCACATTCGCGCAGGCAATGAGCAGAACAACAGAGACGGCCAGAAACAAGATCCTCAGCAATGGCCGAATTTCTGACACCTCATATTCGAGCAAGGGCGTGACATCGCCGCGGATGTTTATCGGGCGACGGTGGTCCTGGAGATCGCGCATGATCTGCCGGGCGACGCGATCGGCATCCTGCGCTGCCTCCCTTAGGCTCACGCCGTCCTTAAGGCGCGCGATCATCTCGTATCCCCAGAAACCGGCATGCTCATCGGAAAGTTCGTCGGCAGTCAGACTCATCGGCACCCAAAGCTGCGTCTGATCGAACCCGTCCTGCGGAGGAAACGCAAAGCTACGCGGCATCACGCCGATGATCGAATACGCCTTGCGATCAAGCACGATCGAACTGCCGAGAACATGTGGGTCTCGGTGATAGCGGTTCAGCCACAGGCTATAACTGATGACGGCAACGGGTTCATGTCCTTCATCTTCCTGTTTCGTGAAAGTGCGCCCGAGAATGGGAGACACCCCTAGCGTAGAGAAGACATCCGATGTAAACCGTACCGCATTCACTCGCTCCGGTGTCGCGCCCCCAGAGAGTTCATAGCTTGCGTCGATATAGCCGCCAGTATTAGAGAACGCTTCCGCGGCGCTCGAATATGCTGCGATCTCGCGAGCGGTGACAGGAGTACTAGCGTTATCGCCCAGGTGATCTCCCAACAAAACAAGCCGATCCGGTCGGCTGAACGGCAGCGGACGCAGCAGCACGCCCTGCACGAGCGAAAAGATGGCCGTCGTGGCGCCAATCCCAAGCGCCAAGGTGAGAACGATAGTGACCGTGAACCCAGGTGTTTTCCGCAATTGTCGACATGCGAAGCGAAGATCCTGCGCGAGTGCCATGCTAGCTTCTCCCCATGTGAGCTGTAGCCACCCGAAACGAGCTTGGAAAACGTTACGCCAAGCAGACCCAAGCATCAAAAATCAACCGGCTGCCCCACCCTTCGCGATTTTCGAAGGGTGGGAACCTCAACTGCGTACTGTGAGTCATCAAGGCAGGTTCACGTTCTGCTTCCCGGAATGCAGAAGGATTTTGTGGCCCTTCCAGTCCAACTCTCCCGAGCCGTCTTGTGGAAGGGAAATTTCTGCCGCAACACCCCTCGCACCCTGCGCATATTGAACCTCGACCAAGCCTCCGGGGGTAGGCAACGTCGCACGAACCTCCTTAAGCCCGCCAAGATGCGGTTCGATGAGCACCTTCCCGAAGCCCGGCGTCTTCGGGCGAATCCCCGCCACGATCGTCAGCAGATCGTAGTTGGGATGTGCACTCCACGCATGTGAATCCGACCGTGTAGGTTCCGGACTCTCCGCCCAGGTAGTCAGCCCAAGAGCAACCATGTCATGCCACGGCTTGAGCAGCCGCAGATAATCATCCGCCATTCCGGCGTGCTCCAATGCGCGAGCCAGATAAAAGCGGAAGTAATACGTAGCGGCAGTCATCGCCGGAACAGGGCCTGTTGCCGTGAAGCCCGGATCGCTACTAGAAAGAATATTCGTCAGCACTTTCTTCTGCTGGTCCGCAGAAATGACATCGAGCCAGATGCCGAGAATATTCGCGTGTTGACTGAAATGCTGTTGCGCGGGCGTGTCCGCTAAAAGTCCGTATTGCTTGCTCCAGCAGAGCTTGCGAATGCCCTGAGCAGCGCGCTCTGCCGCTCGACGGTACCCTTCTGCCACATGCGGATCGGCGTACGCATCCTCAAGTTCGGCGGCATAACGCAAAGCTTCGATGAACTGCAGCGTGAGAACTGAAGACCCACCATTTTCATCCTGAGGTGGCACACCACCCTGGAAATCCTTGCCCCAATCGACGAATGGCCACCACTCAATCTTTCCAACCAGGCCGTCGGGACGCTGGCGGCGAAGCCACCAATCGAGCACGGCCCGCGTTCCCGGAATCTGACGGCGAACAAACTCTGGATCATCCCGGTACATGTAGAAATCGTGAACCATCCCAACCCACAGCAGAGAAAACGTAGGAATCATCTGCACCAGCGAAGATGGATAGCGGCTCTGCGTCAGGCCGTCAGGAATGCGCGAGTCATTAAACGCTTCGATCGCCTGTCGCCCGAGACGATCGTCTCCGGCGACCGTGTAAGAGATGAGCACTTGCAGGCGAGTGTCCCCGATGTACTGCAGACGCTCCCAATACGGGGTGTCCATGTAAGTGTCATGCGCGTCGAGCCGTGCAGTGCGCCAGCCGATTTGCCAAATCGCAGCAAGTGATGGATCGTCAGACTGAAACGAAGCTTTCTCGGTGAAGGGATACGCGGTGAACCAACTGCGCATGCCTTCAAGCGTGACTGGCTGATCTTGGGTATGAATATCGATTTGCAGGTAGCGCCAGGTTCTCCAGGTGAGCGGCATGAATTCGTGAGAAACCGAACTGGGCACGAACTCGTCGACAAGGCCGAAGATGTGTTTGCCTTCAATTTCGTTGCGGTTCCCTTTGTCGCCGTCTGCATCCACCAGCGCCTCTGCGTAAGTAAGACGGATGGTCGCACCCAGACCGCTCGCCATCAAAACCGGATACGCCGTGGTCAGTTTTCCCCGATCCAGAAGAATGCTGGCATTAGTGTGCCTCGGAACTGTAACTGAGCCATCCGGAAACCCGGCCGGTTTCGGGATTCCCACCGCACGGACCACGGTACCCACAGGTTCCGAAGTCATCTCCATCGGCGGGAGCGGATCCGCAACGAGTTGCCAATTGTTCGGCGGATCGCTCTGACCGCGAAGAGCACCCGCACTCAACGGAACCGCTTTGCCCCAGGACTCCTGCCGTTCCGGCGATGCGGCGTTCCACGACCAATCAAACCTGGAGGCATCCAGGGTGATTCCGGGTTCGGCCGCATAGTAGAAATCCGGAATATCGGCCGGCAGAATATCGATGCCGGTGGCCGCCCCCGCTTCCCACGTCGAGTCTGTGTCAGCGATGCGTTCCGCTTCAGAATTTCCATACAGGATGAAACCAATGCGCTCACTCATCTGCGCTACTGCGCGGTGAGTGCCGAAGTTCCAAACCGTGGCGGCGAGAACGTTACTTCCCTTGACCAGAAACGGCGCGAGGTCGTAGGTCTCGTATCGCCAGTGCGCCAAGTCCGCACGGCTTGGTCCGCTGCCCACTCGACGACCGTTCACATAAAAAACAAACTGGTTATCAGCGCTGATGTTGACGATGAACTGTACCGGCTGCTGAGGAAGTTCGATGGTCTTCCGAAAGTGGAGAACACTCAGTTCGCGGTCAGGAGCATTTGCAGCTGTTATCCATTCAGCTTTCCAGAGTTTGGATTGTTGCCCGGGTTGGGCGTTCACGGCGAACACACACCAGATTGCAAACACCAAGAAAAACCAGATCAGTTTTTTCATGAGAGCGCAGCACCGCGCACAAGGATAACCCTTCGCACGGTCGCATGACGAAATCAACCGTTGCTATTAAAGAAGGAATGGAAATCAATCACTTACTCGCCGCAGTTTCGCCCGAGTCAGAAAGACCTCAAATCGGCCACCATCCAAAAAGCCCCGGTAATAAGGAAAGTCAGCACGAATTCTGACCAATTCAAATGCGCCTCAGGGTGAGCGATCAGGCGCGGAATCCATACCAGCGTGCCAAAGAGGGCGAGCATGAGTGTCATCAAACGTGCTGCAAGTCGTACCTGGCGATTGATGAGGAGGGCAATCCCCGCGACTGCAAATGCGATCGTCGTAAGTATCGCCCAAAACATTTGGTTGGGTGGAATCCACCTCGGAACCAAGTCAGCGGTTTCACGAAGGTAGAAGATCTGACCGAGCGTAAATGAAATCGCGCAGGCTCCGAGTCCAAGACGCGCCAGTTTGCCGAACGCTGCCGCCCTCGCCGGATTTGCCTCAACCGCAGCGAACAGCGCGATCGCGCCGCAGAGTAGGGAGAATTGCTCAAAGAAACTTGAGTATGGAGCATAGACCGTCGGCGTCGCAATGATGCTGGGCACGCACGCCACCGAGAAAATCAAATAAACAACGCCGAGAATGATCGAAGCCGCCCGCGAGGTCCGCGAGTACTGCGTCCCGATGCCACCGGCAATTTGAGAAATCATCAGGCACTGGCCGATGATCGTGCCAAACGGCAAGCTCCAGATCTGTCCCAAGGTTTGCCAGGTATCGGAGTCGTGCCACATCAGTGCGATGACGCCGAACAGCGCCGCCGACATGCCAAAGACGACCCGTCCGTACCGCACCCTCTTCACACCAAGAAACTAACAGATCTCTGACCCGCAAATACTGGATCGGCGCCCTTACGATAAGGTGGATAGAGCCTCCAGTCTGGGTGGCTTCGGTCGGCCGCCTTGGAGAATCGAATCAGCGCTATGCGGTGTAGGCCGACCACCGAATCGAAGCATCCGACGCTGTGGTCTAATGTTGCGCATGAAGGGCTTAATTATTGCCTCGCTCCTGCTCATTGGCGCGGTCTGCACGGCTGAAACGAAATCGCAGTGTAGGGTCCTCGTGAAGATCGACTCAATCATGTATGCAGATACGAACGACGAGACCGTTGATAGCGTGACGGTATGTGACGACGGCAAAGCTACGGCGTTTCACACATTCACCGAGCCATCACTAGGCGGTGCGCCACCTCAGCCGACAAAATGGGACTACGGTCATCAGATCGACCGGGATGCAGTTTCGGACCTTCAGAAATTCATAAGGCGAAAAGATATTGCCGGTCTGCATGAGCGCATGAAGATTGTAAAGACGGGCTCGGTCCTTTATTTTGTCATGCACTTCCAGATTGTTGATCAAGGCAAAGAACGAACAATTACCTTTCAAGCCCCGGTGTTTACCTGCACAGATGAGCACCCCGAATTGCCTAACGGCGTTCTGGATCTGATATGTGTGTTTAGCGATCTGTACAAACGTGTGAAAACCGGCGTCCCGCCTGAAAATGGCTGTGGGTGCAAGTCACTGCACGAGATGGCGGTCCCACCACACGGTGGTCAGTGACGCTGCCGCCAGCAAACGATAACGCTCAAACTCTCGCAGAGTGACTCTTTTGGAACCGGAAAGCTAGCCGCAGTCAGTCGTCGTCTTGATGGGATTGCGAAATACCGGATCGCACACACGGTCCGCCAGTTCGATGAGGGCTTCTACTTGCGATACAGCTCCCAGGATCAGAGCTGTCATAGGACGAGACAACGCTTTTTGTGTTTCAAGTGCAAGCAACGTATCCATTATTTTTGGGGAGGGCATTGGTACTCCTACAGGTCTCAATTTATGAGAATGGTCTCACACTAGTAGGATTCTGCAGCCACACGAATGGTCCCTCCAATACGGTGGATTCCCAATTACGAAAGTACAGTGTCCCTCCGGGAGGCCGAACTTAATCTGGATTTCCCAACGGTCGCCAGCGCGAGCCTGACCATAGACTGCCCCATGCTCAAACGGTCCATGTAATCATTTCGATGTTGTCCTAATTTGCCGGGGATGACTTAGGCGCTGTCGCCGCATCGGTTCTACGCCAGCAGTCGTAGAGATACTGCCAGTGCTCGTCGAGGCCCTGCGAGCGATGTACCGTAGCCGTCCGCTCAAGTGGACCAGAGAACGCAATATCATACGAAGGCTTCGGAGCCAACTTGCCAGCGAGCCAGGCGCGGGCCGTTTGCTCAGAGTCGATCTTTACATCCGCAGGAGAGTCGGTTAGCAGCAAACTACGCAGGCACTGCTGCGTGGGCTCGCAGCAGGTTGCAGCCTTCTGCGGCATGGCCTGCAAACGCTCCATCCTCGAGATAATGCCGAGTAACTGTTGCTGTTGATTTTCGGGCGCAGACAGCGTTTCGTAATACCGGAGCAATGGCAGCGCCGACGCGTCCTCCAGCGGCATCAGGATCCACCAATTGCTGTTGCGGTCGGGAAGCTTATTGAAAAATGTCAGGAGGCGCCGCGTGTTATCGCCGTGCGTATGCGGGAGCAGGTCGTAGATCATATGGTTGAACACGACACGATCCTGCGGGTGATGGCCCGTCTCAAGCCAGCGCAGCAGATCTTCCTGATCCGACACGCTCATCTTGCCTTGATGTCCCGGATCAGGGAATACCAGCATGAATTGCAGCGTAACCGGGATCCAGATGTCCCAGTAACTCCGGAATCGTTGGCCTTGCCGAGTCTCGATATTTCCCTGCATCATCTGCCACTGCATGTATTGCGATGGCTCGGTCGCGAGCAGATCCAGCGCCGAAGGCGCGAATTGGCGTCCGTAATGCCCAAACGCATTGATCAGCGCCTGGTGGCGGAGCCAAGCATCCTGCTCCTTGCCCAGGATGTCGAACCAGTACGTAACGGTCTCCGCCGACCGCAACCCCAGCGACTTCAGGGCGATGATCCGGCCCATGTAATCGCAGCCCGGGTCGGCATTTTCATAAATGCGTCGGAAAGCCGACAATTCGGTTTGTTCTTCCGCGTGATCGGCACCCGGCGCAAAGTAGCCGAGCCAATACGCGGCCAGCGCCTCCCGTTCCCCGCAACCGCCCTGAATAATCTGGAGCAGGTTCTTTCGAGTGCGTGCGTTCGGCGGGACAAGACTCCACCGCGCATACACTTCAGACAAAACCGGCATGTCCTGATCGGCCAGCGTGTTCTCCGCCAGATTATGGTAGTCGCCCCTTTCCTGATACTTCTGAATCAAGCTGATCGCCCGCTGCGTGCCGATATTGCGCAGCGCCTGCAGAACGACCGCCTGCTTGAATTGACTACCATTAAAGAGGTGTTGTTCCAAAATATCGACGGCGTGCTCTTGCTGGCCCGACATCACCAAGGCGTACACCATCGTAAGAACCAGTTCCTTGCCCCCGAACCCCGCGTGCAACTCGCGCGGCTCGGGATAAACATTGCCACTATTCAGTGCAGAGTTGAGAACTGCCGTAAGCAGGTTGTCGAAACTCTCCCACCGCGGATTGTCCTGGTGAAGGACGACCAGAGCCGAACGTGCCAACATCGTGTCCAGATAAGGGGCGCGTCCATTCTGAACGAGCGCGGTGATCTGCTCCGGGGTGATGCCTTGCGGAACTCCGATCTGCACAGTGCGCAGAAGTTGCGGAGTCAGCGATCCGCCATCAGCCCAACTCGCAGAGCAGGCGAGTAACAGCACGACCGCGCTGGCGATCGAACGCTTCACTGATTCCCCGGCTCAGAATTGTTCAGGCTGATAGTGCCCACCAGATGCAGTGGCACGTTCCCGAGCAGTTCGGGTGGCGAGACTTGCTGACTCGATTGATACCCGCTGACACCGATCCGGTAGTAGTCGGTTGGCCCTTCTCCGCGCATGAGTTTCTCCGTCGAGCGCAGGTTCAGGCTTTGCAGCTGCAGCGACTCGGGCAGATCACCAGCTTTGCACGACAGGCTTTTCGCGCCTGCAGAACTGCACCAACTCTTCCATGCCTCCGTAGTACAGCGCTCGCGGATTTGCTTGAGCTGTTCGTCAAAATTCTCCATTTCGTAGCGGATCACGACGATCGATTGCCGCGATTCTGCCGGAGACATATTGTCGCCAAAGCGGTCCAGGCCGAGTTCCATCAGATGCTCGAGAACGCTGTCCATCAGAGCATCAGCCGGAAATTCCGCCCGAATTCGTTGCGCAAGCTGAAAGCTGGGATCGCGCGGCTGGCCGTTGACGGAACCCTCCGTGTGAACCATCCGCACCCGTTCAAGCTCCTTCAACTGGCCCTGATTCTGCCGCACGTAATCGCGGATCAGCGCCATTTGCTTGTCGAGCTGATCGACGGCATTCGAAGGCTTGAGCGCTGACACAGCGACTCCGCCCGCAACTACAGCCTTCGCCGGCCGCAGCTCTGCCTCGCAATCACCGCTAATGTTGACCATGCGCGACGGGTATGCCTGCCCTATCTGCGCCAATGCCGGTGCAAGCAGAACTGGCACCAGGATCGTCGAAAGCAAAAGCCCCCGACGCAGCCCAGCAGTTGACCAATGAAACACACGCTGACTCATAGCGTTTCTCTACCAAAATAGACACCCGTTTACCACCAATTTCGCGGGCACAGCCTTACTTTCGTTTGGACCACACGTCATGGGTGGCTCGCCCTTCGGGCTCTTCGAAGGGTCGCATTTCGGGCGTGTCATAGAGCCTCGCAGGACAAAAGTGCCGCGACTGAATCCCCAACCTGCGATATATTCTGAAGTCGGCGTCACAAATCCACGGGTCCTTTGTCGGTGAAACGAATGAAACGGTCGTCCCTCTTAATTCTCTTTCTGAGCATCTTTCCAACCGTGCTTGCAGCCCAGGCGACGGAAATTGAAGCCGTCCCCGCTGGCCGGCAGACTTCCACTCAAGCGTCTCCTGCGAAATCGGCAGAGCCAACTCCCGCGCAAAATCAGCCGCCCGATTCCGTACCTCGTCGCTATGTCGAACTTTGGAATACAGGTAACTTTGATCAAATGGAGTCGCTTTTTTCTCCTCCCGTTGCGATGGTCTCGCATGGGAATCGGGTTCTGCTGACCATGGAAATGCTCAGGAGAGTGATTACCGCCTGGCGAAAATCAATGCCTGACCTCAACTTGAAGATCGAAGACACAATGGTCGAAGGCGATAAGGTCGCTATGCGCCTCAGCTTCACGGGTTCTTACAAAGAACGCCTCTTTGCCGGAACGGCCTCTCCGACTCCCGAGATACCCAGGACCGTGCGCGCCACCGAGATGCTGATCTTTCACTTGAAGGACGGTAAAATCAACCAAATATGGGAGGAGTACGACGAACTTAGAATGCGCGTCGAAATGGGCGGATCGTGGCACACAAATGAAGAACTGGAGGCAGCCGGTCGATCCTCCAAACCCGCCGCCTCTGAGGCACCGTCGGTGGCAGCCCCTCCTAAACGCTGATTAGACCCTCCAGGGCTAGCTGCGGAACTTCCGTAGAGACCGTTCCTCGATGACGGCGCTATCGAGACCGAGCCGCGCGTTTACAACATTTTTCTGATGCTTCCTAAGGCACCCGCTTCATCCTGGCCCTCTGAAAAACCGCGCCAAATGGGCAGTTTCGAACACTGGGGTCTTTTTTCTCTGTTGAAATTATTCTTTCTTCTCTCTTGCGCTCATCGCTTCATGCGGATAGGATTCTGCGCGCGGTTCGGACGGTTGTTCGAATCATTTCTCTGATCGTCAGCCTTTGTTCCCCAGGGGAACTAGGATCCATTCACCAATCAGTACAAAAGGAGAGCAGATGAGAAGAATCATTGTGATTTTTGCTGTCGTTGCGTTGTTCGCCACAGTCAGCTTTGCCCAGAACGGTGGTCATCTATTGATCAACAATGACAATGTCAGCGCCAACACCGCCGACATCGACACTATCAGCGCAGCTGGCGGTGTCAAACTGTTGAAGACGGTTTCGACGGGCGGGACCGGACTCGGCGGCGGCTATTTCGCCGCTCCGCGTAATGCCATCGCACAGAACCTCAAGTGCTTCTGGGTCTCTGATGCCGCTACCAGCGACATCGCTTCCTTCGAAGTTGCCGGCCTGAAGAAGACTGGAAACTTCACCAACGCCTCCCTGAACGGCGACTACCTCGGCATCGGCCTCACCGAAGCCGGCAGCTTCCTGATCACCGCGTGGTCCGGCAGCGCCAACCTGGCGGTTCTGAAGATTAACTCCGACTGCACGCTGACCATGGTCGGATCTCCAATCAGCCAGCCCGATAACGTCGCCGATGTCACTGCCACTTCAAACGGCAAGACGGTCGTCGTTTCCTATCCCAACGCCGGCGGAGCGCAAGCCTACTCCGTCAGCAGCACCGGAACTCTGACCGCCATCGGTCCAGAGCTCGTGTTCGCGAACGTGGTTTCCAGCTGCTCTTCATTCGGATGCTTCCCCACCGCTCAGGACGATGCCGGCACCGGCCAGTTCTGGATTTGGGGCAATGCAACTCTGAATGGCGCTTCCACCCTCACCGCGAAACTGGGCAGCTCGGGCTTCACCGGCGCTGCACTGCAACAGTACTCCAGCAGCGGTCTGGCGAACGTTGAAACTCCGTGGTTCAGCCCGGCTGGCCGTGCGGGCAACGGTAACCTCTACCTCGGCGCATCGGGCTTTGGCACCGGCTACCCGGCAGGGATCATCGTCACCACGTTCAAGAACGGGGTCATCACCTACGTCAACGCGACCGTGAACAGCGCCGCCTACTATGCCGGCAACGTTCAGACCATCGGCGCCAGCGGCACCGGCAGCCCGCTCACTCAGATCTGGAGTGACGGAAGCGCCAACAACACAGTGCAGGCCTACACGGTTAGCGGCACGACCCTGACGCCGGCCGGCAGCCTGCAGACCAGCTCCTCTGGCTCGTTCGCGTTCTCGACCAACGGAGTTGATCACTAAACCAGACCGCGTACCCACCTTCGAATCTGAAGTCAGGGTGCCGGACTAAGTCGTGGGAAGGGGAGGAACTCAACACAGGTTCCTCCCATTTTCTTTTCCGCCCGTCCTCGAGCACTCTGACATCTAGCAAGACCAGTTCCCCATCCCTTCCTGATTTTTCGATAGCGGATTTCGACGCAGCTACACGTCCGCTGTCTCAATTTCCTTCCGCGACTGACAACTCTGCCAGTCGGGCGATGCCTTCGCATAAGTTGACATGGCAAGAGGCATGCCTGGACCTGATGGCTTGCAGATGAGGGAAAATGGCCAGCACCACGCAACCACCGCTCAACATCCGTAAGGAATTCCATATTAGTAATCCGTTCACGAAGTTCTTCTTCTGGACAGCAAAAACGGACTGCCAGATCATCCGCTTGTGTACGACTTGGACGCGCAAGACCCATGTCGCCAGAGGCTTCTTTGTTCTCGCAACATCGGTTCTGGCGTTCGTGGCCATGGACTACGCGCTCTCCACGACTGGCCGCACCAGTAGACTCGCACTCCCTCTAGCGCTTCTGTTCGCGGCCGTAATCTTTATGTTCGATCGAGAGCTGGTCGGACATTGGTCACGCCGCTCACTCTGGACCCGTTTTATCTTGTCGATATTTCTGGGAGCCACACTTGCGGTTCCGCTCGTCATGTCGCTCATGCAGGATCGTATCGACCAGCAGATCGAACGCGACTACGTCGCCAACAACAAGGAAGAAATCAGCCGCCTGAAGCAGCGTCAGCAAGAGGCGGACAAACACCAGGCCGACCTCCAGAATCAGCTTGCTGAGTTGCGGACCCAGGCCCAAGAAGCGGGCCGGAACCGCGAGGCTGAAGTGGTAGGCCGCGTGATCGCGGGTCAAACCACCGGGATTGCCGGCGAGGGTCCCGCCTACAAAGCCGCCAACGAGCGGCTTGCATTCATCAACGCCCAGGAAAAAGAAATCCAGGAAGAACTCTCTCGCATTTCCGAAGATCGCAGTCGCGTCGCGGCGGATTATAAGTCCCAGGAAATCAAGCCCGTTTATGATTTTCCCAGCCGCTTCGAAGCGCTCGATCGGGCGACTCCCTTCCTCAGCCCGATGTGGAAGGTGTATTGGGCGATTACCTTGCTTCTCATTACCTTCGACACCATGCCCGTTTTGATGAAAATGCTTTCGCCGGTCACAGACTACGACCAGCTTTTAGCTGTTCAGGTAAATGAGAACCACCTTCGCGTCGGTAAGATCGCCGAGTACAACGAAGGCGTCATTAGCGCGGACTTTCTTAGTGCAAGGCCTTCTAGTTCGGAGCTTTTCGAACGAACCTTCGAATCGGCGGATCCGACGTTCTGACCAGTTTCAAACGAAAGGATCTGAGCAGCACTGTGCAACTCAGGCGTAGAACCAGACTGCTCATCCGACCGTCACCGCAGCCACCTCGTAGTCCTCTACCCTAGGTATGTTGAAGCGCAATTCGGAGCCTTCGAGCCGGAACGGAATTGTCCTCCCCGAGCGAAGCAGCTCCACCGCCTTAACCTTCACTCCGCTGGGCAGTGTCAACCTGACGGTTTGTTGCCCGAGCGGATAGACCGTGTTCAGCCAGCCGTGATGCGCGTTCGGGTTCGTGTAATTGAGCAGGTGGACGGCGTAGCCCGGCGCTGTTTCCCATGCAAAGAGCTCGACGAATCCATCGCCGTCAACATGGACGACGGCTTCATCGTGAGTGATCCAGCGGATCGTGTTGTGCAAAAGGCGCAAAAGATCGCCATGCCCAGTAAGCCAGAAAGTTCGTTCGATGTCCCCGGGGAAATAGGCTAGACGGCTGGAACCCACTTCACGCAACACAACAGCGGGTTCATCGGTATGCGAAGCCGGCGGATAGGCCAACTCCGGAGGATACTGCACGAAACCAGGAACAACCGTCAGAACCGGATCCGTCACCGGTTCCAGCGGCAGACGGTTTTGCGCGCCCGGCAGCCAATTCGTATTTGAAAAACCCTCAAGAAGCGGATGACTACGTTCGATTCGCCCGTAGTACGCATTGCCGTTCGTTCCAATAACATCTCCAGCTTTGCGAATGCCGAGCAAGTCGGCGAGCCCAAACTCCTCGCGCCGCTGCAGGTTCTCGTCGTACAGGCTCGTCTCGAAGCTTGCCATCACGGACCCGCCGGAACGAACGTAGTCGCGGATCTGCTGGCACTGGCGGTCGCTCAGCATGGCTATGTTCGGCAAAATCAGCGCACGATATTTGCTGATTAGCTCCGGATCGAGGCGGTCTTCGTGCACAAAGTCGAAGGCGAATCGCCCGTTAAGCAGCGTCGCGTAGATGCCGTGTGTTGTCTCCCGCATGTAGTCATGAGCATGAGCGGCGGACGGTCCCTGATATAGAAGTTGCGTACTCTGTCCCATCACGACGCCGATATTCGCGAGAGAACGGCGGGGCTTCAAATGGGCATCGTGTTTCTTCGCCCACTGAAAATAATCGGAGCCGACTCTCTGCCAGCGTCGGTCTTCTCCAAATCCCGCCTCCGAGCCGATGAAGTGGTAATAGAGCGCCATGCCACTTGCCACTGTTTCGTTAAGCCACATCCTGGCTTCAGCTGGATTCTTAGACGCATTGCGCCACCGGACTGTACCAGTCGAGTACGCAGCCGAAACGTTAGCCGCGAATTTTCCTTCCATCATGGCGCTGCACACCCGCCCCTGCAGGCTGCATCCCCAGACTGCAGGGTCTTCCGACGTGCGCCCCTGGTTGTCAGCCTGAAACCACGCTGCGGTTTTGCCGAGGCGATCCAGGTTCGGACCGCAGCGAACATTGCCGCCAAGATTTGCGAAGAAAAAGCTGTCGGCTTTCTTTTCCTTGGCGATGGCGTCGTATTTGTGCCACAACTCAAGAACACGGTCATTGAAGGCGCGCCAATAGCCCGTTGTGTGCGGCGGCGGAAGCTTGCTGCAAATCGCACAATGACAGTTTGGCAGGCTCCCGATCGGAGGCCATCCGTTGGTGTAGAAGCAATCTACGTCGTACAGCGAATTGATTTCGCGCATGATCGCCGGGATGTAATCGTCCATATAGCTGGTGAACATGCAGGTGTGGAACAGGCGGGGATCTTCATCGCGCAAAAGAACGGAGCCATTCGCGTCGCGCATCGCCCACTCCGGATGGGCCTCAAGTGCATCGCCCCAATTCAGGTCCGGACTCATACGGGCCACGACACGCATGCCGCGCTTCCGCGCAGCAGCGACACATTCGCCAAAGAAGTCACGGCCATTGAGAAATCTTCCGTGACGGTGAAACTGAACCTTCGAGGGATAGAAGGCGAGGATGCCAGTCACACTGATGAAAACGATATCGGCGCCGGCCGAGTGCCAATAATCTGCCCACTCTTCAATGTTCATCACCGCCGGATCGTGTTCGGTCATGTTGCTCTGACCGACGCGGCGAATCTTCTGCTGCCAGGGCAAAGTAGATGGATCGACTGCCGTCAGCCTCGCCGGCAGAGGAATCAGTTTCGGAGCCGTGCCGCTGATGGCCGCGTCGGCGATCGTCTCAGGCCAGATTGTCGGAGGATGGAGTGTTTCGATGGCGGCAGCCAATGGAAGCGAAGCTGCGCTGTTCTTGAGGAAAGTGCGCCGGTTGAGCATGCGCACCATTATGGCGGATCACCGGCTTCCTACGAACAGCAAAGAATCAACAACGACCGCTTCACGCTGCTGACCGCCAAGACGATCGGATCACACAACCAGCGCCCCACAACCCGGCAATCTCCATAATGAGGAGCAGCGCCACGCTCAACCGGAACAGAAACGCCACCTCACCGACGCCAGCTTCGAAGACGTTATTGGGACCGGGGCTGACAAAATGTTCGAGGCTTCCAATCACGAGCCCGGTCGCGAACACCACCACCAACAGGAGCGATCCAATCACCCTGCGGTGCGCCCAAAGCAAGGTCGTACCGCACACCGTGAGCGCGATTGTCAGGGCGCCGATGCGCGCCGCCTCCGCGAACGACAATGCAGGATTGAGCTCGCCGGCCAAGCGGAGATGCCAGATCGTAACCCCGAGATTTCCCAACGCAACGATCGCCGTGAACGCTGTCGAATTCCTCATATCTACCGGGATTCAGTTTGCTCGATAAAGATTCAGTTCGCCGGACGACGGTTGGTCAAAAATGGATTCCACCATCACGTAATCACATGTCTTGACGCCAACGGCGAGGAGCTTACACCCATTGCAAGGCGAATTGAAGCTAGATCTGTGTAGCCAGAGGGCACCTTTTACCAGCATGGCCCGACTTGTCATGCTCTTTCAGCAGGGCAATGGCAAACCGTTCGGCTCTCGCGAGTGCCTCGATCTCGTCTGCGGCCAGTCCCTGATTTGCGGCTAGTTTGCGTATATCCGACAAGTGTTGCTCAAGTTCGGTCTTGGCAAGGCAGTCCATTGCAGTCCCCTGACAAAAAACTCTGTATCCGTTGAACCCTTTGCTTCCAGCCTAAAGCCACCAGACCTGTGAAACAACCCCACCTAGGTGCCACTACCCGCTATGGTTTTGGTACTAATGGCGTTTGGGAAATAGTGTTATCCACCGTGGGTGTTGAAAAAGTGCGTGATCGGAGAGTTGTTTCAGCCGCGATGATTGCGGCGGCCAAGCTCTTGTCCTCACCTCAGCTAAGAGGCGGCCTCCAGCGTGGGTGTTATCGGTTGGC
>Ga0070734_10002850_pt1 | contig 19636 bp, 8 predicted proteins | sample Coa_R1_8_FD_66444 | JGI IMG/M metagenome (GOLD analysis project Ga0070734, IMG submission 66444) | Surface soil microbial communities from Centralia Pennsylvania, which are recovering from an underground coalmine fire - Coalmine... | ecosystem: Environmental > Terrestrial > Soil > Unclassified ... | reverse complement strand
TTTTTTTTGTTTGGTGGCAAGTCTGGCAGCCGCGGTTCAGATGGCGGAGTGCTCCTGGATCTCTACAGCAATCCGGATTAACTTCTCAAAAATATAGATAATCAGCTATTTTTAGTCTGGTAGTCCCGAATAGTCACGGTCAGGCGCGGAGTTTTGTTCGCCACCTGTCACAGCCGATCTCGCGTGTGTGGAAGAGGGTGTGAACTAGGCCCTATTTTGGGGGGTTAAAGCTGGTGCCGGGAGGGGGAGTCGAACCCCCAAGGTACCAAGTACCGGCGGATTTTGAGTTCCACAGTCGGTTCTGAACCGTTAGGAAAATTCTCTACTCTACTTGATTCTTAAAGGTCTTACCAGCGCATCGATTCCTACCGTCGTGATCCGATTTGAGGCGTTTTGAACATGGAACTACTACAGTTTTACTACAGTTCCAGGTGACGAACGACCAACCAACCACCGGTTTTTGAAGATCACACAGTGTGTTCTGATCCGTTTCGAAAATCCTCTATTCTACTCGACTCTTCAAGGACTTCTTAGATGTCTGTTGTGACGCAATCTGGTCCGATTTGACCGGTTTTGAACATGGAACTATCACGTTTTTATCACGCATTCCTTCGACTGATGAGGGTCCGTTCCGCTCTCGTGGATTGCTCATACTCTGGTCGGACTAATCCCCTGTACCCGACAGGGTAATCTTCTGTGGAGATCCTGCGGCATTGTCGGTGAAACTCACAGCTGCGTTCAACGACCCAACCGCCGTAGGTTTGAATACGATTGAGAGCGCGCAGTTAGCGCCCGGAGCTAAGGTCGTCCCGCAATTGTTCGCCTGATGAAATGACGAAGCATCCAGCCCCGTGATCTTGATAGTTGAGATGTTAAGAGGCGCGGTACCAGGATTTTGTACCGCGACTGTTTGAGCTGCACTGGATGTCCCAACTTTTTGAGCTGGGAAAGTAACCGTAGAAGAGGAGAAAGATATGAGCGGGGTGAGGGGAGCGATGGTGAAATGAGCCACCCCGGATTTCCCGCCACCCGGCGGCGGATTGCTGACCACGATTGATGCCGTCCCACTATTTACTAGATTCGCTGCTGGGACCAACGCGGTCAGTACCGTACTTGCGTCATACGTCGTCTGAAGCGGGGAACCGTTCCAGAGCACAGAGGACGATTCAACGAATCCCTGTCCGTTCAATGTCAATTGCAAGTCTGGACTTCCTTGCGATGCTGACAGCGGCGTGAGAGAGCGCAGCACAGGCACCGGATTCGATGTCACAGACTTTGCCAGACTACTGGTTAACGAGAAAACCGCTTGAACATCGGGCGTTGAACCTTGCCCGATGAATGCGAAGCCATTGGTACCCCAGCGTACCAAGCTCTGAACGATGGGTTGGCTTAACTGTGGAAATGCAAGCGCTCCGGTCAGCGCTAGAGATTGTTGACCATAAGCTGAAAGCGTTATCGCTGAAGAATCTGCTAAGTAATTCTGATCTCCGATAACGAAAATGTGGCTCGTAGGAGTGTCCAGGAGAAGGTTGAAAAGGTTTGGATACGACGTATCGTTGTAAGTCGTCACCGGAAACGATCCTACCTGAGCTTGAGAGGCGGGATTCCAAACCTCCCCGGCGCTGGTATAGAGCAGACTGCCATCCGAAACAACCTGCGCCCCAGTTGTATTGTTAATGCCGTAACAGCACTGCGGAACTGTATATTCAAGACCCTGAGCACCGATGTTAACGACGTTAAAGAATGGGTTTTGTGCTTCAGTGAACGGAAGCGAATAGATAGTTAAGGGATTGCCGGCATAGGCAAAACTTGAAAAGCTCAACGTGCCTTGCGCCGAGGTGGGTACATAGTTCACCATCCCAGAGTCATTGTACAAAGCCATCTCGCCAAATCCATATAATGGTATATCCGTGGCGAGGACAACCTCCTGGGGCGTCCCCGGAATTCCCTTCAAGTCTGTCCCGGATAGGGCTCCGCAACAATCAGTACCATTCGGCGGAAACGGAAAGGTCCGGTCAACCGTTCCTGTCGACAAATTGATGCGCTGCACCGTTTGATCCTGGTTTGCCACGACAAACAGATAACTTCCGTCGCTAGAGGGCGCGAGCAGCCATGGGTTCTGACCCACCGGAATTGGTGTACCCACGGCTCCTGTAACCGGATTAATGGAAATCACCGTATTGGGGTTGGCAGGAGCGGAAGAAGGAATCGAAGCATAGAGCAACGTTGAACCCGGAACGGTCGTGAGAAAAGCAGCATCGACATTTAGAACCGCATATCGAGTCAGCGGTACCCCAACACTGTTTCCGCCGCCCGGCGTTGGATTCGAAACAGTAACCGAGATTTCTCCAATGGCTCTGGTGAAGGTGGAATCGAGCGTCGCCTCAAGTTGGCCGCCGCTGTAGTATGTGGTCGCCTGCGGTTTGCCATTTACCTGCACAACTGAGGCTGGATAGAAATTTGCTCCGTAAACCTGGACAATGATTGCGCCATTATTGATTTGCACAGTGGGTAAGCCGAGGGACGTCATTACCGGATTCGCATAGGCTGTGTCGCCGATGCCGTTCAGGCTGATTCCGGCATGTGGATGCAACGGGTCGTTCGAGACAATAGTGAGGGTCCCGGTGCGAACGCCGGAAGCCGTTGGAGAAAACACGATTTCGATATCGCAGAAGCCACCGGGCTGGAGAGTTCCTTGGCAATAATTCTGTGTGATTGAGAAGTCACCGTCTACGGAAGCCGATGAGATGTTAAGCGGGGCGTTACCTGCGTTAGAGAAAAACAAACCGTTACTTACGCCAGTTGTCTTGACGAGCAGATGTCCGAAACTGTAGCTTCCCGAACTTGGAGACAGTTGTGGAGCGATTCCTTGCCCCGAGACAGCTATGCTCTGGGGAGATATCACTGCGTCATCGTTGAAAGTCAGAGTACCGGAAGTCAGCGAACTGTCAACCGGAGAAAATGTAACGGAAACCGGACACTTCGCACCAGCCTTGATCGTTGCACACGAGTCTTTCACTGTAATAGTTGCTGCACTTGAGACAACACTGTTGAGATGAAATACAGAATTTCCGCAGTTTGTCAGATTTAGAATCTGCGTACTGGACTTCTTCGCTGTGACATTCCCAAAGCTCAAGCTCCAGGAAGAAGGACAAAATGACGGCGCGGGAGTGGACATGTTCAGCTTCGCGATGAATGTGTGATAGGCCTGTGTAGGCGGCGTTGGTTGGAAGCTTCCCGGAGTCGTTGGAAAGTCGGTTGTTGAGGTCTGCCCAAAAACGACAAGGTCATTCTGATGATCAACAGAAAGAGCAGAAAATTGAGATGCAGGGAAAATCTGATCAGTGGAGCTGAGAAAACTGCCGAAGAGAAGAGCACTCAGATCGGGCGACATTTCCGCAAGTACCATGTCCGACACGCTTTGTCCGTACACCCATTCGCTTGTAAACGGATTCTGTAGAGGAAAATCCGTAGATGCGGTCATACCCCCAACGAAGACATTCGAGTTGCTATCGAGCGCGATCCCGGTAAAGTTCGTTCCTTCGTTGCCGGAGGCAGGTGTACCTTCTAGATACGTCGCCGCCAAGACGGCCGATCCGTTCGAGTTGAGCTCCACGATAAAACCGCTGTTGCAGGTGCAATTCTGGCCCGATTTCAGAGTCTTCTGATAAGCGTTGCTGCTGACCGGCAAATTGGATTCGCTAGTCCCCCCGGTCATGTAGACATCGCCACTTCCGTTAACTGCCAAACCGCCAACCAGGTCGGTTCCCGTGATATAAGTTGCATACTTGATTGCTGAAGCTGCAGCGTTTAGCTGCAGAATGAATCCAGCTGACGAATTCCCGGAGTTTCCGTTAGGAAACGTTGGCTGAATAACTCCCGCAGTCGCTGGCAGGCCAGGACCTGCCGTCCCCGCTATCGTCGCTTCGCCATTCGCATCGACGGAGATTCCGTTAGGGATAAATACGTTGTTTAGATAAATGCCAAGGTTTTGGGGAGCGATTCCTGGAACAATGGTGCTGTAGGCAAGCGCACCCTGCCGATTCACTTCGAGGACGAAGGTAGAGTTGTAAGGATAGCCGGGTACCGTATTGGAAAGAGTACCTGGGGTGATTTCAAAATTGGCGTCGTCCGTCACGCCTGCCAAGTAAGCGTTTCCAGAGACGTCGAGCCCAAGCACTCCACTTCCGCTTCCGCCAGTCTGAACGTCCGTGCCCTCAATCCCCCCGATCAGGCCTGCGTAGTTAAACGCACTCCCGTCCGGTTTGAGTGAGGCAATAAAGAAGCAGTCATTATTGCCCTCGCAGGTTAGGGGCGGAACGGAACCTACGTGCGGGAAGTCATTCGAACTAGAGGTACCTGTGACGATGATGTTTCCAGAAGGATCCACCGCAATGGCATTTCCATAATTACGGGATGAGCCACCCAGATACGTCGAGTAGAGCAATGTACGCCCAGTCGGGTCGAACTCAGAAACAAACGCGTCCGGACTTCCGCTGATTGTTTTTTGCAGTCCATTTACGATAGGAAAGTCAGGAGAGACCGTGTATCCCGTTACGTAGACGTTTCCAACAGAGTCCGTCGCTACAGCTGCCGAGTAATCCGCGCTGCTACCCGCTAGATAGGTGGAGAAACTGAAAACGGGATCGATAACCAATTCGCGGCCAGGATCGTAAGACCCAAGCTTGAACTGGACAGAAGAATCTGAATTTAATACAAAATCGGCACTAACGTCCTTACTCCCGTTGGGCGTCTCTTGGAAAGCACGGGGCTTTTGGAAAAGGAGTTTCCCGTTTGCAATCGAAATCTCAAGATTTCCGGAAGAATCTAAGACCATCCTGTTTCCGCCGTCGATGGCAAACCGCACTAATTCAGGATTTGCACCAACACCGATGCGAAAATCGTGCTCCAGTTGATCGCCTTTTCCGTGAAACATCAGATCGATACCAGGATAGATGTCGGAGTATAGGACCTGGCCTACGTTGGGAATGCCCTTGATCCAGCGCGACGGATCATTACCAATTAGGTAATTCGTGACGCTCGGAAGCGGGGCTCGTCCTACTGGCTCTACATCCGATCGAGCCCCAATGATCCTGAAGGCTATGCGAGCACTTGCCCCTTCGTGGCCGACAACGATCTCCGCACCGCGTCCGGAGAAGAGACTCTGCACATTCCCCCTACGGGAGAGAAAACTGTAAGAAGAAGGCACTTGCCCCATATTCCTCTCAAAAACCAGCGGTAAAAGGGAAGCCTTCGGGTTGCCTTCTGCCGCCCTTGCGGCCCAATGGAAAACGGCTGTTACGAACAGGATTAGAGTGACGAAGGTGCGCGGTTTGAGCATTTGGCTGATTCCAGGAGAGGTACTTAAGGCACACAAATACTACTGATTTTGCGTGCCTTGGGATAGTAAAAAACTGCGGCAATAGTGAGTCCAACGCCGTCATCAATCAGAACCACTTCGAACCGTCCCGATCGTCGACACGAGCGAAGGTTTGTACCATAGTTGATCGATTTTGATCCTTTATGACTGGATCTGCCCGGTTTTGAAGATCACACAGTGTGTTTTGATCGGTTTCGAAAATTTTCTATTCTACTTGACTCTTCAAGGAGTTCTCAGAATTCTGTTTTGATGCGATCTGATACGATTTGACCGGTTCTGAACATGGAACTATCACGTTTTTATCACGGCAGCGTCCGCGCACGAGTAGATCGACCGCTTCAAATCGCGTTGCGCAACTCAAGAGTCCCACAAGTAAACTTCTGACCCAAATGGCTCTAAGTCATCCAATTTCAGGACTGCACCAGTCGGGCTTGCTTGTGGAATGGCGAACTCACAGCGAGACACGAGAAGTGTACGATACGTCCATTATCATTCTCTATCGCTGCAACTCGCCACGAATCTCCTGGACCTCAGCTGTAGTCTGCAGAGTTTTCTACAAGTCCGTTTCTGCTGAGTTCCTGTTTGCCGACCATCAAGGAGCAACCAGGAGACAATGCCGTAAGGCGCCCAGTTGGTGATAGTTTCGAGACCTGTTGGATTTGCCAGCGCTATTGCGAGCGCTGTTTCCAGCAAGGAAGCGCTATGGATTACGACGTAGTGATTGCGGGCGCGGGACCCGTCGGCCTCCTGCTTGCATGTGAACTGAGGCTTGCCGGTGTATCAGTCTTGTTGTTAGAAAAACTAGCAGATCCGAATCTCCCGATCAAAGCAGGTGCGATTGGAGGCCGGGCTCTCAACATCCCGACGATTGAAGTCCTTTACAGGCGTGGGCTGCTCCCCGCGCTGGAGAAAGCAGCGCTGTGGTGGGCCGGCGCGTCAACCGACAGAAAAGGACTCGAAGCCGCCGTACGGGGTGCCGCTCCGCCCTCGGAGTTAGAAATTCCCTCGAATCGCCCCGAAATACCACGGGGGTTTGTCGGCCATTTCGGGATGATGTTGGACGCGAATTTCGTTGACTATAGTGAGCCCGAATTCGCTGACAGAGGTCCTGCGGCCGCGGCCGGCACCATTTCCATGCAGAGTCTCGAAGCTTTGCTGAGCGAGCGTGCCGCGGAGTTGCAAGTCGAGATTCGCCTCGGGACAAGCCTCACAGATTTCTCCGCAGGCGCTGACAGCGTTATGGTTCACGCTGGTGGAACGACGGTTCGCTCGGGCTGGCTTGTTGGCTGTGATGGCGGGCGAAGCACGGTGAGAAAACTGGCTGGTTTTGAGTTTCCGGGAACCGATCCTCAAATTAGCGCCTACTCCGCCATGGTCGAAATTGCCGACCCGCACAAGTTAGCTCCCGGCTGGAAGCGAACCAGCAAGGGAACATATGTGAATGGTCCGATGCCGGGACGAATTTTAATAATGGAATTCGACGGTCCACCAGAAGATCGGGATGCCCCCATCACCCTCGAAGAGTTGCAGACAAGCTTGAGGAAGGTCTCCGGAACGGATGTAACGCTCGACGCCGTTTACGCGGCTACGCGCTGGACCGACAATGCCCGCCAGGCCAGCACTTATCGGGTTGGACGAGTTCTGTTGGCGGGAGACGCAGCTCACGTTCTTACACCAATTGGCGGTCAAGGGCTCAATCTTGGAATCGGAGATGCAATAAACCTGGGCTGGAAACTCGGTGCAACCGTGAACGGATGGGCGCCCGAAACGCTTCTCGATAGCTACACCTTAGAGCGTCATCCCATCGGCGCGTGGGCCCTTCAATGGACCAGGGCACTGGTTGCATTGATGGGTCCTAAGCGCCGTGATCTTGCTCTTACATCGGTTGTCGCGGATGTCATCGGGGACCGTGGTGGAGCGACATCCCTAGCCAAGAGAATCTCCGGTGTATGGCAACGCTACGACTTACGCGGTGATCACCCCTTAGTCGGACGGAGTGCGCCCGATCTTGAATTCGAAGACGGCAGAAGGCTCGGCGAGTACTGCCGTGAAGGACGCGCCCTGTTATTTAACTTTATCGATGATGCTCGGATCTCCGCCTTAGGTGCAGGTCGGCGAGACCGGCTCAGTGTCATAGTCACTAGACTGAAAGAGCATTCAGACTTGACTGCTCTCTTCGTGCGGCCCGATGGTTTTGTTGCTTGGGCAGCCAACGAACGACTCGACCTAGATGATGCTGTTTCCGCCCTGTCAACATGGCTAGGAGAATAGGCACTGCGACCGCAAAAACCAATCAGCTACGGTCCTAACAAATTAAGACACTTGCTCTTCTCGACAGGGGCCGCAAAATCGGACACAGATGCTACGCTAGCCGATCGTTATTTTCGTACATTATTCCTTGACTTTTTTCTCTCTTGAGGGATATGCTCGTGGCCTTCGTCTAGGCCCCAAACCTTACACAGGTGCTACCTGCAGCACCTTTAACACATCATTCGTTGGTTCACAGCCCTAAGGGATCCCGTCGTTGTCCTACTAATTTCCGAAAGGAGATAGACAGTCATGGCACCCTTTGAAAAACCCAATGCCGAATTGCCAAATTTCTTGCGGTTTGTACCGAGACCGCCAGGCGACTGGATTGACATGGAGTTCGTCCTGCAAGAAATTGAGCAGGAATTCCGTGGCGAAGTGCTAGCCGTTGCGCTTGAAACGATGGCGAACGTGCACCGAAACGTCGCCGACGGCGCGGCAAAGGTTGCGAATATCATTCGGGGCGGGCAACAAAAAAGTAGATAGCGTTATTCCCCCGAGTACTGAAGGCATCGATCCTCGACCATCGGTGAGGCAGCACGATCCAGGTGAAACTCAGCCGCTGGCCTGAAATGAGGCAAACGTGTGCCGCAACATTGAAGGCCGTGCGATGAAAGTTGCGAATATCATTCGCTTGGGGCATCCAGGTGGATAGTGTTATTCCCGGCATACTGAGCGCGTCGCCCCGCGATATCTCCGTAAGGAATAGCGCGATTGCGGAAATAGCCCTGATTGGTTATCAGGATCAAGGCAATCTTGGCATGGGGTATTTGTCCGCCGTGCTTCAGCAACGGGGACATACCGTCCAGATGATCAATATTCGCGACGGGCCGGATAACATCGCGGAGCGACTCGTATCGCGGCAGCCTCTCGTGGTTGGCTTCTCTTTGATTTTTCAGGCTTTCTTACCACGGTTTCGAAGAGTTGCCAGCCGGTTGCGGGAGGCGGGAATCACCTCGCACTTTACAATCGGCGGGCATTTCCCGAGCCTGTGCCACGACGAGGTGCTGACGCAGTTCCCTGAATTGGATAGTGTCGTGCGATTCGAAGGCGAACTCACCCTCGTTGACCTCGTCGATCGCCTTCTGAGCAACAGGGACTGGCGCGAGACACCTGGATTGGCCTTCCTTAATGAGGGTCGAGTTGTAGAAAGCGAGCCGCGGTCTCTCGTTCAGGACCTTGATTCGCTCCCATACCCATACCGGCCATTCGAGCCGGAGCAGATCGGTGGTTTCCCCACATTGCCGCTGCTTGCGAGCCGCGGGTGCGCACGTCGGTGTTCGTTCTGCTCAATTCACACCTTCTACCGAACTGCGCCTGGCAAAGTTGTTCGCGTGCGCAAGCCCATGAAAGTTGTCGAGGAGATGCTGTACCTGCTGCAACATCACAGCGTTCGCGTCATCCTTTTCCAGGACGACGATTTTCCCCTTTGGGGACCGGCTGGACGTCGCTGGGCGGACGAGTTGGTGGCGCGCATCTACGATGCGGGATTGGTCGATCGCATGATCTGGAAGATCAGTTGTCGCGCTGAATATGTGGAGTACGAACTGTTCCGTAAGCTGCGCGATGCCGGTCTCTTCCTCGTGTATATGGGTCTTGAGTCAGGTACTGAACAAGGACTCAAGGTGCTGAATAAAGAGATGTCGGTGGAGCAGAACCTGGCGGCGGTTCGAATCTTGAAAGAGCTGGAACTGAACGTTTCTTATGGGTTCATGCTCTTTGACCCGTCGAGCACGTTCGAATCCATCCGCGAGAACCTAGCTTTCTTAAAGAATGCCACGGGCGACGGGCGCGCTGCAGCGACATTCTCCCGGATGCTGCCCTACGGCGGCACTCCGATCCGTGACGCTCTGCGAACGGAGGGGCGCCTGCGCGGTGACGTGACGCGGCCAGACTACGATTTTCTCGACCTCCGTTTGAATGAGTTCTATCGGTTACTTACACCCACCGTGCGCCCCTGGATTCACCACAAGGGCCTTACATACCAGTTGGATTACGCGTGGGATGAATTTACTACCCTGACCCGGCTCGCGCGAGGGTTACAAGGCGCCGAAGAATATCGTCAGGCACTGCAGTCCCTGACGATGGAAAGTAACCACCGCCTGTTCCGACATGTCGAGGAATGCTTAGACGGTTTCGAACAGGGGGACCGTTCGAAGCTGATCGTCGGGCCGGCGCAAGCTTACTGTGAAGCCGGTATCAACCAGCTTCTCGGGCTTCGCAATGGCTTTATCGCACGGAACGTGCAGCTCTTGGTGGATGAAATCAGCGCTGATTGCCAGAGTGGTCCGGTATTGATTCCGCAGATTCATTAAAACCCATTTTCTGGAAGAGCACTGCGCCCACAGACATCCCCGGTCCCTTCACCCTAGCTTACGGGGAGACTGACGGGTGCGCCTCCGATTAGGAAACTACACATTCCTAACGCCAGGACTCGCCCGGCTAAGACCCAATGATTATGCGGTTGCGCGTGAGCTCGCTTCGATGGGGTTTTCTAACAGTACCTGCAGAAACGCCGAATACCGCATTTCGTACCACGCGGTTGCGTCCTTGGCTCGCATAGTTAGGCATCAAAGGGGGAACGCGTTGAAGCTGGCGCTGGACCGGATCTGATCTTACAGGCGTGGGAAAACAAGGGTCAAACGGTTAAAGGGGTGGTATATACAGACGGCAAAATGGACCCTCCCCCCACCTCCCGACCCAGAATCATCTGCTCATGCTGCAAAATTGCAAGCATGGACAGTCAAAGGAGTACCAACTACTTTGACTGACCAGAACTTCTCAATCAGACTCAGCAACACCTGCAAGCATCGAATCAAGGTTCCCTTGGAGCCGTGGGGCGAGGTCTACGAATTGGAATCAGACAAGAAACTACAGGTCAATGCTGGCGACGGATGATTTGGCGCAGTCCGTTGCGCCGGTCGTTGTTCGAGAGCAATCATCCCCCGAACTTTGCCTGCTAGGGCTCAGACATGCAAACCGACCTTCTTGAAGGCTCTTACGCAACGATAACATGCGATGCCGAATGACCTTGGTCACTACTATCAATGTGTTTCATTGAGTTATAAGTATCGTTATTCTCATTTCCATCTCCAATTGAGGTCCTAATGGAAGGCACACCAGTTGCTGCAGTGTTGGCGTTCGATTTCCTGCTGCTGATTGCAGTGTTGTTCGGGGTACGGACGAAGGAGAAGTGGGCGCAATCGGCATTGATTGCGGCGCTGTTCTTTTGCTCCGGCTTTCCGGCTTTGATTTACCAGATCGTGTGGCAGCGGGCATTGTTCGCTATCTATGGGGTCAACGTGCAATCCGTAGCGGTGGTGGTAAGCGCTTTCATGCTGGGCCTAGGATTTGGCAGTCTGGTTGGAGGACGCCTTTCGGAAAAATTTCCACAACGCGGAATTTTGATTTTTGGGATTTGTGAGCTCGCGGTGGCCGGGTTCGGCTTGATCTCCTTGCGCCTGTTTCATTGGGCCGCCGGATTCACCGCGGGGACGAGCCTGGGATACACCATTCTCTTCAGTTTCCTTCTGCTGATTGTGCCGACCATGCTGATGGGCGCGACCTTGCCTCTGTTGGTCGAGCAACTAGTGCGCAGCTCGCGCAGCGTTGGCTACTCGGTTTCGACCTTGTATTTCGTGAATACATTGGGATCGGCGGTGGCGTGCTTTGCGTGTGCCCAGATGCTGCTGCGAAATTTCGGACAATCTGGCTCCGTCACGCTCGCGGCCTGCGTGAATACGTTAATCGGCGCTACGGCGTTCTTGTACGGACGCACTCAGAAATCAGAAGAACAAGAGCGTGCACCGGAAGTCGAGGCAAGTGCGGCAAACGGAAGTGTGATCGGCGTGCGAGCGGCTGCGGTGATTGCCGGGGTTGCCGGATTTCTCGCGCTGGGATTCGAAATTGCATGGTTCCGGATTTTTGCTTTAGCGACCTTCGATCGGGCTCCTGCATTTGCACTTCTGCTGGCCACCTATCTTGCCGGAATCGCGGCAGGCTCATTTCTTAGTGAGAAGTTAGTGCAGAAATGGCGTTTGAACCCGTTGGTGGTGGCCGGCGGTGCCATGATCCTGGCGGGGGGGATCTCGGTGTATCTTCCGCCCCTTATGGCCGACCTTTCGTGGCATAACGTTGCGGTTCTGGCCAGCGCTCCTGCTTTTTATCTAACAGCGGTGTTGCTGGGCTCCGTGCTGCCGTTGCTTTGTCAGTCGGCGATTGTGGCGGGCGACTCCGCGGGGCGGAGTGTCAGCATCATCTACCTTTCAAACATCGTCGGATCGACTCTCGGCAGTCTGGGGATCGGCTTCATCCTGATGGACCGCTTTGGCACGCAGGCGATCTCGACCCAGCTCGCGATCGCGACTGCGATGACTGGATTCGCGGTGATCTTGTATCGCACCGGGAAATTTGAGGCTCCGCCGAAGCCCGCGTGGGCTGTCGCTGTCGTAGCACTCACCGCAATTGCAGTCGCGTCTCCCACCTATCGGAACTTGTACGGAAAGATGATTTTCGGGCCGAAGGCAGCTGAGGTCGGCTACATGAAGCATGTGGTCGAAAATCGGAACGGAATTATCGCGGTGACCGCGGATGACGCGGTGTTTGGCGGCGGCGTGTACGACGGGCACTTTAATGTGGATCCGGCAAATGACAAGAATTTTGTGATCCGCGCGTATGTGCTGAGCTTGTTTCATCCACATCCCAAACGGGCATTCATGATGGGCCTGGCTTCGGGATCGTGGGCACAGGTGGTTGTGAACAATCCGGAGGTGGAGAGCCTCGATATTGTCGAGATCAATCCGGCTACCTCTCTCTCATCGCACAATATCCGGAGATCAATTCGCTACTGAAAAATCCAAAAGTGCACATTTATACGGATGACGGGCGGCGATGGCTGTTGGCGCATCCAGACGTGCGCTACGACATGATGGTGGCGAACACTTCGTATCACTGGCGGGACCACAGCTCGCAGGTGCTTTCGACCGAGTTTCTGCAGATCGTGAAGCAGCATCTGTTGCCGGGTGGGATTTACTACTACAACGCGACGGAGTCGCCGGACGTGTTTGTTACTGCGCTTCATGAATTCAAGTACGGACTCCGGGTGATTACGTTTGTGATGGTCAGCGACTCGCCGATTGTACCCAACAAGGACCATTGGTTCTCCGTGCTGGAGCAGTACCAGATTGACGGAAAGAAGATGTTCAACCCAACGACGCAGCGTGGGCAATTGGTGCTCGCCGGATACAATGAGTTCGCCGATAGCATTCAGCGTCCGCCGCGGCTGTTGGGCATCGAGAGCGGCGATGTACTCGCCCAGCGCCTCGGTGCAAGACGCGTGATTACTGACGACAATATGGGCGCGGAGTGGACTCCGGCACTGAAGCCGGGCTGGCGGTAGAAAAGTAATGGACAATCGACAGCAAATAGTCCCTGTTCTGAACGTCCGATATCCACTAGCCAGAAACCTACATCCCTCCGCCAATCCATCCAAAAGAACTGCCAGAACTCGATCAGTCATGTCCTGCCAGCGTGTAATTCCAGCCAAGCTTGGCAATCATCTCCGAAACTCCACGGTTGGCGTAATCCCCCTATCACTCATCTACCCTGAGTCGAATTCTTTTCCTGCGAGTCACTTTTGTAAAGACTCAGGCCGCCACGTCGTAGCGTTTCAGCCAAGCCACAAATTCAGTGTAGGAAACGCGCTTTATTGGCAGTCCGCGAACCAGCTTTCGCACGACATTGGCTCGATGGAACCCGCTCTCACGAGCACATTTATTGATTCCAATTCTCTGAATCGCAGATTTTACTTCTTCACTGGCGACGACCTTCCCTTTTCGCCCGTATTCGGTTGCTGAGAATTCCAAAAGGCTGATTTCGTCACCCTCTTCCCATTTCCGATCTGTTTCTTTCCCCACATAACGGATTTCTTCTACGACGATGTGAGCGCGTTTGAGCAGTCCTTCTGTTCCCGCTTTGCAAACAGTTCCGTCCGGCGCTAGGCTTTTAGCTTCTGGATGCTTTTGATATTGCAGAACCAGATGCGCAAACTGGGAAGGAAAGACAACGTTGTACTGCATATCCCCATTGGCCTTCTTGCAATTCAGCATTCTGTATTTCTTCCCGTCATATACGTTTACGCATTCCATGGAAATCCAATCCTTTTGTTTCGAAGAGTACGCGCATACCAAAAGGACTTTCTCAGTCGATTTCCGATGAAAGGCATATCCGTAAAGAGGGTCCACCATCGGGAGCAAAAGAAAATTGTAGGGACGTGCAATTTTCCACTCTCCAAGCATTTCCAAAACGTTGCAGGTCGTAATCGTAAGTCGCATCATTTGAGGAATGTCAAGCCAAGACGGCGGCTTTCTCGGCAATTCCAAAGCTCCTCGCAAGATGTAATCCCAAAGTTGATAAATCCATTGAGGGACCTCTTTTCCCCAATTCTTTGGAGAATCTTCGGGCGGATAGAGAAATCCGATTCCGTGTGCTTTCGGATCGATAATTGTGATATCCGATTTCCTTGTCTTTTCGTACAAAGCGTATCGTTTCGCAGCAATGCTGTAGCCGTACAACTGGCGTTGCGGCTTCGACGAATCAGAATCCACAAAATTGGCATCCACAAGGTTAAGAATCGATCCTTTCACCGCTTTCTTGTCGTACGGATTCAAAGAAGAAAATCTTTCCGCAATCTCTTTCGTTTCTTCCCATTTGAGAATTCTCAGGCCTTCACTGCCGGGAATATCCAGTTCCCCGCCTTTTTCCGAGCTCACGATTGCCAGAGAGTCGGTATCACAGAAAAGATATGTTCCCTTCTTCTCGGCGACGCATGCTTCGGTCATAGCCAGCAAGAGACGTCCTGCAGAAGTGATCAGAGAGGCCAAAGGAGCAAAGAACCATTTCCCCTCTTTTTCGATCACATCGGAAGAATCGGAAAAGTTCTTTTCTCCGGAGTAGACTTCGAGTTTTGCGTTTCTGTTCTGCAATTCCGGAATCAGTTCAACAAAGAACCCGTAGATTGAATTCGCGAGAATCTTGAGCCAGTAATAGAGCTTCTTGTCTGCTTTGTTCAGTTTTCGTTGTTCGATCACCTTTCTGAAAAGATCGTCTTTGTAAGGATCGATTTCGACCATGCTTCCGCGCAATCGAACAGTTTTCATTCCTTTCTGTTTTCCATGCGGCATGATGCGAATTGCCCGGATGATGCGTGGAACTTTTCCAGTTCGAATGACGGATCCGATTACGTCACATCCCGCAAACCACAGCGAAGTTTTGGAACTCAGGTAGTTGTTGCCAATATTCTGCGTTACACCGTCGTAAACCGTACGTACCGGAAGAATGTCGGTGTCGGGCTCGACAAGCGCAAAGAACCTGAACTCCTTCCATATATCCGGGTCAAAACAGCGATCCGAAGAAATGGTTTCAAGGAGTTTCCGAATTCGCTTTGTATCGTCCTCAAACGTAATACGCTGGGCCGTGAGAATTTCGAAAAGGCCAAGCAGTACACAGCAAGTTGGATATTCGCTTGTGAAATCAACAGGAACAACGGGAACCTCGGTACAGCGAATGCGCGTTTCCGACCTTCCGCCGTAATACGTTTGCATGGCAATCCCGTGATTTTTCGGCTCGATCTTGAATTTCTCTGCTGGACGGACAGTTCCCATTGCGTCGAAATAGTTCTTCGCGACACTCGCAGGGGAATACGCGTTACATGGATTGAGCGGTATAGGATGTTTATCGAATTCCTCCTTCAAGGCGTTCAGAGCATCTACCGTGCATCGCCCGTCCTGTCGTGCGTAGTCGATTTCCTCGAGAGTGACTTCGCCTGTCGGTTCGTGATCAATCTTTTGATGTTGCGTTTTGAACTCCTCACAAAGTCGCTTCAATGAATACGATCGATTGAAGAGAGCCCATCCCAACGTTCGCAAGTCGAGGAATCGTGCTTTCCCGTTATATTTCCATTCTTCAGGCTTCCATGGGTTAGCAAGTTTGATAAATGCTTTCTTGCTGTCAATTGGGGTAATCAGAATGCGAGGGTAATAACGGTTTTCGACGCCGTTTGGGAATTGCCACATCACGAGCGACCACTCATCCTGATCTCCTCGATTCCATGCCAATGCCAGCCGGGACAGGTCAAACGGCAGATTCAATCCACAAATCAAAGCTCCGCTTCTCTTAATTGAAGGCCAGAATATTTTGCGCATGAAGTCAGAACGTGAGTAGAGTGGGAAATCCGGCGGGAACGACTTCACGTCGGAAATAGCCCTTCGCGCATACGTCTCAAGCACGTTACGCTCGTTTCCCGGCAGATCATCGACGTAAAACAAGCCTTCACGAACGACGAAATACTTTCCGTCCTTCAATTCACAGAAGCGGAAAACGCCAAACGTCAATGACTGATCAGCCGTTATCCTTGTTTCCGTATCGATGATCAGAGCATGTGCAGGCCATTTTCGTGAATCGCTCTTCTTCGATTTGCGTTTACGAGTCTTTTTCTTCTCGTCTTGTTCTTTGGGAACTGCATACGCACGCACGAATACATCATGGGTTTCTTTCATCGTCTTTCACCTCCGATTGAGATTTAGCGTGTTTCTCAAGCTGTTCAACGACCATCCACAAACCTACGAGCAACGCTTTTAGAGCTTGCAAGCACTGCACCAATGGATTGACCTGCTTCCTACACCGAATTCCAGCGCTGGCTAAGGCGATATGATTCCGTACTCACGGCGTGAATGGCCTTATCGCCGAAGATCCGAGAAAATCCCGAGCCCAGCACCTAAATGTAATGGAGTTCTAACGTCAATCATCCGGCTCTAGAGAGTCGGTGTAAAGAATCTAACTTCCCGATGCTTCCAGGTTGTCGGGAATTTTACATGGGTTTTTCTGTAGTCACCGGGCGCAGTTCAGGGGATGAGTAGTCTCTACTGGTCATTCATCCGCAAGGCTTGCACGGGATCGACGCGGATGGCACGCAACATCGGAATCCCACAGCCGAACGTTGCTACAGTAGCCAGGATCGGAATAAAACATGCGAGAATTCGTGGATCGGCCCAAGACACACCAAAGAGCAAATCATTCGCAGCGTCGCTACTGCTTATCGCTTTCCAAGCAATCGCCACAACCAGGGTCCCGATAGCAGTTCCACTGAGCAACAGCACCAGGGAGCGTGCCAGAACTATCCACGCGATGTCACCACGGTTCGCTCCGATCGCCATGCGTACACCGATCTCACGCGTCCGGGCTGTGACCATTGTCGCGAGCATCGAATAGAAGCCCAGACCGGTAAGGAACAGAGCAATACCTGAAAACTCCGCGATCAACAGCGTCTCAAACCTCTCTGTGCTCGTTACTAGCGCAAGCTGCATCTCCATACTACGTGGACTCATTAGAAATATGTCTGGATCAAGATCCTTCAGAACGCGGCGAACGACATCTTCATACCGCATGGGATCTCCTGCCACGCGCATCACCAGTCTAGGTCTCATCAACTCGGTCGCCTGTGCAAAGGGAAAGATGGCAAAAGGCTGTGGGGACTGAGTTAGAGAATCTTGCACAGTGTCTGCGATTACGCCTACTATCTCCCGGTCGGCATTGCCCTGCGGATCTAATGTTGTCGCCTGATTGCGAATTTCTCGAATGTCGGGACGAATGCGATGCCCGACGGGATCTTGGTTCGGGAAGTACTGTTTCGCGAATGCCTGGTTAACGACCGCTACTAGCGGTCTTTGCGGCGCGTCATCTGCCAGTGCAAACAGTCGACCGCGCACTAGCGGTACACCTAAAGTTTCAAACAAGCTTGGCTCAGCCACGCCTACCAGGGTACCGAGATCATGCCCTGGCGGATTCGGTCGCCCATCGATCTCCACAGGGGCAGAGTCTGCCCACCCAGATCCCGGCAATGGATATCCACCGGATGCACTGCGAACACCTGGGATGGCAGTGAGCTTCGAAATCAACTCGTGGTAGAAGAGCGCTCTGGTCGAGTGCGGGTAGCGCGCTTCGGTCAGGGGAAGATTGAAGGTGAACAGATGGTCAGATTTGAAACCAGTATTAACGTTACGAAGATTCATGAATCCACGAATCAGGAATCCCGAAGCAAATAGCAGAACCACGCCAATTGCGGTCTGGGTCACCATCATCGTATCTTGCAGCCAACGTGTTCTCTGTCCCGTCGTGGCATGGTGTCCTTGTTCTCGCAGAGCGCCCATCGGAGCAGTCCGTGCGAGCTCCCATGCCGGAGATACGGTAGCGACCACCGCACAAACAAATGATATGGTCGCCGCGAAACAAAGTACCCTCCAGCTCAGGCTAACTTCGGCCAAGCGTGGGATGTCGTTCGGGACGAGCGGTAGCATCACTCGGAGCAGCCACCAAGCCAGCCCGGCCCCTAGCAAGCTTGCAAAACCTCCCAGCAGTACCCCTTCAATGAGTAGTTGCCTTCCTATCCTCCACTGGGTAGCACCGAGTGCATTGCGCAATCCTGCATCGGCTCTTCGCCTCATGGCCCGCGTCAAAATGAGTCCTGACACATTGGTGCAGACAAGCAACAGTACGGCAAGCGCTGATGCAAATAGCAGATACAGCGGCCCCCGCACAGAACCCGAAACTTCATCGATCTCAGGCTGCACCACAACACCGTTCCGATAGCGAACTTCAGGAAAACTCGAAGCGAGCCCTGCCTGTACCGCGCTCAATTCGGCCTGCGCCATCACCGTTGTTACTTTCGCATTGAGTCGCCCAATGACTTCGGCCATTCCATCATTCCGTACGGTTCCCCTTGGGAGGGAGCCCTCTAGAAGAAAACCTATGCTTGTCCAGATCTCTGCCGTCTGGTTGCGGGGTTCCACGAATCCTCTCGGCATGACTCCGATCACGGTATATGGTTCATTGCTGATTAGGAGTGTCTGCCCCACGACTTTTTGGTCCCCACCGAATATTCGCTGCCAGAGTCCATAGCTAACGACCGCGACACGGCTACCGGCACGTTCATCGGCTGCCACAAAATCACGGCCAATTAGCGGGCGCGCGCCTAAGACGTCAAAATAATTGGTCGAGACACGATTGACTGGGATAACCGCACCCCCCACTGCGTCGGCACGGCTTACTAAACGATCGTCGGGAATAATACCGGCCAGTCCGCGAAATGTGTGATTGTGGTCTTGCCAGTCATGAAGGTCGGGCCATGAAGTGTTTTCCCACCAAGACTGCCCGCTGGCGTCATGAACCAGAGTATGCACAGCCACGAGTTGTTCTGGCTGAGATAAGGGAAATGGACGCAGAAGGACACCATCCACGAGACTGTAAACGGCAGTTGTCAGCCCGATCCCAAGCGATAGGGACACGAGCACCAGCGTTGTGAAACCTTTGGAGCGCCGCAACTGACGGAGCGCTAAATGCAAGTCGTTACTGAAGAACAAAGAAGTCTCCGAGCTGACAATAGTATGCAATTGACCATTTAGGAAACAGAAATGACCCGAGTCACATAGGTTGAGAACCGGGCGTCCTCTTTGCTTAAAAACGGAGGAATTCTAGCACTTCATTATCGATTGTCACTTATCAGGCAACTACAATCATTTTTTAGGCCCCGCTCTCTCTCTGTCGTGCTCCTGGGCAAATCAAAACCAGTTGATTATGCGTCCGGAAGTGGGGGGAGGGTCCATTTTGCCGTCTGTATATACCACCCCGTCAAACGGTTAAAGGGGATAGATACCGGGGCCGGGAAAATCCGCACACCTGCCCTAATGTCGAGTGATTTGCTAGGGATTCACTGTTACGATTCGTGAGCGAGTCCGAGGGGCGCGAAATTTTCGCTCATCTTCCGATTCCAGACAAACGATTCAATGTGAAGCGGATCGAAAGCAGTCGGAATTTGAGTGTAACGGCCTTCCATGAGAAGGCCGGTCGGAGTCAAGTAGATTCATTGTGCTTCCATGAGAAGGCCGGTCGGAGTCA
>Ga0070734_10002849_pt1 | contig 19641 bp, 23 predicted proteins | sample Coa_R1_8_FD_66444 | JGI IMG/M metagenome (GOLD analysis project Ga0070734, IMG submission 66444) | Surface soil microbial communities from Centralia Pennsylvania, which are recovering from an underground coalmine fire - Coalmine... | ecosystem: Environmental > Terrestrial > Soil > Unclassified ... | reverse complement strand
TCATACACAGCACGGTCGCCAGGCCGGAAGCATCCGAAACGGGCTGCGACAACACCTGCACGCCGGGGATGACCAGACCAGGGCCGCAGGTGCTTTCGATGCGCACCTCGGCCGTCGAACTCGTGTTGTCAAAACAGTTGTTAAAAACAACCGAATAATTGGTGAAGTAGGCCAGGCGGACGGCGTAATAATAGTTGGTGATCTCGATCAGGTTGCCGGCGAGGAACAGGCCGATACTCTGGTGGCCGGCGTCAGGGCCGACGAACTCGAAGCACGCCACGTTCGTGCCGCCGCCGCAGCCCGCGTTCACGGTGTTTGTCAAAACCTGCACGCCGTTGGCGTAGGTCCGCCCGTAGACGCAGCGGCGGATGTATTCAAACGTGTTGTCGCGGATGACGGTGCCGTAGCCCTGGAAGGGGTCGTTCGTGCTGCCGGTCGTGCTCGTGGCCGTGCCGCCCAGCACAATCGCGTCAATCGTGCAGCCGGCCCCCGTCGCGGCCGGGTTGCCGAACAGCCCGCAGTCGTGGACGTGCAGGGCGGTGTTGGTCGTATAGATCAGCGGCAACCCGGAATTAGCGCCGCCCCCTTCGCGGATAACGAGATGGTCAATCTCCAGCGTGCCCTGGAACTGCGTCAGGATCTTGCCCGCCGTGCCGCCATAGCGCAGGTCAAGCACGCTGGCGCCCTTGGGCGTCGTGTTATAACTCACATCCCCGCCGGCCCCCATGAGCCGCACGGTATTGCCGACCGCGGTGCCGGCCGGGAAGGTTAGCTGGGAATTGATCTTGTACGTGGCCGGCGGGAAGTACACCGTGCCGCCACTCGCGTTCTGGCAAGCGTTAATCGCGTTCTGGACCGCCGTCGAGTCGTCCGTCGAGCCGTCGCCCGCGGCGCCATACGCCTTGACGTTGTAGACCTGCCCGGCCTTGTCCTGGAGGGGCAAGGTTTGCGTCGCCGTGAACGTCTGCGCCGTGCCCAGCACGGCGAGCGTGTCGGAGACGTTGGGCAGCGTGTACGTCCGCGTGGTGCCGGTCGCGATGTTGGCGGCGGAGAAGATCGCCAGCTTGGTATGGTCGGCGTTGTTCTCGACCAGCGCCGCGTTATCCGGGAAGGGGGCCGACGAGCCGCCGCCGGCCGCCAGGTTCTCCCACCTGGAGGCCGAACCCTTGTACGTAAATACCTGCGTGTCGGCCGGCGACACGATCAGCACGTCGCCGAGGTCGTTGAGCGCGGAGGGCACGAACACGGCCGTCATGACTCAGCCCCCCGCCGCCAGGTTCGCGTAAGCGTCTTCGAGCCGGCCCACCAGCGCCGGCGAGAAACCGATGAACGGCCGCGCCGGGATGGTGACTTTCTTGACCAGCAAGTAATGTGTCATCGTCTTCGCCTTGCCGCGTTTGCCTTTAGCCTGTCGCGTCTGTCGCAGGGCCGCCTTGTTGCGCCCCAGCGGCACGAAGTAAAGCGGGGCCGGGAAGTTGCGGGCGCCGCCGGCCCGCTTCGCCGCCGCCGTCAGGGGGATGGTCAGCCACCGCGCCGTTTTCGGCGTCACCTCGCCGCCGTCCTGGTGGATGCCGGCGTACTCCAGGTTGGTGCCGAGCGTCAGCGTGTCCGCCGTCCGCGTCTCGACGTGCCCGCCCCCGGCGCCGCCCACGGAGCGGGCCAAAGCACCCGTGTCCCACAGGGGGGACGTTTTGCCGTTGGGACGCGGAAACTTGAGCGGCCTGAAGGGCGTGCCGTCGGGCGAGCGGCCGGCACGTAGATTCTCTTTCAGGTCGTTACGGATCAGGACCGACGCGACCCCGAAGAACTTGCCGGCGGGCGCGGGGCGGGCGATCTCCGCGCCGACGGCGTTGAGTTGGCGGTCCAGGTCGCGCAGGTCTAGCTCGACGGCAATCACGGGGGGGTAGCCTCGACCCATTGAGTCGCCAACACCAGTTCCGGCATCGGCTGGCCGAACGGGATTTGCTCGAACGACGCGCTCCAAACCCGGAAAGCGATTTCGTTGTAAGCGAAGTAGGCTTCGCTCGACGACCCCACAATGACCGCGTCGTCCGGCATGCCGAGGATGCGCACGTAACGGCCATTCTTGCCGGCGCGCAGCAGGTCCGGCAGCAGGTCCAGCGACACGCGCAGCACCTTGAAACGCCGTGATTTTTCGATTTCGTCCTTCGTCATACCGCGAACTCCCGGTAACGCCTTACCACGCTCTGCACGGTCCCCAAGAGTGGATCGTCGGGGCTGGCCTGGGAGATCTGCTGCCGGGCCTGGTCGCCCGCCGCCGGGGAGTCCAGCGGCGCCCCGCGCGGCACGGCGTAACGCAGCCACGCGGCCAACTTGTTCACGGCCTCCGTCAAATCCGGGTCGAGCGTCGTGTTCTGCGGCAAGTCGCCGGTCGGGTAGGCGGCGCCGACGCCCAGGCCGGCCGTCCAAGTGACGAGCACGTTGCCCCAGCCGGCCAACCAGCGCGGCAGCGGCTGGGCGGTCATCGAGGCCAGCGTGCTGCCGCCCGCGTAGCCGCCCCCGGCGAAGCCCCAGCCGCCGTACACGCCGGCACCAATCGGCCCCGACCCGAAGCGCTGGATCAAACCGCTCTTGCTGCTGCCGTCGGGCCGGTCGCGCTTGAGCACGTAGTCGAGACCCAACATGAGCTGGTTGTTTGCCGTGAACGCCTGATAGGAGTCGCCGTAGCGCCCGGACAGCGGGTTGAAATACACGTCGATGCCGAACACGACGTTGAACGTGCCGCTCTGGGTGGCGTTGTTGTTGAGCGTTACCTGCGTCGCCGAGTCCACCGAAACAACCGTCGTGTTGATCGGCAGCGGCGTCAGCTTGGCGTTGGCGGAAGACGAAGCGGCAATCGCGGCGGGCATGCCGGCCAGCAGGTTTTGCGTGCCCGACAGCTGCGTGCCGTTGGCCGCGTAGGGGTACTGGAGGTTGCTAACCAGCGTCAGGCCGGTCAGCGTCGGCGAGTTGTTGGTGAGCGAGCAGGTGAAGACGGGAGCCTGCACGGGGCGCCAGCGCAGCGCCAGGTCCACTTCGTCCTTGCCGCTGTGCGCCAGGGTGTAGGTGCGGGTCTCGAAGTCCTGCTTGAAGAAGCCCTTGAGGATGCGGTCGGCGTCACGCACGAGCGCGACGGCGTAGGCGTCCTCGGTCGTGTCGGCCGGGTCGAAGACGTTCAGAAACGCTTTGAAGCGCGCCAGACTGGAGAGCACGGCCGGGACCCGGTGGGGGTTGCGTCGGGTCCGGCGCCAGTCCTACGCAGGGGGAGCCGAAAGGCCGTGACGTTCTGGTGAGTTCACTTCGATGGCTAAAAAGCGCGGGAAATCGAATCGCGATTCGATTTCCCGCGCTTTTCGCGGGCGCTTTACGCGACCTTCTCCTGCGCCTCCCGCTCCCAGCCGACCTGGATTTCCATCGCCTGGCACAGCAGGTAGGGGGCGGTCGGGTAGGTGACGACGGTCTGCTTGACCTGCTCCGCCTGCCCGAACTTGTTCTTGACCATGACCGGCTCGTCCTTGTAGAGCGGCTTGGCCGGCTTTTCATTTTCGTCCCAGCCCTTGAAGTGCGGGGCCGTCTTGAGGACCGTGGCCTTTGTCTCCTGGAAGACGGCGCGGGGCGACTGCCAGCGGGTGTACTCGTGACGCGGGTCGCCCAGGGGGCGCCAGCCGCGGGCGATCAGGTACTTCTGCTGCGCCAGCGGGTCGTTCAGGTCGTAGGGGTTGATGTCCTCGGCCGCGAACTTGGCCCGCGTCGCCTCGAAGGCCGCCTGCAGGTCGTGCGCCTTGGAAGCCGCCCTGGTAGCGGGCGGCACTTTCGTCTCGGTCATGATGTCTCGCTTGCTCATGTTACATCTGCCACCACACCACGTTGGTGTAGCCCATCTCCGCCAGCCGCCGCACGTGCTCCTGCGCCAGCAGCTCGGAGTTGAACACGTACAGCCGCTGCTGGTTCGTTTGCGGCGGCGTCCCCTCGACGATATAAACGCTGACCGGCGGCACGGGTGCTCCTTACCAAACGTCCCCGGGGTCTTCCTCGCAGGTGCCGAAATCCGTGTCGTTGCGGTAGGCGGCGCCCCCGTGGTGCGCCACCTTGATTTTCCGGGTCGCCATCACCTTCAAGCCGTGCTGGTGGCACATCCCGGAGAAGTGCCAGTCCTCGGGCAGCACCTTGGGCCGGAACTTGCCGTTGTCCTCGCGGCTAATGCCGTCGAGCACGCCGAACCACACCTTTTCGACCCAGGGCTTCGTAAAGTCGCACACCCACAGGCCGGTGTTGATCGCCAGGAAGTCGTCGGCGCCGACGTCGGGGACGACGCCGCGGCAGTCCTCGACGCCGAACGTCTCCGGCAACTTGAACAGCTGCTTCATGGTGATGCGCCGCACGCCGCGCTCGTCGGAGCGAACGCCGGTGGAGGTCAGGCCGCGGCCGTCCTTGATCGGCACGACCACCGAGAGCACGTCGGCGCCGCAGCGCTGTTGCTCCTCGATCAGCTGTTCCAGCCAGCCCGGCTGCGCCTCGATGTCGGAGTGCATCATGGCGAAGTGCGTCCAGCGGTGACGCTCGCGGGTGTTCAATGCCTGGCACCAGAGCGTGTTAAAGCCCAGCGCCAGGAGCGAGCCGCCCTGCTGCTGCCAGGTCCAGCGATCCACGACCGTCGAGCCGGACGGCACGGCCTCCATGATGCCGCGCAGGATGCGCGGCTCCATGCCGCCATAGCTGGGCAGGGCGAGGAAGGCGACGGCCCCCTCCCGCGGCGCCTTGGGCGCTTGCACAGGGGCCGCGGGGGCCTCGGAAGTAGAGGCGGGCGTGTCCGCGTAGTACCAGGCCAGCGTGTCCACCCGACCCGCCGGGCCGCGGCCGAAGGTCTCGTTGCAGGCCGTTGCCACGCCCGCTTGGTCCGTGTCGTGGCAGCAGATAAGCCCGCCCGGCCGGACCAGCCGCGTGGCCTGTGTCAGGTCCGCCCGCACGCTGGCGAGGTCGTGAGCGCCATCCACAAAGACCACGTCGAAGCTCTGCGGCTTGAGGAGCGGCAGGATGTCCTCGAACCGGCCGACGTGCAGCACGACCTTGTCGAGCAGCCCCAGCTCGCGGAGGTTGTCGGCCATCGCCGGCAGCGTCCAGGGGTTGTCGCCGCCGTTGCCGGCCGTGCCCGCGTCGCCGCGGTGCCAGTCCACCGAATGGACCCGCTTGGCCCGCCGGGCCATGGCGGCCGTGGATAGCCCCTCGAAGGAGCCGAGTTCCAGCACCTCGGCGCCGTCCGCCAGGCGGTACAGCGCCTCGCGCTCCGCCGGGGAGATCCAGCCGCGCACCAGCCGCTCGCCCGTGCCGTTGCGCGGCCTCGCTTCCGTTCCGACCATCCGCTCGATCCCTCTCAGGTGTTGGCCACGAACTGGCCGGCCAAAAAAGTGGAATTAAAGTTGTAATTCGCCCCCGCCGGCCGCTGCTCGGCCTGGCCGCCCAGGCCCAGCGCGTAGAAAGTCGTGTTGCCGTTGGTCGTGACCGCCAGGCGCACGTACCGGTCGTTGGCGTTGGCGCTGGCCACCTGATCGGCGCGAACCTCGAAGGTGGCGACCTGGTTATTCGTGTTGAAGTTGCCGCTGTTGGTGCCCGTGATGTTGTGCACGCCGGCGTTGAAGTTGCTGTTCTGGGCGCTCTGCAGCTGCGCGGAAATCACGCCGCTCGCCACGCTCTCGATGGCGAGGATGTAAAAGGCGCGCTTGACCTTGCTCATATCAATCGGCGCCGGGCTGCCGGAGTTGATGTTGTTGTTGCTGCTCGTCTGCGAGTTGATGGTGTCCAGGAGGGCGAGTTCCTGGGTCATCTGTTCGGTAAAGCCGGGCATCGGTCTTTCCCCTTCGGAGGATGCGGCGGAAAAACCGCCTGGTTAATTCAGGACCACATAGGGCGAGACTACCGTCGCCTGGTCCTGGAGCGTGATCGACTTGTTGACGAGCGGCTGGCCGTCCACGCGCTCCAGGATGCGCCAGGCCGTCTGGTAATTCGGGTAGGCCGTCGGGTATTCGGTGCTGACGGCGACCTCGACCGCCTTGCGGTCGCCGATGACGTACAGGCTCGGATCGAACAAAATCACGTCGCCTAGCGTGCCCAAGGCCGGCAGCTTTTCCGTGATGTACATCGGCCGGTTAAACAAGATGCCGATGCTCCGGTTGGCCGCGCCCGACTTCTTGCCGTCCTCGAAATAGTTGGGGAAGTTCGGCGTCCAGGCCGTCTTGCCGCTGGCGTCGATCAGCTGCGTGACCTGCACCATCGCCGACACGGTGATGAGCCACATCGCGTGCAAGAAACTGTGCGGCAACAGATCGGCGTCCATCGCCGCCACGTCCACGTACTTGACCTGGCTCGCGGCGTTGCGCGTCACCTTGATGGTGGCGGGGGCATTGAGTACGCCGAGAGGCTGTCCCACGCCCGAGCCCTGCATGAAGGCGTAGTCCTCGAACCAGGCGATCGAACGGGCGAACAGGTTGCGTAGCCAGGCGTTAATCCCCAGCGCGTCCTGCGTCAGCGGGTTACTCATCAGGGCGACGCCCGACAGGTCGTAAGCCTTCAGTTGGAGTTGGCGGAACTTCGGCTCCGTCTCAGCCCGCGCCTTAGCTTCGCCCGTCCAGAACATCTGGATCCCGCCGAAGAAGGTGGGCACGCCCGCCGTACCAGTTGTGGTCGTGGCGTCGGGCCAGGGCAAGTTGAGCGACGCCGAGGCCATGTCGATGACGCGCGCCAGCGGGCGGACGAACGCCTCCTCGCTCACGTCGCCCATCAACTCGTCGGCCAACTCCGGCGGCGCCAGATAGCCGCCGGACAGGCCGCTGGCGCTCTCCGACAGCGCCGCCTTGGAGCGGACGCCGGTGCGGTCGAGCACGTCCGGGAAGGCGTAGTCGAGGGTGCGGCCGTACTCCTTGCGGATGCCGGCCGCGTCGCCGGCCCCGACCTTGCCCAGCCAGTCGCAGAAGCAGTGGTCGGGGTCCACGTCGCCGATGGCGGCCTTGTGGAACCGCCGGGCATCGGCGCGGGCCGCGCGGAATTTGCGCACGGCGTCGTCCACCTGCGCCTTGCCGTTGCGCGGCGCAGGTCGATGGCCTTCGATTTGCGAGAGGTCAAGCGCCATGCAACTCACTGGGTTAGCGACACGAAGGGGGAAACGGTCTTGGTCCCGTCCGCGAGCGTGATCGCGCTGTACAGCCACGGCTGGCCGTCACCGCGGTAGCCGATCCGCCAGGTGGTCTGGTTGTTGCCGAACTTGTAGTGCTCGCTGACGTCGACCACGATTTCGAGTCGGGGGGCGACGATGTACTTCGAGGCGTCCAGGAGCAGCAGGCAGTTGGACGTGCCCTGGGCGGGCAGCTTTTCGCTGAGGTACAGCGGGGCGCCGAGCAGGTAGCCGCGGTGCGTCGGGCCCTTGCCGTGGTCCACCGACTCCTGTGCCCCTTGGTTGATCGGGACGAAGAGCATGCGGCCCTGATTGTTGGTGCCGGCGGTGCCGCCCGACTCGTCGTTGAGCCGCAGGATGCGGGCGTACACGCTGGGGTGCGCCAGCCACAGGACAGAAGCCTCGTTCTGGAGCATCGTCCACAGCGACGCCCACATATTCGTGATGTCGATGTAAGTGACGGTGCTGGCGATCTCGCGCGTCACCTGCAAGAGCGCCCCGGCGTTGAGGATGCCGAGCGGCTTGCCCACGCCGTTGCCCTGCAGCCAGGCGTATTCGGTGAACCAGCCGACCGTCAGGCCGAACAGCATGGTGAGGAACTGGTCCAGCTGCACGGCCTGGTCTTCGAGCAGGGTGTTGGAGGCGATGCACAGCGCGGCCAGCTCCCAGGCGGTGAATTCCGTCTGGCGGAACTGCGGCTCGAACTCGCTGCGCAGGGCCGACTCGGCCGTCCACGCGACTTGCATGCCGCCCAGGAAGGCGGACACGCCGGCACTCTGCGCCGTGGCGATGTCCAGCGAGGGCACCAGCAGGTTGCGGCTGACCAACGGCATCTTGGTGACGTACTTATCGAGGACCGTCGCTTCGGCCGCGATGGTCATGAGCACTTCGGCGAAGATGGTCGGCACGGTGTAGCCGCCGGCCACGCCGCTCGACTCGGCCAGGGCCGCCTTGAAGACCGCCCCGCCCTTGTCCTGCCAGGTCTTGTACACGCCCATCTCGGTGAGCTTTTCCTGGCACTCCTGCTTGCGCTTCGGCCCCACCAAATCCGTGCGCGGGTTGGTGTAGTCGTGCATGAGCTGCAGGTAGCTGTCGCGGTAGTCCGGAGCCGGGCCGCCGGAGAAGTACAAGCCCTTCTCGGCGCGGCCGGTGATGGGGCACACCTTCTGCCGGTAGCCGAGGTGCTTCTGCCGGCCCAGCCGGGAGTGCGGCAGGACGTGCGGCATGCCGTCGGGACCCATGTAGGCCGACTGGTGCGCGTTGGACAGGCCGGACAGGACGCGCGTCGCCTCGGAGGCTCCGCGCTGGGCGGGGGCGTTCTTGAGGGCTTCAGCAACAAGCCCCTTGACGCCTTCGCGGTAGGATTCGGTGGCGAGCAGGGCCTTGCCGAAGGCCTCGGCGTCCTGCTGCTGCTTGGTGAGGGTGGAGGCGGCAACCACGGCGGTTTCTCCCGATGAATGTGGCCATCACCGGGTCCGGCTCCAGTCCTAGTCAGGGGGGGGCCGAAAAACCGTTACGTGTTATGCGAAACGACGGTCAGCGGCGGGTCGTGTGGCGGTCCTCTTCGACGAGGACTTTCAGCGCCCGCAGGCCGCCGCCGTATCCGATTTCAATCTTAATTGTATAGCCGATTTCTTCCGGGTGCAACCCGGCTCGTTTCTCCAGGTCCTTGATCAGGTCGTGGTGCCGGGCCCACGAGGAGGCCCGCGGCTGGGTCGTCGAAGCGTTGGTCACGGCTTTTGGTTCACCATCCCAGGGGTCGCGGCCGGCGTAAGGGCGGCTTGGCGTCGCCCGGCAGCGCGTGATACTCGAAATCAATCTCCGGGGTCGTCCGGTCCAACTCCTGCATGACCGCCAGGCAGTCGCGTTTGCCGCCCCGGACGCTCACGAACGGCAGCCACGGCTGCTCCGTGTCCCGCGGGCGCCGCCAGATCGTCCAAACGTTCATCCGTCAAAACCACCCGGCAGCTCCGTATTCCAGCAGGTCTCCGGCCGGAAGCCGCGTCCGAACTCCCGCCACAGCCGGCCGTGATAAATCTTGGCCGTCCGGCCGTCGCTCAGCTGCGTAAGCTCGTACAGCCGAAAGGACGGGCGATCGGGGTCGAGCTTATTCTCCCGGATGGCGGCCTCGGTCGCCTCTTCCTTTGTGTTAAAGAGGTGCCTGCGCCCGGTGATCGGGTTGATAAAAACCCACTGCCGACACGTCACCGTGACCGCCGCACTCATATCACTTCGGTCTCGGAAAAATCGTCACTTCGATTTTCTGGCCGCCGTCATCAACTTCTTCGTTGGTGACGTACCACTCGTGCTCCCACTCCTGACCAGCCTTGATTGCCTTGTGCAGCGACTCCTTGAGGACGTCCGCTAGATTCGAGGCGCGCGTAAGCGATTGCTTCTCTTCTTCCGCGGTCATCACTTCGCCCTGCCGAATTCGCCGTTAGGCTTGTGCTCACGCCGGCCGGTGATCGCGTACAGCTCCGGCTTGATCAGCTCGGCGCTGCCCTTGGCCAGCGCCGCCCCAAGCGCCTCCAGGTCATAGCTCTTCAGCGGCTCCAGCGGGTCGCCCTCGGCCTCCGGCCCCTCTTCCTCAACCCCGTCCACTTCCATCTCTTTGCAGACGGCGCTCATGGCCTTGTGGTGCGCACACGTCGCGGACTTGTGGCTTCCCATCCATTTTTGCCCTACGGGCAGTTGCGCCAGCTCGCCCAGGTGGTCGGTGGCTTCCTTGCACGCCTTGTGGTGCGCGGCGTGCATGCGCTTGAGCAGGTTGCGGCGCAGGCGCTTGACCAGCAAGGGGCGGGCCGCCTTGTACGGGGCCAGGGCCTCCTCGGTCTTGTCCTGGCTGTCCTCGCTCTCGACGCCCGTCTCCGGCGGGTTGTCCTCGTCACCGTCGTCGCCGAAGTGGTCGGCGTGGTCGGGGTATTCCGCCTTCGCGTGTTCGCGCAACATCGACATGACGGACTTGTAAAACGTCTTGTCGTTGGGGTGCATCCGGGGCAGCTCGTCGCCGTGCAGCTTCAGGGCTTTCATGGCGTGGGCGACGCCATGCGGCACCGCCTCGTCGGTGGCGTCCTCTTCCGGGTTCATGCCGCCGGCCGTGTGTCGGTCGAGGCCGCCGGCCTCGTCGAGCGCCTTGGTCTCGCCGCACATCGAGTACGCGATGGCCGCGGCCTGGTCTTGCTCGTAACCTTCGTCGAGGAGCTTCGGGATTTTGCGGCTGACGCACTCCTGCAGCGTGTCGGACGCCTTAGCCTTCATCCCTTCCAGGAAGTTCGTCAGGACAAAAGCGGGCATGGTCTTGACGAGGGCGGCGGCCTTGGCCTGCCGCTTCGCCTCCATATCCTCGTCCGGCATCTCGGCGTCCTTGCCGTCCACACCGAAGGCGTGTTCCCAGCCCTCGCCGTCGGGCGGTACAGCTTTGTCGGCTTCCTGGTGGACGCTGGTGATGCCGTCGATGCCTTCGCACACCTCTTTGAACTTGGCCAGCTTGTCAACGTCGTAGTCCACCGGGTGCGAGTGGTGGACGGCGCCCGACTCCGGGTGCAAGTGGATGACGTGGCCGGTGGCGTTAGCGCCGAAGTGCTCGGCGGCGGCGGCGGCCACGGCTTCCTTGAGCTGCGCGGCGGGGTCGCGGAGGCTGTCTTGCGTGGCCTCGGAGGAGGCGTCGACGGGCAGTTCGGGACTCACGGTATAACCTCCGGCCGGGCCGCTCGTTGACGAGATGGCCCTGGTGAATGATTTGCGTTTATTATGCCACAACCCGTCAACCTTTTTCAAACCGCATGTTGCGGCGGGACGCTTGTCCGCTTTCTTGTCCGCTTTGCTGTCCGCCTTGTCCGCTTTCTTGTCCGCTTTGCTGTCCGCCTTGTCCGCTTTGCCGCCCGGCGACGCTAGCAGTGCGTCGGCGACTTTACGCGCGTCCGCCGGCAACGAGTTTCGGTCGAAGCCCGGCTTGGTAATCAGGGTGACGAACTCGGCCCAGTTCTCGCGCCGCTTGGTCGAGCCGTATTCGGATGCCACGAATGAAGAAGTATTCCAGCCGATGTCCCGGAACCACTCCCAGCCGAATTTCAGGGAGATTTGTCCTTCCAGGTCGTGCGCCAACTCGTGCCGGACAATTCCGTCCGGCGTCGGATCTGCGAATAAATGCTGTTCCGACTTAGGGATTTTGAAATTTTTCGGGTCGAGTAGGATAACCATCGCGTCTTTTTTGTCCGCCAAGATGAGCGCGTTGCCCGCGTGACCCAGCTCCTTCATGTCGGCGCCGGCGACGGGGATGTTGGCGAGTAGCCGGGCAAATTCCGGCTTCAGCTTGGAAGTTAGATTGCGGTGCGCCGTCTCGATCTGCTGCCGCTCGGCCGGCTTCAGTTTCTTCGGCTTGAGGCCACGGTTACGCACGGCGGAGTCGTCCGGCAAGGTGTCGAGAAACTGGACGCGAATTTCGGAAGACGACTGGGCGCCACTCCCTGGCGCTGCCGAGCCTACGCCGGGTTCGTCGCCCGACTTCTTGTCCGGCTTGTTCGCCGCTCCCCCGCCGCTCGTGAACTGCCCGGCGTTGTCCGGCTGCCCACGCGGGTGGTCTTCTTCGCGGAAGCCGCCGGACTTCGTCCAGCCCCGCCAGACGCCGCGCGGCTTGGCGGCCAGCGGCAAAAGCGACTTGCGCACCAGCGGGTTGATGCGCTCGCCGGCGATCTTGCCGGCGTCGAGCAGGTCGCGCAGCCGCTCGGCGGCCGGCTCCGCCAGCGTCACGGCCCCCGGATGGCAGGGCAGCCCGACCTTGCTGTATTCCAGCCCGCGCCAGCGGTCGTAGCGAAACCCGGGATTGGGGTTGTCGGAGGTGGCGGGCAGGCGCACCGGCTCGGTCAGCGGGTCGAAGCCGATGGAGTAGCCACGCAGGATGCCTTCCTTGGACATGGCGTAAAACTGCGCGCCTTCGGGGATGCTGCGGGCGTAGTAGGTCGTGGCCAGGATGCGGCCCGGCTCCGGCTGAATCGTGCAGCGGCGCTCGGGGTCTTCGGGGTCGCACGCCTGGCCAATGGGAATGGGCAACCATTCCGACTGGTGGTTGAAGAAGACGCTGGGGCTTTTGGCGAAGTCGGTCCAGTCCCCACCGGCGGACACGACCACGTCGCCGACGCGGTCGGGCGTCTCCAACGAGATGACGCCGCGTTCGCAGAGCTTGGCGTCGTCGAAGCCGTTCTCCAGCACGCTCGCGCCGGCCGTGCTGATGGCGAGCTTATCCTTGGCGGCGAAGGCAAAGCCGAGTGCGGGGGCGCGGCGCAGGACGTCGGCGGGGATGAAGCTCATGGTGGTCACGCTTTCGGGCACCAGGGGGAGTGGGTCGTGCCGGTCGCATCGCCGCCGCACTCGCAGGCGGCAACGGCCGCGGTCTCGTTCTCGGCGACGGTCAGAACATGGGCGGCCGGGATCATCCAGATTCCTCCCGTCGGCGGGCGGTAGAGGACCCAATCCTTGCCCTTGATCGTTTTGCGTGCGACCCGCTCCGGCTCCAGCCGCCGCGCCTCGGCCGGGTCGCCCTGCGGGTGCCACACGAGATTAGTCACCGGATTTCCTCCGGCAGTGGCTCGTGCGCCGGCAGGCGGCGGACCTCCATCAACTTGCCGTCGTCGCGCCCCACGTGCAGGTAACAGACGCCGCAAGGTTGCAGGTCCATGCGCCCGCCGAACAACAACTCACCCCAAGTCTTCTCCGGGCCCAACTCCGCCGCCGGATTTTCCTTGATGAGTCGCGCGACGACTTCGTGGAGTTCGTCAACCGCCGACGCTTGCTCCATCACTCACCTGCCACATAAGTAACCGAACACCGACAGCTCGGGTGAAGGCCGGGATGGTACACGACCGCGTACGGGCCGCCGCCGGGCAGCACCACGAACGGCGTCCCCAGCGGCACCTCCTTGCCGTCCAACTCCTGGCAGGCGTCGCAGCTGTCCGGCGCCGTCAGCCACCTGGCCGCCCGCACCACGCCGCTGGCCTGCGCCGCCAGCATGCCCCCCGCCTCGATTGCCCGCGCCGACTCGGTCCGGGCGATGTCGTAGGCCCGCGGGGCGGCGAAGATGCGCCGCACCCTCGCTGTTAATTTTACCAGCGCCTCGCCTTCTTCTAAACCTTCTTCTAACTCTTCCCGGAGTAGCTGGCGGGCCTTGGCCAGCTCGTGCCGGCTGGTGCGGTTGGTCTCCGCGCAGAAGGTCAGGGTCAGCCGCCGCACGGCTGCCGCGACGTGCGGGAATAAGTTGCGGAAGAGTCGGGCGGCGAAAGAATGGCCCGCGGCACGCACAACTGTTGCAACAAAAGGCGCAATATCCGATCCTTCGTCAATTTCAACTCGCGCATGGCCTCGGCAAAATCCGTATCGACCGGCGACGGGGGAATGTATTGGTAAGGAACGGGTTCGTCGTGCATGGTCTTTTACAGCCTCACCGATGTCCCGCGCCGTCCGCCGCGCCCCGCGCAGGAACACGGGCAGCAGCGGCGCCTCCAGCGATTCCGCCATCACGTCCGCGTCGAAGACGGGCCAGGGTGCGCCCGCCTTGAGCGCCGCCAGTGCCTGCCGCTCCTGACGGCGGAAGTGCTGGCGCAGCAGCTTGGCGAGGGTCGTGCTCACGCGAACTCCGCCCACTCCGGCCGCCAGTCCTTGCGCGCCTTCTCGGTCGGTGGCGTCACCTGTTGCGCCCGCAACTGCTGCTCCGCGCTGTTGGCCCGCTCGTGGGCGTCATCATAACTCATGCCGCCTTCCATGAGCAAGCGCTCGTAAACCTCGTGGTAGGCGACGAACGCCCAGCACGCCGGGTCGAGGCGGGCATCGACGTACACCTCGTCCGGGCCGCACAGCGTCGGGTCTTCCAGGCCGTTACCGCCCTCCACAAAATCCATCTGGCCGGGCCGTAGCTTGACGGCGTTGCCGTCCACGAGCCAGAGCTGCGCCCCGCCGGCTGCGCCGCACAGGTGCGGCAGGGCCGCGGGGCGTGCCAGCGGAATGATTGCTTGCACGGCGCCCCAGAGCGCCGGGTCGGGAGCGGCGGCCGGGGCGTGCGCCTTGGTCCAGGCCCGCCGCGTGGTCTTCTTGACTTGCACCGTCGAGCCGTGCGTGCTGCCGGGGTGCACTGCCGGGGCGCTCACGGCCGCCGTGCTGCCGCCGCCGCTGCCATTGCCGCTCGCGAATTGCCCGCCCTGGTCGCGCGGGTGGTCTTCTTCGCGGAAGCCGTTGCCGTTCTTGTAGACGTCGCCGACCAACTCTTTCACTCGACTCCAGTGGTGGGCAGCCCCGTCCCGGACGCGCCCCAGGCGTTCCGCCAGCGCCGCCGGCAGTGTCTTACCGTTGGCCGGCTTGCCCGGCGTGTGCCCGCCCTCTTCTTCCTCTTCGTCGCCGCCCAGGGAGCCGTTCATGTCTTCCGGCCCGCCGCCCTTGCCGGGAGCTAGTTCGTCGAGGTAAGACAGGTCCTCTTCCTTGGCCAGCGGGTAGGGGAGCGTGCCGGACGGCAGGAGCGGGTTGTCGCCGCCGGGCCAGGCCCCGAGGCCGTAATCGGCGCGGATCTCATTGGGCGTGCAGGCCCCCATCGCGTACAGGCCCTGCCACTTGGCCCGCTGCGCTTCCGGGGATTCGGGCGTGGGGTCCTCAAACCAGATGCGAATGGACGGGTCGTAGCGGCTGGCCAACATGCGGGTCAGCACGGCCGCGATCTTGTTGAGCCGGAAGCGAATCGGTCGGCAGAACTGGACCAAGGGGCCGTACATGGCAATTTCGCTGCCGGCGTCCTGGATGCCGACGATTTCCTTTGGCACTTGCAGGGAGGCCAAGATCCAGTCGCGCAGGCTCTCCGCGCTCTGCTCAAACGCCATCTCATCAGGCGAAATTACAAGCGGGTTGTAGGTCGCGCCGGGCGGCAGTACGAGCGGCATCCCGTACTTGGTCTCGCCCTGCAGCCGGGCGAACAGCTTGGCGCGGATGCGGTCGAGGTCCTCGTCGTCCGGGTCGAAGTAATTCGGCGACAGCTCGACGGCCCCCATCGGGAAGACGCCGTTTTTCATCATGAAAAACCGCGCGACCATCACGCTGTCGAGCGAATCCACCCACTCGCTAATCGCCTGCGCCGGCGACCAGCCGACCAGCTTGTGAATCGGGCTTTTTTCCTTGAAGTGGATGATTTCTTCGTGCGGGATTCTGAGTAAACCGCGGCCGATGATGGGGCGGATCTCGTAATACGACAGGCCGTCATCCTTGCTGGTGTCGATGTAGGGGCCGTACACCCACTGCGAGGGGATGACGAACAGCTCTTCCGGGTAGCCGGTGCGCTCGTGCGGCACCACCCAGAGGTAGGCGTCGCCGCACAAGCACAGGAACATTTCCAGTTCGGCGAGGATCTCGCCGATGCCCTGGTGGTCCCACTGGTTGGGGCAGTCAAAGAGACGCTCCAGCGGGTGGCCGGGGCCGAGGGGTTCGAGTTGTTCATGCGGCCGGACGGCGTGCGCCGATTTGGTGCCGTAGGCGTCGAGGAATTTCTGCCGGGTGGCGCGCGTGCCGCCGGACGAGACGAAGGCGGCCAGCGGCCGGTGGCTGCCGATTTCGTCCATGCGGGCGCGCGTGCCGAGGTAGTACCAGCCGCGGTAGGCGGTCATCACCTGCCGCCAGCGCGCGTACCCGATTTGCGACGGGAAGCCCAGCGGCACGGTCGGCATCATGGTCGAGGCCAACACGCGCTCGCCGCGCCCCTTGGTGCGCGCCGGGACGAGGGCCGCGGCCGGGTAGGGTTCGGCGCGGTGGACGGGGCTGGCGAAGGAGGTGGTGACGAGTTCCACGAGACGGCCCCGCTAAGAATAAGCAGGGCCGGGAGAAGGGAAGGTGTCCCCCGACAGGCTGCGGCACTACCGACAGTTTACGCGAAACGGCGGCTTATCGCAATCATGCCATCGTGAACCGCTGCTGCGTCCGCTCGCCCACCCAGGCGGCACAAGCGCAGGCGAGCACAAGGTCATCATGGTCGGCTTCCCGCCATGCCTCCAGACTTTCGTGGCCCGTCTGGAGGTTGATCTTGGTTTTGAAGGTCTGGAATTCTTTCACCATCTGCTCGGCGAGCCGGCGGTGCTCTTTGGCGGCGGGCGTGGTCGGCTCCGGCATAGCGATCTGCAAGAGCGGCTGCGCGCCGCCGAAGCGCCGGCCGCCGAGCAGCGTATGGAGCACGCTCACCAGCTCCCGCTTGCTAACGCACCAGCCCACGCCCGTGTCGTGGATCTTCGAGGCATGTCCGGCGGTAATGGAGATGGGCACGATCTGCGCGTTGACCCGCTTCTTGCGCATCACGTCCACCACAGGCCTGCCCACGCCCGTCATGTCCACCGCCAACACCTGTCCGGCAAATTGCGGGAGGGCGAACATCTTGTAAAGGTCTTCGATGATGTCGAAGTAATTCGTCTTGAGCGGCCAGCGCTTCAGGGCTAGGGCGTCGTAGTAGCGGCGCTTATCCTGCCCCTGCTGTACCTTGGTCTGCTTCAGGAGCACGAGGGCGGAGGGGTCGGCCTGCTGGCCGAGGTCCAGGCCGGCTAACCACTGCTCGGCTTTGCACACGGTCGGCGGGCGGTGCAGCTCCTGCGCCAGCGGGTCGGGCGGCTGCCACGCGGCGGTAAGAGCGTAGTCGGGCAGGTTCAAACGTGTAGGTCTCCGGTCGGGACGTTTGGTTCGCGGACGGTTGCCGCGAAAACCCGTCTCGCAAAATCAACCGCGCCGCACACCACACACACGCCGTTGCTCTGTGCGTCCGCGACGAACTCCGCGGCACTCTTGCCCTCGGCGGGGACGTAGTGCCGCCGCTCGTGGCCGCACGCCATCACTTTATGGTCCCACTCCAGCCGCCGGCGGGAGTACTCCTGCACGGCCCGCTGCCGCGCCGCCTCCAGCGCCAGCGTCACCCGCCGGATGTTGGCCGGGTCCCTGGCTATCGCCAGAAGCAGCTCACAGGCGGCGTCAAAGTCGTCGGCGTTGGCGCCGACCGTCTCTTCACTCATTCGTCCCTCACATGCCTAAGTCCACGGGCGCCAGGGTCGGGTTCAGCGTCGCCTCGATGTCGCTCTGCCGGAACAGCGAGGTAATCGTGTCCACGAATTCCGTCTCGTACTCCTGGCTGAACCACACGTCGCCGATGGCGATTCTCTCTTCCTCAAGGAAGTCCGCCCCGATCCGCGGGCACTCGCTGGCCCGCACTTGCTTGTACTCCCAACCGCTCTGCCGCCGCCACTCCTCGAAGAACCATCCCCGTTTGCCGTGCGGCGTAGACAGGGCCATGATTTTGCCCTTGCTCACGGCCAGCATGGGGCGCACGGCCCGGTACAGGGTGTCGGTCACAAGACTCGCCTCGTCCACCACCAGCAGGTTGACGGCGCTGTAGCCGCGGACGGTCTCCTCATCCCCCGGCAGGCTGATGACGCGGCTACCGTTTTGCAGCTCCAGCATGGTCGCATTATCCCGCGGCCTGGCTGACGGCACCGGCCGGCCCAGGTCATTATAGAGCTTCAAAACCTTGGCCTTGAACAACTCCCCGCTCTGCCGGTGAGTGGGGGACAAGAGCAGCACCAGGGCGTTCTCGATGAAGAACGCGGTCTTGAGCACCATAGCCGCCGCCACTAAGGACTTGCCCCCTTGGCGCGTGATGTTCAGGAGGAAGCGGGCGGCGCTGCTGCGCAGGATATCCGCCTGCCAGGGATCGGGGTCGAGGCCGGCGTCGGACAGGAAGCGGGCCGGGTCTTTACGGAGCCGGCGCAACTGCTTCGCCGCCTTCAGGCGGTCCAGAAAGCGTTGCTTGTCCGCCGGCGTCGGCAGCTCCCGCCAACTCCTGTTCGACCAGTGCGTCGATGTCGGCTTCGCTAACATTAAGGTCCTTCCGCTCCACCCACTGCCCCAGCTCCTGCGCCGCCTGCTTCTCGTGCTCCCGCAGCTCGCGCAGCAGCGTGCCGTCCACCTCAAACTCTTCCACCACCGTGGCGTTCTCGCCCGACCCTATCATCTTCAGCTTGCGCGCGAGTAACCCCGTGTCGCCGCCGGGCGCCGCCCGGTGCGCCGCGTTGCCGGCGCGGCCGGCGATGACCCGCTTCAGCCGCCGCACCCGGTCGTCCAGGGCGGCCACGCGCCGGTGCTTGCGGGCGATGGCTAGCCGGGCGCAGCGGTCGCCCATCTTCTGCGCCAGCGCCGCCACCTCCGCCGCAAATTCCGGGTGTAATTTCCAGGTGGCGACGGTGCGCCGACACGTCTTGACCTTCTTGGCAATTTGGTTGTCGGTCAGGAAGTCTTCGGCCAGGAGCGCCGCGGCTTGCCTGGCACGCGCGGTCCAGTGGAACGGCTTTTCGGTATATCTTTGTAAGTCGATCATCGCCGGAAGGCCGAACGTTTCAGATAGTTCTGAAACTATCCTACCCCAGAAAGGCTAGAGAAAGCAAGCCTGCTTCTGGGCGTCACTTCTTCAGCCCCGGCCCGCTGTCCACTTTCGAGCTGAATTGCTTGCGGCACCCGGCCGCGTTGCAACGCAGCATGCGCGGACGGCTTCCAAGAGTGTTTGCGGATGCGTGTTGTCCGGCATTGCTTACCTCATTTCTGCCGCCAGCAGCGCGGCCCCAAGAGTCTGATAGTAGGTCATCAATCTGCCGTCGCCGGACGGTTCGACCATGTAATAGGCCACGCCGCGTTCAACGTCGCTCGTCGGCGCGCCCGGCCAGTGGGCACGCCACCAATCCGCGTCGGCCATGTTAGTTTTGTCGCGTCCGCAGAACAGCACAGTTATCTCCCGGTGCCCCGGCAGCTTGACCTTCGCGGCGAAAACAAACGAACCCCAGGGTGGACCTTCACGCGGGAAGCGGTGAGGCCGTTCACGCATGTTCGCTACGTATTCCCACAGCGGGCCGAGCGTAGCCTTGGCGACACCCGTCAGCTTGCGCCACGACGCTTCGGACGCTTCACGGTTAACGTCACGATGCTCTTTCCGCACGGACGCGGCGGCGTTTTTCAGGGCTTGCAAATCGGGTGGCAACATCACGCATCCCTCCGCGGCGCTTCGGCGATTGCCGAGTTAATCATCATGCCAGGATTCAGGCGGAAACTGGCCGCGCGGTCGCAAATCGACCGCGCGTATCCACGTCTCTGCGCCTCTTCGCGCGTTTCTTGCGCCAAGTCGCTACGCAGGCTTCTCGCCTTAGTGCGGGCTTCGCACTCGCACGGGCCGCCGCCTTGGCTCTTTGGCCAGCCTTCGTGCCGCCGATATGTAACGGCGTTTTCTGGCGTCATGGTTCGGCCCCCCCAAAAAGAGCCCCGCGCCGGCGCGGGGCGGAAAATCGGTCACAGGCTCCACGGACTGATTTCGCGGCCAAGAACTTCGCCGAGGACGCGGGCGGTGCGATTGCGGGCGTCCATGTTGAGGTGCAGTCGGCCGGCGTCAGTAATGTGTTTCACGCCGAGAAATCGCCGCAACGCATTGATTT
>Ga0070734_10002848_pt1 | contig 19643 bp, 13 predicted proteins | sample Coa_R1_8_FD_66444 | JGI IMG/M metagenome (GOLD analysis project Ga0070734, IMG submission 66444) | Surface soil microbial communities from Centralia Pennsylvania, which are recovering from an underground coalmine fire - Coalmine... | ecosystem: Environmental > Terrestrial > Soil > Unclassified ... | reverse complement strand
AATCGAACGCCCATTGCGCTTGCCAAAAGATATCGATGCGCTGGTTACGCATCGCGCTTCTGAGCTTGGCTATGTTGCCGAGTCAGTCAGCCGCGTGGTGAAGCATTTTGGCAGCAAGCTGCCGGTCATCGGATTTTGCGGCGCGCCTTTCACTCTGGCCAGCTACATGATTGAAGGTGGCGGGTCGCGCAATTACATCCATACAAAAAAGATGATGTATACGGAAAGCGCTGCGTGGCGGATGCTGATGCGCAAGCTGGTGGACGTGCTGGCCGCGTATGCCGCGGAGCAGGTCACCGCCGGCGCCGACGCGCTGCAGATTTTTGATAGCTGGGTGGGCTGCCTGAGCGTGGAAGATTATCGCCAATACGTGCTGCCGTTTTCGACTGATCTGGTGCAGCGGCTCAAGAAGACCGGTGTGCCGATCATTTATTTTGGCACCGATACGGCGACGCTTCTTCCTTCGATGAAAGAGACCGGTGCTGATGTGATAGGCGTTGACTGGCGATTCCCGCTCGATCAGGCATGGAGTAGCTTGAAGTTTCAGGGTGCGGTGCAGGGGAATCTTGATCCTGTGTTGCTGTTTGCCGGACAGAAAGAACTGCGCGCACGGACGGATGCTATTCTGCGGCAGGCAGGTGGGCGCCCCGGCCATATCTTCAATTTAGGGCATGGAATTTTGCCGGAAACGCCCGTGGAAAATGTTCGCGCCCTGGTGGATTTTGTTAGAGAATTGAGCGCAGCCTATTCCGCTGGAGCGGCCCCATGAGCTGTACGCAATGAGCAGTCCAAAATCAGCCATCCTGCTGCTTGCCCACGGCAGTCCTGATTCGCCTGCCGATATTCCGCAATTCATGAAACATATTACCGGCGGGCGGCAGGTGCCGGACGCCGTCATGCAGGAAGTCACGCATCGCTATTCGCTGATCGGCAAGTCTCCTCTGACGGAGATCACCATGCAACAGGCGGAGGCGTTGCAAGCGAGCTTGGGCCTTCCCGTCTACGTGGGCATGCGCAACTGGAAGCCGTTTATCAGCGACGCGGTGCAGCAAATAGTTGGCAGCGGGATAAATAAGATGGTGGCAATCTGTCTGGCGCCACAGAATTCTTCCACCAGTGTGGGGCTTTACAGCAAGGTGCTTGCCGACGAGCGCAAGCCCGGCTTGTCCGTGCAATTTGTGGAAGCTTGGCATGACCATCCGCTGCTGATTCAGGCTTTTGCGGAGCGGCTGGAGCCAACGTGGCGGCAAGCCAGCGCGGAAATGGGAAGCGCGTTGCCTGTAATCTTTACCGCGCATAGTGTGCCCGTGCGAACCATCTACGCCGGCGATCCGTATGAAAAGCAGGCCAAAGAAACCGCGCAATTGGTAGCACGCAGGATTGCCGGACTTACACCGGAGTTGCAGCATTTTGCTTTTCAGAGCCAGGGCATGACCGGCGGCCCGTGGCTGGGGCCGACCGTGGAAACCGTGATGCTCGAACAGAAAAGACAAGGACACCAGGGCGTGGTGATTGCGCCGATAGGGTTTGTCTGCGACCACGTTGAAGTGCTCTACGATATTGATATCAACTTCCGCCAGTTTGCCAATGAGCAACAACTCAAGCTGTGGCGGCCTGAGTCGCTGAATACGTCGCCCACGTTTATCGCGGCGCTGGCCAAGCTAGCGTCAACGCGCATGGCGCTGGCCTCGGGGATTGTGTCGCTGGCATGAAGCGCATAGCCATCATCGGCGGCGGCATCGCGGGACTGAGCGCGGCTTTTTATCTGGAAAAAGCCCAGCGAGCGGGTGCGGACCTGCAATGGGTGCTGTTTGAAAAATCTGACCGCCTCGGCGGCGTGATCCAGACTGAACGCCGCGACGGCTTTGTGATTGAAGCCGGCCCTGATTCTTTTCTCAGCGTCAAACCGGACGCGTCGCGGCTGTGCCAGGAACTGGGTCTGGGCGATCAACTGATCTCATCGAATGACACCAGCCGCAAGACCTACATTCTGGTGAAGGGACAGCGTGTTCCGATTCCGCAAGGGCTGGAATTTATGGTGCCGACGCGCATATGGCCGATGGCGACCACGCCGCTGTTTTCTTTCTCCACAAAATTGCGCATGGCGGCGGAATTGTTTTCGTCGGCGCGGAAGGATGCAGGCGATGAATCTGTGGGCGACTTTGTGCGACGCCATTTTGGCCAGGAGATGGTCGATCGCGTAGCCGAGCCGCTGCTTGCGGGCGTTTACGGCGGGAACGCGGAGCGGCTGAGTATTCGCGCTGTGCTTCCACGATTTGCAGAGATGGAGCACCAGCACGGCAGCCTGGTGCGGGCAACGTTGAAAGCCAAGGCGCAGTTCAAGTCCAAAGCGCCGACAGGCTCCAAACCGCAGTCGCTGTTTACGTCGTTGAAAAACGGCATGCAGCAGATGGTGGAAGCGCTTACAGCCGCGTTGCCGCTGGCTTCGATTCGCATGCGGCAGCAGAATTTGACATTGCGTCCCGTGAATGATGACTGGCAGATTGAGAGCGCGGGCAACACTGAAAGATTTCAGGCGGTGCTGCTGGCTGTCCCCGCGCCCGCTGCAGCAGGATTGTTGCGGCAGTTTCATCCCACGTTGATTGAAGGCATGGCCCGGATAGAATACACATCAACGGCGGCGGTGGCGCTGGCGTATGATCAAGCCGAGCTTCCCGCGGGGCATGGATTCCTGGTGCCACGATCAGAGGGCCGCAAGATGATGGCCTGTACGTTTGTCCACAAGAAATTTCCTTATCGCGCTCCGGGCGATAAAAAGCTGCTGCGCTGCTTCTTTTCCAGTTCGCGCATGCCGGACTTGCTCACGCACAGCGATGAGGCGTTGCAGCAATTCGCCCGCCAGGAACTGAAAGAGATTTTGGGGCTGACGGCCGAGCCAAAATTTGCGCGCACGTTTCGCTGGGACCGCGCCATGGCGCAGTATGAAACCGGACATCTTGATAGAGTGGCGGAGATGGAAAAGATCATCGCGGCCATGCCGGGATTCCATATCGTCGGCAATTCGTTTCATGGGATAGGCGTACCGGACTGCATTAAGTCCGCGCGGCTGGCGGTGGAGCAGATTACTTCCGGCGTTTCACAGCCCGCAGCGGTTTAAGTGTGCAAAGTACCTCAGCGGCTAAAGCCGGGAAGCATAACTGCTTTTACCGCAGGTCTAAAGACCTGCTCCACCCCGCCGTGGGACACAGCAAAGCCTAACGACGCTTAAGCTTTTGGAGCCTTTGCAGAACGTTTGGCCCGCGACGGTTTAGGTTTGGAAGCTTTCGTGGACGGCTTGGAGCGCCACGCTTTGGCCTTCGCTGCTTTCGCGGAAGGCTTTGCGCCTAGTTCAGTCTGCGTCTTCTTTGGTAGCTTTGCCAGAATCATCCGATAAGACTCTTCTATTAATTCTTTGATCTCAGGCTGGCGCAGAGCGTCGATCGAGAGCATTGCCACCCAGTGATTGCGCGCCATGTAGGGTGCGGGAATAATGCCCTCCACTTCCACCAGTTCCGCAAACTTCTCCGGCGTGCATTTGAAGCAAATCTTCGTCGGACTTACAGCCGGTTCAAGATTCGCGATGCAGAACATTTTTCCGGCAATGCGGAAGAGCAGATTGTGCTCCCACTGAACGTCTTCCGTGGCGTTGGGAAGTGAAAGACAAAAAGAGCGCACCCAGTCTAGGTAAGAGGACATGGGGAAAATATACAGTTCACAGAGGTGCGAGTAAACGCTCTGAGAGAAGCCCAACCCTGCCACGGATAACACTGATAAAACTGATTTACACGGATCAAAAAAAGTTGAATTAGGACCATTTTTTAGTGTGAATCCGTGTAATCCGTGTTCATCTGTGGTGAGATTTTCTTTTTTTGGTACAAAGCCAGCGGAGATTTTCAGGGGGCCGCAAAGCTTAAGGAGCGACGCCAAGCAGCGCACGGACGATCTGCGTTTCTTCGTCAGAGTTTAGAACAGTACGCAGGTCAATAAGCACGCGGCCTTCTTCTACGCGGGTCACAATCGGCGGATGATTGTGGCGGAGCCATGCAGCGAGTTCGTCGGCGCTGAGAGATTCAGCGGTTACGGCCAGCAGGAAAGTCGGCAGGGAAGAAGTAGGCGCGGAGCCCCCGCCTACGAGCGATTCACCCGAGATGATCGTGGTCTTCAAGTGTGCAGCGCCGCTGAGCTGTCTCTGCATCGCCTCCGCGCGCACGCAGATATCCGCCGCCGAGATCCGCATCATGCGGGCAAAGGGAATGGCATCGTGGTTCTGGCGGATATATTCCATCAGAGTGCCTTCCAGCGCCGCGTAGGTAAGCTTGTCCACGCGAAGGGCGCGGAACAGCGGGTTAGAGCGGACGCGCTTGATCAGCGCTTCGCGTCCGCTGAGCAGGCCAGCCTGCGGGCCGCCCAGCATTTTGTCACCGCTATAGGTGATCAGATCGGCTCCGGCGCGCAGGCTATCCATGACGCCGCTTTCATTCACGCCGAGCGCACGTAAGGGAATCATTGCGCCGCCGCCGAGGTCTTCCATCACAGGGATATTGTGCTTGCGCCCAAGGGCAGCCAGTTCTTCCAGTGACGGCTGCTCGGTAAAGCCGATAATGGCAAAGTTGGAGCGATGCACGCGCAGCAGCAGGCGAGTCTTTTCCGTTATGGCGTTTTCGTAATCGGCCAGGCGCGTGCGGTTCGTCGTGCCGACTTCGCGGAGGACAGCGCCGGATTTGGCCATGACGTCCGGCACGCGGAACGAGCCGCCGATTTCTACCAGTTCTCCCCGCGAGACAATCACCTCGCCGCCTTCAGCCAGCGTGTTCAGGGCCAGCATGACTGCTGCCGCGCAGTTATTGACGACCACGGTGCGAATGCCGCTGACGCCATCCTGATTGAGAAGCCGCGAGAAGAGGCGTTCAACGTGGACATCGCGCTTGCCGCGCTCGCCTGCGGCAATATCAAACTCAAGATTGGAATACCCGCCCGCAACTTCAGCAATACGCTTGATCGCCGAGTCAGCCAGCGGCGCGCGTCCAAGATTTGTATGCAGGATCACTCCCGTGGCGTTGATGACTGGCTTGAGTGAAAATTCCATCGCGCTGCTCAGGTGGCGGGCGACGGCCTGCGGCAAGTGCACCACTGCAAGTTCCACTGCCTGTTGCGTGCCGAGCGTTCCTGAGTTGATCTCATTACGCACGCTTGCCAGCACCGCGCGGACAGATTCGGTGACGGCGGGCTGGCCTTCGCGGGCCAGCAAATCAGCCAGATCGGCGCTCTTGAGCAGCTCGTCCACCGAGGGAAGCAGGCGGTAGAGGTCGGATTTGGGGGTTGTCGCCACAGATGAGTATTATTCCACAGGAGCAGTCAGCACTCAGCATTCAGCACTCAGCCCCGAAGCCGAGTCGTCAACCGCAAAGGACGCAAAGGGCGCGAAGGAGCTAGGAGTTATGTTCGCGACGGCCAGCTCTGATTTTAGATCAGAGGTGTTGGTCAGAAAATGAAAGATGGACTCGCTGTTCCGTTGAGGTCCGCACCTCCGCCCATGGAACGCATTAATCCTTTGCGTACTTTGCGTCCGTTGCGGTAAGGAAGGCTTGGCTGAATGCTGAGTGCTGACGGCTGAGTGCTTGCTCATCCCACCTCAACCAGCCCGTACCTCCTTTGCCAGTGCTGACGGAGATGCTGCATGACGCGCTGGCGGTCGGGGAGAGTAATTTCCGGATCGGATTCTGACACCAGCTTTGCGGCTTCAACCTTGGCCAGTTCAAGCAAATTGCGGTCACGCAGGATATTGGCGATACGGAGGCCGGGCATGCCGGCCTGCTTGGTGCCGAAGAATTCGCCGGGGCCGCGAAGTTCAAGGTCAAGCTCGGCGATCTCAAAACCATCCTGCGTGCGGACCATTTCCTTGAGGCGGCGCTCGGCTTCCGGCGAGACTTTGCCGCCGGTCATGAGCACGCAATAAGATTTGGCAGCGCCGCGTCCGATTCGTCCGCGAAGCTGGTGCAGTTGCGAGAGGCCGAAGCGCTCAGCGTGCTCCACGACCATGACAGTGGCGTTGGGCACGTCCACGCCGACTTCAATGACCGTGGTGGAAACCAACACGTCGATCTCTCCGGCCTTGAAGCGGTGCATGGCCTGTTCTTTTTCTTCCGCGCTCATGCGGCCGTGGAGCAGACCCACACGCAGATCAGGGAAAACTTTTTTGCGCAGCTCTTCATACATGTGCAGCGCGGCTTTAAGCCCTGTTTTCGAACGAGCACCTGCAGGCTCGGCGGCAAATTCCATTTCCTGCTGCTCTGCGGGAGCGCCTTCAATGACGGGATAGACAACATAAATCTGGCGTCCGAGCTTGGCCTGCTTGCGCACAAAGTCCCAGACTTCATCGGCGCGCTGGTCAGAAATTTTGCGCGTGGTGATGGGCGTACGCCCGGGCGGCATCTCATCGATCACGCTGGTATCAAGATCGCCATAGAGCGTGAGAGCCAGAGTGCGGGGGATGGGCGTGGCCGTCATGACCAGCGTGTCAGGCTCGGCGTCGCCTTTTTTCATGAGCTTGAAACGCTGCAAGACGCCGAAGCGGTGCTGTTCGTCGACGATGACGAGGCCCAGCTTGTGAAACTCAACTTTTTCCTGGATCAGCGCGTGCGTCCCGATGACCAGATGCACGTCACCGCGGGCGATGTGGCGGCGGGCGCTGCGTTTCATGTCTTCATCGAGCGAACCGGTCAGAAGCAGGATGCGATAGCCGGCGACATCTTCAAGAATCCGCCGCGCGGAAAAATAATGCTGCGTGGCCAGGATTTCCGTGGGAGCCATTAGCGCCACCTGATAACCGTTTTCAATGGCGATGACTGCAGCCTGCAACGCGACGATGGTCTTGCCCGAGCCCACGTCGCCCTGAAGCAGCCGGCGCATGGGCGAAGGGTGCTGCATGTCATGCGCGATTTCTCCGAGCACGCGCTTTTGCGCGCCCGTGGGCTTGAACGGCAGAGTCTTTTTGAGCGCGTCGCGAACCTTTTCCGTGAGCGCGAATGAGATGCCGGGGCGCTCGCGCATCTTGCGCCGCTTAAGTTCCAGTCCCACTTCAAGAAAGAACAGCTCTTCAAAGATCAGCCGCTTGTGTGCCGGCGTGGCGTGATTTTGCAGGTCGGCAAAAGATTCGCCTTCAGGCGGGAAATGGACCTGGGCAAAGGCCGGACGACGGTCCAGCAAGTTCAAACGGCGCGAGATCGCGGGCGGAATACCATCAGGAATGTCAGCCCCCAGATTTTCCAGTGCGCCATGAATGATGCGACGGAACCAGCGCGAGGTGAGCTTGGCATTGGCGGCTGACTCATAGATCGGCACGATGCGGCCGACTTCAAGCGACTCAATATCCTTGGCGCTTTCCAGATCAAGCTCGCCTTCACCGCCACCGTCCAGCAGTTCAAACTGCGGCTGGGTGATCTGCAGGCCGCGGCCTTTCCATCCTTCTTCAACCTTGCCGTACAGCGCCACGAGCTGACCGGGCTTGAAGCGGTCACGCAGATACTCACCGTGGAACCAGATGCATTTAAGGGTGGAGCGTCCCTGGCCCGCAACCAGCTCAAAAATGGGCATGCCGTTGCGAGTGCGAAAGACGGCGGAGTTGCGGACCTCGGCGATGACAGTAGCCATTTCTCCGGGACGCAGTTCACCAATGCCGCGCGGGTTCAGCCGATCTTCATAGCGGAAGGGAAGGTAATAGAGAAGGTCTTCAACGGTGGAGATGTTCTTTTGCGCGAGCCATTCGGCAACGCGCGGGCCAACGCCTTTAACGAATTTTACTTCTGTAGAAAGGTCAAGCACTGAGATGATGATACTGGATTTACCGCAGAGGACGCAGAGGTCGCAGAGAGGATTTAAAGGCGGTTCACGGGCCTGAATGAAACCGTGTCTGCTACTCGGCACGGGACTCCTGAAAGATCGCGGAGCTACAAACCATAATAGAGCAGGTCTGAGCGGTGGAGATGTTTTTCTGCCTGTCTGAAGGTCAAGCACTGAGATGATGATACTTAAGGTTTGAATTCACCGCAGAGGACGCAAAGAACCTAAGGGCGAATATTATTCTGTGAGAACGCCCTGAGGCGGTATGGCAAAGGATATATGCTCGGGGTCCTTCGACGCGCTCTCGGTCGCTGTGGCTCCCTCGCGTTTGCTCAGGATGACAAGTAGGGTAAAGCGTGGATAGAAATGACGCGCTAGTATATCGGATGCATTAAGTATCTTTGCCGGTGCTGGTTGTTGGCGAAGCCCCACTCAGCCTAAACTAGTGAAGACAATAGCCGCTATCCATAATGAAAAAATACTTGATAAAGATTGGCTGCGTAGGCATGGCTGCGCTTTGGGTTGCGGCAGCGTGCGCTCAACAGCAGGCTACAACTTCGAGCACGCCCGCACCTGAGAGCCAAAGTTCGCCGACGGCAGCAGCCCAGACATCGGCAACGCCAACGCCCGCGGCTACGCCCGCTGCAAATCCACATAAGCCAAGCGCGGCAGAAATGGCGGTGGCGCAGTTTACGCCGACCAACGATCCGAAAGAGATTGTGCGGAGATCGATGGAGATCGACAGGCGCACGCTGGACCTGGCGAGAAATTACACGTGCCAGCAGCGCGAGGTGATTAAACATCTGGATAAGAACGGAAACGTGAAATCGACCGAGATCAAAACCTACGACATTGGTTTTTATTACGGTGAAGAATATTCCCGGCTCATCATGAAGGATGACAAGCCGCTCGACGATAGGGAAAAGAAAAAAGAAGACGAGAAGCTGGAAAAATTTCTGGCCAAGCTGCGCAACCAGAGTCCGGAAGAGCGACGGAAACGCGCGGAGAAGGAGAAAAAAGAACGCGAGGAGAGCCGAGCTTACCGCCTGGATGTGGCCAACGCTTATGACTTCAGAGTTGTGGGCGAAGAAGAGCTAGAAGGCGTGAACACGTGGGTGATTGAGGCCACGCCGCGCAAAGATTTTGAGCCGACGCAACCGCACGCGGACATGCTGAAGAAAATCAAGGGCAAGATGTGGATCGACAAGAAAGAGTACAACTGGATCCGTGTGGAGGCTGAAGCCACAGACACGATCTCATTCGGGCTGTTCCTGTTCCGGATACATCCGGGTTCACGCTTCAACTTCCAGCAGGTGCATTTAAACGATGAAGTGTGGCTGCTGCGCAGACTCTATATCAACGGCGGCGCGCGGATCGCGCTGTTCAAGAATGAAGCGATTGAGCAGGAAGATACATTCTCAAACTACAAGAAATTCAGCTCCACGTTTACCATCCTGCCGGGCGTGAAAGAAGTACCGCCGGAAGAGAAGCAAAAATAGCACGCGTTGTGTGCGCCACAAGCCGCGCCAAAAATCGGCTGGACATTGTCTAATGGCCATTGCTGATGCTGATTCGTCCGCCTAGATCATTTGCCCCTTAGTTCGGTATAGAACATACAGCCAACGGCCCTGACGCATATGATCAGGGTACAACTTCATACGCCTGCAAGCGAAAAGATCCTTGCGCGTTGAGGTGCTGGTCTTACAAAGACCATGCGATCAGTGCGAAGGAGAATCATGCCTGCAGCGATCGAGTCCCGGATATATAAGAATCGAATCCTCGCTTCATTGCAGAGGGCGGAAATAGTGCGTTTGGCTCCGCATTTGTTGCCGCTGGACCTTCCGTCTGGGAAGACACTGCTGGATCCTGGACAAGAAATCACACACGCGTACTTTTTGGAGACAGGCCTTGCCTCAGTGGTGGTGGCGATGTCCAACGGCAACATGGTGGAAACGGGAATCACCGGGAATGACGGGTTGGTAGGATTTCCCGTGTTGCTGGGCACCAAAACCATTCCGACACGGACGTTCATGCAGATCGCCGGCAAGGGTTTCAAAATCAAGGCGCATCATCTTGTGGACGAGTTTGAAAGATCCGGAACATTACAAAAAAGAATTAACCGGTATTTTCAGGCAAACCTGGTGCTGACGGGACAAACCGCGGCCTGCAATCGGCTGCATGACATTGCAGAGCGACTAGCGCGCTGGCTGCTGATGTGCCATGACCGCATGGATTCCGACACCTTCTCTATCACTCACGAATTCCTTGGGCACATGCTGGGAACGCCGCGATCCACAGTGACGCTGGCAGCGGGAATTCTGCATAAGTCCGGATTGATTGAGTACTCGCGCGGGAAAGTTACTGTCCGGGACAGGAAAGGCCTGGAAAAAGCAGCTTGCGAGTGTTACCAAACGATTCGAAAAGAGTTTGACCGGCTCGGAATCTCCTGACTGCAATCAGCAAAAACCGGGACGAGTGAAATTGCATGCAGAATTCCATTAGAAATTTCTAACAAGAAGCAGCCTATTCCTGCCCGGAAATCAATTTTTGTTATGATGCATGCATCTGTTGTATACCAGACAGACGGTTTGCAATGCGATGTTCTATTTTGAACATATCGAGCGGGTGCTCGGCCCTTTCGTATTTCTCCGCGATCCATTCCTGATCGAGACAGGGCGCGCGCATCCTGAAAATCCGGCGGATACACCGCGACGCCTCACTTCGTTCACAGCTGTGTATTGAGCAATGATGCGGGAAGAGATTTTGATCTTGTCAATTCCTGTTGGCTGCCGCTGGAAACAACATGAGGTTGCTGAAATGATTGGACGATACGCAATTTTCACCCCCTGTGTCGTGCCTGTTGTCAGATGCCAGCGCGCCGGGTGCAATGCCGGTTCTGATGCACGGGATTCGTCGGCAGCAAGTGACGGAGGCGGCTATGAGTAGCTGCCAGAGACATTCGGACGGAGTACAGAAAACTATTCTTTGTGTGGATGATGATCCCATGGTACTGGCGTCGTGGTCGGACCTGATAAGTAGCGCGGGATACCATGTGCTGACCGCATGCGGCGGCGCAGAAGCAATCCAAAAGTTTTCTGGTCACGTTGTCCATGCCGTGGTGCTGGATTACGAAATGCCCGGACTCAACGGCAGCACCGTGGCCATGCATTTGCGACGAATCGATAAAGCGGTGCCTATTATTCTCCATACGGGTGGAGCGGCGCCTTGCGCGGAAGAATTAGCACTGTTCAACAGCTTTGTATCCAAGGGCGCAAGGCTTTCCGCCATGCTGGCTGCCATTGAAGGAGCGCTGCTCCAGCGTGCCAGCGAATAAGCAAATCTGTAAATGCAAAACGGCGCTCTTGCGAGCGCCGTCTTCTTGGGGGGAGGGTACAACAACTATTGATTTACGGGAATCTTGATGATCTTTTTCTGAATCGCATATGTAACTAACTGCGCTTTGTTGTGAATATCGAGCTTGCGCATCAAGTTGAATTTGTGGGCTTCAACGGTTTTCACGCTCAGCCCCAGGATCACCGCAATTTCCTTCACGGAATTTCCTTCCGCCAGCAGCTTCAGTATCTCTCTCTCGCGCGGCGTCAGCGTCGAAATTCGTGGCCGCATCCTGGTATCGCGCACGCGTGAGCGGAAGTCTTCCACCAGCTTGCCGAGCACCTGCGAGCTCAGATATTTCCCGCCTTTGTAGACGTCCTTCACCGCGGTGAGCAACTGTGGCGCAGGGGTATCCTTCAGCACATATCCCGACGCGCCAACTTCCAGGCACTGCACCAAATAATCTTCGTCTTCATACATTGTCAGGAAGAGGATTTTCGTTTCCATGCGGTTTTTCTTGATCTGCCGCGCGGATTCAAAGCTCGACAGTCCCGGCATCCCGATATCCATCAGCACGATGTCGGGCCGCAGTTCGCGTGCTTTTTCCACGGCTTCTCCGCCGTCGGCCGCTTCGCCCACGACTTCAAAATCGCTTTCGCTTTCCAGCAACCGGCGTACGCCTTGGCGAAACAGCGTGTGATCATCTACGAGTAAGCATTTAATTTTCGGCATGGGGGAGTGTCCTTTTCATTAATTCGGCCTCTGTATTGCGTGTGCCGCGTGCGCCAGCGGACGGTCCACAACCTGCGTTTCGCCACCCGCGGGTACACTTATTTCGATTCGCGTGCCTTTCCCTTTGGTCGAGATCACGCGTGAGGTCCCGCCCAACATTGCTATTCTTTCTTTGATTCCTGCCAGCCCAAAAGAGTTATCGCGAGAGTTGCTGCTGCGCGACTGGATTCCAACTCCATCGTCTTCCACCACTACTTGCACCAACTGGTCCGCGCGTTCCACCTGCACGGTGACGTTCTTTGCCTGCGCGTGCTTGGCAACGTTGTGCAGCGCTTCCTGCACCACTCGATAAATCGCCTGTTCGGCGCCTGACGCCAGCCGGCCAACGTCTTCAGCAATCAGCACGCGCGCTTTCACGCCCGTATTGCGCGCAAAATCTTTCGCTTCTTTGCGGATCGCCGCCACCAGTCCCAGCTCTTGCAGCACCAGCGGAGAAAGTTTGCCAATTATTCTGCGAATGCCTTCAATCGTCCGGTCCACGACTTCAACCGTCTCGCGAATCTTGCCGCGAACGTTCTTAGCGGTGCTTCCGGTTTCCATCATTCCCAGGTAGAGCCGGATCACCATCAGCGCCTGGCCTGTTTCGTCATGTAGCTCGCGGCTAATGCGCTTGCGTTCTTCTTCCTGCACGCGCAGCAGATGTCCTGAAAGTTCCGCAATTCTTTGTTCGCGCTCGCGCAATGCGTCCGTCATGCGTGCGCGTTCAATCGCCAGCGCCGTGCGGTCGCCGATGGCGCGCATCAATTCGCGCTCTGTCGGCAGCCATTCATAAGGTTTGGGAAAACCAATCACCATCACGCCAATTGTCTCGCCGTCGGCTTTCAGCGGCACGCCCCACAGAGATTTGGCTTTAATGCGGATCATCGGCCGCAACGCGCCTGTGTCCCCATTCGTATCCAGGATCATGTTCGGCTCGCCGCTCATCGCAATCTTCCCGGAAAAGCCGTTTCCAAGTTCGATCTTGAAGTCTTCCGGCACTTCAATGTCCATGCCTACTGAAGCGGAAATCCGCAATGCGCCAACTTCGGGATCGCACAATAAGATGATGCCCAGCGAGGCCTGGAACGTCTGCGTCGTGATGTCCAGAACTTTGTTCAGCAACGCGCTCAAGTCGGCGGAAGCCAGCTCGGCATCCAGCAAATGCAGCAGAGCGGAAGACTCCAGCGTCTTGGAATCAAAATACGCGCCGGAAATAATTACGAAAGAAACTGAAGAGAGCATTTCCAGCGCCGCTTTGGCTTCTGCTTCGCGCTCAGGAAACAGTCCGGCAATATAAGGTTCACAACTGGATTGATACAGCTCCAGCGCGCGCGCCACCGCGCGCGTATCCACCTGCAGCTTTGAAAGCCTTGTGCCAAAGTACTGCAAATTTTCGTGGAATCCGGGGTAATCGTTGTGGCAGAAATAAGAGCATCCCGCGGCCAGGGTCAGGCGTTCCACTGCCGCTAAGGTCCGGCCATCAAAGCCAAATTCTCTTGTGAGCTGGTCACGCCACTTGTTTGTAATGTCTGGGAAATAAGGTTCTAGCGCTCGCGCAACTTCGGCGATCAACTCTCGAGATGATTCCTTGAACGGCGGTACAGCGGTCACTGGCACTTCCTGAGCTTTTGATTGACGAGGCGGCCGTTCCCCGGTCATTTTACTCTTCAGGTAACCGGAAAATACCCTAATCTCTAAGGTATTTTACAGCGCTTGGAAGCCATTGTGAACTAAATAGTTAGTATTTCTCTTGCCAGCAGGTAAATCCCTTATTCATCTAGGGTTTAGACCTTAGATTGCGATTCTGATCCAAAGGGGGAACCCTGACTTTTAAATGTTGTATCAGACCATTTCCATTGTGCCGAAAAGAACCAGAAAATCGGGGTTGAAGCGACAACTCGCGGATTGTGGTCTTTTAACCTGAAACCGGCATCCAGCTCTTTAGGGGTGAGAAAGATCTGCGAGAAAAGAAAGTTAGACGATAATATTGGCACTACTTTTCTATGTTGCCAACGCTGCCTTGGAACCGATATTGGTATCCACGCGAAGACTCGATTACCTATACGACTGAGGGCTTCTTGCCTGATCCCAATGACCGCTGGGAAAAGAATTTAAATCCAAATCTCAAAAATATTGACCAATTTGATGAGCTACCGTGTGTTGTTCTTCTAGGAGAAGCAGGAACGGGCAAAACGGACGTGCTTCAACGAGAAGAGGAGAGATTACGGGATACACCTCACAAGAACCGCACAGTTGTCATTTATAGCAATCTCGGCAACGCCGGCAGTGAAGCAAGTTTATTTCGGAATTTACTTGACTCGCCTCAGATTACAGAGTGGCTAAAAGGAGAGCACGATTTATACCTGCTGCTCGATGCATTTGATGAAGCCCTTCTGGATTTATCTGCCCTTGGTGGACTCTTAGCAGAGGAAATTAAAAAATGGCCTAAAAATAGACTCAAATTGCGTCTTGCTTGCCGCCCCGCAGTATGGCAAACGGTGCTGGAAGCAAATTTTATTAAGGCGTTTGAAAATAATCATGTTCAAGTCTTCAATTTGGCCCCCCTCACTCGCGCTGATGTATTGCTTGCGGCGCAAAGCATGTTGCAGCAACCAAACAATTTTTTGGATGAAGTGGTAAAAAAGAGCGTTGCTGCATTTGCAATCAAACCGGTAACACTTCAGATGTTGCTAGCATCCTTTCAGGAAAAAGGAGCTTTGCCAGAGACACAAGCCGAAATTTATCGAGAAGGGTGTTTTTGGCTCTGCAAGGAGTTAAATCCCAGCCGAGTTGACAAACAAAAGACAGGACGGGTTCCACCCGAAGAGAGAATACTCATTGCTCAATATATTGCTGCTGCATCAGTTTATTGCAGAAAGAACGCTATCCGCGTAAAAGCCCAAAATCCTCTAGAGCACCCGCCGGAAATCCTTGATCTTGACTCCTTACGTTTGCATCACCGAATTGAAGTTGACGATGGGAAATTGCGCGAAACTCTTGATACATCACTATTTTCTTCCTCTGGACTAGGATTTGTTTCTTGGGCACATCGAACGTATGCAGAATTCTTGGCTGCGGAATGGTGCAGAGTTAATACTGTTTCAGTCGGCAAAATGTTTGAACTCCTGAGCGTAGAGGAAGAGCAAAATCGCAGAGTTCCCTTGCAATTAATACAAGCAGCAGCTTGGCTTGCTGAAATTGTTCCTGGCATTCGTGATTTGATTTTGGCCAACGATCCCCGCGTGCTCCTATATTGCGACCCAGCGGTATTGGACATAAGAATTCGCGAGTTATTGACACAGGCATTTCTTGATCGTTACGAATCCCGGCAAGAAGTTGAGAGCTATTACCGCTCATTTAAAAACCTATGTCATCCTAAACTTGCCGATCAATTGCGCCCTTACATCTCCAACAAAACCAAACTTTTGGCAGTTCGAGAGATAGCACTTCAAATCGGCACTTTTTGCAGGGTCAAAGGACTCGATGCTGAGCTCAGTTTGCTTGTACAAGACTCTTCTCAAGAACGCCAACTTCGGATTACAGCACTAGCAGCGTTAAGCGAGGTCGGCTCTGAGCGTACTAAGTTTAATCTTAGGCAATTTGTTCTGACAGACGATCCAACGGATATAGATGATGAAATAAAGGGCTGGGCATTGCGTTCCGTCTGGCCTAATCACTTAAGTCCTGCGGAACTTTTTGCATCGCTAACTTTCATAAAAAAGAGCCATTTTCATGGATCATATTCTTCTTTTCTTTACTCCTTGGCGGACAAACTCGAATCAGAGATTACTCCTGATGCTTTGCTTATCGCTCTTGAGTGGGCGAACAAGTACCGTTCCCAAGATATTGACACTAACCCATTAGGTTATGTTTCAGATGCAATTGTGAAAATGGCTTGGAATCACTCTTCCAATCCTGATATATGCAGAGGTCTTGCTTTATTCGTATCTCGCAGAATTGGCGAATATGGAAAAATGCTGTTGAACGAAACTATTTTGGGAGAAAGGAACGGACCAAGTTTTGACGAACTTTTAGCTTCGGATGATGAAAAGCGGCGACGATTAGCGCTTAATTTAATACCTCTGCTTGCAGCCACCAGAATGGCCAACTATTTAAGTGCGCATTATCAAATAGTCACGGGCAAAGATGCCGTTTGGCTTATTCAGCAAAAAGGAGAACATACTGGGGCCGAACGAGAATTGATTCTCGACTGGTTGCGCCGCCTTCCAGATGAACCCCGCAAGGGGAGCGCGATCCTGGAGGGACTTAAGAATGGTGCGTTAGATAGTTCCTTTCGGGATTTCGTTTATGTTGAACTTGACTCACCAGCCGCAAGGGAAATCAGGAAGTATGCTCATCGCTCCCGCCCGAAAAAGCCGTTGAGCCCGACCGCAGAAGAGCGAGTTCGCGACTCCCTTGAGAGGGCTGAAAATGGGCACTTGGCTTCTTGGATTCAGCTCACACATGACCTTAAATTGGGCCCCGACAGTAGCAGCTCGCCTCACGAGCACGGCGACCTTCAGCAATTGCCAGGCTGGCAAAACGCGAATGCTGACACCAGGATGAGAATTCTAAGTGCTGCTGCTGCTTACGTTCACCGAGCAGAATTGCTTGCATTCGATTTTGTTGGAACTAAGAACTGTCCTTATTGGGCAATGGCGGAATACAAGGCGCTGCTTCTTTTGTCTTCGGTCATGCCCGAGACGTTAAATAACAAGGACAGTGGCATCTTTAAACGCTGGTCCATTGTGGCGCTTTGGTATCCCGTCAGTGCAGCCCGTGAGCTTCAAAAAAAGCTTATATCGCATTTATTTAAGTCCAATCCCACAATTTTTCTTGATTCCTTGTCTTTCGAACTGGAAAAGAATGGCAAAGACAAGGATTGTTATGCAGTCACAACAAATTTGGAATATTGCTGGGGTCCCGAGACTGAGAACTTGATTCTGGCTCACATAAAACGGTGGGGATTGGCATCGGCGTGTCCGCGCGGTCTTTTGAAAAGAATGTTAGAACTGAAAAGTGATAAAGCTCAGAGTATTGCTTCAGAGGAGCTATTATTCCTTCTAAATCAAAATGAAACGGAGCAAAGAAATTTTGCGGTGGAATTATCTGCAATGCTATTGCGGCACTCTGCTGTTAAGACATGGCCGTTAATATGGCCACTTTTTCAAGCAAACACCAGTTTCGGGCAGCAGGTAATTGAGCAATTGGCATTCTTCGAAGTGCCTTTTATTCGAGAGTTGCCGGACTCGGCACTCGCGGATCTTTTTGTTTGGCTGGAAACCAATTATCCGCACAAAGATGACGTGGAATCGAGTGGTTTTGTAGGCTCAAGGGAGATGGTTCCTCACTTTCGAGACAACGTGCTCAGGCAACTCTATAGGCGAGGTGCTGTCCAGGAAATAGAAAGAATCATGAAGAATTTTCCTGGCCTTGATTGGCTTCACTGGTCAAAAAATCAGGCAAAAGATGCGCGGGCCGAAAGTTTATGGATCCCGCCAAATCCTGAAGCATTGCTGGCTTTGGCAGCACCTGTGCCAATCCAAGTATCATCTCTTTCGCCAAACAAAAATGATTTTTTGATTGGATTCATCTGCAACGTTCTTGCAACTCTCCTTTTCTGGTTTATCCCGTCTGATGTAACTAAATTGGCGAAAATGGGGTTTGCGGGCACCGCACTAGTTGCGACCCTGTATATCTTATATTTCCGCCTACTTCGGGCTGGCAAAAGGTCACTATTCTGGGCGGCAACAATTCTTACGTTGTTGCTGGCCACAGCAGAGCTCACCTACATGTTTGAAGAATGGTGGCTACAATAAAACCCGAGCCCCCTCGTCTTGCTCAGCGATTTTGCCTATTCGAAAAAAGCCATATCTTCCACACGCGGAATCTAAAGCGGCCTTTTGCTGCGGCAGAAATCCTCGATTCATACCGCTTTTTGTCTTGACAGGATGGGCGAACAAATGGTATATTCAGGGATTCGCTCCAGAGCGAAGGCTAGTGTGGTTCTTTGACAAATTAAGCTGCTAGCGACTGGCTGCTAGCTCTTAGCGAGAAAAACGTAAACTCCTAAGGAACACAGAGGAAAGGCTCTGAAGTGTACGCCAAATTGCGGTGAATCGCTGAAGTCTACGCCAATCTGGGATGATCTGGGATGGCAGCGCTCAAACCTACGCCAATCTGGGATGACTGGGGGAGGGGGGAGGGGGCCATCGCGTGGTACAGACCGGGCAGATCCCTGACAGAATAGACCGGGCGGATTCCTGACACTGCGAACGATGGCGGGCGCGAGTTAAGAAAGAGTGCATGCCATGGAAAAAGAGCAGTGTAATGGAAGAGAAGCTGAGGTTTGTATTCGAGTATCAACAGCGGCAGCGAACGATGACGGAACTGTGCCAGAGATATGAGATCTCGCGCGAAACCGGGTATGTGTGGCTGAGGCGATATAAAGCAGTGGGATTGGAAGGGCTACGCGAGAAGAGCCGAGCGACGCAACGGCATGGAAACCAGACGTCGGCGGAGATCGAGCAGATGGTGTTGGAACTGCGAGAAGCGCATAGCCGATGGGGTCCGCGGAAGTTGAAACGGGTGCTGGAGGATAACGAGCCGGGACGAGTGTGGCCGGCGGCGAGCCACGATCGGAGCACTGTTGAAACGGGAAGGGTTGATGGCCGGGCGACGGAAACGTCGGCGGACAGCGCCTTACAGTGAACCGCTGGCGCATGCGGACGGACCCAACCGGGTGTGGTGCGCGGATTTCAAAGGCTGGTTTCGAACCGGGGACGGCGAGAGAATCGATCCGCTGACGATCACCGATGCCCACAGCCGGTATCTGTTCCGCTGCCAGGCGGTGGAGAAAACAGACACGGGGCGAGTGCAGGCGATCTTCGAAGCGTGCTTTCGCGAGTATGGCATGCCGGAGGCGATCCGGACCGACAATGGGGCGCCGTTTGCATCGACTGCCATTGCCGGGCTGTCGCGCTTGGCGGTGTGGTGGATGAAGCTGGGGATTGTGGCGGAGCGGATTGAAGCTGGGCATCCGGAGCAGAACGGGCGGCATGAGCGGATGCATCGCACGTTGAAGCAGGAGACAGCCCAGCCACCAGCAGGCAATCGGCGCGAGCAACAACGAGTGATGGAGCGGTTCCGCCAGGAATACAACCGAGTGCGTCCGCATGAAGCGCTGGGAATGCGGACACCGGCTGCGGTGTATGAGCTGTCGCCGCGAAGCTTCCCAGCCCATGTGCCGGAACCTGAGTATCCGGATACGATGCTGGTGTACCGGGTGCAGCAAAAAGGCCATTTTCGCTGGAAGAAACAAGAAGTGTTCTTGAGTGAGGTTCTCTGGGGAGAGCCCGTGGGCTTGTTGCCGGTGGATGATGGCTGGTTCACCGTCTATTTTGCCCAGTTTCCCATTGCACGATTTGACAGTAAGCAACTGCGAGTGACGCCGTTGCCCAAAGCAGGGGTTGACTACAAGACTGATGCAGGGAAAGGGGAAGCGTCCCCTTCCCCTGCACCCCATCCCCTCAAACCAGTGGATGAGAAAGTGTCAGGGATGTGCCCGGTCTAAAATGTCAGGGATCCGCCCGTCTGTTCAGCGTGATCCGGTAATTGGTCACTTGGGATCAGGATGGGATGACCTAAGCTAAGTCCTTTGCAATCCTAATTGGGGTACCGGGGGGAGGGGTGGCGATCCT
>Ga0070734_10002847_pt1 | contig 19648 bp, 13 predicted proteins | sample Coa_R1_8_FD_66444 | JGI IMG/M metagenome (GOLD analysis project Ga0070734, IMG submission 66444) | Surface soil microbial communities from Centralia Pennsylvania, which are recovering from an underground coalmine fire - Coalmine... | ecosystem: Environmental > Terrestrial > Soil > Unclassified ... | reverse complement strand
TGAACTGAAGTTGCTGGGACTCCTCGCGTCCTACGGGGATGATCATGCGACCACCCTCGGCGAGTTGATCCACCAATTCCTGCGGCAACTCAGGAGCGGCGGCCGAGACCAAGATCGCATCGTAGGGTGCCGACTCTGGGAAGCCGCGGCTGCCATCTCCGACAACCACCCTGACGTTGCCATACCCGAGCTCTGCGAGCAATGAGCGTGCTGAATCGGCGAGAGGTGCATGGCGCTCGATAGAAACCACCTGTGCCACCATTTCCGAGAGAAGGGCCGTGACATAGCCGGAACCGGTGCCGATCTCCAGCACTTTATCAGCGGGCGAAAGCGCGAGTGCTTCCAGCATCAGGGCGACGATATAAGGCTGCGAAATCGTCTGTCCCTCGGGAATCGGCAGGGGATGGTCCTCGTAAGCCTGTGCGCGATATTGCTCCGGAGCAAACAGATGACGCGGCACGCGGGACATGGCCGAGAGCACCCGCTCGTCCACAATGCCGCGGGAGCGCAGTTGTGTCTCTACCATTTGCTGACGACGGGAGAAATATCGGTCTGGGGTCGCAGACGAGGTCATGCGGGTTCGGAACTCGGTCTCCCCACATTCTATTTCCGAGCGCTATTTCTTGCGACGGCGCACGCGCACATCAAAGCTGACCACGCCGTTCTGGTCCCGAGTCCCCACGACCGAAATGTTACGCGTGAAGAAATACTCACCCTGAATGATCTGCTGCGAACTCTGCGAAACATTGGTGCTGTAAGAAAGGGAGAGGTTGTTGGCGAATTCCTGCTCAATCGTAATCTGGGGACCGCGGGCGGTCGGGTTGGTCTCGGTGGTGAGTCCTTGCGGATCGATCTTGATCCGGCTCACGCCAAAGAGCTTCTGCATGCGGTTGTTGACGGTCGAGTTGAGCGCCTGATTGATGATGAGATTCGTCGCTTCATCGGTAAAAGGCGTCTGCCCCGATTGCTGCTGCAATTGTTCGGATTCCTGGGTTGTGCGGCCGAGGGCCAGCAGCGCAATGATGTCCGATTTCGGCAATGGCGGCTCGGAGCGGTAGTTAACATTGAGACGCTCGGGCGTTCCGGTCACGGTCACATCGAGATCATAGTTGCGCACGTGCGTGGTTGCCTGCAGGCTTACCTGGGGTTCGATCGCCACGGGATTCGCGAACGTGATGTCACCGCGCTCTAAACGGAACTTGATGCCGTTGAAAGTTGCATCGCCTTCGAGAATGTCGACGCGGCCAAGAACGCTGGGGCGCGCCACGGAACCGCGCAAGCGCAGGTCGGCATTGCCCGACAGCCGGGCAACCGCGGTCTTCATCTGCAGCTCGGGTGCAGTGCGAACGGAGACATCGAGCTTGACGTTATTTAGCGGCGAAGTGGCCGGAGTAATTCCCGCTGTCTGGCGGCTACGCTCAAGGTAAGAGCCGAAGTCGAAACCCGGAGTCACGGCAAGTTTGGTCACCAAAACATCGCCCGAAACCAGCGACGCCGATTTTGTTCCAACCCAATGCAGCTCCGTGGTTGCTGTGGAGCTGACACCCGGGGGATAACGCAGCCGAACGTCCCTGCCATTGGCAGTGAGATTGAAGTTCAGTTGCTGGTTGTAGTTGCTGGCATCGCCCTTGAGGTCAAGCGTGCCACCGCCCGTACGCGCGGTAAGCTGCTCGATATGGAGTTGATTGCGCGTGAACGTCAGCGAGCCATTCAGGTCGCTCAGGCCAATCGGTAAGCCGGCATAGTTCGCCGTGCTGTTTTGAATGGTGATCGTGCCCTGCGGCTGCGGATCTTTGACGCTTCCTACCATCGTTGCGTGGATCAAAATTTGCCCGGCTGCGGTGATATTTGGATCGATCACGCTGAAGAATCGGAGGTCGGCATGACCGTTGGCGACAAAATCGAGGCGACGGCCTTCGGCGTAGTAAATCCAACCGTGGCCGACCACGTCAGTTTTGTCACCGACAAGATGCGCTTCTTCGATGTGCAATACACGGTCGGCATACGTGAACCGTGCCGATCCCTGGTTATGCAGCTGCGCGTACTCGATATCGATGGACAAGTCGGTCGCCTCTCCGGCGAGCTTCCATTGCGACGGACGGAAGAGAGGCCCCTCCATCGTCATGACTCCTGAGACTGACGAGTGACCGGTAAGCTCGTCTCCGATGTAGGCGCGCCAAAGCGCATCCAGATCGACGTGATCGGTGTGCGCCGCGATATTCGCCGGGAAATCACCGTGCATGCCGATCGTGCCTTCGACAGTCAAAGTGCCCTTGAGAAGGTGGGACTGCCCGCTCAGAACGAGCTGACCATTTTGTGTAGTGGCCTGAAGATCGACCTCGCCCGCGCGCTCTCGGTCCAGCGTCAGGTCATGAACCTGGAGTTGTGCATTGATCACAGGTGAACTCGGCGTCCCGCTTGCCTGCAAAGTAAAGTCACCATGGCCTTCGATGGGAAGCTCGTCGAGATGAATCTGACGGATCCGGGAAAGATCGAAATTTTTCCCGACTAAATCGAGACGGAACGACTGACTCGCAGGAGTATAGGCCGCGCTTCCAGTCACGTCGGCAGCTTGATGAGTGAGACGGATGTTGTTGAGTGCCGTTTCCGAAGCCCCGATATGCAGGTCGGCATCGAACTCTTCGATCGCTTCGCCATAGGCCGAGCCATCGACGGCATGAATGTGCCCCTGGGCCTGCGGATGCGCGCGAGTTCCGGAAACTTGCAAAGCAACGGTGGCAGTCCCGGAGATTGGGTAGTCAAAGCCAGCCAGTGCGGCGGTAGATGCCACATCCACGTTGTGCAGGTTGACTCGCGCGGTATACGGACTGTTCTCCGTAAACTGTCCCTGCTGAAGTGCGGCGATCAGTTCGAAATCGGCGCTGGTGTCGCCGCGGCGCAAACTGCCTCCGCGCAGAGCAAGCTCATGCGAGGAAAGCTGAATGCTGGCGGCGAGAGAATCCCAGTGCACCGGTTTTTCCGGCGTGCGCGATGTGGCCGGCACCGTGAATTCAAAGTCGTCCGCTACCAGAGTTCCCGCGAGGGTCGGAGACGAGAAGGTTCCCGCCGCCGTGCCGTTGAATGCCGCTTCGCCATCCACGCGAAACGGCAAATCCGTCGGGCCACCGAGGGCCTTTACAAGTGGACGCCACTCCTCCAAGTCTGAAGTGGAAACCGAGAAATGCAAACGCGACGTAGCGGCAAGCAATCCTTCGGCTTGGACCTTGGACGATGGCGTGGTCAGACTGAACTGCGTGAGTTCCAGGGAATCGTTGGCGCCCCGGTACTTGCCCTGCATCCGGGCCGTGATCGGCAACTGCCGAGCGGCAGGGCGCACTGGAGGATTCACATCGAAAGTGAACGCAACCTCGGCATTAGCAGGGGTTCCCTTCCAAACAGCCTCGACGCTGCCGTTTGTTGTTCCGGCGGGCCTGAAACCGTAGAGCCTGTGCGCGGGCACATCCAAGGCCACCGCTGTCTCAGCAACTGAGACATCTCGCAAGCGCAGACGCACTGCACCGCTCTGGACCCCAGCGGGCTTCGTCCTCGCTCCTCTTCTCACGGGTCTGGGGACGCCGATTTCCAGCAGTTCTTCTTTTTTCGTTTCTGATTTCGGCGGCGGTATGCTGTGCAGCCAGTTATCAATCTGGGCATCTCCGGTAAAAGTTCCGCCGAGCAGTTTGCCCTGCAACTTCTGGAGTTTGAGTTGATCTTCGGTCAGTGAGTAGTCGGCGAATGCGTTGGTATTGCTGAGGACAAACTGATTATCTTGCCAGCCAAGATCTTTCAGGGCGATTGAACCATTCGTCGAGAAATCATTTAAGGACCAGTGGCCTTCTCCCTTGAAGTCGGCATTACCCTCGCGTAGTTCCCTTCGCCGCACGATAGCCGCCGCCTCACTCAGGTTCACGTGCGCTTGATAGGTCGCATCGATGCGCGGATTGCGGAAATCGCTGATGCGGCCGCTCGCCGCAAACGAGGATCGGCCGGAACTCCATCGTAGAGACTTGATCTCTGCGAACGTCGACGCGAGGCTGAAATCGATCGTCGTCATCCAGGAGAACGGGCGATAGTCCTGCAGCGCGGTTTCCACTTTTCCGAGCTCGAGATGGCTTTCGTAGCGTCTTCGCAAGAACGAATAATCCATCTGCAGGTTCGTGCCATCGACGGTGAAATTCAGTGGAATCTTCTGGTCCGCCCACAACAGCATTCCATTACGAACCGATAAATGATTGATCGAGAGAGCAAACAAGCGCTCGAGTCCTTCCGTCCCAGTGCCTTGGGGCAGAACGCTCATCGAAGGAATGTTGGTAGTGGCTCCGTCGGGACCGATCGCGATGTGGATGACGGGGCGATCCAGGACAAGAGAGTAGAATCCGAAATCCGTCCGCAAAAACGAGTTTACTTTTAACTGCGCAACCAGACTGTCGGCATGCGCCATTGGAACGTCACCCGGCGCTTCTTTTCCATGGACGGTAATGTTGCGAACTTCTACCTGCAGATGGAAAGGAACGACGTGGAAGCTGCCGACCTCCGCACGGCCGCCAGTAATTCGTTCTACCTCCGCGACCAAGCGGCGTCGCACATAGTTCTGGAAGGATTGTGTTGTGGTGTACCACAGGCCGAACAAGAGGCCGCTCACCAGCACGATGACGGTGATCAGCAGGATTTTCCACCAGCGCGAACGGCTGGCGGCGGGCAAGGTCACGGGGTTTGAACTCCCTCGCCGGGAGAACCCTCCATGCCAGGTACGCTTACTTTGCTCTCAGAGCGCAGGGACTGCAACCACGAGACCATCAACTCGTTGACTTTTTCCTCGGTCAGCAATTCACGAATCTTCGCCGAAACATCTGACAGCGGAACCTCATCAGCGCCGGACTGCTTCAACTGTGGAACGAACTTGTCTCTGTAGTAGGCCTCAACACTTTTGGAATCGATCTGCACTGTAGGACGCAAGTGAGCGTCGACAAGCCGCATCAAGTCGATCTGCTCTTTCACATGGGACTGCAACGATGTTTCAGTTACACCGAATTTATTGAGTACCGTATTCCAGCCCGCATCGGTCACGGCTTCTGGATAGAGCTTTCGCGCCGCGGCCACTTGATCTGCCGCTTCTTCGTCGGAAGCATGCTGGAATGACGCAGATTTCATCTGCTCGGAGAGAAGTTCCTGATCGATCAAGCGGTCGAGAACGTCCCGGCGCTCCTGCTCGTTGAAGTCCGACAGCGAACGTGCACTTAGCAATGCCTCGAAACGCAGGGCATCATTCCAGTCGCTTTGCAGAATGATGTGTCCGTTTACGGTGGCAACAATGCGGTCGATAACCTCGCCGGAAGCGGGAAGAGCGAGAGTGATTGCCAAAATCAACAGCGAAACGGCGGCGGTATATTTGCGAAGAAACTTCATTAAAATGGCTGACCTATACTGAAAAATACGTTGAAGTGGCCCAGGTGCTGGCCCTCAAATATCGACTGTTTTGTTCCCGGGACCGTAACAAATTGAGGATATTGGGTCGGGTTCAGATTGTATCCAAAATCGAAACGCAAGGGCCCGATCGGGGTCCTGTATCGAATGCCTATTCCCAGTGCGTTTGAAGTGTAATCATAGCCGTTGTTGTCGAAGATTGTACAGGCCGTAGAAGTGGGTGTACCACTGGCCACACACCATTGGGGACTTGCCTGGTGCCAGCGCAATAGGCCCTTCAACATATCGTGCGGCGCTGTGAAGACGTTTCCCATGTCGTAAAAAACGGCGAAGCCGAATCCCTCTCCCAGATACGGCAATGACACGGGTGGAAAGCGCAGTTCGAGGTTGTTGACGAAGAGCGCGGTTCCGCCGACCGGGAAGCCTGAAGACGGGTCGCGAGGTCCTGCCTGATTTAACCCGAATCCGCGATGGGAGTTTCCGCCTCCCGCGAAGAATTGCTCGGGCAAGGGTATGGTCGCAACATCCGTACAGGTGGGCTCACCAGCCGAGTTCAAAGGGCACGATCCAGGCGGTAGAACCACGGTGCCGCGGAACGGCTGAGCGATACCGATCGTCGTGGAACGGGCGAACACGAACTGCCGGTTCTTCTTTCCCTTGGGTCCGAATGGATAGTACGAGGAATATTGTCCTAACGCGCGGGAGAAGTTTGTGGGCAAACTCGAGTTTGAGGTGTCCGATCGTGATCCGAAGAAACTCGTCGCCACGAAGGCATCGAGCGTGAAGTAGTTACCCTTGGTGCTCTCCAGCGGGTTATCCCGTTGATCGTGAATATAGGTAAAGCCCGGGCCACCGACACGTGCGGGAAGCGATAAGAGGGCAATTTCACCGGGAGAGAAGTCCTCCGCGAAGTGGCTTGCTTTGACCAGGCGGTAACCGAAGCGATAAGTAATCGAATCCGCCCCGGGCCGAGTGCCGGGCTCGCGTCCGGTATTGCCGAACTGCTGGCGCACATCTATCTTCCCCTCAAGGCGCTGCGAGGTGAACGTCGCGACGTCCAAGCTATTGTCATAGAAAGCTGTATAGATAACCTTGAAGCGCTCGTTGTCCCATAATTTCGGCACCTGGTAACTCAGCAGCCCTCGTTGTTGCAGGCGACCGACGTGAGATTGGAAGCTGAGCGTCTGATCACGTCCGCCCACGTTAAGGCGGGTCACGTTAAATTCGACGCGAGGGCTTACACCCGTCGAACCCTGAGGCGCCTGGACTCCGGAAGGCAGGCCGGTTTCAAACTCCAGCCCGGCGCCGTAGGTGAATGTATAGCGCTTGGCCTCGCGTATCTGCACCAGCACGTTCTTTTGCGGATCGGCCCCCTCCGGGTTCTGCACTGCCGTATCCACCTGGGAGAAGATGCCCAAGTCATAGAGGCGGGTTTGCGTGTTCAGCAAATCCCGTTGGCTAAGAGGATCCCCCGGATGCACCTGCAACTCGCGCTGTACGACGTAATCGCGTGTATGCTCGGTGCCGCTAACCATGACCTCCTCAACGGTGAAACGCTCGCCCTCCTGAATGTTGAAGGTGACATCTTCACGGTTCGGTTCAGGAGTGGAGGTGACGATCTCCATCGAGGCGTTCGGGAAGCCGTGATCAAAGTAGAAGCTCAGGATCCGCTCGCGGTCACTGGCGAGGTCCTGCTCCGAATACGGCTGGCCTGACTGCGTACTGAGTTCAGGCAGCTCGCTGGTCTTTACCTGTTCGTTCCCCACTAGCTTTACGGCGCCGACTTGGGTCCGCGGACCCTCGTTGATATAGATGCGTACCGCGAGGCGATTGTCGACACCCTCGTAGTTATCATCAACTTTCGTTTCTATCTTCACGTCGCGAAAGCCGTTTGCCCGGTAAAGTCCTTGCAGCGTAGAGACATCGTTTCGCAGCAGAGCCTCACTGTAGCGCCCATGGCTCAACAATCGGTTGGCGGGTTGTATCTGCAGATACGAACGCAGCGTCTTCGTATCGAGAAAGTTTTTGTTGCCGAGGATTTCCACCACCGCCAGCTTGTGCAGCGGGCCCGGATCGATCACATAGATAACGTGAAGAGCGTCGGGAGGGTTTTCTTTTCGGAAGTCAACCTTTGCGTCGAAGTGCCCTTTGGTCTGAAGATAATCGAGGAGGTTGCGTCTACCTTCGTTCAGCAGATCGTCATCGACCGCATTTTCCTCGAAGACCGGAACCTGTTTCTTGATCGTTCCCTGGCTGATGTGAAACCCCTGAGCGGTAATGAGTACGACTGGGCCCGGATCAACCTGAAAGGTGAAATCCACAACGTTCTTGTCCGGGCGAAAGGTCTGCTCGGCAATCGAGACTTGGGCAAGAACCCGCTTCTCTTTCTGAAATCTCTTTCGTAGCCGCTGCAGCGAGTTGCTGACTCGGGCCGCGGTGAGACGGTCTCCGGTATCCATGCGTGCGATGCGCTGAAGCTGAGCCGACGACACCTTGGACGTCCCGGTGATAATGATTTGCCCTACATGTGCCTGGGCTCCCGGGCTGACGTGGAACAGAATATTCACTTGCTGCGTGTTTGAGTCCGATGTGCTCTCCGCGGTAACACCGGCCCTGTAGAAACCGTTCTCTTGCATGAGCTGGCGGATATTGTCGATCGCGCGTTCCAGTTTCTCCCGGCTGTACAGTTCGCCGAGCTGGAATTTTGATGCGTTGACGATCTGGTTTGAGTTGGGGCGGCTCGGCGCACCTTCGACGTCAACCGCACCCACAAAGAAGTTCGGCGAGGTCCTGAAGGTCAGGATGACTCCATCTCCTGAAGGAACCACTTCGGCCTGGATGTCAGCAAAGCGGCCGGTGGCGTAAAGAATCCGAATGCTTTCGCGCACATCGTCTCTTCGCAGGGGCGTCCATGGTTTCTGCGGAATCAAGTCCAACAGATGATTGCGGCCAGGAATACCTTGAAGCTGCACAGACACAACGGGCTTCCCCTCGTACGCAGCGCCTGGAGTCTCGGAAGGGGCTTGTGGCTGCTGCCCGCCTGTGACAGAGGCCACAGGATCTGGGGAAGGCGCACCAACCACAGCCGAATCAGCATTTCGCGGTACGGCCATAGACCACAGCAAGACCAGCGCGGTCAGAAATGTAGCGTACCGTTTCTGCAAAATGGTCCTTGGGTCAGACGCGTAAAGTCTTCGATGGATTGCGCCCAATCTCCGTTGTACAAAAGCCGGCGCGCTCTGGGATGGAACACGCCCGCCCGAAATCTCAACTCGCAGCCCAGCCACTTATAATAATGGTTTTGGTGGTGGGAACTGGTGACCTCTTTGGCACGGGAAACAAAGAACGACGATAACTTGGCCGTTGGGAATTTACCTGAGACTGCGCCTTTCGGCGACCGCTACTCGCGTCAAGTTCTGTTTCGAGGAATCGGTGCCCAAGGTCAGCAGAGGCTGGCCACCTCTCGCGTGGCGATCGTTGGCTGTGGTGCCACGGGATCGGCTCTTGCCGGACTTCTGGGCCGTGCTGGTGTAGGAAAGCTCCGCATCATCGACCGTGATTACGTCGAGCCCAGTAATTTGCAGCGCCAATCTCTCTTTGATGAATCCGACGCAGCCGAGTCCCTACCCAAAGCGGTTGCTGCCAGTCGAAAAATTGCTGCTTTTAACTCTGAGGTGTCCGTCGAAGCAAGAGTTGCAGACCTCATTCCCTCGAACATTCAAACTCTGCTCGAAGGAATGGATCTGATTCTCGATGGCACAGACAACTTCGAGACCCGTTACCTGATCAACGACTACGCAGTGGATCGATCGCTTCCCTGGATTTATTCCGCCGCCGTCGGAAGCTACGCCGTTACGGTGAATGTCATTCCCGGTCAGACAGCTTGCCTCGCCTGCATCTTTCCAGATTCACCACGAGGAATCGTCGAGACCTGCGAGACGTCCGGCATCCTCAACTCTGCCGTGAATCTGGTGGCCTCGATTGCTGCGACTGAAGCCCTCAAGATCCTCGTGGGGGGAACGGTGGCGGACAATCTTCGCCGCACCATGCTTTCCTTCGATCTTTGGACGAACGAGAACGCTGAGATTTCCGCTGCCAAGCCTCGTCCAGGGTGCCGCGCCTGCGGGGAACGCGACTTCATTCATCTTGCTGGCGAGGGACGCCCTCATATCACGCTATGCGGCAGGAATTCCGTGCAAATCCATGAGCGGCAACGACCGATCGACTTTGCCGAGATGGACCGCCGACTTCGCCCCCATGGCATGGTTCGGCATAACGATTTCGTCCTGAAATTCTGGCACGATCCTTACGAGATGACGCTATTCCCTGACGGGCGGGCCATTATCAAGGGGACGACCGACACGGCAGTCGCCCGCAGCCTCTACGCAAGGTACGTAGGCAGTTAAAAGCGACTTAGGGATTGGTGCATACGATTCCGCTTTGTCATCCTGATGGCGCCGATTTTGGGCGCCGGAGGACCTATGCAATTCTGCCTGCAGTGCTCATGCGCCCGGGACTACATAGGTCCTCCGGCCTGCAAAAAAGCGCAGGCCATCAGGATGACACCGCGGACGATAGGAGGAGGAATGCCGCCTCAGTGCATTGCATTCTGCACGAGCTTCACCACGTCATTCCAGGGCATCGGCGCCTGATGCATCGCGAACACGGTGTCCACTTGAAGGCTTTCACGCTGCACCGCCTCCATAACCTCTCGCATCAATTCCGGATCGTAGAGACTCCCGTCGTCGTTGATCGCCAGCGTGTCGCTGGCGTAAAGCAGTCGATGCTCTGGAAAATACACCATGTACTGTCGCTCCGTAGAGGCGCCGCGCAGCGGATATAGTTCCAGGCGATTGGGTCCGCTTCCGACGATAGTCTTGCCCGACACGATTCGCCACGACGGTTTCTGCGGCATCTTCGCAAGCAGGTCCGGATGAATCTCATGCTTCGCCGCCACGAACCGATCGAGAAGCGGCTGATTCAGATCAAGGATGTACACAGGCAGTTTTGAAGCCACCGTCTGACGCACGCCACCTACATGAGGCCACGAGTCGGACGTTGAGAGCACAGCTTTAACCGGGGAACCGGCATATCTCTTCCTGGCTTCTTCGAACACCCCGGCAACGTAGGTTCCGGAAATAGGCGCTTCCAGCACAACAACCCCATCCTCTTGTTTCACCAGCGTGGCGTTCCATGCGCCGGGAAAAAAGGTGATGCCGGGGGCGAGGTCGCTGCCTTTGGCCGCGTTGAACGGTCGTTCCCATCCCGGAGACTTAGCGCCAACTCCGGCCACTTTGGCGTCCATCTCGAATAAAGGTGACTCGAGCGGAACATCGACTTTCAAGTCCAGAAACTGAGTGGACTTCCACAGGACGCCATTTCTCTCTTCCACAAGGTTCGTCGGATAGCGAATGCCTCGGACCGTAACCCAGTTGTCCAAATAAATTCTCCGGTGGACATCGCCCCAGTAGTACCAGAAATCTTGAAGCTGTTGATCGGTCTCCACTGCGTCCGGCAGATGGTTGAAGCGATTGATCAGGATTCGCACCGCCGTTCCATCCCAACTGAAGGCCAACACACTATGGAGAGTCGAACGCAACATCTTCGGCGCCGCGAAATGCAGGTCGGGAGCCTGCCCGGCAGTCGCCAACAACCGCAGCGGCCCGATCCCGAAAAGATCGCGCACGGCATCGATCTGGGATAGCGAACAAGGAGCATCCTGTGTAGCGCCCGAAGCAGATACCTTTCTCACACAGCCTTCCAGACTGGCGACCATGACCGATTGCGACTCGGACTGTCCCGGATCCGACTCGGGCCAAGTAAGCGCCGTCTCCATGCGAACCTTCTTCCCCTCCAGGTCGATTTTGACCTTCGATCGCTCGTAGGACGCGATGAATGGATCCTGCCGGTAGGACTGCTCCACGAGCAACGTATGGCCAACGCTCTCGTAGCTCATGCTCTTGACTGCGTCGAGACGCGCGCTCCCGCCCATGGCCTCGGTCGCAAGCGCGAGGCATCCCTTTGGTCCCGCACTCTCGCAAGCTGTATCGGTCGCGGGCATCTTGCCGACGGCTCCCTTTTCATCGGCGTTTGCCGGGATCAGTGCCATTGCCATCCAAGCGGCGCTCAACAGGAAATTTGCTTTTCGGAAGATAATCAAGCGTCCACTCCTCCAAGGCATCTGTGATTTCGAAGCACAAGGGATTTGCAGGTCGAAGTTCGATTAGACGAAGAACGCGCGAATTCGAAAGCGGAAGCTTAGCTCCGGTACGTGTTGTTCTCCGCGATCTCAGCGGCCTCTCTCTGCGAACTCGGCGGTAAAGCCTTAACCGCTGAGGACAGTAAGAAAATCCACAGAGTTCGCTGAGAAAATCGCAGCGATGCGACCGATCCGGCTCTCCGCTGCCATCGCCCCTAAAATCTGCTAATCTTCTCGGTTCACTCACTGATTTCGCTAAAAAAGGCCGCAATGACCGATATTTCGCGTCCGGAGCCAAGCCGCTTTTACCGTTGGGCGGTCCTCATCTTCGTCAGCCTGGCCCAGGCCGGGAATTATTACATCTACGACAGCATCAACGCCCTGGAACGTATTTTCATTGACCACCTCGGGTTTTCCGCCACCCAGTTTGGCTGGCTCAATGCCAGTTACAGTGTCGCCGCCGTCGCGACGCTCCTCGTCGGCGGCATCATCATCGATCGCATCGGCACCAAGAAGTCGATCCTAGCCTTCGCGGCCGTTTGTCTCCTGGGAGCGGCCGTTACCGCAGCCAGGGGTAACGCCCCAATGATGATCGCTGGGCGCACGGTTCTGGGACTCGGTGCCGAGTCCATGATCGTAGCGGTAACCACCGCTCTGGCAAAATGGTTCAAAGGCAAAGAACTCAGCTTCGCCTTCGGCATTAATCTCACTATTGCGCGTCTGGCTTCCGTCGCCGCCGACAACTCCCCTACATGGGCGAATCGCGCCTTCTACCCAAATGGCGCCGCTGGAGAACCCAGTTGGCAAAACCCGCTTTTGATCGCGGTCGGAGCCGGTGTGTTTGCTGTTGTTTGCTCAATCATCTATTGGGCGTTGGAGAGCCGGGCGGAGAAGGAATACGAACTCGGCAAGGCTGGATCGACGGACAAGCTGGAGTTCAACCAAATCTTCCGCTTTGACGTCTCCTATTGGTTGGTGGTGGGGCTCTGTTTCACCTTCTACTCGGCTATCTTTCCGTTTCGGACATTTGCAATCGACTTCTTTACCAACAAGATCCTGGCAGCTCACGGCGGGGTTCAGGCTGGGGAGGCCGTCCGGGTTCTCTCCTTGCAGCAAGCCGGCCGGCTCAATAGCTTGCTGCCTTTGTCAGCGATGATTGCCACACCGCTCTTCGGGCTACTGGTAGACCGGGTAGGCAAGCGCGCTTTGTTCATGATGCTGGGGTCGCTACTGTTAATGCCGGTTTACCTGATGATGGCCTATTCCTCCATCTCACTCTACGTTCCCGTATCCATGATGGGAATCGCATTCTCCCTGATCCCTGCTGTCATGTGGCCGGCTGTGGCGTACATCGTGGACCAGTCGCGTTTGGGCACAGCCTACGCCCTCATGACACTGATTCAACAAATCGGCTTTTTCCTCTTGAACCTGTTGATCGGGAAGGCCAATGACTTTTCGCAAGCCGGTCTGAGTAACCCAGGGGGCTATGCCCTTGGTATGTGGATTTTCTCAGTGCTTGGATTCATTGGCATGGCCCTATCGATCCTTCTGCGCATCCGTGAAACTGGTCCTCAGAGGCACGGATTGGAAACTATTACCACTGCAAACGCCACCAAATAGAGACAAGAAAATTACCAATTTACGAAGATTACGACTCTAATTTCGGGATAGTCTTTGTAGAATCATTCATCATCGTTGTCAACGCCACGCAGGCAAAGGATTTCCAGCGATGAGGCATCTGATGAAACAATCCATAGAACGGTAGAAAGGCTCTCAAAATCCAGATACAGACGTTACTCTAGTGCCGCCACCATTGTCCGCAAGCCATACAACGTAAAGATAGTTAGCCGCATCTCACGGGGTGCGGCCGGAAAAGGCAACTTGACCGACCCTGAACAGCGACAACCTGGCGATTCGATCGAAGCCGACCTTATCGAAAGGGCCAAGCTCGGGGACGCGCAGGCGTTCCAGGCCTTGTACGACAAGCACAAACGGCGCGTTTATTCGCTGTGTCTGCGAATGACATCGAATACGGCTGAGGCAGAGGATCTGACCCAGGAAGCGTTCCTCCAGCTCTACCGTAAGATCGCGACGTTTCGCGGGGAGTCGGCCTTTTCGACCTGGCTGCATCGGTTATCAGTGAACGTAGTGCTGATGCACCTGCGAAAGAAGAGCCTCCCGGTAGTTTCGCTAGAGGAGACTACTCAGGGCGGCGGTGAAGACGATACACCGAAGAAAGACTTCGGGGCCGAGGATATCTCGTTAGCCGGGTCGATTGACCGGCTACGGTTGCAGAAGGCGGTTGATGACCTTCCACCCGGATATCGAACGATTTTTGTGCTTCACGATGTAGAGGGGTACGAACATAATGAGATCGCGGCGATTGTGGGTTGCTCGATCGGGAACAGTAAATCCCAGCTCCATAAAGCCCGCATGAAGCTACGCGACATGCTAAAAATGAATCGAACTGAAAAAGCGGAGAAATCCTGAACGGCCTATACAGGCAACAAAGTAGGAACACATTAAGCCGGCGGAGACTGGCGGAGTGGACAGGGGCAAGCAGAGCGAGGAACTACGAAATCTGATGGAAGGCAGCAGAGGCTTGGGGAGTGGTGTATGACTTGCCTGGAGTTAAGAGAGAGTCTGGTAGAAGCAGAAGACGGCAGCAGGCCGGAACAACGCGCTCATCTGAAAGATTGTCCGGAGTGCGCGGCTCTCGTTGCTGATCTGATAGTGATTGCATGCGCGGCCGGGGAATTGCGTGCAGCTCACGAGCCCAGCCCGCGTGTGTGGAATTCCATTGAAATTGCATTACGGCAGGAGGGGCTGATCAAGCCCCAACACTCGCGTCATTCCCTCCTGCCGTCATTCGGCAGTTCCTGGGGATGGTGGCGTTGGCTGGCCCCGGTTGCCGCGCTTTTGCTGATTGCGGCAGGGATCTATGTTCGGCAGCATTCCCATAGCCCAACCATTGCTCGCATTGAAATTCCGACCCCGGAACATGCCGCGGTCTCAGATCCGATGATTGCAGGTTTGAACGATGAGGATCTGTTGCAGGGTATTTCGCAACAGTCTCCGGCGCTGCGGGCCACATACACCGACAATCTTGAACGGGTGAATCAGTACATCAAAGACGCCAAGAGTACCGTGGATGCGGATCCAAGTGACGAAGACGCTCGCCGGTCGCTCATGGAGGCCTACCAGCAAAAAGCCATGCTTTTTGAGTTGGCATTGGATCGTTCTTTGCCATAATGTACGGCACTGTTGCGCTACGCCCGCCGTTGCGGGAAACAGAAGGGGAGTCGAGTAACCGTATGAGAGCGCCTACGATTCAGCTTGCGGCGATCAGCGCGGTGATGGCCGGAATGACGGTCGCTTCACTCGCGGCACAAACGCACAAAGAGTACCGCTACAACGTCGGGCCCAAAGCCGGCGTATCGGTGAACAATCCTTATGGCTCGGTCTCGGTGAAGCCGTCGACCGGAAACTTTGTCGTCATTACCGCCATTCTTGCGTCCGACAAGGTGGAAGTTGATAACGCTCTGGTCGGCAATCGGGTGGAGATCCAATCACACTTGCTTGATGGCGCCAACGATCATAACGCCCGCGTCGACTACGAGATCCTCGCCCCTGCCGATGCCAGCGTTACTCTGCATTCAAGTGCAGGCTCTCTGCATGCCGAGAAGCTTCACGGAGACGTTGACCTCGAGGGTGCCGGTGCAAATGTCGACGTTCGCGATATCACTAACGCCCATGTACACGTGAAGACCCTGAACGGTCCCGTCTTCCTCACCAACGTACAGGATGGCCACGTCGAAGTAGACTCTCTGAGCGGTAACGTAACCCTGAAGGGCGTGAACGGACCACTCGTCCAGGTCATTTCGACCAGCGGCGCCATCAGTTATGTCGGCGACTTTGGCGACCATGGCGACTACCGCCTGACCAGCCATAGCGGCGATATCGAAGCGGTCGTGCCCGACAGCACTTCGGCCGATGTCAGCGCTCGCACAGTTCGCGGCGAGGTGCATGACGACATTCCTTTGCAGCCCAAACAGCACACTTCTTTTGTCCTGAAAGAAGGAAGTGCCTTCTGGGGTACCATGGGTCGCGCGGCAGTGTCTTCGACGGTAGTGCTGCGCAGCTTCAGTGGTAAAATCCACCTCAGAAAACGCTCTGAAAAATAGCCAACAGAAGAAATCCGTTCGCTCAAAGAAGCGTTCCAGGAAACCAGCCACCAAAACTGGTGTGCAGGTTTCGTCTTCGAGAACGAAGGGAGCCGGTGCCCCAGTCAACTCAGTATTCCTGGTCGGATTCATGGGAGCCGGCAAGAGCAGTGTAGGCCGCGCCCTGGGGCAACGGCTGAATTGGGTCTTTGAAGACTTAGACGATCGCATTGAGCGCCGCACCGGCCGCAGGATCGCCGACATTTTCCGCGATTCCGGCGAGAGTGTGTTCCGCCAGGCGGAGCATGAGGCGTTGCAAGAAGTGCTGCAGGAATTGCGCGCCGGCGTTGCGCGGATTGTCGCGTTGGGCGGAGGGGCCTTCGTGCAGGAAAAGAACTCAAAACTGCTCGCCAGCGAAGGGACTACACTTTTCCTGGATGCGCCTGTCGAGGAATTGTGGAATCGCTGCTGTCGTCAGGCCAACGAGTCGGGGACGGAGCGACCTTTACTCCGTAGCAAAGATCAGTTCCGGGAGCTTCATCACGAGCGCAGCCAAAAGTATTCTGCGGCATCGGTGCGGTTTGAAACCGGCGAGCGTCCGGTCGAAGAAATCGCCGACGAAATCATAAAGAAGCTCCGATTAAAGAAGATCAGTATCCGGGAACAACAAGGAGAACCTGAGTGAAGTTTGATGCAGCGATCTTTCGGGCGATCACCTGCCTGCTGATTTCCTCCGCGGCGATTTGCGCCAGCGCGTCCGACAAGAAAAACCAGGCAAAACCAGCCGCGCAGAAGATCGATTCCGGCTCTTTCGGCATATTCATCAAGGGTCAGCGCGTCGCCACCGAAACCTTCGACGTTCAGCAGGAGAACTCCACAAGCTCCATCAAATCCCAGCTGAAGGAAGTGGCCGGCAGCGATCCGGTCAGCCAGAAATCCGACCTGCAAATCACTTCCAGCGGTGAACTGGTGCGCTACGATTGGAGCCAGTCTTCGGGCGGCTCTCTGACGGTGCTGCCGAACAATGAATTCCTGATCGAGAAGATCACCACGCCCTCCTCGTCCAAACCGGCCGAGCAGCCGTTTCTGATGCCGAACACTTCTGTCATCCTCGACAATAACTTCTTCATTCACCGCGAGGTTCTGATCTGGCGCTACCTGGCCCCGAACTGCAAATCGGAGAATGGCAGCATGAAGTGCAAGCAGGAGCCCGGGGAATTTGGCGTGCTTGTGCCGCAAGATCGGACCTCGATTCGCGTCCGCCTGGAGCTGGTAGGGGAAGAGAAAGTTACGCTTCATGGCACTGAACGAAACTTGTTGCGTTTGAATCTAAAGAGTGATGAGTTTGAGTGGGCTCTGTGGGTGGATGATCGGGATCAATTCAAGCTTATGCGTGTCACGATTCCTGCCGATAACACCGAAGTAGTCCGGGACTGACCCTAGGATCCCGGCGGCAGAATCGAGACCCGCCCTGGAAAATTTATTGCTGCTGACTGACTCACGCACGGCTCGGGTTCTGGTCACTGTGCTTCTGTTCGCGCTGGGGCTGGGCTTTCTTTATGTCACCCGCGATACCCTGATCGCCTTCCTGTTTGCCATCTTCTTCGCTTACCTGATGGGTCCGCTAGTCGATCAACTGGAGCGTGTGCTCAAGGGCCGTGGACGCGCCATCGCTGTCATCTATACGCTCCTGCTGGCACTGGTTGTTGTTTTCTTTCTTATCGTCGGCCCCAGGGTAACGCGGGACGCGGCCCGTTTCGGGCATTCTGTACCGGGCCTTATCGAGCAATTGAACTCGGGAGAGATCACGACGCGGTTGGGGCAACAGCATGGGTGGAGTCGGGCCACAAGCGACGCTCTACAAGCCTTTATTCTGAGTCATCAAAATGACATCACGGAGTTAGCTCAGCGAATCGGTCTGCGCACCGCCGATGTCGCCAAACAAGCTTGGCTGTTGTTCGTCGTTCCATTGCTGTCGATCTTTTTTTTGAAGGACGGCCGTTCCTTCAGCGATTTTCTTCTTTCCACGATCCAGTCCCGACCCCAGCGCGAATTTCTGGAGAACGTTATGAACGATCTAAACCAGATGCTCGCGCACTTCATTCGCGCCCAGTTGACCCTCGCCGCACTTTCCCTGTTCGTCTACTCGGTTTTTCTGGAAGCGATGGGCTTTCCCTATGCCCTGGTCTTCGGCACGATTGGTGGAGTACTGGAGTTCATACCGGTAGTTGGACCGCTCGTCGCTGCTGTCGCTATCATCGCTGCCGCCCTACTGACAAGCTATCCGCACTGGTTGATCGTCGTCGTTTTTCTGGTAGTGTGGCGAGTTATTCAGGATTACGTGTCGTCGCCGCACATCATGGGCGACAGCATGGAACTGCATCCTTTGGCCGCAATTTTCGGCGTCATGGCCGGAGGCGAGATCGCCGGCATCCTGGGGATCTATCTCTCGATTCCGGTTATGGCGAGTCTGCGCATCGTCTTCCGCCGCTGGCGCCTGTATGCCGAAAAGAGAAAGTTCGGCCCGCTTACCACCGACTACTCACTCGGCAGCCAGCCTCTCCACAGGAAATAGCCGACGACTTTAGAGCAGCTTACGAAACAGTGTGATCCATCTTCTGTGCCACCCATAGCACTGTCATGCTGAGCGGAGCCGGAGTGCAGCGAAGCGGAACTCCGGCGGAGTCGAAGCATCCCGACCTAAGCACAATTGCCACGGCTAGGGATTTCTCTCTTCACCAGAATGACCCTAGCAAGCGATGGGTGTTGGACTCACCATTTTTTTCAGCCAGCATAGCGCTGCGGCTGCGCGGGCCGGATGCATTACTTCCCTGCCCCAGCCGCCATCTTGTCGATAGCGACCTTCCGCAGGAACTCCGCGGCATCCTCGGGCAGCACGGTATTGATGAACATCCCGGAGCCGAGCTCGAACCCTGCCACGCGCGTGAGACGCGGTATCACGCTGACATACCAATGAAAGTGCCGTGCACCGCCATATTCCGCCGGACCGCTGCGAATGGTGAAATTCAGATCGGGATTCTCCAGCCCAACATAGATCTTGGCCAGAAGCGTTCGCAGAATTCGCGCCAGGTCTGAAAGCTCCAATTCTGAAATGTCACCAAAGCTTGCCATGTGGCGCAGCGGAAAGATGTGCGTGGTAAACGGCGTGGCCGACGCGAAGACTTCCATCGCTACAAAATGCTCATTCTTGAGCACCACGCGGGTCTTGTCCTCAATTTCGCGTTCTATCATGTGGCAGAACATGCATTCTCCGACATCGTCATAGTGGCGCAACGCCTCGTACAAGCGGTGCCGAACCTGGCTCGGGATCACCGGCGTTGCAATCAGTTGCGAGTGCGGATGCTGCAAGCTCGCTCCCGCATCGAGCCCATGATTCTTGAAAATAGTGATGTGGCTGATGCGCGGATCGAGGCTCAGCACGTTGTATCTCTGCTTGTAGATCCACAGAATCTTCGCCACATGCTCATCGCTCAGCATCGCCATGCAGCGGGAGTGGTCGGGGCTATCGACGATCACCTCATGGAAACCGAAGCCGCTCACGCGCCGCCGCAAATGCTGCAAGCTGCGAACCGGTTGCACGTCGCTGCTAAGGGCAGCAAACTTGTTAGGGATGACGCGCACCTGCCGGGGCCCTCCGTCGGTCGGATGGCGCATGACTTCCGGCGGGGTCTTATTTTCGTTTCCCGGACAGAACGGGCACGTCTCCACGAATGCCGGCGCTTCTTGCACCGGGCGGTGTGTCGCCAGTTCCTCAGGGCGCTTGGCGCGCTCCGTCGCGATGATGACCCACTCCTTGGTGAAAAAGTTCTGACGCAATTCCGGCATAGGATGCCCTCCAACC
>Ga0070734_10002845_pt1 | contig 19658 bp, 16 predicted proteins | sample Coa_R1_8_FD_66444 | JGI IMG/M metagenome (GOLD analysis project Ga0070734, IMG submission 66444) | Surface soil microbial communities from Centralia Pennsylvania, which are recovering from an underground coalmine fire - Coalmine... | ecosystem: Environmental > Terrestrial > Soil > Unclassified ... | reverse complement strand
GCCCAAGTCCAGCAAAATCAAATCCGGGTGATGCGCGGCCGCAAGAGTGAGAGCTTCTTCTGCCGTGACGGCCTCTTGAAACCGATAACCCTCCGCGGCCAGAGTCGCTCGCAGGAAACGCCGGATCTGCGGGTCGTCTTCGACGATCAGGATGAAAGGCTTCATGCAGGTACCTTTCGCGGGATCGGGCCCAAAGGCAGACGAATGCGAAACACCGCGCCGCCGCCCGGGCGATTGTAGGCAGCGATCTCGCCCTGGTGCGCTTGCACGATCGCGCGGCAGATCGCGAGCCCAAGCCCCGCACCGCCGATACTTTTCGATGCGCCCCGATAGAATTTTTCGAAGACGCGCTGCTCCTCGCCAGGCACCAGACCGGGCCCCCGGTCGCGGACCTCGAGCACGAGGTCGTCTCCCGCGGTCTCCGCGGCCAGTTCGATGGAGGTTCCCGCAGGCGTGTACTTCAAGCTATTCTCTACCAGGTTCACGACCACTTGGCCCAGCAGCACATCGTCTCCGTAGACCGGCGGCAGGTCCTCCGGCAACACCGTGGTCACCGAGCGGCCCTCCAGTTTCTTCTCCAAGCGTTGCAGAGCGGCGCCGACGATCTCCTCAAGCGGATATAGATCGCGGCGCAGCTTCACTCCGCCGGATTCGAAACGAGTCATGTCGAGCAGATTCCCGACCAAGCGGCTGAGGCGTTCGGCTTCTTCGGAGATGCTTTCGAGCAGGTCCTGCCGGGTTTCGACGGCGAGTTTTTCCCAGTGCGCGCGCAGCGTGGAAGCCGCTCCCGTGATGGTCGAGAGCGGGGTTCGCAGATCGTGCGATACGGCACTTAGGAGTGAACTGCGCATCTGCTCAGTCTCCATCGTGAGACGCGTGTCTTCGGCGGTTTTATGGGAGATCGTGCGTTCAATCGCGAGCGCCGTCTGATTCGCGAACACTTCCAGCAGGCTCTGCTGCTCATCGGAAAAAACTCGTCCGAGCGAATCGGGCAGCACGGCCATCACCCCGAACGTCTCGCGAGTCCCGCGCAAGGGAAGGTAGAAGGCGCTCGCGGCAGGCAGATCCGGCATTCCCTTTCCGGCCTTCTGGCCGCGATCGAGAACCCATTGCGCCGTGGGTTCTTCCGCGGAAGGAACAGGCAATTGATCGGAGGTCCGGCGGCGGAAGGAGAGCTTGCCATCGTCGGAGAGAAAGATGACCACCTGTGTGCCGAACACCTCCTGGGCAATCCCAGCCGCGGCGCGCGCCGCTTCGAAAACGCGGGTCTCACCGGCCAGGCTGCGCGACAAGCGATAGAGCGCCTGCGTGCGAGCTTCCCGCTCCTCGGCTTGCAACGCATGTTTGCGAATGCGATCGGTCTGCGTGCTGATGACCAGCGCCACCACCAGCATGCCCGCGAAAGTGACCAGGTATTCCGTGTCCTCGACAACAAACGTCAGATACGGTGGAACGCAGAAGAAGTCGAATGCCGCGACGCTCAAGAAGGATGCCGCGACCGCGATCTGGCGGCTGCAAAGCATGGCCACGCCGACCACGCCCAACAGATACACCATCGCCAGGTTTGTAGGAGCCAGGCGGCTACGAAAGGCCAGCGAGATGAGCGTGCAACCGGTGAGAGCAGCCAGCGCAATTGCGCCTTCGCGCCACGCTGCCAACGATCTGCTCAGCGCCGGCGGGCGCCTGTCGGGAGATTCATCGTCCACGCCGTCACGTTAGCAGTTTGCACGCCCTGATTTCATGGGGCTATTTGGAATGATAGATTTCGTGCCAGGCGCCCGAAGGAATAAGAGCGCCCACTAACGTTCCCACCAGGCCCCCCAGGGGGGTGAACACTTCTTTGCCGGCGTTGGGCAAAATATTGAAGCAAAACCCAGACTTACCGCACGAATCGTGAGAGTCGATGACCGCGCCAAACACCAGTCCCGCGGCGGCTCCGGCCCCGAGGCCGATCAGCACGTGGCGTCCGCGGTGGCCTTCGCCCTTCAAGGAAACGCGCCGGATCATCGCGCGGCTGACCGTCTGTTGGACGGCGGCTTTCGCAACCATGATCTCGTCGTCCGTCGCGCTTTGGAACTCGGTGGCGACGACAGCTCCGCCGGAGAGGGTTAATCGGATCTCCGCGCCGGGCGGCAATTGCTTTACTTTATCCCAGCCGGCATTCTGCGCACATAGGGGGCCAAAAGCTAAGAGCAGAATGGAGAAAGGGGAGAAATGTCTGCATTTAGCCACGCATCAACGTAGCACAGAATCTGCCGGGCCTGCTAGGATCCGTTCTTATGAATCTCGCGCTCGATCGTCGTCGCAAGTTCTTCGGGGACGCTGGTTTCCAGCTCCTTTTCGAGACGCCGCAGAGCGATTCCGACAATATCGCGGTGGTGGATTTTGAAGCCCAGTCCCGGCAACTCCGACAGGCGCAGCCAAATTTTGTGCAGCCGGTCGACGTCCTCCGGCCACAAACGGGGCGGATGAGGGCCCAGGTTCACAAAGGTGGAGGGCCGGTCCGGATTGGTGATTTCGAGCGAGAACGGGTGCCGCGGCTCCGGCAAGCGCTCCCAGGCCAAGCCGATGCGCTGCGCGAGTTCTTCTGACGCCATGCGCGCCGAAACGCCCACCACCAGGCGCGTGGCCTCGAGCTTTGCGGCGGTCTGCACCATCGCGTCGAAGGGATCGACGGCAGGGACCACCAGAAGCTCTACGCTTTTGCCTTCCTTTTCCGCCATCGAGACCACGTGCGAGAACAATTCCTGTTCGTAGTCGGCGAAAAGCTGGTCGTCACGCAGATCGTATTCGGCCGCGCCGGAGGATACGTGCCGGACCGTCATCACGACGATGTCGTGCCGCCGCAGGTTGGTCTTCTCCAGTACCTTGCCGAGGTGCCACAAGCGGCGGTAGTCGCGCACTGCGACCAGTACGCAGCCGGGGCGCGCCCGCATGGCCTGAGAGTTAACCTCCGGCTGGTGATCCAGGTTGAACTTCTCCAGATCCGTGCGCTGTTCCCGCTTCTTTCCCGCGTTGACGTGTTCGGAAATCAGGAACAAAACGTACAGCACCACGGTGAAGGAGATGCCGTAGGTGGTGGCGATTTTCTTGGAAAATAAATTCGCGATCGCCACCAGAAAGAGAATCGAGGTGGTTGCCGCCAGGCCGATGGGGATTTCGATCCCGCCCAAACGGATATTGAACGGCATCTTATATTCCTGATCGTGACGCTGATACCGCAACACGAGCACGCCCAGCGCTTTGAGCGCGAAGCTCCAAACCACCCCGAACGCATACGCTTCGCCCAGCAGATAAACGTCGCCGCGGCTGATGATGATGGTGATGAGCTGAAGCAGCGTCATCAGGTTGAGGATGCGATATGTGGTGCCGAACTTCTTGTGAGGCTTGCGGAACCAGTCCAGCAGCACGCCATCCTCGGCGACGCGGTTCATTACTCCGTTCACGCCGATCAAAGAAGTGTTCACGGCGCCGGCGAGAATCAGCACACCCACGATCACGACGAAAACGTGGAATCCCAGCTTGAGCAGATTCGGTCCAACCAGGTTCATCACCAGGCCGCCGATCATGTTGTCGTAATACATGCTGCGCGTGGAATCGGGGATGATCATTACCGCCAGTACGGAAATGACGCCGGTGCAGATCACTGCGTAGGTGCAAACGATATTGGCGGTGATGCGCAGATTTTTCATCTTGGGATACGCGACTTCCCGATAAACCTGCGCGAGCGTTTCAAATCCGCTCATGGCGAGCAAGGAGTGTCCGATCGCGACCAGAATTACGACGAAAGAAATTTGCGAGAAGATCGTGCCGCTGAACCAACCCAGTGACTCATTGGTCAGGTGCAGATTGGTTGGCGTGGGCAAGGGCGGAAGCTTGGAGGGATGAAACAGGAGCGTGATCGGGGCCCAGACGAGCAGGATCACCAGCATTACAGTAGTGACCTGCATGATGCGGAGAGCCTTGTGGCTGGATTCCGGAACGCCCTTAATGTTGCTCCACCAGAAGTACAGCGTCACGATGACGCTAAAAAACACCGAGAACGAATTGGGCTCGAAATGCAGGAAGGCTTGGTGCGTTGAGTCGCCGATGTCGTTGATGAGGCGTCCCAGGTATTGCCCGGCGCTGACGGCGCTGATCGGTCCGGTGAGAATGTAATCCACTACGAGCGCCGAGACGGAAAGCTTCGCAACCGTCGGGCCGATACTGTCTTTTACGACGATGTACACGCCGCCGCGCACGAACATGCTGCAGCTCTCCATGTACACGGAGCGCACCGCGTAGCTGAACAGCATCACGGCCAGCACCATCCAGGGCGCCGACTTGCCGATGGCCTGTTCGGTGATCCCACCGATGTAGTACATGGTGGACGCCAGATCGTTCAATACGATGGCGGCCGCTTGCCAGAACGTGATGAACGTCAGCGCCACCGTCGTGGCGACCACTACCTTTGTGGTGCTCGAAACGCCTGTCGGGGCCTGCGGGGTAGCGGCGGGAGGCTTCATGCGAACGATTGGTTGGCGAAAATAACGCGGTGGCCATCGCGGCGAAGCAGTTTCGCCAGACGATTGTCGGCCGTGGGCCACCAGCGCTTCCGCCCCGGTATGACGACAATGGATTCCGGCTCGAGCACCTGCCGGATCGTGTCCTCCCGATCGCGACAGAGATAAAACTCGACGAACGTTTCGACCGTCTGCTCCTGCGCCAGCGCGCGGAGGGTTCGCTCAGTGAACTCAACGGCGACCGGAGGCCGGTCGAGCGGCAACGGATAAGGAACCACCTGCGCGTCCAGAATCGTAATCTGCGCACCGAGGTCGCGAGCGTACTGCGCCGCGACTCCGAGCGTGGTCCTGGTCCCGGCGAGATCCGTGAAGATCACTTCAAGATCGAGCGTGGCCGGAGTGATCCGCTCCCGGACCGGAATGACTCGTACAAACTCCTTGGATGGCACTGCTCTCAGAGTAGGGAGGTGACCATCAAAGCCGCGTTAAGATTCACCGCGGGAGTATAAAGAAAGTGTAAAAATCTCTGGAGCCTGGCACTCTCGACCGTGGGGCCGGTTGATTTACCGGCGGCCGATTGTGAATCGGCCCACACACCGGCCAGACAGCTCCACGACAATTACTGCAGCCCCGCCATCTCCGTAGCAAATAGTAACGCCATTCCGCCGCCTCGCGGGTCTTTGTCAAAAATCGCCTCGCGCCAGACGTAGTCTGCGAGCGTCTTCTGTTTGTTGGTGGACTCGCACACATCCAGCAGCACGCCCTCGGGTGCGATGCGCGCTAGCACGGCCCGCCAGGCTTTATCGACTCTCGGTTGATACGCGCCCCGGTCCAGCCAGCCGTTGCGAATGCCGCGCAGCATCGAAAATCCGATCATCGCCGTGGCCGAAAACTCGCGATAGGAACCGGGCTCATCGATCACTTCATGCCAGGTGCCGTCGTCGTCCTGGAAACGCGCGAGCGCTGCCATCAGTTGTTGGTAGGCGAGGAGAATGCGTTGGTATTCGGTGTGGTCTTTCGGGAAATCAGAGAGAGTCAGCGTCAGACCCAAGGACGGGAAGGCATTCCCGCGAGCCCACGCAGCGTCTGTCAAAGGCGAATGGCGGTACAGACCGTCCGCGCGCAGATCCAGCTTTTGCATGAACGCGAGATGACGCGCCGCCATGTCGAAATACTTGCGCTCCCCCGTAAGCTTGCCGGCCTGGACCAAAATCGATGTGCCCATGAAGACCGAATCGCTCATTTCATCGTGAAATGGCATCGCTTCCTTCATCTCGCCCGTTTCCGTGAATCCCAGATCGGCCGCCTTCCGCACCATGGCGATGTAACGCGGGTTTTTCGTGCGCTGGGCCAGTTCGGCAAACACCAGATGTCCCGCGAGATTCAATGAGGAAGGCCGCGCTCCCAGCGGGTCCTTCGTTCCGTTGACGTACGGCGCCACAAGCTTTTCGACGTCCGCGACGTGTCCCAACCGCATCTGGCCAATGAGCGCCATGCCTGGAATGTACGTGGGTTGATCGAAATCGTGACCATACACCGCCGCGAGTTCTTCCGCTGCCTTTTGTGGCAGGCGGCTGATCCGCTTGGCGATCTCCATGTGCGCCGGAGAAAATGCGATGTCCTTTGGCATGGACTTGAGAATGCCGGCCTTCGCGCCTACCACCCTGGCGGGAACAAATCCCACGCCGGCCACGATATTTTCCGAAAGAGCGTCTGCCAGTCGCGTGTATTGACTTCCCACGATCAACACGAAATCCGGAGCGTGAATGCCGATCCATCGCCACAGCGCGTTTGCTTCCGGATTTTCGCGGTATGCGGCTCCGGTGGGCGGGAACATCAACTGGCTCGCGTCGGGATTCGCCACCGAAATCGCCAGGAGATTAAACGGGCGGCCGCTCATTTTGCGCGATTCGTACTCGCGCACTTCCTGCGTGACGATTTGAGAGGAATCGTCCGGCCCATTCAGTCCGCCGATCAGAAGGACCGTGGGCGATCCGCTCGAAGCGCCGGCAACCGACAACGCGTCCATGCGCGCGCCGCTTTTCGAGAGGCCAACGTAAATCCGATCGGCCGCGTGCATCGGTTGAAGAAGGGAGAGGAGAAGCGGCAGGGTGGTCGAGATCTTCAATTGGCTGCCCTAGCGCCAAGTATATAACTGTGGGGCAGCCCAATTTTGGCTGCGGCCGCTTTTCAAGCGGCTGGCCGGCTAGATAGCCGGCAGCGAGCAGAATTGCCCGGCCCACAATTAAGAAGAACTGGCTGACGAAAGCTGAGATTCGGGAACGGCCGCTAAACCGAACTTCGCCGTGAAATGAAATGAGCTACCCTTGCCGGGCTCGCTCTCGAGCCAGATCCGCCCGCCCAGCATCTCGGCCAGACGCCGGGAAATCGTTAGCCCCAGGCCGGTGCCGCCAAACTTGCGAGTCATTGAATTGTCCGCCTGCGTAAAGGGCGAAAAGATCTCCCGTTGACGCTCCGGCGGAATGCCGATGCCAGTATCCTGCACCGTAAATCGCAGCGTCGTCTGCGTCTGGTCTTGCGTTTCTTTGAGAACGAAGACCGTCACGCCGCCCTTTTGGGTGAATTTGATCGAATTCCCCACCAGGTTCACGATGATCTGCCGCAGACGTGTCGGGTCGCCGCGGACCAGGTCGACGGCTTGCGGATCGACGTGCCAATTGAGACTCAAGCCTTTCTGCTGCGCACGCAAGGCCAGGGTCTTCATGGTTTGAGCCAGACTGTGCCGGATGCTGAAATCCACGATTTCGAGCTCCAGCTTGCCGGCTTCGATCTTTGAAAAATCCAAGATATCGTTGATGACCGTGAGCAGGACTTCGGCCGACTCCTTCGATGTATCTAGGTAGTCGCGCTGCTCCGCGTCCAGTTGCGTGTCGAGCGCAAGTTCGATCATGCCCAGGACGCCGTTCATGGGGGTGCGAATCTCATGGCTCATGTTCGCCAGGAACTCGCTCTTGGCTCGATTGGCCGCCTGGGCCGCCTCCTCCGCGCGCCTGCGTTCGGTGATCTCGACTTCCAGCCTTTCATTCGCCTTCCGCAAGGCTTCGCGCTGCGAGCGGGCCTTGAGGCCGAGGTGGATCACAAATCCGAAAACGATGGCGCTCGAAAGTCCCCCGATCAGCACCAGGCCGGGAAAGTGCTCCCGTTCGGCTGGGCTTAACCAACGGTACGCCTGCCATAAACCAATTCTTCCCGTTGCGACTGTGACGCTCGCGCCGACCGGTATCCAAAGCAACTCGCCGCTACTGGGCAGGCTCAGATCCCACGCCACGGCAGTCATGCCGATTCCCAGGAGAACAAAGCCGGCCGCCGTATTCAGAGCGACGGGCTTCAGATCCCCCCATACCAGAACGTCGCTTCGTCCCAGCAGGATACCGGCACTGCACGTGACGCCCACCGCGCCAAGGAACAGCCCAGTGACGCCCAAAATCGAAGGTTTCTTGATGCGCAGGTTGGCTTGCGCGAGGATCAGAGCTACCGCGGCCGCTAAGAAGCAAAGCGCGGTGGTTGGCGACATTCGGCCCGGATGCGGCGCTTTGGTAATCACATAGGCCGCGCCCAGAAGCTGATCGATCCCGAAATTGAGCCGAAATCCATCCTCGAGAAGGGAGAGCGCCGCCAAGGCTGCCGCTCCCAAGCAAGGCATCAGAATCAGGCCAGGCCGGTTGAAGACCGTCGCCAAAAGCGCCGCGCCGGTGAATATGAAGCCGAGCGCGGTATTCCGCTGCATGGGAGCGAAATCGGGGATAACTTGAATGAGCACAGTGGAATGGATCGCCCATCCCAGCAAGACCGCCAACCCGAGGAGCATCGCCGCTGCGGCGCATAGCACCCCCGTTAGGCGCGGATAAGACATACCACTTAGACTATCGGCTTAATCTGAGACGCGCTTTACTGGCAGCGCCAACATTAGAAAAGCCAATATTAGGCAGGCCCACGCAAACCAGTCTCCGTGGCGTGTGTACGGCGTAGTCTCGTTCACGAACCCATATTTCATGGTTGCGCCAAGCTGGCGATAGGGCGCTAGCCGCTCCGTGATGCGGCCCGCGGGATCGATCATGGCCGTGATGCCGTCGTTCGTCGCGAACAGGACCCAGCGGCGGTTTTCAGCGGCTCGCATTCGGGCCAGTGCTAGGTGCTGCTGGCGGGCAGCCATGCTGGTCCCGAAATAGCCATCATTCGAAAGATTGAAGAGCATCTCGGCTCCGGCAAGTGGGAATTGGCGCACCAAGTCGGGAAAAGCTGACTCATAGCAAATGACCGGCGCAATGCGGTGGTCGTTGAACGCAAACGTTACGACGCGGTCGCCCGGCACGAAATCGCTGGTCTCCTTGGTGATGCGATTGACCCAGCCGAACGGAGCAGGCACGTACTCTCCGAAAGGCACCAGCTTGATCTGGTCATAACGGCCGAGGAGGGCTCCTGAAGGATCGGCGAAGAACGAGGAGTTGAGCGGTTCGCCCGCAGCGGTATGCGCGACGCCGACGAAAAGCAGGTGCGCATCCTCGCCCCGAGTCACTCGCTTTAAGTTGTCCTGGAAAGAAAGGTCGTCCGGATAAAACGGCGCTGGCGCTTCCGGCCACACCACCAGCGGCACGCCGGGCGCGCGGGAAAGCGCAGCCATGTCGCGTTCGGTTGACGCCAAAGTTCTCGCGGTCCATTCGGCCTCCGTGTCGATGTTCGGCTGGACCACCCGCACCAATTCGTTTGGAGCCTGCCGGGGAAGCCGGGGAAGGCCCGGAAGAACGGCCGGCAAAAGCAGGAGCAGCCACAGCAACTCCCGGCGAGGCCGGCGAAGCGCAACCAGCGCGATCGCACAACCTAGCATCGCGAATACGAACGATAGACCATAGACGCCAACTAAAGGCGCGAGCCGCATCACGCTGGGCATATCGATTCCCGCGTTTCCCAGATCGAGCCAAGGAAACCCCAGGGGCCCATGTGTTCTCTCCACGCCGGTCCATAGCGCGGCGACTGCGGGAATCGCGAACCACTTCGGCATCAGCCGTCCCACCAAAGCGGAAAAGATCGCCAGATGCAGACCCTTCAGAACCGCGAAGAGCAGCAGACTGACCCAACTCAGCCAAACACTCAGTCCGCCGTGGGCTTGCAGGATGAACTGGATCCAGTGGCACACGCCGATCCAGAAGACGAATCCCGCAGCCCAGCCGTTGAGGAAGCGCCGTTTCCAGGACGCTTCTCGCGCGCACGCCATCAGCAGGGGCGCGATCGCGACTGGCCCCAGGTAAGTGAAATTAAAGCCCGGAAAAATGAGGACGAGAAGAACGGCCGAGGCCACCGACAGCGCAAGGTTCACAGGGGTTGAAGAAAAGGCCACCAAAACCCGATGGCCTGTCCTACACTCAATACTTCTTGGGGATGGCCTCTCTGCCCTGGAACCCCTTGCCCTGCAGATCAGCGCGAAGCTTGTTCATCTCGCCGTCCTTGACGGGCCCTACCAGGACGCGAAACAGACCTGGCTTCTCCGGCACTTCGTAGTTGAGCGCGCGGAAACCGTTCTTGCGCAACACGGCTACCAGGTCGTCGGCCTGACCTTTCGCTGTTGCCACCAGTTGCAGGTAATCGCCCGCAGGGGGCTGGCCCGCTGCGGCGGGAGCAGGCTCGGGCGGCGGAGCCGCTTTTGCTACCGCTTTGGGTTCAGGCTTCGGAGTTGGAGGAGGCGCAGGAGCCGGCTTGGGTTTCTCAGGAGCCTTTTCGACCCGCTTCTCCGGTTCGGCCGCCCGTTGCGGAGCCGTTTCCGTAGGCGGCGTCTCCACCGACGCCGTCGGCTCCGGCGCAGCCGATGCGGGAACGTCAGGCGCTCGGCCTGGAGAATCCACCACGATGGGCTTCACGTCCGTTTTGCGCGCCGAGGCTACTTCGGTGCGTCCCAGCGGAGCCGAGTTCTGCCCGACGATGTATCCCATCACAAAGAACACACCAAACAACATCACAACTATGAAGAACACGCTAAAGAGCTGGCGGTTCCCCAGGATTAACTCAAATTCCCCGTCTTCGTTCTTGGGCACTCTTTCAGTCCTTGGCAGCGTCCGGCTCAGGGCCGGCGAGTTTGTGGAGCAGACGTCCTACTGACGAGAGTATATCCATCGGCAGTGGAAAGACAACCGTGGTGTTCTTCTCCGAGCCGATCTCGACCAGCGTTTGAAGGTAGCGGAGTTGGATTGTGGCCGGCTGGCGCGACATGGTTTCCGCCGCCCGTTCCAGATTTACGGCCGCTTCTGCCTCGCCTTCGGCGTGGATGATCTTGGCGCGGCGCTCGCGCTCGGCTTCGGCCTGGCGGGCAATGGCCCGAATCATTTGATCGGGCAGATCCACTTGTTTGACTTCAACCAGAGCGACTTTCACCCCCCATGGCCCCGTATGCACGTCGAGTGCGCCTTGCAGCTTCATGTTGAGCTTTTCGCGCTGGCTAAGCAGCTCATCCAACTCCACTTCTCCCAGCACGCTGCGAAGCGTCGTCTGTGCGAGTTGGGAAGTGGCATAAAGATAGTTTGCCACTTCAATGACCGCTTTGGTCGGATCCACGATGCGGAAGTAGATCACCGCGTTGACCTTCACCGTGACGTTGTCTCGCGTGACCACGTCCTGCGATGGTACCTCCATGGCTTCTGTACGTAATGAAACGCGCGCCATGCGATCGATGGGAGCAAACACGAAGGCGACTCCGGGACCCTTTGGTTGGGGCAGCACGCGGCCCAAGCGGAAGATCACCGCGCGCTCATACTCGGCCAGAATCTTGATGCTGGAGACCAGGTAGAGCACGATCACCAGAATTGGGATCAAAAACGTTAAGTCCACAGGCTCCTCCTTTGGGACTAACTGACAGCTCCCAGTTTACGGCCCAGACGGGTCCAGAAGCGGGATTCGATTTGCGCCGTCCGCGCGCGGGTTTCGTCCAACTCTTTTTCCAGCCCATTTACGCACTGCCAGGCTTCCAGCTCGGACTTCCGCGCGTGCTCAAAAGCGGCGATCGCCTCTCTTTTTTCCAGCTCCAGATCCTGCGCCCACTTGGTGCGTTCCTCGAAGTCTCTCTCTAATTTGTGGGCCCACTCGAGGCGCGAGTCAAGCTCCCGTTTCATCTCCTGATGCGACTGATTGTGAAACGCGATGTGCCGCTCATACTCTTCGCTCAGCACTTCCAGATCGTACTTGTGGCGCGCCGCGAGGCGAAATGCCTCGTGATATTCCCGCGCCAATTCCGCCGGAGGAGCGACGAAGCGGCCTTTGCGCGCCGCGATGGGAAGCGACCACGACTCGGAATGCTCGATCCCAAACTCAGGAAAGCATTCCGACGCGATCCGCATGGACGCGAACCCTGCGCCCGTGATGGTTTCGCGCAAGGACGCTTCGCTGAACACGCGGACTTCGAGCGTGGAGCCATGCCCGCCGTGGAAAACCAGATTCTCAAACGTCTCCACACGGCCATCGCGGCGGCGGTTTACCAGCACCGTCTGCCCTCCGGGCGCGGCGAGCGTGAATTGATGCAACTCCGGAAAGTGCTCTCTGGTTTTGCCGTCCAGAAAATACGGCGTGGTCATCAGTAGCAACCCATCCGGTTTGAGCAAACGCGCGAGAGTCGCGAAAGCCGTCTCGACCGGCGGGGGCACATGCTCCATCACCTCGCTCGACAAGATGAAATCGAAACGGCCGAAGTCGCGTTCATCCGGCCGCGTGAGATCGAAATAGGGCGATTGGTGATAGAAAGTATTGGTGTAATCGAACTTTTCCGCCAGGCGCTCCGCGAGTTTGGGCGAATCGCTCATGCCGATAGCGCGAATCCCTTTGAGATGCGGGAACTCCGGCAGGGCCATCGAAATGCCAAAAATCTCCGTCGACACCAGCGCGATCAGCGCGCGTTCCCGCATGGAGGAACCGCATTCTCCGCAGCTAGCGGACTCGCGGCCCGGAGGCGTCGCGGGCCGCTCGCATTTCGCTCCGCAGACGTTACACGTGAAGCTGGCGACCATGATTTGCCTATTGTAAGGCCACAGGCTTGCTGAACCTCAGGACATCAAACGTAGGTCTGCCGTTCCGATCCGAAATCGTCGTCAGGCGTTCTTCCCGATACCCGCCCTGACGCGCGACGTCCTCGATGGCTGCTCGCACTTCAGGCTGATACGTGAAGTTCGGTTCGTGACAGACGAAGAGATAATTTGTCCCGGAGACCATTCGCGCCATCAGGTTCTTGTCGGTGACATCGACGAAAGAAATCGGAACTCTGCCCTCGCTGATCAGATTGAGCGTCTCCACGAATCCCCAGTCGGCGCCGAAAACCATTTCGGGCTTGGCGTCGAGCAAATAGCGGTTCAGAGGATCGATGGCATCTGTCCAGCGAATCGCCGGACCGTTGCGAATCAGGTCCGCGTAGTACTGATTTGTAACCGCGATGCTCGAAACGCACAGCAGCGCGCAAATGGACGCGCCCAACCGCGCGGGAGCCTGCGCCAGCGTTGCGGCGATCGCCAGAATTGGAAACGGCCACAGCAGAATCGTGTGCTGCGCCGCGAAGCCGGCGTTCGCGGCCAGCGCGATCGGCAGCCAGGTGGCGGCGCAGGCGATCAAGCCAAACGCGATGGGGGCACGCGCCGGCGTTCTCCAAAAAAATATCAGTGCGGGCACCACCAAGAAGAGCGCGATCAAGGTCAGGTCGCGCCGGGGATGACCCGTCCAATCGGCCACTCGCAATGACAAGGATTGAAACCAGTGTTGAGGCTCACCAGGCTGCGGACCGGGGTTGTCCGCGGTAAGGAAGCCAAACATCACCTCGCCGTCCAGCGTTCGCTCTAGAAGTTCGGCTTTCGCGGCAATCGGATTCCTTTCCAGTTTTGCGTTGGAACGCAGAGTATCCAAGGGCCGTGCAATGTTGTAAATTACCAAAGGCAGCGCTCCGACCATCAGGGAAGCGGCTGCCACGGAAACATTCCGAATACTGAGGTTTCGCCGCACCTCCCGCGGGAACACGGCCACCGTGGCGACTGCCAATCCGAACAGCACCCACAGGAACACCGCCTTGTCCCACAGCGCGAGGCCGATCAGAAAAAATCCGCCGGCAAGCGCCCATCGGGCTCCGCTCCGGTGAAATCTCAGGATCAGAAGCATCGCGGACAATTTGAAGAAGAACTGCAGCGTGACAAAGCCGAAGTCGGGGACGTTCAGCAACAGGTAACTACTGTCGCAAGCCAGGAGCATGACGCCGATCCAAGCCGCGCGGCGGCTGACCGCGCGATCGAGCAGCCGGAAGAATAGCCACAGCGTCGCAGCCGCGAGCAGCATCGTGGGCAGGCGCAGCGAAACCGCGGTGGGCCGGGTCGCTGCAAACAAGATGCTGTAGAGCCACGTTTTGAGAGCGCCCAAATAGCTCATCATCATGACCGGAAGCTCTGAACCGCCGATCTTCCACGAATACCAGGGCGCGCCGTATTCATAGATTCCATTGCCCAGAATGGCTTCGTCGGCCTCGATTCCCAGGCGCGGGACGAAGAGCATTCCGACTGCAAAAAACGCACCGCAGATCGCCGCGAGCCACGTGCGCGTCTTCCAGTCCTTCATGCTTCGATATACTAATCGTAGCCGCCATCCCGTTGCCAAGCCACTCCATCTCAATCCTGGTTCCGCTCTTCAATGAGGAAGAGTTTGTGGCAACTCTACTCCAACGCGTCCTCGCTGCGCCTCTGCCTGAGAATCTGGGCCGGGAAATCATCGTGGTCGACGACGGATCGACCGATGGCTCCGACAAGATCGTCGAACAAATCGCGGAGCAAAATCCCGGCGTGGTGTTTCTCATCCGGCACCCGCGCAACATGGGCAAGGGCGCTGCGATTCGCACCGCGATCGAACACGCTCATGGCGAGTATTGCCTGATCCAGGACGCCGACCTCGAATACGATCCCAACGAATATGTGCACCTGCTGAAGCCTCTTCTCGAAGGCAAGGCTGATGCGGTATACGGATCCCGCTTCATGATCGTGAATGAGCGCCGCGTGATGTACTACTGGCACGCGGTGGCGAATCGCTTCATTACCGGGATGTGCAACCTGGTGGCCGACGTCAACTTAACGGATATGGGCACGGGTTACAAAGCCTTCCGCACCGCGCTCCTGCAGGAGACGCCGATCCGGTCGAACGGCTTCGGGTTTGAGCCGGAGATCACGGTCAAGCTGGCGCGCCGCGGCGCACGCATCTACGAAGTCCCCGTGAGCTATCACGGCCGCACGTACGAAGAAGGCAAGAAGATTCGAACCCGGGATGCGTTCAAGATCGTTTTGTCGATTTACCGCTTTTCCCGTTCCGGCGATTTGTATCACGATCCGGGGGCGAAGACGCTCCACGCGCTCTCGGCCGCGCCTCGCTTCAATCGCTGGATGGCGGATACCATTCGGCCCTATGTGGGTGACAAGGTGATGGAGATCGGCTCGGGGATCGGAAACCTTACCCGCGCCCTGGTCAAGGGCCGGAAACGTTACGCCGCTACGGATCTGAGTCCGGAGTACCTGTCGCGACTGACCTCGCGCTTTCCCCATCGGCTCAATTTGGAAGTCCATCGCTGCGATTTGACGAACCCTGCGGATTTCGCGCCGTTCGCGAATTCGATGGACACGGTGATCTGCCTGAATGTGCTGGAGCACATCGAGGATGACCGCTTGGGGCTCAAGAATATTTTCTCCGCGCTCGATCATGGGGGCCGGGCGATCGTGCTGGTGCCGGAGGGTCAGAGCGTTTTCGGCACGATCGACGAGGCCTTGGGCCACTTTCGACGCTACTCCGAAGCGGAGCTCAAAACCAAAATGGAGGCGACGGGTTTCGTGGTGGAGCGCGTGCTGCGCTTCAATCGAGTCTCCCGCCCCGCCTGGTTCGTGAGTGGCCGAATCCTCAAACGAAGAAATCTGGAATGGAACCAGATGAAGCTCTACGACAGCATGGTGTGGCTGTGGCGAAAAATCGACCGCTTCATTCCCTGGCGGCCGACGTCGATCATCGGGATCGCACGCAAACCGTAAGCTCGCGGCCTTGGCGCCTTTGCGAGAGAACTCTTGGCGAGCCGCCGGGCTATGCCGACAATCCCAGTTTTTCGCGAGTCTTCGGTCCGATGATGCCGTCCGGTTTCAGTCCATTGCGGCGCTGAAAGTCCTGCGTCGCCGTTTGCGTCTTGGGACCGAAGATTCCGTCGATTGCAAGTGGAGTCTGCCCGCCCGTCGCGTGAGCATTCAGAGCCATTTGAGCTTCGGCGACGCCGTGTCCCACCGATCCCCTTTGCAGAAGCTTCGCCGGCGCGCCCGTGCACTGGGTTTTTATTTGCCCGTTCATGCGCTTATACTCCACGGTGGTGTCGCGGAGCTTTACTTTTTCGGCCGTCAGGCGGGAAAAGACGGCTTCAATCCGTTCGCGTATGGTCTCCTTGACGGCATTGACCTGGGACACCGGAAATTCCTGCCCCTGCACCAAAATCAAGTTGAACTGTTCATCCGCGCGCAATGCCTGGTCCATGCGAGGCATCAGCGCTTCGTTATCCCTAACATGGCCCGTCTCATGTTGCAGCACCACGGTCTGCGCGCACGGAGACAACGCATTCGAGATAAAAACCTGTTGGACCAGGTTGAGATGCAAGGTGCCGCCCGTGTTGTGAAAAAACCCGCCGGAGGTTTCCGTGGTCAGACCGGAGGTATCGTTCTGGACCTTTGGAAGGGTGATTCCAGCCACGTCGAAAGGTCCCGGCTTTACATCTGTGTGATCTAAGGCCTTCTGCTGCAATTCAAGCGGCGTAGCCGCGGTGAAACCCGAAGTGGGCGTAAAAGTGGTTCGAATGACCAGAGCCATCCTGTTCTTTTACCACAAACGATTCCACGGGCCTTAGCGAACAGCTGGCGCAGGCAGCGGCCAGTTTCCCGCGTAGGGAGGCCAGTTCGGAACCGGTTCCTCCGGGGCGGGATAAAACATCGCGGAATAGATGGAGCGAATCTTGTTGTTCTCGATGGTGAACCACTCGCTGAACATATTGCGCCGCGTGGCCGTGCCGGGCTTCCTTACGAAAACCGCGAGCGCCAGAACCACTCCCGCTTCTTCGTCCACGATCGGATAGCGCCGCGCCGCGACCAGCTGAACGTTGATGTTGGCGAGATTGGACGTGCAGTCGTTTACCGCATTGGGGTCGGCCTTCGCGGACGCTGGCGCTCGGCCCTTCCCGGTGACTTTGTTTCCATTCTCCGTCCGGTCGCACCCAGGATGCGCCATGATGATCGAGCCGTCATGCGTCGTGATCCCGTCGAAATAGCTGTTCGTGGCTGCGATCATGGCCTCGCGCGACGACCGCACTTCCTTCGCGGCCGGTTTCTCCGAAGGGGGGTTCGCGGCAAGCTGGTCCGGATCGAAGAAGTTGCCCGAAGGCTTTCCATCGGCGGTGAGGCCATTCAGTCCTGGGTTGTTCTTGCGAGCGATCAGCCACTCGGCTTCCGTGACTTTGTGGTTTTCAACCCGTACGCGCACCGTGACGATCGCCTGCTCGCTACCCTCTTCGACGATGCCGAAATAGGCGGCTTGCTCGGTCACGGGATCGAGATAACGGCGTTGAAGCTTCCCGAGACCGGTAACGCTTTTCCAGGTTCCGGTGCCGGGCTTCACCACCACGGCGTTTTCCGTTTGCCGAAAGCCCACGAATAGGTTCGCCGCGGCAGGATCGTGCTTGACCACCGCATTCAAATACTGATCCAGTGCGCCTTTCAGACAAGTGCGGTCGCATTCGGGCGCCGCGGAAAGATTCGCGCCAAGCCCCAGTACGACGGCCGAGCACGCTAACAGATCGATTCGCATGAGCAGCATTTTACTCCTACGCCGGAGTCAATTGAGAAAGCCGCTGTCCCGTCTCGCGCTCCACATCCGCGTGCAAGCTGTTGCCATGCGCATCCATGGTGACAATCGCGACGAAGCCGGTCGCATGCAGATGCCACATCGCCTCAGGCGTTCCGAACTCCAGCAGGTGCACGCCCAGGACTTTGTCGAAGGTGCGGGCGTAGTATTGCGCCGCGCCGCCGATGCCGTTGAGGTACACCGCGCCGTATTCTTTCAGCGCCGCCAGCGTCTTGGCGCCCATCCCGCCTTTTCCAATCACCGCCCGAACGCCATAATTTTTGATTACGTGAGCCTGGTAGGGCTCTTCGCGGCTGCTGGTAGTGGGACCGGCGGCTTTCACGGTCCATGTGTCGCCTTGTTTGAGCATGACGGGGCCGCAGTGATAGAGCACCGCTCCGTGCAGATCGACGGGCGGAGGGTGGTGCATCAAATGCGCGTGCACCGCGTCGCGGCCGGTGTACATGTCACCGTGAACAATCACCACGTCGCCGACCTTGAGCGCGCGCATCTGTTCCTCGGTCAGCGGTGCGCGCAGCACCACCTCCCGGCCGGTGAGCGGGAAACCTTCCGACTGCGCCATGTGCTCCACCTGGCGCGCCGGATCCCGATAGAGCCAGTTCACGATCGCTCCGCTCTGCGCGTCCAGCCGCACACCCAGCCGCCGGTACGCCCAGCAATCGTATGCTACCGAGACGAAGAAGCTCGCAGGAAGCCGGTTGGCGGCCGTGACCTTGCACCCAATCAGAGACACTTTTCCGCCAAAACCCATCGGACCCACGCCGATCCGGTTGGCCTCTTCCATCACTTCCGCTTCGAGCTTCGCCAGAGCCGGGACGGGATTGACGTCATCCAGTGTGCGGAATAACTGATTCTTCGCGAGCACATATCCATGCGCGCGATCGCTTCCGATGCACACGCCGATCGCTCCCGGAGCGCAGCCTTGCCCCTGCGCCTGCCATACCGCGTGCAGCAAGCATTTGCGAACGCCTTCGATGTCGCGCCCCGCCTTGCCCAAGTGGTCCAGCTCACAGGGGAGGGAATACTGGATATTCTTGTTCTCGCACCCTCCGCCTTTGAGAATCAGCCGCACTTCGATCTCATCCTTCTCCCACTGCTCGAAGTGGATGACCGGGGTCTCCGCGCCGAGATTGTCGCCGGAGTTTTTGCCCGTCAGCGAATCGACCGAGTTGGGCCGCAGTTTGCCGCGTCGAGTCGCCTCCGCGACGGCCGCCTGAATGGCCTTCTTGAGCGCAATCTGGTTGACACCCACCGGTGTATGCACGTCGAAGGTGGGCATGCCCGTATCCTGGCAGATCGGGCCTTCGTCGTCTGCCGCCATGTCGATGTTCGAAGCGATAATGCTAAGCGCCTGCGCGGCTTGGGTGCCGGGCATCTCACTTCGGATCGCCATGCCCATGGCCTGCCGCACGTCCGGCGGCAAGTTAGTGGAGGTTTGCGTAATCAGCTCGATCAAACTTTCGTGGAGGAATTGCATCAGTCTTATCATAAGATGTGCTGAGATCGCCGATCCTTGAATCGCTTCCCTGGCTGGAACACGGCTTTGGAACCAGGCAAGCCCCGCTCACGCAGGACGGGATGGCGAGCTTAAAACAAATTCATTCTTCTTTGTCGCTTGTGGCGGATCGACGCGAGGGGTGTGTCGGCGAGGGAGACGCGCTGGTCACGCGCGAGGCGGGAGTTACCGTCTCGATTCGCACGGCTGACTGCCTTCCCATCTTGCTGGCGGACACGGTTCATCGCGCGGTAGCGGCGATTCATGCCGGCTGGCGCGGGACGCATGCGCACATTGTGAAGGAAACGCTCGAAAGGATGCGCTCGGAATTTGACACCGAACCCGCCAATATCGTGGCGGCGATTGGACCAGGGATTGGCGGTTGCTGCTATGAGGTGGGCGAAGATGTGGCGACGCTATTCGGGCTGGAGCGAGCAGGGCGGTTGGATCTTGCCAGCGCAAACCTGTCGCAACTGATCGACGCCGGTGTTCCCCGAGACCAGATCGGCGTGAGCGGCCGCTGCACTTTTTGCGATCCTGTGCAGTTTTATTCGTGGCGCCGCGACCACGACCGGGCCGGACGGATGATTTCGTTTATCGGGGTCGTGACGGGCTAAAACGCCCGTTCCGCAGGTCAAGCCATGTGGATGGCTTGACCTGCGGCAAGACCGGTGGGGCGGGGCGTTCAGCCCGCAGAAGCCTCCCAAAACACGGAGAGCGCGGGAACCCGGGAAACACCTCGGCCCGCGCTCTCTAGATTC
>Ga0070734_10002844_pt1 | contig 19663 bp, 11 predicted proteins | sample Coa_R1_8_FD_66444 | JGI IMG/M metagenome (GOLD analysis project Ga0070734, IMG submission 66444) | Surface soil microbial communities from Centralia Pennsylvania, which are recovering from an underground coalmine fire - Coalmine... | ecosystem: Environmental > Terrestrial > Soil > Unclassified ... | reverse complement strand
AAGCATCGCTTCACAGACCTATTTGCCTGTGTCGATGGCGTTCAACAATGCCTCGACATCGCACCAAAACTCTTGGCAAGATGCCTGGTCGTCGGCCGGGAGCCGGGCCACGGCGGCGGGATCGCGAAGGCTAGCCAATTCCTGTTCACACTTCCAATTCCGAAGCCGTTGCCGTACCATGCGGCGATCTTGCGGTTTGCCACTCTTCAAGCGTTCGGTGAGAGCTATCAAATCGTCGTGCAGCCATTGCAAGGCCTGCTTGCGCCAGCCGGAGCGGTCCTTGCCATCCAGCAGCCCGGAATCTTCCCCCTGGCCCGCCGCTACCAAGACAGCCGCGCACACCGCTTCATCCCGTCGGTCAGCGGCAAGCGTTGGATCAGCGGCAAGACTGTCCGCCCAGAAGCGCGCCGCCGCCAGGTAATGCCGTTTGGCATAGCAAACTTCGGCATACTCACTCAGCTCGGCCGCGATGGTGGGCCGCGATTGGCCACAGAGAATCGCCGGAAACCGGTCCTCCAATTCGACGAGGCGCCGACTTTTCTTCACCCACTCGGCCGACGGGTAGGGCCAGCGCGGGCGTTGCGATCCCAAGGCGTGCCCGCGCTCGTAAGCGGCTGAGGCTTGCACCAGTTCCCCTTGCCGCCGGAGGACCCTGCCGAGGTTGCAATAGGCCTCGGCATAATCGGGCTTTAGTTCAATGGCACGACGGTAAGCCTCCGCCGAGTCGGCGAGCCGGCTCTGTTCGCCCAGGGCGGTGGCGAGAATGAAGTGCGTCTGGGGCTGATCGGGCTTCAGTGCGATGGCTCGGCGACAGGCCACGATCGCCTCGTTCAGATGGCCCTGAGCGAGATAGATCTGGCCTAGATAGCGGTGCGCGATGGCGTAATCGGCTTGCAGCGCGATGACCTGGCGGAAGGCGGCTGCCGCCTCGTCGAGCCTGCCTTTTGCCCAAAGGACGAGGCCGAGGTTGAGGCGTGCCCCCGGGCTTTCGGGCCGCAAGGCCACAGCCACCGTCAAGAAGCGAATTGCTTCCTCGTCCTGCGGCGGTTGGCATTCTCGCAGGGCCATCCCCAGATTCTCATTGACCCAAAAGTCCGCGGGGTAGGCCTCCTGGGTACGCCGCAAGAGCGCGAGGGCAGCCGCCTTGGCGCCGCGCTGTCGGAGAGCGAGGTCGAGCACAAACAGCGCCTCCGGAGGCTGCGCCGCAGGATCGACTTCCGCCGCCAGCTTTTCCAGTGCCTGCCGGTCATTTCGCGTCCGTGCGGCACGCAGCCGTTGCCGCCAGCTATCCGGATCCGCAAGGGACAGGACCCGTTCCAGCCAGTCGGCCTCCGGGGCCTTCTCATGGCGTGCCAAAATCAGCCAATGGTCCAAAGCCGCTATCAGGGTAGCACGGACCACTGCACGCCGCGTTTGCAGCCGAGCTGCTGTTTCTGCCGGTGTCGTCGCCTCCATCCCCACGCCATAAGTTCGGAAGGCCTGCTGATAATCGGGACGCGCGTTGCTGATAAGAAAGCGATTTTCTTCCGCGTTCACCCCGGCCTGGCGAAGCCGTAATTCTTGTAATTGGTCGACCAGTCGGCTGTCCGCCTCTTCGTCGGCTAACTGCCGGACCAGGCTCCCTACCCACTCGGCCAAGTGAGGATCGGCCGCGCCGTCGTGCAGCAGTGCCTCCGCGCGTTTGGCCGCGGCCTGGGCTTGCGGCAGCTTGTTTTCCCCTCGAAACCGCTCCGCCTCGTCCAGTGCCGTCCGAACGTCCGAGGCGATGTTCGCTTGCCGTGCGGCTCGGTCGCGGACAATCCACCCGATGCTGCCCGCCAGTACCGCTAACCCCATCACCAACGCCGCCGCCATGCTCACGAGTAACGTCTGGTGAAGTCGCCCCCAGCGCAGCAGCCGCGTCCGTAGAGGGGACCGCCGTGCTCGGATGGGTCGGTCCTCCAGCCAGCGCCCCAGATCGTCGGCCAGCTCGCCGGCGGTGGCAAAGCGCTCGCCGGGATCCTTGGCCATCGCCTTGAGCACGATGGTTTCCAGTTCCGCCGGGATCGCCTTGTTGAAACGTCGCGGCAGAGGAGGCTCCTCAAACGCGATCTGCTGCAATAGCTCCTGCCGGTCCTCGCTCTCGAACGCCGGCCGCAGCATCAACAGCTCGTACAGCGTCGCCCCCAACGAGTAGACGTCGGTGCGGTGATCGATGAGTAGTCGTTTAGCCGACGCCTGCTCCGGCGACATGTACCGCGGCGTGCCCAACACTTGGCCCGTCAGCGTCAGACTCGCTTCGGTGTGCTGCATCTGCGCCAGCCCAAAGTCCGTCACCCATAGATTGCCACGGCCATCGAGCAGCAGATTACCCGGCTTGATATCACGATGGACGATCCCCAATTGGTGCGCATGGTCCAGCGCCCCCGCCGCCTGCACACCCAACTCCGCCACCTTGCGGAAGTAACCGCGGCCGAGACACCCGTTGCCCGTCAGCGGTGTGACTTCGAAAGCTCGTTGCGGCGTCGAGGCAATACTCCCCGACGGAGATTGACAGCCAGGCGTTTGCTCGACCACCCCCGCCCTCGCCTTCTCGCTGTTCATCACGCTGCGCAACTGGCGGATGAGTTCGCTGAGCGGTTGGCCGTCGATGAACTGCATAGCATAGAAGTGGACGCCGCGCTCGCAGCCGACGGAGAACACCGGCACGATGTTGGTGTGGTGGAGACACGCAGCCGCTTTCGCTTCGTTGTGAAAACGCTGCAAGTACTGCGCGTCCATCGTGGCGGCAAATGGCAACACCTTGAGGGCGACTCGTCTCCCGAGTGATATTTGCTCAGCCTCGTAAACGAAGCCCATGCCGCCGCGGCCCACCTGGCGGAGCAAGCGGAAATCACCAAGCGTCCCATCAATCTCATCGCCGGCCACGGACTTTCCCAGCGACCTGACCGAGCCCGGCGTAGAGCTGCACTGGGCGAGCATGTCCAGAGCCGCCATCAATGGGCGGAGCCGTGCCGCCAACTCCGGGTAGCGCGTCAAGTACTCTGCAACGTCCACCGTCTCGCCCCGGTGCCGGCGGTCGGTGATCTCCGCGATGACATCCGCCGCCAGCCGATCGAAATCCGTGGACCGGACGTCGGCACGGCATGACTCGTTCATGGCTAAGTTTCCTCGTGCTCCTCGGCCAGGAGCCCGTGCAGCCGCTCGAGAGCCCGTAGGTGCCGCACCTTGACCGCGGCGGGACTGATGTGGAGGACTTCCGCCGTGTCGGCAACGGAGAGCTGCTCCAGGTTGCGGAGCACGAGTACTTCCCGGTCCCGTTCCGAAAGTCGCTCCAGGGCCTGCTGCACCCTCTCGCGCAGTTCCCGCCGCACTGCTCGCTGCGTGGGGCTGGTGGACGACGTCACCAGGCGGGAGGCCAGCTCAGCGGCTGACTCATCCGGGAGACTGAGGACACCCACCTGTTCGCGCAGGACGCTGCGCCCTTGGGCCCGAACATGGCGGCGGTGCAGCGTGGCGAGGTGCTCGCCGGCCAGTGCGCGTAGCCAGGGAAAGAAGGGCACAGGTCGCTCACACAGGTAGCGGTCCATCTTACGGCTGGCCTCCAGGAGGACCTCCTGGACGACATCGGACGGATCGACGCGGGCAGCGAGGCGCCGATCCAAGCGCCAGGCGATCATCTTGCGAAGGTGGTTGCGGTGGCGGGCCAAGAGGCTCTCCCGAGCGCTTGCATTGCCAAACTCGGCTTGCCGCAACAGTTCCTCGGTGTCCGGCTGCGGAGTGGTCATGGAAGGTCCTCTATTCTCCTTCCTGCTCGCGCCCGCAAAAGGTTACACCCGCCACGAAAATTCTTTGTCCCCCCGGCGAAGCGGATGCTCGTGATGGGAGCGCGGCCTGGTTGAACGCGTGAACCAACCGGGTTGAGCCCGAGTCCCGTGCGTGAAGACAGACACAAGTATAACAGCCGCGTGGACATAGTATGTCAACAACTTTCCGTTTGCGGATTATTCGGGAGTAGCGAAGGTGCGTTCTCACGAGTGCAGATTGTGCGGTAGCCGATCAGCGAGAAGTTTCCAAAATCATCTTGAATTCGCCGTTCTCCCTGTTTAGACTCTGGACGATTTGCGCTCTTCAAGGACGAGGGGATACCCGTACGGTTCCCTGGTCGCCCGCTCAGTTCGTTTCGTCTTGAACGAACTGCCCGCCTGCAAGACTCCCATAGCCTTTGCATCGAGGAAGTATCTCCCTCGCGCCGCTGCGCCTGGGAGAATCTGTCCCGAGGCGCTCGGGCCAGATTGCATCATCCGTTCTTGAATCAAGGGAGATTCAACATGTTACCGGTCGGTCTGCGGCAACTCTCGCGCAATGTGATCCCATTCTTCCGACGACGGCGATCGGCCCGACGTCAACCTTCGCCCCGGCCTTGTCTGGAGCCCTTTGAAGCCCGTCTTGCCCCGGCCACCCACACGTGGACGGGGATGACGAATAGTTTTTGGTCAGTGGCCAGTAACTGGAAGGGCGGAAGCCCCCAGGGCGATCCCCGTGCCGCTCTGGTCTTCCCCGCCACCGCAGCGAACTTCATTAGCGATAACGATTTCGTCAGTCTCACCGTGCAATCGATCCGGTTCACGGGGAACAAAGCGTACACCATCGGTGGAAGTGCGTTGACGCTCAAGAGCGGCGGGATCGGCTTGGACAGCTCAGTTACCACGGCCACCGACCGAATGATCCTCGACATCGCGCTCGCCGCAAGCCAAACCTGGCGGGTAACTTCGGCCGGAGCAACCCTGGACGTTGAAGGTGTGGTGAGCGGCAAGTACCGGCTCACCAAGGCCGATGCGGGCACGCTGATCTTGGGTGGGGACAATCTCTACAACGGTACCACCGTAAGTGCCGGGACGCTCACCCTGGGAAGCCAAAAAGGCCTGGGACCGGGAGCGTTAACTCTTCATGGCGGAACGCTGGCATCCAGCATGCCCCTGACGCTGGTGAACGCCCTCAAGGTTACCGCCAACAGCAGCATTGGGGGAAGCAATGATCTCACGTTTACCGGCGCCGCCAGTCTGTCCAAGGGCTTTACCCTCACGGTCGTGAACAAGGGGACGACGACGTTTTCCGGAAAGCTCAGCGGAGCCGGCACGCTCGCCGAAGCGGCCGATATCGGGACCCTCGTTCTTGCCGGCGCCAACAAACACGGCGGGACAGCACTCAACTCAGGCACGCTCTTGGTTCTGACCAACTCGGCCCTGGGAACCGGAGACTTGACGTTGAACGGGGGAACATTGGAAGCGGGTACCGCGGTCAGCCTTGCCAACGCCTACTCGGTCAGCGGTTCCTCCACGATCGGCGGCGTCAACAATTTGATCCTCCACGGCAGCGGGACACTTGGAGACGGGACCACACTGACCGTCACCAATGCCGGCAACACGTCCCTCACCGGCTCCGTGAGCGGTGGGGGCAATCTGGCGATGCTCGGTAGCGGTGTCCTGACGTTGACCGGCAAGAATGGCTTTACTGGCACTACGAACGTGGCGGCCGGGACACTTCTGGTCGACGGCTCCGATGCCGCCAGCAAGGTAACGGTTCAGAGCGGGGCCACCCTGGGCGGGACCGGGACGGTTGGTCCGATCACGACCGCGGGCACTGTAAGTCCCGGCGGACCAAGCCCGGGCCTACTGCAAAGCGGCAGTGACGTATTCGCAGCCGGCTCTTCCTTTACGGCAAGACTCAATGGCACAAATGCCGGGGCCGACTATGATCAACTCGCGGTCCGCGGCGATGTTGACCTCACCGCAAGTCCAACTCTCACGACTACCGTCGGATTTGCCTCGAGCGGCGGGGATACCTTTACGATCCTCACGAGCACCGGTTCTCTCACGGGAACATTCGCCGGACTGGCGAATGGGACGATTTTTACCGTCAACGGCATTAACCTGCAGATCACCTATGCGCCCAACGCGGTAATCCTGACCAACGTCGCGCCTCTGGGTCCGCCGTCGGTCCGGCCGCCGGACGAAAGCGAAACGGTTCCCCCTCTCCCCATGGGTCCGTTGCTTGATCCGGCAACCAACGCAGGAGCACGGCTCTCAGTGGCAATCCGCAACGAGGGGCCCGGCCAGGTCGCGCAGAAAGAACAACCGCCCGGGAAGCGTGGGCATGAAAGAGCTGGGAATCCAGGGCGTCGGCTCGTGGTGGAGCGTCATCCGCAGCGACAGACCCTGCCATTGCATGCCCCGATTGAACGCGCCATCCGCGCCGCCGACGATCCGCTCGGCCCCCAGGAATAGGCCGGGGCCAATGGTGTTCGCGAAGGCCGGCACCAACGTGGTCCGGCTGCGAAAGCTGGTCAGGGCGTTTTGCTCGATCGTCAGCGGGTGGAGACAGGCGCCCAGCCGATGGGTTTGTTTGAGCCAATCGTCGGTGAGGGTGAACTCGGCCGCGAAATGTGGCTCCCAGAAAGCAATGTGACAGACGCGGCCAATTCCGAACACGGTGACGAGCTTGCCGCCCTTCTGCTTTAGCTCGCCGATCTGGGAGGCGTAGGTCGGCAGCTCGCGCTTCATGGCAAAGTGACGCTGCTTGGGCGGCACCGTCAGACCACCGAGCGGACCGTAGAATGCCTGCTCCATGGCGTGTTGGAAGGAGCCAGGGTTCTCCGGGGGCAGCGTGTTGCCCTGGCCGTCGGACCATTCGTCCATGTTGAAGCCATGCACATGCTCGCAGGAGACGCCCCATTCTCTCAAAAAAAAGACGGTCCAGCGGTACATTCCCATGGGTCCGACTGGCAAGATCATGATGAGCGGCCGGCCTGCGTGCCGGGCCAACTGGATTTCGCGGGCGATCTCATGCCCCATGTAGGTATCGAAATCTTCATAGGACGCGCAGGCAATCGGCTCAAACTGGGCGTGCCACCAGGTTTCGCGGCGAGTCAGTTCCGCCGGACCGATGGCCGCCAGGCGATCGATCCGGGCCAGATCCCAACCCGCAGGCAGAAATCCTTGCATGAGCGAGCCGGAAAATGTGCTGATCAGATCCATGGTCCCCTCGTATCGGTGCGGATTTTTCTCTGTTTCCATTCTTTTGCTCAGCTAATACGATATGGGAAACGAGAGTCTGCTGCATCCGGGAGCGCTGTGCGGCGGTTCGCAGAACCGTGCGGTCCTGGGAACGGCCGCGCTAACGCCAACGTAACCCCCAGCCACCCGTAGTGGCTTCTTATACCTGTATCGCATTTCCGGGAGGAATGAAGCGTGTTGCAACGTCGCTGGTATATGCCCCTGCTCCTTGTCGGCCTGTTGGGGCTGTCTGCCTATGGCCAAGACGCCGTCAAGCTGGAATGGACCTTTGAGAAGGATAAGACCTTCTATCAAGAAATGCACACCAAGACGAAACAGACCATGAAAATCATGGCCATGGACAATATCACCCAGAACCAAGATCAGACGTTCATTTTCAGCTGGACGCCGAAGGAACAGGACAAGGATAAGAATTGGATCATCAAGCAAAAGATCGAAGGCGTGAAGATGGACATCGACATTGGCGGAAACAAGATCAGCTATGATTCCACCAATCCGGCTGCCAGTGCGAGCAATAATCCGCTCGCCGATTTCTTCACGGCTTTGAAGGGCTCCGAATTCACCCTGACTCTTTCTCCCGACCTGAAAGTCGTCAAGATCGAAGGCCGCGATGAGTTCATCAACCGCCTGGTCAAAGCGAACCCACAGATGGAGCCCTTGCTCAAGTCGATCCTGGGTGACGAGGCGCTCAAGCAGATGGCCGACCCCATGTTCGCATCCGTGCCTCCCAAGCCGGTCAAGAAGGGGGACACCTGGGAGAAACAAAGCAAGCTAAACATGGGACCGATCGGCAGCTACGATACGACCTACAAGTTCACCTATGAAGGGAAGGACGGCAAGCTGGACAAAATCAAGGTGGATACGGGCCTGACGTACAAAGCCCCGGACGCCAATACCGCCGGCCAGCTCCCCTTCAAAATCAAAGCGGCCGATCTCAAAAGCAAAAACGCCTCCGGCCAGATCCTGTTCGACAACGAAAAACATCGCCTGGACAGCTCCGATATGAAACTTTCCCTGGAGGGAAAGCTCACTATCGAAATCGGCGGCATGACCACGGAAGTCGAGCTGAATCAGGATCAAGAAACGACGGTGAAGACGATGGACACGAACCCCGTCTCCAAGAAGTGAAGTCACGCAGCTTACTGGGCGGCGGTTCGCCAAGAAGCGCTTGCGTGAGCCGTCGCCCAGTGAAGAGTTCGTTGCCGCCATGAAACACGCGGTCCTGGGTGCTGCCGGTCAACTGGGTCGCGAATTCTGTAGGCAATTGTTCGGTGAGGCAATTCCGCTCACCCGAGACCAGGTCGACTTAACCCATCCCGACACCGTGCGGCTAGCGCTGGGCAAGCTGCGTCCCCAAATCGTCATCAACTGCGCCGCCTTCAACTTCGTGGATCGCGCGGAAACAGAGTCCGCGGCCGCGTTCACGGTCAACACACATGGCGTTCGGGAACTGGCCCTGGCTTGCCGGGACCTGGACTGCACCTTGGTCCACTTCAGCACGGATTACGTCTTTGGCCTGGACCCCGAGCGCCGCGCTCCGTTGACGGAACAGGATCCGCCGGGACCGGTGAGTGTTTACGGAACCAGCAAGCTGGCGGGCGAATACTTGGTGCGCGCGTATTGTCCCCGGCACTTCGTGATTCGGACGTGTGGCCTGTATGGAATGAAGGGGAGCGGCGGAAAGGGGGGCAATTTCGTTGAAACGATGCTACGGCTGGCTCAGGCAGGCAAACCGCTCCGCGTCGTGGCCGATCAAGTATGCACGCCCACGTCTGCCGCCGACCTGGCCAGTGCGATCATTCCCTTGATCACCACGCAACACTACGGGCTTTACCATTTGACCAATGCTGGAGCCTGCTCGTGGTACGAATTTGCACGTTCCATTTTTGAGTTTGCAAGCCAGCAGGTGGACCTCACGCCGATTGCCAGCACTGAGTATGCCGCACCGGCCCGCCGACCGGCGTTTAGTGTTCTGAGCACCGCGTTGTACGAAAGTCTGGGCTTCCCCCCCCCGCGTCGGTGGCCAGAAGCCCTGGCGGCTTACCTTGCGGCCAGGCAGTAACCTGCAAACCCGGAAAAATCCCTGTGCCCTGCTCTTGACAACGAGGGATCAGCGGTTAAAGTAGATTGAGATTCAATCTCAATAACGCAGCCCCAGGTGCGTTCAATTGGTGAGGAGCAGCGACCGGTGAATGGTCAACCCGTTTTGCCCTTAGAACTCATTCGGGCCGGAGAATGGGCGGAGATTGAGGATATTGCGGGCGAGCCCACCTGGGTCAGCCGCATGGCTGAGCTAGGTGTTCGCGTCGGCTGCCGGCTACAGGTTTTGCGCCAAGGCAAACCATGTCTGCTTCGCATTGGAAGCAGCCGTCTCAGTTTCCGAGACGAGTCCGGCATGCACATTTTAGTTCGCCCATTGCCGGCTACTGCGTAAATCGGGAACCGTGAAGGACTCCCTGAGCATGCCCTTCCTGAATCAATTAACTGTTGGCCAACAGGGGTCGATCGAAGCGGTGCAGGGAAGCGATTCCCTCGCGCAGCGACTGCTGGAGATGGGACTCCTGGAAGGAGAGGCGATCCAGATCCTGAACGTGGCTCCTCTGGGTGACCCGATCGAGATTCGCTTACGTGATTATCGCCTTAGCCTCCGCCGAAGCGAAGCCGCTCGCATCACCGTCGCGATCCGCGGCAGTTCCTGATTTTACAAATTGCCCAGCCCTCCCGCGGGCCCTCGTTCTGCCGCCCGCGGTCCATGGACCGTAACCAATGGTTCTTGTCCGCACGACCACCGTGGCCCTGGTCGGTAACCCAAACACGGGGAAGACTACGCTCTTCAACGCTTTGGCCGGCATGCGCCAGCGCGTCGGCAATTATCCCGGAGTTACGGTCGAAACCAAGAAAGGACGGATGAGCCATCAGGGCCAAGTCTTTGATCTGATTGATCTCCCCGGAACGTACAGCTTGGCGGCACGCAGTCCGGATGAAATGGTCGCCGTCGATCTAATCCTCGGCCAACAGCCGGGCGAACCGCAGCCCGACGTCGTGATTGCCATCGTCGATGCCTCGAACCTGGAACGTAACTTCTACCTGGTCACGCAGACCCTGGAGCTTGGCGTCCCGGTCGTGGTCGCACTGAATTTAATGGACGTGGCCGAAAAGCAGGGCATTCGGATCAATGCGGATCAGCTCTCCCGCCGGTTGGGAGTCGCCGTCATCCCGATCCAGGCCAACAAAGGAAAAGGATTGGATCGGCTCAAGAAAGCGGTCGCTGAGGCAGCGGCCCAGGATGAGAAACAGAAAAGTTCATGGGCTGAACCGATCGCGCAGCCGGGGACGGTGACCGCCGCACCACCGCCGTTTGCCTTTCCGGAGTCGTTTGAGCGCGAGGTCGCCGTTCTCCAGAATGCCCTTCATGGGGAAGTCCCCAGCTTCCTGTTGCGGCGGCTCCTGCTGGATGTGGCCGGCTATACGGAGCAGCGTCTTACGAAACGATTTGGAGAGCAACTCTGCGCGCAGGTGGCCGCGGCCCGGCAACGATTGGCCGACGTTGGCTGCCCCGTACCGGCGGTGGAGGCGCGGACCCGGTACCGCTGGATCCGTGAAGCGCTGGTTGGTTGTGTCGAGCGACCCGAGCACCGGCCGATCTCCTGGACGGATCGGCTGGACCGAATCCTGACCCACCGCGTTTACGGCACGCTGATCTTCCTGGCTCTCATGTTCGTTGTTTTTGAATCCATCTTCACCGGCGCCCGGCCTCTGATGCGGTGGATCAGCTCTGGCAAGGATTGGTTTGCCGACGTGCTGCGGGAGACGCTGCCCACGGGACCTCTGTCCAGCTTGTTGGTGGACGGGGGGCTAGAAGGCGTGGGGAGCGTGATCGTCTTTCTGCCCCAGATCGTGATCCTCTTCGGGTTCATCGCCATCCTGGAAGATTGCGGCTACATGGCTCGGGCCGCCTTCCTCATGGACAAGCTCATGTCGCGCTGTGGTCTGAGCGGGAAATCGTTTATTCCGTTGTTATCGTCCGTGGCCTGCGCGGTTCCTGGCATCATGGCCACGCGCGTGATCGAAGACCGCCGCGACCGCCTGGCGACAATCCTGGTCGCTCCTCTCATGAGCTGCTCGGCTCGGTTGCCGGTCTACATCCTGCTGATCGGAGCGTTCTTGACCGACGGGTTTGCCTGGTGGGTGCCCGGCCTGGTGATGTTTTGCATGTACGCGATTGGCCTGATCACGGCCCCGTTGGTTGCCCTGCTGCTGAAGCGCACCCTGCTCCGCGGCGATACGCCGGCTTTTATCATGGAAATGCCGCTTTACAAATGGCCTGCCTGGCGGGCCGTGTTGCGGCGGATGCTCGATAGCGGCTGGGCCTTCCTACGGCGAGCCGGGACCTTGATCTTGGCGGCCATGGTGCTGGTCTGGGCCTTATTGTACTTCCCGCGCAGTGATATGCTTGGAGTTGCTTATGATGAACGCATCGCGCAACTGGAGGAATCCGCCAAGGTGGCCGAGGGCCCAGAGAAGGACCGGTTGGAAGAAACGGTCAAAAGCCTGTATGGGGAATGGAAACGGCAAAGCTGGCTGGGCCGAGCCGGCAGGACCGTGGAACCTGCTGTTCGTCCGCTTGGATGGGACTGGCGGATCGGCATGGCCGTCATTGCAAGCTTCCCAGCGCGTGAAGTAGTTGTGGGGACCCTCGGTATCATTTACAACCAGGGGAAGATTGATGCCGACGAGATCCGCGAAGCGGATCGGGCCGGCGAAACCAAGCTCGGACAAGCACTCCAAGACGCCAGGTGGGATCCGCAGGACGGAGCTCCGGCCGCCGCGCCCAAGGTTTTCACGGTGCCGGTCGCCTTGTCGCTCATGGTCTTCTTCGCGTTGTGCTGCCAGTGTATCTCCACCCTGGCAGTGATTCGCCGCGAGACCAACACCTGGAGATGGCCCGTATTTACCTTTGCCTACATGACCGTCCTGGCATACCTCGCGGCCCTCGTTGTCTACCAGGTGGGGAGCTTGATCTAACAGGAGATGCGGCGTGGAGTGGCAACTGATCCTGGTGGCCTTGGTGATTGCTGGTGCCGTTGGCTACGTAGCTCGGGCAACCTGGCGCACCTGGCGGGCAGGTCGGACGGGATGTGGCGGTGGCTGCGGCTGCTCCGCGAAAGGTCCGGCCACAACATCCTTGATTAATGCAGCTGAGCTGACCGCGCGTTGGCGCTCACGTAATCGCCCCAGATAGTCCAAATCTTCCAGTTTGCCCTCAAACTATTCATCCGACCTGACTCCGCGCCGACCCGGATTCGGATAAATGAGCCGCGGATGCTCTTTTATGCGCTAGCCGCCGTTTTTTTGTACTTTTTGTACTTGACTTATCTTGCGCGGACACTATGATCAGGATCATTAAGCAGCCTCTTCTCTGTTCCGGCCCCGCTGTTCGGCCTGCTTGCAGGAAGTTCAGCGGGGTTTTTTATGCGCGCGCCACCGCGAACCTTGCACGCACTCTTCGCAGTCTCAGCAGCTTTATGGGCTAGCATTCATCTCTGTACTTCTCGGTTCTCTCAAGGCTCCGCCGGCCATCGGAGCGGCCTCTGCGGGTAGCTTGCCAGGTTCGGCCGGAGCCAGCCCATGGACCGCCCGAGCGCACCCCAGCCCAATGGCCGTACAGGGGACCTGTGGCCGGCCGCACGGCGGACACTCGAACTTCTTGGGACATAGCTCTTCCAACAGCGTCCTTGTCGGGACGAAGATGCGGTCGCCGGGGGCAATCTGGTAGTTCGTCGAGGTATCGCCCAACTGGACGATCTCGCGATAGCAGATCGGGATGACGATCCGGCACCCCTCCGGAGCCGTGGGCCGGCTCAAGATGATATTCCGGCGGGATGCGCGATCCGTAAGGCCTCCGGCTGCGATGATGGCGTCGAGTACCGTTTCACGCCCCTGCACCGGAAACGAGCCCGGTGCGTTGACTTCACCCAACACGTAGTACACCTTGCTCACCCGGTTGACCAGGCGAACGATAATGGGCCCGGCATCCTTGGTTTGAGACTGGACGGTTGAGCGAACGGAGTCCGCGATTTCCGCTACGGTTCTTCCGGCCACGACGACGTGACCGTAGCGGCCCAGGTTAATGGTGCCGTCCTGGAGCACCGGCTGATCGGCAGGCAAGCGAACCGGTGAATCGAACTCCGCCGGCTGCACCAGCAGGACATCGCCGGGCTCGACCACATAGGGAGATAGCAAGCTTTTATCCAATTCGCGGGGAAGCGGCAGCGGATCCGGGGCTGCTTGCCGCATTGCCATGGCCGAGTCCAGCAAGCGATGCCCCTCCGGAAAGAGCGTCAAGCTTCGGCCGGGCGTCAGCGAGCAGCCGCTCAGCAGCAGGATGGCGATCCCGAATACGCAGCAGAGATGTGTGGGTTGCTTGTAGTCGGTCGACAGTTTCTCCATTTCCCAATCCTCCCGACCGCCTCGCCACGGCAGGTCGCTTTGTCTGCTCATTCCTGGACAGGCCAGCCTGTGGAAATTACCCATCTTCGCCAGGCGTTTCCGCCCAGCGGAACGGCTTTTCCACTGTTGTCATCGGCAAATTCGGCAGGGAGAATGAGATTCTGCAAAACTCGCGAATTCATCAGGCTTGGAAAATACGCCAAAGACGGCACGCGGAGCTCACGGCAGCGGCACATTGGCCTGATTCACAAAGAAACGCAGCACTTCCGATGTCAACAAGGATAAGGGCTCGACCGTGACGACCGGGTTGCGCACCGTCCCGGTCACGCGGAGATGAGCGACGCGGTTGGAAAAATAGGTGCTGGCCTCCAGGAGCAGGGCTACCGGAACGGGACCAACAGCCGGGATGCGTAGGCCTAAGAAGCGCAGAAACGTTGGGTTCACGCCCAGGTTTCCCGTATTTGCGGTGACTTCGAGGTTTAGCCTCTCGGTGAGGGAGACCGTTCCGCTCACGAACAGCTGCATCACGGTGCCGGAGAATGTAAGCTGCTCAATTCGAAAGACGCCGCCGGCCAGCCGGCCGCGCAGACTCCCGGTTTGGAATACCGCGGCGGACGATTGGCCCGAGATGAGGAACGGGGTCAATTGCTGGAGGACGGGCAACTGCAATGCCTGGGTCTGCTGAAGCCGGCCATCAAGGGTCCCAGTTAGATCATCGATCGAATGCACATCGTTGCCGGCAAAGTCGAAACGTCCCGTAATTTGCCCCGAGCCCAGTTGGCCTAACTCGGTCATTTGCCGCAAGAAAGGGCGCAGCCCAACACCGGTGAAGCGGAGATGCCCTTCTACACGCAGACCCGCTCCCCAGCTCAGGGTTGCACGACTGACCACTCGGCCGACAGCCAATTGACCGGTGCTTTCGCGGAGGTCCACTTGCCCGCCGCCACGCTCGGGTGCGAACACCCAATCGAACGGCAAACGCCAATCGAAGACTTCGACGCCTCCGAGCCGGCCACGCGCCAAGCCAACTTCTCCGCCGCCGTACCAACTTCGTCCGAGAGTGCCGCGGAGGCGTATTTGCAGCGGTCCCTCCACGCGGTCGGCCAGGGCGGGCCAAGGTCGCAGGAGCCGTGCGGCTTCGACCTGGTCCAGGACCACGGCAAACCGGCTCCGCGCCACTTGATGGAGATCGATAGCCAAATAACCGCGCAGCATCCCCTGGGCCACTTCACCGGTGAGGTTGCGGATCCGTAGTTCACCCTCGGTGAGCACCACCTCGCCCTCAACGGAGCCCAGCAGATTTCCCAGCCCCCAGCGCAGGCGATCCACAGAAAAGTGGCCGGCGCCGACCGGCTCCCCATGCGGGCCGTTGTGCCGAAAACTCACATTGAGATTGAAGACGCCCCCAACACCGCGTAGAGCCGTGCCGATTCCGAGTACCCGCGCCAGCCGGCTGAGCTGGGCGCCCTCCACACGAAAATGGCCCTCCGGTGCGGACTCGGCCGGTGGGGGTTTCTGAGCGGGGATTTGGCCATCCAGGTGGAACTTGCCTCCCAGCGTGTCGCCTTCGAAATGATAGGTCGCCACCTTGTTTCGGTAATCGACTGAGCCCTGCAAATGCTCCGTCGGGATTCCCTGGACGCGCAACTGTAGTGCTTGCAATTCCAACTTCGAACTGAACTCACGCAAATGCCCTGCCTGGACTGCAGGAATGCTCCCTTCGAGCTGGCCCGTTGCCCGCCCTTCGAGTCGTATGGGAAGGTTAGGCAGGTCCTTGCTCGCAGCCCCAACATCGAGGTTCTGGATGCGAACCTGGACTGTGCCGGCGACCGAGGGCTCAAGGGGAAGGGTTGCGGTCCCGGTCAACGTTCCACCGTAAAGGCTAGCCTGGAGGTCCATCAGGCGGAAGCGCTCGAGGTTGCTCTGCCAACGGAAACTCACCTGGCCAATTTTGAACTGATCGATGGCAAGCTCGGCCGCGGTGCCCGAGCCGGAGGCCTCCAGAGCCAGGGGGCGAAGCGTGCCTTTCATTTCTGCGGACGAACTGAGCTGACCGCTGACCGAGACTGGCACCTTCAGTTCGCCAGAGATGTGTTCCAGCGCAGCCAGGTCGGCTTTCTGCACGCCGAGATTGCCGCTGAAGGGATACGGATCGGCAAGGCGTAACTCGGCCGAAGCCGTGATCGGCATCTTCTCAAACAAACCCCGGGCAGCCCTGATCGAAGCAGTCCCCTGATGAACTCGGAGCAAGACTTCGATATCCTCCAGGGACAAGCCGTAGAGTTCCAACCGCGGGGCTGTGATGCTGCCAGATGCTTCCCAGGCGGCGGCATCTTTCAATCTTGTGGCGGGTACACGGAGATCGATGGCCCCGGAGAATGAGCCCCGCGCCTCATTGGCTGCGCTGGGCAAGAACGCGGCCCCGGAGCTTAGCGGGATCGCCCGGAGGACCAGACGCGCTGCCAAGTCTGCCGGTGGGATTACACCCAACACCGCTGTACCGTTGAAGGATCCGGGCTTGGGCTGGCCTGGGCCCCGTTCTGGCGGAACTTGTCCGTGAAGTTCCTCCAGCCGGAGGATGCCGTTGGTGTACACCACGCGCGCCCGCAATTCTTGCACATCCTGCCCGGCGATGCGGAGGCGGTGCGACTGAACAGTCCCGCGAAGCCGATACATTTTCAGGTCCCGAGGCGTGTCCAGCGGGACGGCAAGCTGAATCTGGAAAGAGATCCGGCCGGCGACGGGAAAGGGGAGAGAGATCTTTAGCCCTTTCACCAGTTGCGCGATGTCCACATCGTCCAGCCCCAGTTGCGCCTCGACATAGCTGGGTACTTCCTTGGGTTTGGCGGGGCCCGTTCGTCGCTTGGGGAGCCGGGCGAGGAAGTCGCTACCGGCGCGGGTCAGGGCGTCGACCCCGCGCAGCACGCCAGCCCCAACCAAATTGGCAAGCTCCGTCGGAGATAGGTTCCACGCCGCTTGCGCGCGCGGCTCCTGAGCTGCCACGACGGCAAGGATAAACAGCGCCCTCGGGGCCACCGGCGCGCTACGGCGCGATTCCAAATCGCTATCCGGGCTGCTAAAGCGGAAGCCTTCTCCCGATGGGTGGAGCTTGAGCAGGATCGGCTTGGACTCCGGAGCACCGGGAATGCGCACGCCCGTGATCATTCCCTGCCCTGTGCCGTTGGTTTGAAGCTTACCGTTCACCAAAGCCACTTGAAGGTCAGCGTGGCCGCTGAGCCGTCCCCCGAAAGGCGGCAGTTTCCAGCTTTTGGGGAGTTGGTCCAGGTCGAGCTTGCTGGCATCAACATGGAAATCGAATTGTGGTGGCTTGCCTTCAAACTCGACCGTGCCAGCCGCTTTGATTTCTCCCCCAGCGGCCCGCCCCTGGAGATCCGCAATTGTGATGCGGTCATCGTCGATGATGAGCTTGCCTTTTCCGTGGTCTGCGTGGAGCGAGATGGCCGTCACGTCTACTTCGGTTCCGCGCGGCTGGAGGAGAATGTGCCAGTGCGGGCGTTCGGCACCGGGATCATAGCGGATCATGGCATCGACGGCCGCGTCCCCCTCGGTTTTTACTTGCTCCCAAATCTTCGCCGGGACGAACGGCAATTCTTCTAGGGCCGCCTGTGTGAAATGAACGTCCGCGGTCTTGAGTGTCGCGGAGCTGGCGTTGGACGTCCGGTCCATTGAACCAGTGATCTTCCATTCGCCCCATGTGGGATCGATCATGCCCCCGAGTAGTGTAAGCTGTTTACTCTGTTCGCGCAGCTCTGCGTGCACGCCGTGGAGCACAAAATCGGGATGACCTTCTTGCCGAATGGTGATGAGCGCATTTTCAATTTTGGTCTCGGGGAGCATCGCGGTTGTGTGCTCCGACGGAGGGAACTGCGTCAAAAGATGCCCGGCTCGATCAAAGCGGAGGGTGATCGCGACGCCGGTCAAGGTGAGCTGGGATGGAAGTGCTCCGTTCTTGATGAGGTCCCACAGCGGGATATCGAGGTGGGCCTGATCAATTGTCAGCCAGGGCTCATCCGCTGTGGAGGCATTGGGCTCGAAGATCTGCACGGCATGAAGCTCACTGCCGCGCACCCCGAGGTGGGCCTGCCGCAGATGGACCGCCCCGCCAACCAGATCCTGAAGCCGGGAAGCGACCTGCGCAGTAACCTCCGGCGAGGAGAGTAGGATCCGGGCCACCCACCAGATTATGCCGGCGGCAATGCACACGGCGAGAAAAACGGCAAGATAACGCCTGGGACGGGTCATGGCTTGAGCCTCCTTACGAGCCTGTTCGAAACGTAAATCCCCGAGAGGCTCTTCGCAAATTCTATACCCTGGCAGCCTCCTCCTGCCATGGTGTGCTGCCCCGAGTCATCTCCTTGCAAGGAGGAGGATTCGGTTTGCGAGGCCGTTGCGGACTGGGAGGGCTCATGTCCTTGATTCCGCACCCCGCGCGCAAAAAAAGGCCGCTCGAAAGCGGCCTCGGTCGTTTCGGTTGAAACCGAAGCGTTCTTAAACCATCGCCGCCGCCCCCACTTCTCGACGTAGAGCTTCGGCCTTGTCGGTGCGCTCCCACGTGAAGGCCGGCAGCTCGCGGCCAAAGTGGCCGTGCCGGGCGGTCTCGCGGTAAATCGGTCGCCGTAGGTTCAGGGTCTCCATGATGCCACGGGGCGTTAACTTGAAATGCTTGCGAATCAGCTCGACGATCTGCTCATCGCTCAATCCGCTGGCCGTGGTCCCGTTCGTCGTCACCCAAATGCTCAGCGGATCGGGATGACCAATGGCATACGAAAGTTGAACTTCGCATTGGGAGGCCAGGCCGGCGGCGACAATATTCTTGGCGATGTAACGAGCCATGTACGCGGCCGAGCGGTCCACCTTGGTCGGATCTTTGCCGCTGAAAGCCCCGCCGCCATGTCGGCCGCGGCCACCGTAGGTATCGACGATGATCTTCCGGCCGGTCAGACCGCAGTCGCCGTGTGGTCCACCTTCCAGGAAACAGCCGGTCGGGTTGATGTGACAGATAATGCCCTGGCCATCCAAGGCATCCGGCGAAACCCCGGGCTGAGCCATCACGAGCTTGCCCTTGATCAATTCCGGCCGCTCCGCACGGAGCGTCGGCAGGATCAGCTTGTCGATGAGCACCTGGCGGGCTTCATTCGAGAAGTAGTCGCGTTCGCCGTTCTTAATCACGGCCGACTGATCATGCTGTGTGGATAAAACGACGGTGTGGATGCGGTTGGGCGTGCCATCGGCCAGGTATTCGACCGTGACCTGGCTCTTGGCGTCGGGGCGGATGAACTTCAGCTCGCCGCTCTTGCGCAGGCGGGCATGGTTTTCCATGAGCCGGTGCGCCAGATAGATGGGCAACGGCATCAGCGCATGCGTCTCTTCGCAGGCAAAACCGAACATCATTCCCTGATCCCCGGCGCCCCCCGTATCGACCCCCATCGCAATGTGAGGGGATTGCTTGTGCAGATGGCAAGCGACCTTGCAGGTGTCAGCGGCGAAACCGATGGCCGGGTCGACGTAGCCGATCTCCCGAACCGTATCCCGGACCAGGCGATCCACAACTGCGGGGGTCAAGTCCGCCCGCGTGGTAATCTCCCCGGCCACGACGGCCAAGTCCGTGGTAACCAGCGTCTCGCAAGCGACACGGCTGGTCGGGTCGGCCGCCAGGCAGAAATCGAGGACGGCATCACTGATCTGGTCAGCCACCTTATCCGGATGGCCCATCGACACGGATTCGCTGGTAAAGAGGAATTGTTCCGCGCTCACTGCTTATACCCTCAGGTTGTAACGGAAGTACGGCCTACACCGCCCGCGCCATTTGGTCGGACAGAGATTATAGGCAAATCCTAGCACGGAACGCAACCAAAACCAGGGGGATTTGCAGGCTTGGGCTAGCCGGAGCGATCCGCACCGAAGTGAAACAATCAACACCGGACAATCATCGCGTGGGAGTAGAAACACCTCCATCGTTTTCCGTTTCTGACCGCGGTTCTTCAACGGTTGCAGAGCTGGCCACGCTGCGGGCGATGCTGATGCCAAGTTCGCGCAGCTTGGTGCGAAGGCTGCCCCGGGTGATGCCGAGGACCTTTGCCGCCTGCAGCTGGTTGCCGTTGGTGTGCTGAAGGACCCGCGTCAAGAGCAGCCGCAGG
>Ga0070734_10002843_pt1 | contig 19667 bp, 15 predicted proteins | sample Coa_R1_8_FD_66444 | JGI IMG/M metagenome (GOLD analysis project Ga0070734, IMG submission 66444) | Surface soil microbial communities from Centralia Pennsylvania, which are recovering from an underground coalmine fire - Coalmine... | ecosystem: Environmental > Terrestrial > Soil > Unclassified ... | reverse complement strand
GTGCTGGTGACCGGTTTCGACATCATCTTCTTCTGGGTCGCCCGGATGATCATGATGACTTTGCATTTCACCGGACGGGTGCCGTTCCGCCACGTCTACGTGCACGGGCTCATCCGCGATGCGGAAGGCCAGAAGATGTCGAAGTCCAAGGGCAACGTCCTCGACCCGGTGGACCTTGTCGACGGCATCGGGCTGGAGGCGCTGGTGCAGAAGCGCACCTCCGGCCTGCTCGACCCGCGCCGCATGGAGATGATCGCCGCGCGGACGCAGAAGGAATTTCCCGCCGGCATCCCCGCTTTCGGCGCCGATGCGCTGCGCTTCACCATGGCCGCCTACGCCACCCTCGGACGCAACATCAACTTCGATCTGAAGCGCTGCGAGGGCTACCGCAACTTCTGCAACAAGCTGTGGAACGCCAGCCGCTTCGTCCTGATGAACGTGGCCGGCCACGACTGCGGCCTGGATCCGGCGCGGCCGGTGGAGCTCAGCGCCGTCGATCGCTGGATCATCAGCACCCTGCAGCGCGCCGAGCAGGAAGTGGCGCAGGGCTTTGCCGACTATCGCCTGGACAATGTCGCGAACGCCGTCTACCGCTTCGTCTGGGACGAGTACTGCGACTGGTACGTCGAGCTGGCCAAGGTGCAGCTGCAGTCCGGCAGCGAGGCCGGCCGGCGCGGCACGCGGCGCACCCTCGTGCGGGTGCTGGAAGCGGTGCTCCGCCTGGCGCACCCGGTGATCCCGTTCATCACCGAGGAGCTGTGGCAGCGCGTCGCGCCCCTCGCCGGCAAGAGCGGGCCCAGCATCGCCATCGCGCCCTGGCCGCAGGCGCAGCCGGACCGGCTGGACGAGGCGGCCGAGCGGGAGGTGGCACAGCTCAAGGCCATCACCGATGCCTGCCGCAACCTGCGCGGCGAGATGAAGATCCCGCCCGCGGCACGACTGCCGCTGCTCGCGGTGGGGGAGGCGGCGCTGCTCGAGCGCGTCTTCCCCTACGTGAAGTTTCTCGCGCGCCTGTCCGATGCGCGCCTGGTGAGCGCGCTGCCCCGGACGAACGCCCCGGTCCAGGTGGTGGGCGACACCCGGCTGATGCTGGAGATCCAGGTCGACCCGGTGGCCGAACGGGAGCGCATCCGCAAGGAGCTGGAGCGCACGGTGGCCGAGCGCGACAAGGCCCGGGCAAAGCTCGACAACGAAAGCTTCGTCCAGCGCGCGCCGCCCCATGTGGTGGAGCAGGAGCGGGCGCGCCTGGCGGGATTCGACGCCGTCATCCAGAAGCTGCGCGCGCAGCACGACGCTCTCCAGTAGCCCGGGCCCTGGTGAACGGGACCCAGGCCCTGGCGGAGCGATTCCCTGCCCTGCGGCCGTTCCAGTCGCGCAACTTCCGCATCTACTACATCGGCCAGTTCGCCACGCTGCTGGGGAACTGGATGCAGAACGTGGCCATGAGCTGGCTCGTCTACCGCCTGACCGGCTCCGCCCTGGTGCTCGGCGTCACCGCGTTTGCGCAGCAGGTGCCTATTCTCGTTCTGGCTCCCTTCGTCGGCGTGCTGGCCGACCGGCGCAACCGGCGCACCATTCTCATCACCGTGCAGAGCCTGGGGCTCGCGCAGGCCGCGCTGATCACGGTGCTCACCATCAGCGGCGATGTGCAGGTGTGGCACATCATCGCTCTGTCGCTGTGGACAGGCGTGGTCAACGCCTTCGAGACGCCGACCCGCCAGGCGTTCCTGCTCGAGCTGCTGCTCGAGCGGCGTCACCTGCCGAACGCCATCGCCCTGCAGTCCTTCCTGATGAACACCACCCGCCTGGTCGGTCCCAGCATCGCCGGGGTCGTGCTGGCGGCGCTGGGAGAGTCGGTGTGCTTCGCCCTGAACACGGTGTGCTACCTGGCCATTGTCACGGCTTATCGCTACATCAGGCCGCCGCCGCGTGAAATCCTCACCCACGGCCAGTCCTGGCTCCAGGCCCTGGTGACCGGCTTTCGCTACGCGTTCGGCGACCCGGTCAACCGGCGCGCCATCCTGCTGCTCGCCTTCCTGGGCTTCCTCAGCGCGCCGTGGCAGTCGCTGATGCCGGTGGTCGCCAAGGAGATCCTGTCCGGCGACTCCAGGACCCTCGGCGTGCTGATCGGCGCCGTCGGAGCGGGCGCCATCATCGCCGGCCTCTATCTGGCCTCCAGGCGCTCGGTGCGCGGTCTCGACCGCGTGGTTGCGGCGACCGCCTTCATCGCCGCCGCGGGCTTTTTCGCTTTCTCGTTCGCCGGCACCCTGGCGGCCGCCGCCTGCCTTCTGCCGGTATTCGGGTTCGGCCTCATCGCCACTGCCTCATCCACCAACCAGATCCTGCAGAGCATCGCCGACGATCACATGCGCGGACGCATCGTCAGCGTGTACGTGATGATGTTCATGGGATCGATGCCGCTCGGCAATCTGGCCGGCGGCCTGGCCGCGCACTGGATCGGCACCCCCTGGACACTGCGCTGCTGCGGCATCGGGATGCTCGCCCTGGCGCTGTGGTTCGTGCTCGGCTTCCGCCGCTGGTCGGCGGCGCTGCGCGAGAAGTGGCGGCGGGTGCGGCTCGGCTAGCGGCCGGGACCGGCGGCGGGGGACATGGGCGGCATCTGACCGAACACGGCGCGCCAGTCCACGCGGGCGGTGACGTGCATGATGGCCGCCAGGGTGATGATGGCGCCGATCGAGATGGTCAGCCCGGTCACCCCGCGCAGGAAGAAGGCGTAGGAAAACAGCACCAGGTACACGAGCTGGGCGATGCCGGCGTAGTAGAACGCGAAGCGCGCGCCGAACACCACCCGCAGATAGCTCACCACCAGCGCCACCGACACGACCGCCGCCACCGCGAAGGCAGCGTGCAGCGGCACCAGGTCGACCAGGTAGGCGAACAGCAGGTGAAAGGAGAAGAAGCAGCCGGACAGGAAAGCGAAGTGCATCGGGTGGATGGCAATGTTGCGGACCAGGCCGATGACCAGCAGCACGGTGATGAAGAAGGCGAGCGACAGCGGCGCGTACAGGCTCACCGCGCCGGCCAGGGGACCGGGCTGCAGCTTCTGCGGCATCAGCATGGCGATGTTCACCCCCGACACGAGGCTGGTGTACTGCCAGCCCAGCTTCCAGCCGTGCTCGGTACGCTGCTTGAACAGCGGCGCGATGGCGTCTTCCGGAAAATCGATGTCGGCAAAATCGGTCAGCATGGTGAGGCGGAAGTCCTTCACCTGAGCCGCGCTGTCGCCCAGCGCGTACGTCCAGCGGTCCATCCCCTGCGACCGGTAGCGCACATGAAGCTCGGCGGACTCGCCGGGGGCCAGGGTCAGGTGGCCGACCATCGCCCCGTCCACGGTGGCCGTGTCGCCTTCCCATTCACGGCCATCCACGGTGAACTCGAAGCCGTCGTACAGACCGCCCTGCGACGGCAGGGCGAAGCTGACGTCGAATACCCGCCGCTGGTCGGTGGGATTGGTGAATTTATACCAGCCGGTGAAGCGCACGCCGTAGGTGGAATACCACAGCAGGCCCTTCTGCCGATACTGCAGGCCGAGGTCGACCTCGACGTCGCTCGCCGTGATCGGCACCGGCGCGAACTCGTTCATCGCGCGGTCGATCTGGACTTTTTTCTTGTCGCGCTCCACCTCTTCGGTGAGGTGGCGCTGCAGCTGGTAGCCGATGGCCGGCGGACGCTGGACCTGGGGCGAGCCCCATACCCGCTGGACCCGGCTGCGCAGCTCGTCGTCGGCGCGGTGGGTGCGCGATAGAATGTTTCCGGCCAGCGCAAGCCAGCCGGCGCTCGCGCATGCGAAAATGAAGCCTATGGCGGCGAGTGTGCGCAGCATTCAGAGCTGCGAGCTCTGCGCCGCGGTCGGTGTGGCCAGCGGCTGGCGGCCCGCATCACCCGCCGAGGCGATGATGATCACGATGGCGGCGAGCACCGTGCTCACCACTGCAGCGACGCCGAATGCCCAGACGACGGCTTGCACACCCGTACGGGCAATATTCGCTCTCCACGACATGCGCTGCTCCACGAGGCCTTCCTCCTTGTCTTGGTCGTACTGAATCGTTGCGCCCCGACATTGAAGCGCTGATGACGAACTTTTTCATGGCGGAATTTCACGAAAGACAGCAGGAAAGCTGGCAAAAAAATGACATCGCCGGCAGCATGAGTGAAGCCGATTCGCGCGCGGTAGTGTTGCTCATCGTCGCATCGCATACAGGTGGAGGTCATGGCAAGACGCATTGCAATCGTCGAGGATGACGGCGTCATACGCGAAAACTACGCCGATGCCCTGCGCAGGCAGGGCTACGAAGTGGCGTGCTACGGCTCGCGCCCCGATGCGCTGCGGGCTTTTCAGGCGCGCCTGCCCGACCTCGCGGTGATCGACATCGGGCTGGCCGATGAGGTGGAAGGCGGCTTCACCCTGTGCCGCGAGCTGCGCGGACTGTCGGAGACCGTGCCCATCGTCTTTCTCACCGCCCGCGACAGCGATTTCGACACCGTCTCAGGTCTGCGCCTGGGCGCCGACGATTATCTGACCAAGGACATCAGCCTGCCGCACCTGCTGGCCCGGGTCTCCGCGCTGTTCCGCCGCGTCGATGTGCTGGCGACTCCCGCCAAGAATGAGGACACGCTGGACCGCGACCCGCTCAAGCTCGATCTGAAGCGCTTCACCGCCGCGTGGCGGTCCAAGCCCGTGGACCTCACCCTCACCGAGTTCTGGATGGTCCACGCGCTGGTGAAGTTTCCCGGTCATGTGAAGAACCGCGACCAGCTCATGTCCGAGGCCAGCCTGGTGGTCGATGACGGCACCATCACCTCCCACATCAAGCGCATCCGCAAGAAATTTCTCGCCGTCGATCCCGACTTCGATGCCATCGACACGATCTACGGCATGGGTTATCGGTGGAACGCCGGCGAGGAGTTTCGCAAGGCAAGCTGAGGCGACTGCTTGAGCATCCGCCTCAAACTGCTCCTCGTCACCCTCGTGCTGACCGCCATCCCGATGGTCGGCGTGAACTATGTCCGCGAAATGGAAGCCTTCCTGCGCGAGGGGCAGGAGCGCTCGGTGATCGCCCTGGCGCGCGCCGCCGCCACCGCCCTGCACGATCGGCCGGCGCTGCTCGGGCTGCGTGAAGGCGTCCTTTCGCCGGAGCCGCCCGGCACCGGGACGGTCGAGCCGGGCAAGGGCCCGCCGGCCGCCGAGCCGGCCGCGCCCGCCATGCCGGCGCCCGCCGCAGCTAGCGGCAGCCTCGGCGCGAACCGGCTGCCTTCCGCGTCCGGGCGTCCGGCCGCTGCGCCCGAGGCCGCCGGCGGAATGGCGGTCGCGCCGGCGGGCGCGGCAGCGGGCACGGGCTTGCGCGCTTCCACAGCGAGCTCCATGGCGCCTGGCGCCGGTCCCTCGCTCGGCGCGCCGAGCGGCCCGCCCGGCGCCAGCCTCGCCGGCGGCACCCGCCCGTCGTTCAATTCCGGATTCACCGAGACGGCGGCGACGACCGCGACGGATTCCAGCCGCGCCCAGGAAGACGCCAGCCGCGAGATCGAGCTCATCATCCGCGGATTGTCCCGCGCGCAATCCCGCATCTGGGTGATCGACCAGCAGCGCAATCTGATCGCTGTCACCGGGTCGCTGCGCCCGGATCCCGACGCCCCGCCCTCGGGCGTGCCGGAAGGCGTGTTCGACTGGATCGAGGTTCATGCCATGGAGCCGCTGTACCGCAAGCTGCTCGAGCCGCCTGCCACCGAGCTGGAGGACCTCATTCCCGATGCCGTCTTCTCCAACGGCCGCGAAGTCGACAGCGCGCTGGCCGGCATCCCCGCCTCGCGCTGGCACGGGACGTCCGACGAACGGGTGGTGCTGCTGTCGGCGGCCCATCCGATCTGGGCCGGCGAGCGGGTGATCGGCGCGGTCATCGTCGAGCAGAGCACCCTGCCCGTCCTGTCGATGCGCTACCGGGCGTTCGAGCAGCTCCTCACCGCCACCCTGCTCGTGTTCCTTCTGGGCGCCGGCGCGCTGTTCACGTTCGCCTCGCGGCTGTCCAGCCGCCTGGTGAAGCTGCAGACCGAGGCGGAGAACGCCATCGATCCCCAGGGACGGGTCCGCGGCATGGTGAAGGGCTCCCGCGCCCGCGACGAAATCGGCGACCTCGCGCGCAGCTTCTCGCGGGTGCTGGAGCGCCTCGCGCAGTACAACGCCTATCTGGAGCGCATGGCCGACCGGCTGTCGCACGAGCTGCGCACGCCGGTCGCCGTCGTCAGCTCATCCCTGGACAATCTGAAGCTGCAGCCGCTGCCCGATGCGTCGGTCACCTACATCGACCGCGCCGAGCAGGGGCTCAAACGCCTCAACATGGTTCTCACGCGCATGCGCGAGGCGAGCCGCCTCGAGCAGATGCTGCGCGACTCCGAGCGGGAGCGCTTCGATCTGACCCGGGTCGTGTCCGGCTGCGTCGCCGGCTACGCCAGCGCTTTTCCGCAGCGCCAGTTCAGCCTGAGGCTCGCCAATGCGCCGGTGTGGCTGATGGGCGTTCCCGACGTCGTCGCGCAGATGCTCGACAAGATCGTCGAGAACGCCGTCGACTTCTCGCAGGAGAAGAGCGTCATCCAGATCGATGTCGACGACGGACCGGACCACGTGATGCTGAGCGTCGACAACGTCGGACCGCCGCTGCCGCAGACCATGCAGGGCCAGCTGTTCGAGTCGATGATCTCCGTGCGCCGCGCCACCGATGCTTCCGGCGCGTCGCCCCACCTCGGCCTCGGGCTGTTCATGGTCCGGCTGATCGCCGAGTTCCATCGGGCGACCGCACGGGCGCGCAATCGCGCCGACGGTCGCGGCGTCATTGTGGAAGTCGTCTTTCCCCGCGCCGAGCCGGCCGTCCCGGCGGACGAGCGCTCGCGGCAGGCGGCGGACCGGTGAACCGGCTCAGCGCTTGCGCAGCAGAAACGTGAATTCCTTGTTCGCTTCCGTCTGGCTCACCAGCTCGTGGCCGGTCTGCCTGGAGAACGCGGCGAAGTCGCGCACCGACCCCGGGTCGGTCGCCACCACCCGCAGCAGCTGACCCGAGGCGAGGTCGGACAGCGCTTTTTTCGCCTTGAGAATGGGCAGCGGGCAGTTCAAACCGCGGACGTCGAGGTCCTTGTCGAACTCCATCACGTCATCCTTCAACGATCACCGGGCCAGTTTACCGTGAACCGGAGGAGAAACGCGACGCCCGTCACGCCCGGACCTTGACTTCGACACGGCGGTGGAGAATCGTGCCGGGCATGAAACCCCTCTTTGTCCGTAAGACGAAAGAAGACACGCGGACGGCTTCCCCCGGCGTTCCGGGCAGCTGGCTGGTCCTGCTGATGGTCCTGCCCAAGGCGAACGCCGAGAGCCGGATGAAAATCCTGCGCACCCTCGACTCGATGGGCGCCGGAGTGCTGCGCGAGGGCGCCTACCTCATGCCCGACACGCCGCTTCACCGCGACAGCATCGAGCGGCTGGCCGATTACGTCGCGGAGACCGGCGGCACGGCGGATGTCATCTACACCCGCAGCGCCAATGCGCGTCAGGAAGAGCGCTTTCTCGCCCTGTTCGACCGCAGCGCGCGCTATGAGGACATCGGCAAGAACGTCGCCGCGCTGAAAGCGGGATTCGGCATCTCCGACCCCGCCGCCATCTCGCGGGTGCTGCAGCGCCAGCGGGCCGAAATCGAGGCGATCGGAACGACCGACTACTTTCCCGGTCCGGCGCGCGACGCCGTGCTGGCCCTGGTGGAAGAGGCCGAGCGCACCGTGCAGAGCCTGATGTTTCCGCAGCAGGTGACCGACGCCAAACCGGTCAAGGGCGCCCGCAAGAAGCACTTTCAACGCACCTGGGCGACCCGCGTCCCGCTGTGGCCGGACCGGCTCGCTTCGGCGTGGCTCATCCGCCGGTTCATCGATGTGGAAGCCACCATGGTCTGGCTGGGCAAGATCGACCCCGCTCCCGAAGGCAGCGTGACCTACGGCTACGAAGGGGCGGATTTTGCCAATTCCGCCTCCCGCCTCACCTACGAGCAGCTGCTGGCGTTCTTCAAGCTCGACCGCAACGCCACGCTGGTGCGCATCGGCGCGCTCGTCCGGGCGCTGGAAACGGGAGATCACACCGTGATCGAGGCGAAAGGCGTGGAGACCATGCTGCAGGGCGCCCGCCACCGGGCCAGGAACGATCGCGAGCTGCTGCAGGAGAGCGAGAAGACCTTCGACATGATGTACGAGACTTACCTGCAGCAGGCGCCGGCGGAGAACGCGACCGACTGATCGCGGCATTCCTGCCGTCCCGCATCACTCGCGCGGCGCTGCAGCCCTCACCCGCGCATCATTCACAGCACGTCTCCGCCCCGCCACGTCTGCGCCGCGCCGGCTCAACGCTTCGCTTTGCGCTCGTCGGCATCCAGCACTTTCAGCTCGCGCAGGCGGGCATCCACGCTGGACAGCAGGTAGAAATCGCCATCGCCGGCGCGCTGGGCAAGCTGCATCTGCTCGATCGCCGCGGGCAAGCTGCCGGACAGCGCGTAGTACTCGCCCTGGGCGCGGTGCTGCCACGCGATGTGACCCAGAGCCGCGTGCGACTTGGCCAGCATCTGGTAGGCGCGCGCGTCGTGAGGACGTTCGCGCACCAGCTTGTCCAGGACGGTGATCGCCTCGCGGTGCGCGTTCAAGGCCTGCAGGGTCTCGGCATATTCGTAAACGAGGTAAGTGCGCTGTCCGAAGTCCTTCAGCGCCCGCGTCAGCTGGTCACGCGCACCGGCGAGGTCGCCGCTGTCGCGCTTGATCCGCGCACCGAGGGTTTCCAGCATGGGATGGGGCCCCGTCTCGGTGCGGGCGATCGAAAGCTCCGACTCGGCCCTTTTGAAGTTTCGGGCCCGCAGGAGGGCCGTGGCAAGGCCGTAGTGGGCCGCTCCCTCGTTGGCGTAGCGTCCCTCCTTCAGCTGGTTCTCGAACGCCTTGACGGCCTCCGGAGGGGCGCCATCCTGGGCGCGCAGCTTGGCCCGGACCAGGTAGAAATCCACACTGTCGGACCGTTGACGGTAGTGCACCGCGGAGGCGCGCGCCTGGAGATCCGCCATGCGCTCCTCCGTGAGCGGGTGGGTGCGCAGGTAGGCCGGGGCGGCGTTCAGCTCGGCAAGGCGGGTCGCCCGCTGCAGCCGCTCGAAAAAGGCAGGCATCCCGTTGGGGTCGTAGCCGGCCGCCTCCATCAGGGTGAAGCCGACGCGGTCCGCCTCCCGTTCGAAGTCGCGCGAGTAGTTCAGCATGGCCTGGATGGCGCCCGCCTGGGTGCCCGCCATGGCAGCCTGGCTGGCCTGCGGGTTGGATCGCGCGGCCAGCACGGCGACCACCAGGCCGGCAATGGCTGCCCAGCTCAGCTGCGATCCCTTTTCCAGTTGCCGGGCGATGTGCCGCTGGGTGACGTGCGAGATCTCGTGGGCCAGCACGCCGGCCAGCTCGGACTCCGTCTGCGCGGCCAGCAGCAGGCCGGTGTGGACGCCGACGAATCCGCCCGGCATGGCGAAGGCGTTGATGGTGTTGTCGCGCACGACGAAGAATTCGAACTCGCGGCCGGCATCGGCGCTCACCGCCACCAGGCGCTGGCCCACCGAGTTGACGTAGGAGACCACCTCGGGATCGTCGACGAAATCCGGATCCCGCCGGTATTCCCGCATGACGGACTCGCCTATCTTTTTCTCCGCCTGCAGGCTGAGGCCGGCCTGGGCGGGATCGCCAAGATCCGGCAGCGGAGACTGCACCGACACCGGCGGCAGCGTGTCGATGGGGGGCGGGGGGGCGGTGGTCGGCGGCGGCACGGTGCTGTACACCGACTGCGCGCCAGCCGACACCCACGGGCCGCAGCCGGCGGCGGCGAGGGTCAGGCATAGAGTGAAGGCAATGGCCCGCTGCATGTGGAAATGATACGCGCTGGAACGCCGGACTCTGCGGCCGGCTGATGCATAATCGACAAACAGCCCGCCGATGAACGGCCGTCGATAAACGGCCCGTTCAACCGCCTTCATGCTCGGTGACGCGGCCGGTGGACCTACATTCCGGCCGTCTGTCCTTCGGGACGACCCCCGAGCATCTCGTGCTGCAAGGTTTAAAGCGGCCTGACGATTGGATCGCGCAGAGCCGCACAAGTTCGTGAGGATTTGTAAGGAGCCCCGCCGGGGCGGGCAATGCACGGGCGGGACGGCGCAAGGGAACAAGGCGATGTCGAAACTCAGCCACTTCGATGACAGCGGCCAGGCCCACATGGTGGACGTCGGCGGCAAAGCGGAAACATCGCGCCTCGCGCGGGCGCGCGGCCGCATACGCATGGAACCCGCAACGCTGGCCGTGATCCGGACCGGGACAGCGGCCAAGGGCGACGTGCTGGGCGTCGCCCGCATCGCCGCCATCCAGGCGGCCAAGCGCACCTCCGACCTCATCCCGCTGTGCCACCCGCTGGCGCTGACGCGCGTTGAAGCTTCGTTCTCAGTGGATGAAGCGCCCAGCGCGGTGACCCTGGAGGTGTCGGTCGAGACGCGCGGCAGGACGGGGGTGGAGATGGAGGCCCTCACCGCCGTGTCGGTCGGTCTGCTCACCATCTACGACATGTGCAAGGCCATCGACCGGGGAATGACCATCGGCGACGTGTGCCTGGTGGAAAAAGCGGGCGGCAAGTCGGGGCACTACCGGCGGGATCCGGGAGCCGGCTGATTGTTCAGCGGCAGGGTTCGCCGGTCGATGGAGCCCTTGCCGCGGCCGCGTCTCCAGATGCTGCTCCCTCGCCATCGCGAGCTCCGCCCTGCGCCTGAACAACCCGATGAATTCCCTGCTCAGGTGCTCCGGCCAGGACGCTTCCAGCATCGCGCGCGCAGCCGTGGAAAACGGTGGAGTCCGTCGCGCTGCGGCGCTGTGATATTGGACGGCGAGAATGCAGGTGTTGATGAACGAGGCGCCGTACAGCTCGACCTCTCTGGCAGAGACGATTTCAGCATCGGCGTGCGCTCCGGCAGCCGTGTTTCCTGCGGCAATCCAGGCCGCGATACGATCGACCAGACGCAGCAGCTCCGGATCAAAGGCCCGGTCGTCGCCGGTCCGCTCCAATAGAGTCTCGCTCCGGGCCGACCCGCCCTGACCCCGCATATCCCCGGCACAGCCGGACGCCGCGAAGGATTCGCCCGGACGATGAACGCCGGCGGGTCCTCGTCCCGATGCCGTTCGCATCCGCATCATCCTGGACGTGACGGCGAAAAAGAGTGCCGCGCACCCCGCCAGCACCAGTGAAGCGGTACCGCTCGCGAATGAAACGGTGCCCCCCGGCTCTCCGACGCAGGCGCCATAGCCGGCTCCTGCCACTGCCACCAGCCAGGCTGCCTTTTCGCCCATCGAACCGCAATCTCCCGCGTGCACTGCGCCCCGGGGTCCATACATACACCGCCCGCCGGAACCATCACCCGGAGAGCATGGATACGTCAAAATAATCACGTCGATGAAGCGTGGCAAATATCGGTCTACCATGTACTTCGCAAGTCACTTCGCAAGTCGACCGGCCGCGCGCTTATCGCAGAAGGCTGAGTGCGGAAGCGCTATCGCGCGCCACGCCGAGGTGATCGTACAAGCGTTATCGCGCGCCGCGGCGGACGCGGCGCATCGAACCAGCCGAAGGAAAACGCCCATGGGTGCAACCGACACGCCTTCAGCTTTCAGGTTCACCGTAGCCCAGTTTTCCAGGATGGGTGAGGCCGGGATTTTTGCGGACGAAGTCTCCGACACGACGCTGCGCTACGATCGTGCGATGAAGCTCCCCCTGTACGCCCGCCATGGCATTCCGGAGGTATGGATTGTCGACCTGGAATCCTCGACCCTGAAATTCATCGCGATGCTCAGAGAGATCTTTACGCCGCGAGCCGGGCGCTCGCCCGCGACGAAGCCGTTGCGCCGCTCGCCTTCCCCGCCATGAGCCTGGACTGGGGCACGGCGCTCGGTTGAAAGCAGAACTCCAGACGGTCGCCGCTGCCACCGCACCGGCGAACGATGTGCCCCTGCCCCGTCGAAGCGGTGCGGCCCTGCCAGGGCCCCGTCGAAGCGGAGCGGCCCTACCAGGGCACCAGCGCCACCATCCCGAGGAAATCCCCCGTCGTGCCATCCAGCATCGCCGTGACGAAATCGCCGCGGGTTTTCACCGGCAGATAGCGCGTCGTATCGTCGGTGCGGCCGTGGGCGGCGAGGAAGCTGTCGATCGTCCTGCCCCGGGTCGGGTTCAGCTTGCGCAGCTCGGCGATGGTCTTCGCCTTCGCCAGCGTTTCCGCCTTGGCCTCGCTGTAGGGAACGTAGTACTTCGGAAAGTAGGTCACGTCGGCGCCGAACCCGGCGCTGAAGATCATGCGGTTGCGTTCTTCCGCGTTGGTCGGCATCTCGGCCGCCACAAGCTTCGGACCGGTGATGCTCAACGAGCGGAATTCCGCCAGCTTCGCCTCCTGCAGATACTTGTCCTCCAAAGCGTTGGCGGGAACCACTTCGATCCAGTCGTTGTAGAACACGAGAAACGCCGGCCGCGCCTGGTACACGACGGAGATGCCGTAGCCGAGGGCGGTCAGCTGCAGCAGCGCCACGACGGCGAGGTCGAAGCGCAGGCTTTTCTTGCGGGTGTCGAAGATCAAGGCCGTGATGCACGGCCCGATGACCACGTCGACGCCGACCACCAGCAGCAGCAGATCCTTGCCGCCCTGGGCGAAAAACAGCGGCGACGGATACCAGACGAACAGCAGGACGGCGCACAACGCGACGGCGATGGCCGCGCACAGGCCGAGGTGGATGGCTGCCGCCTTCCAGCGCGACATCGGCTGCCGCGCGGGCTGCGCGTCGTGCAAGGACGCCAGGTGCTCCAGGGTGTGGCCTGGAGCGGCCGTCGACAGTTCAGGATTGTTCAGCATGGATTCGCCTCCTTGAATCAGATTGCCGAAGGTCCACGATGAAAAACGGGCGCCGCAGCGCCCGTTTTGGTCACGCAAACTGCATTGCTTAGCGGCAGCTGCCCGGCAGGTACTTCGCGGCAATGGTGCTGCCGTCGGCCGCCTTGCAGCCCCAGCCGGTGATCGGCGAACCCGCGCCACCGGCGAGAACCGGAGCAAACCCGAGGACGTTGCCGCTACCCGCGGCGGTCAGCTGGTTGTTCAGCGTACCGGCGGCCGTGATGGTGATCCGGCCGGCGGCGACGGCAGGCGCGGCCGCATTCAGCGTCGCTTGCGTCGAGCAGCCCGCGTCGGGGTTACCACCGGTGGTCGGCAGCGTGCCCTGCGCCTGATAAACCTCTTCCACGCTGGTCTTGCAGGCGCCGGCGGAGTCCACCAGCTCGCTCACCTTCGCGCGGACGGTGTAGTCCTGATAGGCCGGAATCGCGATGGCCGCCAGGATACCGATGATCGCGATCACGATCATCAACTCGATCAACGTAAAGCCCTTCTGCATCGTCTTGCTCATTGCCGCTCCCTTGATGTGAATAATGTCCTGCGAGAAAAAGTCTGAAGCCGGACGAACCAGCGCAAGCCCTGTGCCACACCCTCACCGGGGTGCGAAAGTTCACGAACGGCCCGGCGGTCCACCGTCCCCGCGTGACGCACTGCTCTGTCGTCTCGAACACAACATCGACACCTGACCCGCAGCGTCAGATCGGCCCGCGCGGCGTGCCGCCGCGCGTCACACGGGATCTCGCCGCGCGCATTAGTTGGCACGGGACAGGCCGAGGCTTCACGCATGTGATGACAAGTGCGCGCGGGCGTCATGTGACTCATGTCACACCGCCCTTTTCCGCCGGGGCCGCGCCGACGAGCGGCAGCGCGCTTTCGTCCACGTCGTCGCGCTGCACAGGGTCGACATACTGCTCGGCGTACTTGAGATAGATTTTTTCCCGCACGAAGATGCGGTACAGCTCCGGGTCGATATGGCCGTTCAGCGCGAAGCGGCCGAGGATGTGCATGGCCTCGGACAGCTTCTTGCCGCGCTTGTACGGGCGGTCCTTCGCGGTGAGCGCCTCGAAGATGTCGGCCACCGCCATGATGCGGGCCTGCACCGACATCTGCTCACCGCGCAGCCCGCGCGGGTAGCCCCTGCCGTCCATCCGTTCGTGGTGGCCGCCGGCGTACTCGGGCACGTTCTTGAGGTGCTTGGGCCACGGCAGCGACTCCAGCATCTTGATGGTGGAGACGATGTGGTGATTGACGATCTTGCGCTCTTCGCCGGTGAGGGTCCCCGAGCGGATGGTCAGGTTGGCGACTTCGTCCGCGGTCAGGAAGGGAACGAGATCGCCGTGCTCGTTGCGCCAGGTGTAGGCCTCGGAGATGTCGCGCACCCGGCGCGCGTCCTGGGCCGGCATCAGCTCCGAGCCGAGATTGGCCCTGCGCAGGAAGGAGCGGTCCGAAGCCATCTGCTCCAGCCGCGCGCGCAGCCGCGAATCGACGCGCTCGCTCCAGCCGGCGATCTCCTCTTTCGTCAGATCGCGATTGGCGGCCAGCGACAGCTTGGCCTGCAGAGCCTCGATCTGCGCGTCGCGGGCGATCACCTCGAAGCGCTGATCGATGACGTGGATGCGGTCGTAGATCGTCTCGAGCTTGGTCGCCTTGTCGACGATGTGCACCGGCGTGGTGATCTTGCCGCAGTCGTGCAGCAGGCCGGCGATGCGCAGCTCATAGCGGTCGCGCTCGCTCATCTTGAAGCGGGCGAGCGGCCCGGCCGTCGTGCGGTCCACCGCATCGGCCAGCATCATGGTCAGCACCGGCACGCGCGAGCAGTGGCCGCCGGTGTAGGGCGATTTCTCGTCGATGGCGCTGTTGATCAGCTCGATGAAGCATTCGAACAGCCTCTCCAGCTGGACGATGAGCTGGCGGTTTTCGTAAGCCACCGCCGCCTGCGACGCGAGCGACTCCGCCAGCCGCTGGTCGGACTTGGAGAAGTTCGTCACGCCGCCGGTGACCGGGTCGAGTGAATTGATCAGCTGCAGGACGCCGATGATCTCGCCGTCGTGGTTCACCAGCGGCACGGTGAGGAAGGATTGCGAGCGGTAGCCGGTGCGGCGGTCGAAGTCGCGGGTGTTGGTGAAATCGAACCCGTCTACGAGGTAGGCGTCGTCGATGATCACCGGCAGTCCGGTCAGGGCCACGTGGGCGGCGATGGCGGAGGAGTTGGGACTGCCGTTGAGATAAAGCGGGATGGGGTCGAAACTGACCGGCCGGCCGCTGGTGCCGCCCATGACCAGGCCCAGCGAAGAGGTGCGGACGATGGCGAAGCGCAGGCAGCGCTCCATGCCTTCACGCTCCAGGAGGTACAGGGTGCCGCCGTCCGCCCGGGTAATCGTCTTCGCCGCCGTGAGGATTTTCTCGAGCAGCGCGTCCAGGTCTTTTTCCAGGGACAGTGCGGCGCCGATCTCGTTCAGCTCGTCGAGGCGGTGGAACACATCCTCCGTCGCCTCCATCGCCCGCCGCATGGCGGCGGCCCGTTCGCTGCGGATGACGTCGACGAGGGAGGACATGGGGCGAATCTGTCTGGCCTCGTCCAGGTTGTCGAGCGAGTACATCACGGTCATCCAGGCGTCTTGCCGTGAAATCGGCTACTTTATGCAGACCATGCGCACCTGCGCGGCGTCGGTGAGGCCGGCCAGCACTTTTTCGAGGCCGTCCATCTTGAGGGTCCGCATGCCTTCATCGAGCGCGACGGCCAGGATCTCCGCGACGCGGGCTTTCTCCTGCACCATCTTCTTGATGGGGTCGCTGGCGACGAGCAGCTCGTGCAGGCCCAGGCGGCCCTTGTAGCCGGTCTTGGAACAGACATCGCAGCCGACCCGCCGGTACAGCTTGAAGACTCCCTTGTCGTCGGCGTATTTCTTCAGCCACTGGCTGTAGATGGCGTCCTGCGCCTGCTTGGCATCGCGCTTGAAGGTGGCCGTGTGCTGGAGCTCCTGGCAGTATTCGGCGAGAAGCTGGCGGATCTCGTTGCCGTCCGGGACGTAGGACTGCTTGCACTTTTCGCACAAGCGCTTGGCCAGCCGCTGCGCCAGCACCCCCAGCAGGGCATCGGCGAAGTTGAACGGATCCATGCCCATGTCGAGCAGGCGGATGATGGATTCCGGCGCGCTGTTCGTGTGCAGGGTGGCGAACACCAGGTGGCCGGTGAGCGAGGCCTCGATGCCGATCGAGGTCGTCTCCTTGTCGCGCATTTCGCCGACCATGATGATGTCCGGGTCGGCGCGCAGGAATGCGCGCATGACGGTCGCGAAGTCCATTCCCGCCTTGCGGTTCACCTGCACCTGGCGCAGGCCCTTCTGGGTGATTTCCACCGGGTCTTCGGCGGTCCAGATCTTGGTCTCGGAGGTGTTGAGGAAGCCGAGGATGGAATGGAGCGTGGTGGTCTTGCCCGATCCGGTCGGCCCGCAGACGAAGAAAATGCCGTAGGGCTTGGACACCGTCGCTTTGAGGGTCTCCAGGTTCTCCTGCAGAACGCCGAGCTTGTCCAGCGGGATCGGCTCGCCGGCCGCCAGCACCCGCATCACCACGTCCTCGCCGCCCCCGGCCACCGGGATCGTCGCCACCCGCAGCTCGATATCGAGCGGGCCGAAGCGCTTGAACTGGATCTTGCCGTCCTGCGGCTTGCGCCGCTCGGAGATGTCCAGGTCGCACATGATCTTGATCCGCGCGACGATGGCGCGGCGGTAGCTCGGCGGCACTTCGATGTAGGGCACCAGCGAGCCATCGCGGCGGAGGCGGATCTCGGTCTTGCCCTTGCCGGGGTAGGACTCGATGTGGATGTCGGAAGCGCCGAGCGAATAGGCGTCCATGATGATCTTGTTGACGAGCTTGACCAGCTCGTTGTCGGCGGCGGCGTCCGAGACGTCGTCGCTCGTCCCGCCGCTGCCGTCGTCCGCCTCGGCGTCCGAGTCGAGCTCGGTCAGCAGGTCGCCGATGTCCCCCTCGGGAGAGCCGAAGTACTGGTCGAGCGTCTTCTTGAACTCCGCCGCGGTGGTGACGACGTAGACGGCGCGCGGGCGGCCCAGCACGTTCTTCGCCACGTTCGCCGCCTTCACCCGCTCGGGATCCAGGGCGAGGATTTTCACGCCCTCATTCGTGTCGTCCAGGGGCAGCCAGTGGTTGGCTTCGGCGTATTCGCGGCGGATGTTCTTCAGCAGGTCGAGGGGCTTCAGCCGGTCCGGCTTGAAAGGCTCGTAGGGAACGCCGAAGTACTTGGCCAGGGCGGCGCCGATCTGCTCGCGGGTGAGGCTGAATTCCTCGATGAGGACCTCTTCCACATCGGTGCGGCGCTTGCGCGCGGCGCGGCTCGCCAGCTCGAAATTGGCGGCGCTGATGCAGCGCTCGATGATGAGCTGGTCGTATTTCGACCGCGCCTGCACCACCAGCCCGGCGCCGCGCTTGAACGCACCGGCGATATGCCGGGCCAGATCGACGATCGCTTCCTCCGTCACGGCCGGAAACGGAACGCCGGCGCGGTTGTTGAGGAGCTGGACGACGCCGACCACGTCGCCGGAATCGGGATCCGCCAGCGGCGCCGCCAGCACCTGTGTCGTGCGGTAGCCGGTGCGCTTGTCGACTTCGCCGAGGAAACGCAGGCGCTGCGCGTACGTCGCCAGCTCAGCCTTGTCGTAGGCGTCGCGCACGTTGATGCGCTTGCCCGACAGCGCGACGAAGCCGGCAATGCTGTGCTCGCCGATCGGCAGCTTCAGATCCTTGAACGAGCGCAGGCCGGTCTTGATCTTGGAAACGATGCTGAGCTTGTCGTCCGTGAGGCCATAGACGGTCAGGCGGTCGGCGTTGAAGGCGGCGACGATTTCAGGCGCCGCATCGGCCAGCACCTCTTCGATGGTGGCGTTCGTCTGCAGCTTCTGGATGGCGACCGGCAGGTACTTCTGCAGAAGCGCCCGCGGGTCTTCGAGCATCAATTCCGACACGGAATTTGCGCCAGCGCTCATACGAAACTCGATCGGAAAGCTCGTGTTGAAGGGGTCCAGGGGGCGCGCGGGCTGTGTCCTTTCTCACATGGCGGGGAAAGGGCGACCGACCGTCGCAGCACTTATAGTCGGCGCCGTACACCAAACCTTGAACGCAAACCGGGCCAGCGTGTGAGATTTCACGCCCGCTCGGGGTGCGCGACGCATGCGGCAGACGCCGGCATGATCGGCGGAGCCCTGCGCTAAGCGCGGCAGACGCCGGCATGATCCGCGGAGCCCTGCGCTAAGCGCGGCGGGCGCCGGCATGATCCGCGAGCCCTGCGCACAGCGCACGGGCCGGCCCGCGGGAGACCGGGCCGGCCGATCCGTCAGCCGGCTGCCAATCCCCCGGCGAGGGCGCTGGCGTTGAAGCCGCGCTGCGCCAGCAGAAACGCGGCGGCGGCGCTGCGCCGGCCGGTCTGGCAATAGAAGATGTATTCGCGCTCGGCGTCGAGGATGCCGACGGCATTGCGGATTTCGGCCAGCGGAATGTTGAGGGCCCCGGGCAGCTTGTCGAAGTGATATTCCGTCGGATACCGGACATCGATCCACTGCGCTCCGGCCGCCACCTTGCGCTCCGCCTCGGCTCTCGGAATGACCTTCAGCAGCGGCTTTTTCAGGTACTCCTCGAAGTCCCTGCGGGGCAGCCGCAGCAGCGTTCCGTCGGCCATCATGGTCACGCTGGCCGTCCGCTTGCCGCCGGACAGCAGCGCCTCCTCGCCGAAGGCGTCGCCCGCCTTCATCTGCGCCAGCCTCATTTCCACGCCGCCGACATGCCGGGTGACCTGGGCGCGGCCCGTTTCGAGGACGTAGTAGTACTCGGCCTCGGTGCCTTCGCGCACCACCGCCTCGCCGCGCTTCACGTCCAGACGCTCGAAGCGGCTCATCAGCGTGGCGATGGCCGCCGGCGGCAGCCGCGCGAAGTGGCCCTGCTTCAAGTTCTTGATGCTGAACAGCCCGGTCATGAGGCGCCAGTCGCGCACCTGCGGCGGGACCGCTTCTCGCTCCGGGGGCGGAGTGACCTCCACCTCCGCCAGCTGGTCCCACGTCGCCATGATGTCGATCAGCTCGTCGTCGAAGCGCACCAGCTCGACGTCGGTGATGGCGCGCGCCGAGACGAACGGAATGCGGCGTCCGATGGGAAAGCGCGCCTCTTCCGATCCGCCGACCAGCACGTGGGCGCCGCCGTCGTCCTGCGCCAGCGCCAGCTCGCCGGACAGCAGATAGACCGTCTTGCCCTTCAGAGGCTGAACGCGGAAAGGATCGAGCTGCCGTCCCACCCGCTCGACGTAGCAGACCTTGGCCAGCTCATCGAGGCGCGCTGCGGACAATGCGCCGATCGGCTGCAGCTCGCGCAGCGTCTGGGAAGATATCGGATGTTCGGTCATGGCGTATGAAGCCTTGTCGGGAGCGGGGCGGATTGCTTACATTTCCAGCGTCTGGCCGTTCTGCAGCAGCTTGACGTTGAACTGCCCGGCGCAGTCCTCGATCTCCTGCATGGTCAGCTCGATTTCACCGGGCTTTAGATGGGTGACATGGATTTCGGCCGTGCGCTCGAGCTTGGCCAGCTCCTCGGCCAGCAGCGTCGGGCACAGATGCTTGGAGATCACGGCGAGCTCGCGCTCGCGGTTGTTGAACGCGCACTCGATGATCAGGTGGCGCAGGTTCT
>Ga0070734_10002841_pt1 | contig 19687 bp, 22 predicted proteins | sample Coa_R1_8_FD_66444 | JGI IMG/M metagenome (GOLD analysis project Ga0070734, IMG submission 66444) | Surface soil microbial communities from Centralia Pennsylvania, which are recovering from an underground coalmine fire - Coalmine... | ecosystem: Environmental > Terrestrial > Soil > Unclassified ... | reverse complement strand
CGAAAAAACGGCGTGGTCCAATCGAGACCAACACCTCGGGAGCGCCGGTACATAAAGAAGGAGCACCAAAATGAGACGCGTTTTGAATGCACGTTCAATTGCGGTTGCGGCTTTGTGCTGTGCTTGCTGGACTCCCGTTTTGGCCAGTCGAAGAGCCCCGGACTGCTGCAACAAGCAGCCACGGGAGCGCTGAGACCGGCCACGATACCGGTTTCCACGCCGGGAGGTCCAGCCAGTAGACCAGTACCGTTTTTTTCGGCAGGGCTGCTGAACGCCGCAGCCGAGGCTATGGGAGTCAAGGCGCCGCAACAGGCAGCCGGCTTGGCGCCGAGTTCCAATCCGAACAACCCCAATCTCGGTTTCAGCAAAGGCACCCTGGGCTGCGGTGAGCGTGACGGGAACGGAGGGCCGAGCGTTCGCGTGAACCAGGACTGCAGCTTCCGGCGGCAGGCCGAAGAAAAGATCGCGTTCAACCCGGTGAGACCGGCCAACCTGGTGGGCGGGATGAATGACAGCCGTGTCGGCTTCAACCAGTGCGGCATCGCCTGGTCGACCGACGATGGGGCGCATTGGGGTGACCTTCTTCCGCCGTTCCGGCAGCGACTGAACGACCCGACCGGCTTGCTCGCCGGCAGCCCGAACCAGCATACGATCACCGGCATGCCGGGCACCCTGCACACATATGATGCCGCCAGTGACCCGGCTCCCGCCTTCGATTCTCAGGGCCGGGCGTACTTCACGTGCGTGACCTTCGACATTGCCAGCAACGCGAGCATGGTTTTTGCGACGCAGTCTCCGGCGGGCGCGCAGGGATCGTTTTTCTTCAATTTGACCAACGACAACGGCAACTTCGTAGTGGTGGAAGACAACGATCCCAATATCTCCCATGACAAACCTTTCACCACGGCCGACACGTATTCCCAGAGTAGCCGGCACGATAACGTTTATGTGACGTGGACCGTCTTCAAATTCGGCTGTCCGATGGGCTTCTGTTCCAATGCAATTTACGGCTCTATGTCCACGGACCACGGACTGACTTTTTCGACGCCGGAAGAGATCAGCGGGAGCTCTTCTACGCTATGCTTCTTTGGCAACTTCTTCGATCCCAGCCGCAGTCCGAACACCTGCGATTTGGACCAGGGATCCGATCCGGCGGTGCTGCCGAACGGGGATCTGGTAGTGGTGTTCAACAATGGAAACACACCTGCAACCGATCCGAACTCTCAACAACTGCTCGTACACTGCTCGCCATCGGGCAGTTCACCGGCCGGCACGGCCCATCTGAATTGCGGAGCGCCCCAGAAAGTGGGCGATGACGTAACCTTCGGGGAACCTCAGTGCGACTTCGGCCGAGGGCCGGAGGAGTGCGTTCCCGGACCTTTCATCCGCACCAACGACTTCCCACGCATTGGCGTCAATCGCGCGAACGGGCATATCTTCGTTGCGTGGCAGGATTACCGGAACGGCGAATATGACATTCAATTGGCGCGTTCCACGGACGGAGGTACGACCTGGTCAGCCAGCACGCAGGTCAATCCGGATTCCGGGCTCGACCACTATTTCGCGGCGATCGATCTCGCGAGCAACGGCTCCAAAGATCGAGTAGGCGTGAGTTATTTCCGCAGCCAGAAGGCGCCCGGAACAGGACTTTCGGACTACGTCCTGGCCGGCGGCAGCGGGCTGGCAAGTCCATTTCAGTTTGACGTGCTATCCCCGGTCTTCGCCCCACCTGATGGTATCCAGGCAGGCTTCAACGGAGATTATTCCGGTCTGGTCATTAACCAGGATGAGGAAGCGCACCCGATCTGGTCGGATACGCGCAATACCGATCCTTTCTCTCCGTCCAACGGGGTGGTTCATGATGAGGATGTATTTACGGCCAGCGTCGATTTGCCGGACGGTGTTGCCAAACGAAGCATTGGGCAGGTTGGCAAGCCTTAAGGACCGCGACACTGACACTACCCGGCCGGCCGGTGGTCGGGCTGCGGAACGGGAGGTCTGCCGTACGTACGGGCGCGGTGGCATTTCAGGCATAGTGTGCGCATGTTCGAGAGGCCGCACTCGCCACCGCCGCCCGCCACGGGAATGATGTGATCGGCATCCCAGAGATGACGGCGCGGGCCCCACTCCTGTTCGAACTGGCGGCGGGCGTTGAAATCGAGCTTGCGCTTATTTTTGCGGAGAGCCTCGGTATCGAGGCCGCAGAGGGCGCAGACACCGCGATCCCGGGCGAAGACCTGCTCGCGCAGGTACCCGGGATTGGTGCGCAGCTTCCATTCGTGCACGCAAGCGGGGCTACAGAAGGTGAAGCGGCCCCGGGGGACGGCGATGCCACACCACCGGCAGAGGCCGTGCTTGCGTTCGACCCACCCTCCGGGCTTGGCGCGGCGGGTGCTCACACGCGCAGTTCGTAACCTTGGAGCCGCATGCCTTCGATGATCCGGCCGCGGGTTTCGCCGATCTCTTCGGAGGAGAGCGTACGGTCGGGCGCGCCGACGGTGAGGCGAAAGGTGACGCTCTTGCGGCCTTCTTCCAGGGGCGCGCCGGTGTATTGGCGGACGAACTCGATAGACTCGAGAAGCGGGCCGGCAAACGAGCCGATGGCCGACTGCAGTTTTCCGGCCTCCTCACGTAATCCCGCGATCACCGACAGATCGAAAGCGCTCGAGGGATAGCGGCGAATCGGCTTGTATTTCTTCTCCACGGCGGCCAGACGCTCGACGGTGCGGAGGTCGAGATCCAGGAATGCCGCGCGGCCGGAATCGAGTAAGGAGGGATGCAATTCAAAGAAGCGGCCGACGATCTCGCCTCTCCACAACAAGTCCGCGGCGCGGGCTGGATGCTCAAACGCACGCGGGGCGGCAGGGCAGGATTCCGCGCCCGGCAGCAGACACTCGGCCGCACGCTTGATCTCAAAGAGGCCGGCCGCGCCGTCGCCGTGACGCTCATAAATCGCGGCGGCGAGGTGCGGAGTTTCGTCCGGCAGGCCTTGCTTTCGTTTGTGGATCTCGAGGCCGATCTCAAAAATGCGGAAAGACTCGCGGTGTTTCAGGTTTTCGGTGACATTGCGCCACAGGCCCGGTAGTAGCGACGCGCGCATCAAGGCTTGATCAGAGGCGATGGGATTGGCGACACGCAAATGCCCGGCCGCATCGAAACCGAATGCGGCCACAGTCTCTTCGCTCAGAAAGGAGTAGTTGTAGACCTCATTGAATCCCAGGTCGGCGAAAATCTGGCGAGCTTCGTGCTGGAAGCGGCGCCCGGCGTTTTCGGCCGGAACCGCGGCGGGCACTAGCGGCGCCCGCGGCGTAATGGAATCGTAGCCGACCATTCGGCCGACTTCTTCGACCAGATCGTCTTTGATGGTGATGTCTTTGGTGGCACGCCAGGATGGCACGGTGACCGAAAAGACGCCGGACTTGGTTTCGGAGATGCCGAACGCGAGGCGTCCGAGGATTCCGCGGACTTCGGCGGGATCGACGGCGCGGCCCAACTTGCGCGCCAGCCAGTCAAGCGGCAGTTCGATTGGCGGCGGCGGAGCGAATTCCCGCTTTTGATCGGCCACGCCGCCGAGCATACGGATTCCCGGTGAAAGCTCCTGCAGGAGTTCAATGGCGCGGGCGATGCCGCGGACCGTGTTCGCCGGATCCTGCGCTTTCTCAAAACGCATGGAAGCGTCGGTGCGGAGCTTCATGGCCGCGGACGTTTTTCGTATGGAGGAAGCCTGGAAGTTCGCGCTTTCTAAAACGACGCGCGTGGTTTTCTCCGAAATGGCGCTATCGAGGCCGCCAATGACGCCGCCGAGCGCGATCGCGCCGCCGGCATCGGCGATCACGAGATGGGACGGATCGAGCCTGTACTCTTCCTCATTCAAGGCGCGGAAACGCTCGCCGGCTTGTGCGGTGCGGACGAAGATCGCGCCGCCCTTGAGCAGGTCGGCATCGAAGGCATGCATGGGCTGCGCAAGCTCGGCCATTACATAGTTAGTCAGGTCGACAATGTTGTTGATCGGGTTCAAGCCGATCGAAGCCAGGCGGTACTGCAGCCAGAGCGGAGAGGGCCGGACGGTGACGTTTTCAAAAACGAGCGCGCTGTAGCGAGGGCAGAGATCGAAATCCTGAATGTGAATCTGAACGGCGGCGGGACCGCCGGGCAGCAGATCGGCGCGCACCGGGTCCTTCAGCTTATGGCCGAGGATGGCGGCGACTTCGCGTGCCATGCCGAGGTGCCCCCATAAGTCTGGGCGGTGCGTGATGGACTTATTGTCGATCTCGATGATGCTGTCGGGAACGCAGCCGGGGATGGGAGCGCCGATCTGGCTTTCAAGCTCGAGGACGCCGGAGTGGTCGCGATTGATGCCGAGCTCGGCGCCACTGGCGAGCATGCCGTCGCTCTCGACGCCGTGAATTATTTTCTTGCCGACAGGGGCGTAGGCGGCGATTAGGCCGGTGAGGCAGTTGGGCGCGCCGCAGACCACGGTTTTGCGGCCGTAGCGGCCGGCGTCGACCATGGCTTTGACGTTGTGGCTGCTGGGAATTGGCTCGACCGATTCGACGAGGGCGGCGCAGGAGCGGTCGAGCAGAGGCCCGGCTACTTCGATGCCTTCGCATTCGGCGGTCTTCATGGTGATCAATTTTTCGAGCGCGCCCGGGGCGCAATCGAGACCGTCTACGAATTCGCGAAGCCAATTGTAGGAGAATTTCAAAACTGCTCCAGGAAGCGCAAGTCGCCGCCTTGCAGGTGGCGGATATCGTCAATGCCGTAGCGCATCATCACCAGGCGGGTGAGGCCCAGGCCGAAGGCAAAGCCGTTCCATTCGTCGGGATCGATGCCGCTCATGCGCAGAACGTTGGGATGCACCAGGCCGCAGGGCAGCAGCTCGACCCAGCCGCTTTGCTTGCAGACGGGGCAGCCGGGGCCGCCGCAGATCAGGCACTGAATGTCGAGCTCGAAACCCGGCTCGACAAAGGGGAAATAGCCAGGCCGCAGGCGCACGGTGACATCGCGCTTGAAGATGGCGGTCAGCAGCGTGCGCATGAAGTAAAGCAGATGGGCGACCGAAACATCGCGATCGACCATCATGCCTTCCAGCTGATAGAACGTATGCTCGTGCGAGGCGTCGACGCTTTCGTTACGGAAGACGCGGCCGGGCGCGATCATGCGCAGGGGCGGGCCGAGCTTTTCCATGCCGCGCACCTGGACGGGCGACGTGTGGGTGCGCAGCAGATTTCCGCCGTCGAGCCAGAAGGTGTCCTGCATGTCGCGCGCAGGATGATCGGGCGGGATATTGAGAGCGTCGAAGTTGTGATATTCGGTTTCGACTTCGGGGCCGTCAAGCACGGTGAAGCCCAGTGAAACGAACAACTGTTCGAGTTCGCGCTGGATCTGGGTCATTGGGTGCAGATGCCCACGGCGCGGGCCGGGCGCGGGAAGCGTAAGATCGATCCATTCGGCGTCAAGCCGCGCGTGCAGCTCCGCGTCGGCGGACCGGCGCTTAGCGGCATCCAAGCCGCCTTCGATTTTTTGCTTGGCTGAATTGAGTAAGGCGCCGATGCGCTTACGGTCTTCGGGCGCGAGCTTGCCCATCTCTTTGCCCAGGAGCGTGAAGGCGCCTTCCTTGCGGCCAAGAGCGTCGACGCGCACCGTCTCCAGATCTTCGGCGGAGCGGGCAGAGGCAATGCGCGCAAGGAAACCGGATTCCAGTTCCCGAATACGATCATCCAGCATGAATGAGAAGCCCTATTGTAACAAGGACCGCTGCGCGGGCTCCCCGCAGTTGATATGATCGCGGGTACCATGCGCTACTTGATTTTGCTGCTCGCGATGCTGCCTGCCGCGGCGCAGGAGCGGAACTATGCGCGGTCGATGGTGATCTCCGACCGCGGGATCGTGGCGACCAGCCAGACGCTGGCGTCGCAGGCGGGAGCACAGATTCTGGCGCGCGGCGGCTCGGCAATCGATGCGGCTATTGCGGCGAACGCGGCGCTCGGCGTGGTCGAACCGATGATGTGCGGCATCGGCGGCGACCTGTTCGCGATTTATTGGGATGCCAAGACGGGGAAGCTCACCGGAATCAATGCCAGCGGATGGGCGCCACAGGGGCTCACCATCGACTTTCTGAAATCGCAAGGCGATAAAAGCATGCCGCAGCGAGGCATTCAATCGGTAACGGTGCCGGGCGCGGTGGACGGCTGGGCCAAGCTCCACGAGCGCTTCGGGAAACTGTCCTGGACGGAACTTTTTCAGCCGGCGATCTATTACGCCGAACACGGATATCCGCTGACGGAGCTGATTCAAGCGGATTGGTCGGGTACGACCGGCAAGTTAAAGGCGGACGAAAACGCGCGGCGCGTTTTCCTGCACAATGATGACGCGCCGAAGGTAGGCGAACTGTTTCGCGACCCCCAGATGGCGGCGGCGTACCGGCTGATCGCGACGGGCGGGCGCGACGCGTTCTACAAGGGACCGATCGCGAAAGCGATTCTGAAAACCAGCGACCGGCTGGGCGGCAAAATGACGGCCGCCGACTTGAGCGAGTACGGCGCCGAGTGGGTGCAGCCGATTTCGACGGAGTACCGCGGCTGGCGCGTGTACGAGATGCCGCCGAGCAGCCAGGGCATCGCGGCGCTCGAAATGTTGAATATCTTCGCGCAGTTTGCGATGCGGAATTATTTTACGCGCAGCACAGACGAGCTGCACATTCAGATCGAAGCGCAGAAACTGGCATATGCCGACTTGCACCGGTATGTGGCCGACCCGCGGTTCGCCAAGGTTCCGGTGGACGGGATCCTGTCTCTGAGCTACGCGCGGGAGCGGGCTCGGCAGATCGATCCGGCAAAGGCGAAGTGCGATGTGGCGCCAGGAAACCCGCTGCCGGCGGCGGGCGACACGATCTATCTTTCGGTGGTGGACCGTGAGGGAAACATCGTCTCGCTCATCGAGAGCCTGTATTCGAGCTTCGGTTCGGGAGTCGTGGTGGACGATTACGGCTTTGCGCTGCACAATCGCGGCGGCTTGTTTACACTCGATGCGCAGCATCCCAATGCGCTGGCTCCGCGCAAGCGGCCGTTTCATACGATCATTCCGGCGTTCATGGAAAAGGGCAACCTGCATATCGGCTTCGGCATCATGGGCGGTCTGAACCAGGCGCAGGCTCACGCCCAGTTCGTGTCGAATATCGTGGACCAGGACATGAACATCCAGGCAGCGATGGAGGCGCCGCGATTCACGAAACTGACGGCGGGTGGGTGCAATCTCAGTATCGAAAATCGCGTTCAGCCCGATGTGCTGGATGAACTGAGAGGCCGCGGCCACGTGCTGCGCGTGATCGGAGACTATTCGCAAACGGTGGGCGGCGGGCAGGCGGTGATGCACGATTCGTCGGCGCATATCAACTACGGCGCGTCGGATCCGCGGAAGGATGGAGCGGCGCTCCCGGAGCCGCACCCGTACTTTACCGCTCCGGCTTCTCCCCCACGACGGTGACAACGATCTGACGCTCGCGCGGGCGATCGTCGAAATCGCACAATACGATTTGCTGCCAGGTTCCGAGCGCGAGGCGTCCGCCCGCCACGGGAAAACTTTTGGCCGTGCCGACGAGCGCGCTGCGCAGGTGTGAGTAGCCGTTCTCGTCGCCCCAACGCGCATTATGCGCGTAGTCGGTGTTCGACGGTGCAATCTGCTCCAGCGCGCGCTGAAGATCGGAAACGCAACCGGATTCAAATTCGAGAGTGGTAATGCCGAGGGTGGAACCGGTGCCGGAAACATTCACGATGCCGGTATCGATTCCGCTGGCGGCCACGATGCGGCCGACTTGCGGCGTGATGTCGAGCACGTGACAGCGGCCCTTGGTGGAAACGTGAACCTCTTTCTGATAGACCGCCACGGGCTACTTGCCGAATTCGGCCTCAAACGCGGCGATCTTGGCGAGGCGCCGGCGGTGACGCTCGGCGCCGGAGAAGCGCGCGTCGACGTAGCGGCGGACCAGGTCGACGGCTAATTCCGGTCCGATGACCCGCGCACCCAGACACAACACATTGATGTCGTCGTCTTCCACGGCCTGACGGGCGGAAAAGCTGTCATGACAGGTGGCGGCGCGAATGCCGCGAAATTTATTCGCCGCCACCGAAGCGCCGGCGCCGCTGCCACACAACAGGACGGCCCGCTCGGCGGCCCCGGTGCGCAGGGCGTCAGCCACCGCGCGGGCGTAATCCGGATAGTCCACGGGATCGGTCGATGCCGTGCCGAGATCGGTGACTTGATGGCCGGCGGCACACAGCGTCTCAATGACGCGCGCTTTCAGCGGGAATCCGGCGTGATCGCTCGCAACAGCCAGCTTCATCGAGATCTATGATAGCGCGGGCCGCGCGTCTCTTACGTCAGGACGACGCGCCGGCCGGTGATGCGATAACGGCCACTTAGGACAATGCCAATAGCCTCGGAGTAAATGCGGTGTTCTTCCTTTAAAATCCGGGCGGAGAGCGTTTCTTCAGTATCGTCATCGTGAACGGGGACAGCGGCCTGCAGCAGAATCGGACCGGCGTCCAGATACTCATCGACGAAGTGCACGGTGCAACCGCTCATCTTGACGCCGTATTCCAGGGCCTGATGCTGTGCATCCAAGCCCGGAAAGGCGGGCAGCAACGAAGGATGGATGTTGATTACACGGTTCGGGAACTCACGAACAAAGGAAGCGCTCAACAGGCGCATGTAACCGGCCAGACAAACCAGGTCGACGGCATGCTTCCGAAGCTCTTCGATCAAACTGCGGTCGTAGTCCTCGCGATCCATGCCCTTGGAGGGGATCGCCAGCGCATTGAGGCCGCGATCGCGGGCGATCTGCAGGCCGCGGGCTTCGGGACGGTTGCTGATGACGATGGCGATGGAGGCTTCGATCGACCCGCGCGCGATGTTATTGGCGATGGCTTCGAAGTTCGAGCCCCGGCCGGAGAGCAGGATGGCCAGCCGCTTCATCGATATTCCACGCGAGGAGCCCCGCGGCGGTGCGCGGTAACCGAGCCGATGCGGAACGGAGACTCGCCGAGCCGGCTCAGCAGCTTTTCAGCCCGGGTGGCGGCGCGCGCGGGCACCGCCAGGATCATACCGACGCCCAGGTTCAACGTGCGGCGGTAATCGTCTTCCGGGATATTGCCGATGCGGCGCAGGACCTCGAACAAAGGCGGGATTTTCCAGGCAGCGGTTTCGATCGCGACGCCCAAGGCCTTGGGTAGCATCCGCGGCGTGTTGTCGGTGATACCGCCTCCGGTAATATGGGCGGCGCCACGCAAAATTCCGGCCGCCAGCAGCGCGCGGATAGGCTTGAGATAACTGCGGTGGACGGCCAGCAAGGCGTCCGAGACGCTCCGGCCTAATTCCGGCAGAACTGTTTCGGGCCCGTAGCCGGCGCGATCGAATAACAGCTTGCGAGCCAGCGAATACCCGTTGGTGTGGAGGCCCGTGGACGGCAGCGCCAGCAGAACGTCGCCGCGGCGGATTGCTTTGCCCGTGAGCATCTGCGAGCGTTCGGCCGCGCCGACGATGAAACCTGCCAGATCGTATTCTCCCTCCGCATACATGCCGGGCATCTCGGCCGTTTCGCCTCCGATCAGGGCGCATCCATTATTCCGGCACCCGCGGGAGATACCGGAGACCACTGACGCGGCGACCGCCGCATCGAGTTTGCCGATCGCGAAATAATCGAGGAAGAACAGCGGCAACGCGCCCTGCACCGCGATATCGTTGACGCAATGATTCACGAGGTCTTCGCCAACGGTATCGTGGCGGCCGGTCAGAAAGGCCAGCTTCAGCTTAGTGCCGACCCCGTCGGCGGAGCTGATGAGCACCGGACGGCGCAGCCCGGATAGCTGATAACAAGCCCCGAAGCTTCCAATGTCAGTCAGTACGCCGTGAGTAAACGTACGGCGGGCGAGTTTCTTGATGGAGGAGACGGCGCGGTCGGCTTCGTCAATATTGACGCCGGCGTCCCGGTAACGGATTTGAGCGCGAGTGGACAAATTTCAGTATACGTGCGGTTACGCACCGCGATTCGCCCGGTCGGAGGAATCCATGAGAATAGTGACAGGCCCCTCGTTAACCAGATGGACTTCCATGCTGGCTTGAAAGATGCCGGCTTCGACCGGAACCGGTCCCTTTTTTGCCAGGTCGAGAAAATGATTGTAAAGCGCGACCGCTTGATCGGGAGGTGCTGCCCGGTCAAAGCTGGGGCGCCGCCCGCGGCGGCAATCGCCATATAAAGTAAACTGCGACACCAACAGGAGAGAACCCTCCGCCTCAGCCACGCTTCGATTCATCTTACCTTCATCGTCCGGAAAGATACGGAGCCCGAGCAGCTTCTCGACAAGGTAAGCGGCGTCTTTGTCTGTGTCGTCGCGAGCGATGCCGACCAACACGAGCAATCCCTTCCGGATGGACCCGGTGGTGCTTCCATTTACGATGACGCGGGCCTCTTTTACGCGCTGGATTACAAGTTTCATGATGTCGTGTGTAAGTCTAACTTCTCGCCCGTAATTCTACTACGAGCCTGAGTCTTGCCATGTTATAGTATGCGGAGGTGAACTGATGGCACGAGGACGAAATAGTCAAGATCTAACCACGCTGCAAATGGCGCTCGTCGGTTATCAAATCGAGAAGCAGAAGATAGAAGATAAGATCCGCCAGATCGAGGCGCAGTTGAAGGGCCGCAGGGCCGCGCTGCCCTCCGATACACCAGCGAAGAGCGGCGGGGGCCGCAGGCGCGTGTTAAGCGCGGCGGCGCGGCGGCGCATCGCGGCGGCGCAGAAGAAACGCTGGGCCGAGCACCGGAAGCGGGCGGCGCAGGCGGCGAAGCAGGCGTAACGGATTAGCCGCCGGGAGACTTACTGCGCTCGGCAGTAAAACCCCACTCAAAACGAGCGACGATATCCTCAACGGCCCCTTCCGCGGCGATTACTCCACCGTTGAAGAACACCGCTCTTTGACAAAGGGCAAGAGCAAAGGGGATATCATGGGTGACGAGAATTTTAGCCTGGGGTAAGTGGGCTATCAACTCCACCAAGGAGCGCTGCCCCGGGGGGTCGAGGTTGGCAGTAGGTTCGTCAAGAATCAGAACTTCGGGTTCCATCGCGACGATTCCTGCAACGGCTACCCTTTTTTTTTCGCCCGCGCTGAGGTGATACGGAGCGCGGGAGGCTGATCGTTCCATCCCGACGGTCTCGAGTGCGGCCTGCGCGCGGGAAACGGCGGAAGCCCTGTCCAAGCCCACGTTCAAAAGGCCAAAAGCCACATCTTCCAGCACCGTGGGCATGAAGAGCTGGTTATCCGAATCCTGAAAAACCATTCCGATCTTGCGGCGGATATTTGCCAGATTCGCCGGGTTGACCGGCAACCCGCAAACCTCAACCGCTCCCTCGCCGGAAAGCAAGCCGTTCAGATGCAGCACGAACGTGGTTTTTCCGCTGCCGTTCGGCCCGAGCAAGGCTACGGTCTCGCCGGGATAGAGGCGGAAATGGACGCCGTTGAGCGCAGCGGTTCCGTCTTCGTAGCGAAAGCGCAAACCGCGGACTTCGACCAGCGGGGTCACCAAGCCAATCTTTCGGCCGCGAGGCGGAGCGCCACAACCGCCAGGGATGCGGTCAGGGCGAACCCGGCGTCGCTCATTCGAAATGAATTCCGCTCGAGCTTCTGGAAATTCCCCTGAAAACCCCGCGCCAGCATAGCGCGGTGGATGTGCTCGGCGCGGCCATAGGAGCGCGCGAACAATACCGCGAGAGCGCCCGCCGCGGCCCCAAACCGCGCGGTGCCGGCCAGCCACGCGCGCGCCGAACCGGCGCGGGCAGCGGCAGCCGCGCGCATGCACTGCGCCTCCTCGACGATCACGAAGAGGTAACGATACAGGAATTGGCCGACAAGCAGCAGGAACCGCGGCACTCCCGCCTGTTCGAGCCCGGATAATAGCGAAGGCAGAGGCGTGGTTGCGACGACCAGTAGAACCGCCAGTGCCGAGAGATAGCTTTTCGCCAACAGCGACAGACCGCGTGCGGGGTCGCCGGCGGCCCAGGAGATGATCGCGAACACAAGGCTGAACGGCAGCACCAGCGCGGCGCGCTCGATCACTGCCCACAACGGCAGGCGCGCCCGGAAAACTCCTCCCGCCAGCAGCAGGAATAACCCGGCGGAGAGCAGCGCGAGCGAGCGATGGGCCGTGGCCAAGACGATCAGGAAAACGAGCAACGCCGCAATCTTGGCGCGCGGGTCGAGCCCGTGAATCGGACTCGTCCCCCGGCTCCAGCGTTCCAGGATCCGGTGATGCAAGTCACACGCTCCGGTTGCGGCCGGCCACGCGGGATAACAGGAGACAGGCGCCGTAGATCAGGGCGAGGCCGCCCAGACCGGCAGCGGATTTGGTGAACCAGCCGGACGATTCGGCGGCGGTCTGATGGGTGAGTTGCTGAATGGTATCGGGCGCCTGTGAAGCGAACAGCACGCCAACCGAAGCCAGCAGCACCGCAGCAACCGCGATCACACCGAAAGCCGGAGACCGGCGGGGAAAGGGCTGGCGAACAAGCCGCGGCTGGATGCGCTCCAGGCTCTCGAGAACAGCCAGGGTAATGGCGCCTTCCAAAACGGCGGAAATCGCGAACAGCGCGAGAGAAATCTCGATCATGGCGCGGGACATCGGCACGCCTGAAATCAGCAACTCCGAGAGAGCCAGCACAGCGCTGACGAGAACCGAGAGAGCGCCCGCTGCGAAGATCGAGAAGCGGCGCCAGCGCGTGGCGCCCCAGAGCAAATACGGCAGGTAGCCGGCGAGCACGCCCACCAGCGCCATATTGACGACGTTGGCCCCGAGAGCCAGCACGCCGCCATCCTGGAAGACCAGGGCCTGAACCGCGAGGATTGCGGTCATTACGATCGCGGCCGAAGCCGGCCCGAGCGTGACCGCCAGAAGCGCGCCACCGACGAGATGCCCGGTGGTGCCGGCGCCGATCGGAAAATTGATCATCTGGGCGGCGAAAACAAAGGCGCCCATCACACCCAGCAACGGCGTCCGCGCGTGTTCGAAGCCGCGCTGCGCGCGCCGGGCGGCGTAGCCGACGGCGGGCGCCGCCAATGCGTCGAGAGCGGCCCATACGGGCGTCGCCAAGAATCCGTCCGGGATGTGCACGGTGTTTTCACGGTAGCACGATTTGAAATATCGTGCCACCCGTCCCGGGGCGACAAAATCGCGGTGCTAAGATGTGTACCGATGAGCGGCCTCAGCCGGATTGGCGTGGCGATCGATTCGGATCTTCTGAACAAATTCGACCGGCTGATCGGACAGCGCGGCTACTCCAACCGCTCCGAGGCATTCCGGGATCTCATCCGCGATGCGCTGGTGGAGGAAGCCTGGGAATCGCCGGAGAGCGCGGTGGTGGGCACTGTCACGCTGGTTTACAACCATCACGTGCGGTTGCTCAACGAGAAACTGACCGACATCCAGCACGATTTTCACCGGTCAATTCTCTCCACGCTGCATGTGCATCTGGACCACGACAACTGCCTGGAGGTGCTGGTGGTGCGCGGCAAATCCGCGGACGTACGAAAGGTGGCTGACGCCCTGATCAGCACCAAAGGCGTCAAGCACGGGCGGCTGACGCTGAGCACCTCGGGCGCCGAGCTGAAATGATTTTGGGAACCGGAGTGGACTTGGCGGAAGTGCCGCGAATCCGCGTCGCTGTCGAACGGCACGGCGACCGGTTTATCCAGCGCATTTATACGCCGCTGGAAATCGCCTATGTCGAGCGGAAAGCCAACCGCTTTGAGCGCTATGCGGCGCGTTTCGCGGCCAAGGAGGCCGGCATGAAAGCGATCGGGACGGGCTGGAAGCGGGGAGTTCTCTGGAAAGATTTCGAAGTCTCGAACTTGCCTTCCGGCCAGCCGACGTTACGGCTGCATGGCGTGGCGGCTCAGATCGCGGAAAAGCTGGGCGTGCGGAAGATCGCGCTCTCGCTCACGCATACGGCGGAGTTGGCGATGGCGCATGTGATTCTTGAGGATTAGCAACCGCACGCAATTGCGCATCCTCCAGCCGTCGCGCTTCCTGCCACGTATAAATCATGCGGTGCACCACGGTGAGATTGGAAAGCACCGCGATGATCCACAGTACCGGCGCCATGCGGTCAAACAGCGCTCCGATGATGATCAGGACGACGCGCTCGGGGCGTTCCAGGAAACCGACCTTGCAGCGCGGAATGGTGCATTCGGCGCGGGCCCGGGCGTAGCTCACCATCACCGATCCGGTCATCACAATGGCGGTCAGCACGATGTAGAAAAATCGGTTTATGGAAGCGTAGTAGACCAACAGCCCCATGAACAGGAACAGATCGGAGTAGCGGTCCAGCACCGAATCGAAAAAACCGCCGAACTTAGTAACCCGGTCCGTGGCGCGGGCGACGCGGCCATCCACCATGTCAAACAGGCCGGCGCCAATCACCACGGCTGCAGCCGCGCGGAAGCGGCCTCCCGCAAACAGAAAGGCGGCCCAGATATTGATAACGAGTCCAGCAAACGTGAGAACGTTGGGATGGATTCGCGAGAGCGCCAGCCACCGTACGATGTGATCGATGATCGCGCCGCAGACGTTCCCGATCCCTCGGGTAAACGTCATTCGGCCGCGTCGTGGATGGTGGTCAGCTTTAGGATTTCCATCTCCTTCACGCCTCCCGGGCTCTGCACCCGCGCTGTGTCGCCCACTTCCTTACCCAGCAGAGCACGCCCGATCGGCGAGGTGGTCGAAATCTTTCCGTTCGCCGCATCGGCTTCTTCGCTGGTAACCAGATTGTAAGTGATTTCTTCGTCGCGTTGCACGTCCAGGACGACGACAGTAGAGCCGAGGCCGACCTTGTCGTGGGGGATTTTTGCGAAATTAACCATCGACATGTCGGCCAGGCGCTTTTTGAGCTGATTCAAACGCGCGTTGACCAGGCCTTGACGGTCCTTGGCAGCATGATACTCCGCATTCTCGCTGAGGTCTCCGTGAGCGCGGGCCTTGAGAATTTCCTTCGGCAGCTCATTCCGAAGCTCATACTCGAGGGCTGCAATTTCGTCCTGCAGCTTCTTCTTGATGTCGTTCATGGAACCGGGAGAGCCCCCGCGTCACATTATAGCGGAGCCGGCGGGCGGCCAACAGTACGAACCGGCGTTTTCGCGGCAAGGAGCGTGCTCTGGAATAAGTGTCGAAACTCGCAAGCGGGGAATCAGATGCCGGCGTACCAGGAATAGCCGTAATCCGGGGACGAGGAGCCTCGGCCGCTGCCAATGTCCTTCAGAGTATCGGTAACTGTAATCCGCGTGAGGTACTTGACGCTCTTGTAGCCAAGTTGGCGGGGGACTTTGAGACGCGCGGGCGCGCCGTGTTCGGCCGGCAGGGGCTGTCCGTTCATCGCGTAGGCGATCAGGGTTTGGGGGTGCCAGACATCGGCCAAATCGAGGCTGTCCCACGATTCATCGAATGGAAAGAACGCCACATAGCGCGCTTGGGGCAGGATCCCGACGAGGCTCATCAATTCGGAAAGAGGCACCCCGGTCCACTCGGCCACGAACGACCAACCTTCTTCGCAGGTATGCTCGGTGATTTGGGACCGCGGGGCAAGCTTCCTCAGATCGGCGAGCGAAAAGGATGCCGGGCGGGCGACCAGGCCGTCGATCGAGAGTCGCCAATTGTTAAATCCGGTGGCTGACAGATGCCGGTAGATGTCGCGCTTGGGCGGGTCGCCGCTCACCTGCGCGACTTTCGAGATTTCGCCGCGGGTGAACTCGCGGGCCATGGAATGGCCGGATGTCAGAATGCGCTGTGCGGCGTAGGTCAACGTTTCACCGGGTCCGTAGATCCCGTTCCAGTCCGGCGGGATCAGGCCGTAGCGGGCGGCCAGTTTGGCCGCGGCCGCAACACCGGCCGCGCTGCCGGCGGTCGTCAAGCCCGCGGTAATCAGCGTGCGGCGGGAAAGGGAACGACTCACAGTCCCTCCTCAGGCACGCGGCCGGTGATCATGGCGCCGACTCGCTTCCGGAAGCCGGCGCGCCAGACCATCGCGATGTGTACGGCAACGAAAAGCAGCGAAACGATGGCGGCGAAGAAGTGAAGGGTGCGGGCGCACTGATGGCCGCCGAGCGTCGTGACCAAGCCCGGAAAAACCGAGGTGACGGCGGGCGACATCGCCAGCCCGGTCCAGATAATCAATGGGAACAGCAGGAAGATGACGGCGAGATACGTGAGCCGCTGCAGAATGTTGTAGCTCCACGCCTGTTCGGCCGCGGGCCTTGCGAAGCGCAGGTGGCTCGCCAGAGAATCCCGCAGACAGGGCCAGGTAAGATCCCGGCCAGGCGCGAGATCGCGGGGAAAGTGGTGGCTGGCGATGCCGGAAGCCGCGTAAAGCATCCCGTTCAATACGCAAAGCCAGGCCGACTGGAAATGCAGATACCGGCCCCAGCCGGATGGTCCACCCAGCATGAACGGGAGCGGCAGATCGAACAAGGATGGCGTTCCGACGCCGCCGGTCTCGCCCCAATAGAACCGTGGATGCGCCAGGAGAATTCCAATACCACTTACTAAGAGACCCACAAAGCTGAGCGCGTTAATCCAGTGGGTGACCCGGACAAGGGCGGAGTGGCGTGCCGGAAGTGCCGCAGCCGCCGTGGAGACCGCGATGCCCGGTGCGTAAATCGAATCCGCCATGAGCCAGTGCCGCGATCATAGCACGGCCAACCGGCGGATACACCTTGGTCGCGCCCCTATGCATTCACCCGCCGGCCGGCATCAATCTTGAGCCAGAGCACCGCGGCAATCACGCACAGGCTGGCGGTCATAAGGAAGGGCACATTCCAACCGTAGCGCGCCGCGGTATAGGTGACCACCGTCGCCGCGACCGCTCCACCGATGTTCCCCAGCATGTTCATGACGGCTGACACGGAACCGGCGAAATCGCCGCCGATATCGAGCGGCACGGCCCAGGAGATGCCCACGGTCCACTCCAAGCCGAAGAACGCCACGCAGTACCAGGCGACGGAAACGTGAGGGTCGGCGCTCAGCACGGCGGGCACCGTTGCGCCGGCTGACAACAGAAAACCGGCAATGGCCACCCAGCGGCGCGCGAGATTGACGTTGCCAGTGCGGCGCAGAACAAGGTCGGAGAACCAGCCGCCGCCGAGATCGCCCACCACGCCGGCCAGCAGCGGCAGGCTGGCGTAGACGCCCATCTGCCCCAGGCTCATGCGCCGGGCCTGCTGGAGATAAGTCGGGAACCAATCCTGATAGACGTTGAGGTTGTAGTTATAGAAGAAATACATCACGGCCAGCACCCAGAGATTGCCGTGTGAAAGAATCTGGCGCCAGGGAACCTTGGCGGTGCTCTTGCGGCGCGCGCCACCCCCGATGAGCTCGCGCTCGGCCTGATTCACGCGGTGGTGCTCCTCGGGTGTATCGCGGTAGTAGACGAACCAGGCGAGGGCCCAGATCACGCCCAGAACCCCGTAGGCATAAAACGCGGCCCGCCAGCCGAAGAAAGGAATAATCGCGGACGCGACAATGGTCGGGGTGATGGCGCCGCCGAAGCGGGAGCCCGCATGCGTGATGCCCTGTGCAAAGCCGCGTTCGGTGGGTCGCATCCAGCGGGACAGGGATCGGGTGGCGATCGGGAAAGCGCCCGCTTCACCCAGACCGAAGAACACCTGGATGACGAGCATCGAAGCGGCGCTCCACGCCAGCGCGGTCAGCGCGGTGAACGCGCTCCACCAGCTCACCACCAGCGTCAGAGCTCGGCGCGCGCCGATGGTATCGCCCAGCCAGCCTCCCGGAATCTGAAACAAGGCGTACGCCATGCGAAAGCCGAAAGTGATCCAGCCCATGGCTGTCAGAGAAATGCCGAGTTCCCTCATGATCGCCGGCCGGGAAGTCGCCAGCACCTGGCGATCCATGTAGGTGATCATGTACGCCGCCACCGTCATGGCAAGCACGACGTGGCGTACGTGGGTAGGCCGATGCGCGGATTCGCCCGCGACGTTGGAACGGGATTGACTACCCGCGGGCGTGGGCTGCATCGAGGTGCATCCCCTTGGCGGCCTGCGTCAGAACCTCCAGCGCCACCGCTACGCCGCCCTTCTTGTGGGGTACCCCGGCGATCTCCAGACCCATCTCGACGCCGCTCAGCGTGCCGGCCAGCATGAGATCGTTGAAGTCGCCCAGATGACCGATCCGGAACACCTTGCCGGCCAGGCGCGCCAGGCCGCTGCCGAGCGACATGTTGAACTGCTCCAGAACCACCTTGCGGAACTCATCGGCGTTGTGGCCGGCGGGCAGCAGGACGCTGGTGGAAGAACTGCTGTATTCGGCCGGATTCAGGCAAAGCACTTCCAATCCCCAGGTCTGGACGGCGCGGCGCGTGGCCTCTCCGTGGCGGCGATGGCGCGCGAACACGTTGTCGAGCCCCTCTTCCTGCAACATCCGCAAGGCCTCGCGCAACCCGTAGAGCAGATTAGTGGCCGGGGTGTACGGAAAATAGCCGTTCTTGTTGTTGGCGAGCATGGCTTGCCAGTCCCAATACGACCGCGGCATGCGCGACGCTTTGTTCGCGGCCAGCGCCTTCTCGCTCAACGCATTGAAGCTCATGCCCGGCGGCAGCATCAATCCTTTCTGCGAGCCGCCGATGGCCACGTCGACGCCCCATTCGTCATGACGGTAGTCGATGGAGCCGAGCGAGGAAATCGTGTCGACCATCAGCAAAGCCGGGTGGCCGGCGCGATCCATGGCTTTGCGCACGGCGGCCACGTTGCTTGCGACGCCGGTAGAAGTCTCGTTGTGCACGATACCCACGGCCTTGATGTTGTGCTGCGTATCTTCGCGAAGCTGCGCTTCAATCTGGGCCGCGTCGACGCCGTGACGCCAGTCGCTTTGCAGATACGTTACGTCGAAGCCGAGCTTGCCCGCCATCTCCTGCCACAGAAAGGAGAACTGGCCGGTTTCAAACATCAGCACCTTGTCGCCCGGATTCAGCGTGTTGACCAGCGCGGCTTCCCAGGCCCCGCTGCCCGAGGTGGGGAAAATGATCACCGGTCCCCGGGTCTTGAAAATGGCTTTGATGCCCTCCAGAAGTTCCAGGCCGAGGCGCCCGAACTCGGGGCCGCGATGATCAATCGTCGGCCGGCCCATGGCGCGTAGTACGCGCTCGGGCACGTTAGTCGGGCCGGGAATCTGTAAAAAGTGACGTCCGCTTGAATAAGCCACGTGTAGGTCTCCGTTTCAAAAAACGCGCGATTTTCCATGATATACCTTTGGGATCGGGTGGGTAGCGGCCGCCCGCTACGGGCGAGGCCGCCCGAGCTACTTGAAACGCTCGACCAGCGCGTCGGCAATGCGCGGCGCGGCATGCCCGTCGCCGTACGGATTGTGGACCCGCGTCATGCGCGTGTACTCGGCGGGATCGTCCAACAGGCGCGTAGCTTCGGCGACGATCCGCTCTTCATCGGCTCCCACGAGCTTCACCGTTCCGGCGGCCACGGCCTCCGGACGCTCCGTCTTGTTCCTCATGACCAGCACCGGTTTGCCCAGTGAGGGCGCCTCCTCCTGAATGCCGCCCGAATCGGTAATCAGCAGCCAGGCGCGCCGCATCAGGTCCACGAACGGCACATAGGGCAGAGGATCGAGGAGACGAATGTT
>Ga0070734_10002840_pt1 | contig 19690 bp, 21 predicted proteins | sample Coa_R1_8_FD_66444 | JGI IMG/M metagenome (GOLD analysis project Ga0070734, IMG submission 66444) | Surface soil microbial communities from Centralia Pennsylvania, which are recovering from an underground coalmine fire - Coalmine... | ecosystem: Environmental > Terrestrial > Soil > Unclassified ... | reverse complement strand
TCGACTGGCTCGAATGGTTTAACACCCAGCGACCACACCACGCCTTGGGCCTGAAGACTCCACTTGATATCCTCGCCGCTCACATCGGGCCTGAGTGCAAGATGTTATGGCCCAGTACACTCGCTTGACGCTGGAGGCGACGGACGGCGATACTTCGGAGCATGTCGAACCCCTGGAACAATGCCTGCCGAGCCCGTGGCTGGTGGCGCAAGCGCACCGAGGAGTGGGCGCTGGGCGCTTAAGTTGTTCCATTCGATCACCAGAACCCATCTCCGTCGCAAGCCGGGATGGGTTTTTTTTTTGGAAGAAAGCCGGGATGAGTGGTTGATCCATGAAGTCGCCGTTCGATATTGCCGCCGATCTGGACACGCCGGTGTCGGCCTACCTCAAGCTCGCGCCGTTCCGGCCGCGCTTTCTGCTCGAGAGCGTCGAAGGCGCGGAACGGCTCGCGCGCTTCTCCTTCATCGGCTTCGGTGAGTGCCTGGAGGTGCGCATCGATGCGGCAGGCGTCCTGGTCGGCGGTGTGCGCAGCGCGCGGCCGCGCGGGCGCGATGAGTTCTTGAACGTGCTGCGCGGTGCGCTCGAGCGCGCGCCGCAGCCCCGTCCCGACATTCCCGGGGTACCGCTGTCGGGCGGTCTCGTGGGCTACACCGCCTACGACGCCGTGCGCTACTTCGAGCGCGTGCCCGGGCGCTCGCTCGACGACACCCTCACGCCGCATGCCCATTACGTGGCGCCCCGCTCGCTGCTCGTGTTCGACCACCTCACGCGCAGCATGGCGCTGTTGCACGACGGACCCGAGGAGGAACGCGCGCGCCTGCGGGCCGAGGTCATCCGGGCAATGCGCGGCGCGGTGCCGGTGCGGCCCGCGGCGGGAGGCTTCTCGCCCGCCACCCCCTCGCTGAGCGAAGCGGCCCACGCCGCGCGGGTGCGCCGCGCGCAGGAGTACATCGGCGCGGGCGACGTGTATCAGCTGGTGCTCGCCTCGCGCTTCGAGGGCCGTCATTCGCTCGACCCGTTCGAAGTGTATCGCGCGCTGCGGCTCATCAACCCCTCGCCTTATCTCTTCTACTGCGAGCTCGGCGACATCACGGTGGTCGGCTCCTCACCCGAGGCGCTCGTCAAATCGCATGCCGCCGAGGCGCAGCTGCGGCCGATCGCCGGCTCGCGCCCACGGGGCGAGGACGAGGCGCGCGACGCCGCCCTCGCCCGCGAGCTGCTCGCCGACGTCAAGGAGAACGCCGAGCATGTGATGCTGGTCGATCTCGCACGCAACGATCTCGGCCGCGTCGCGCGGGCCGGCTCGGTGCGCGTCGAACCGTACCGGGTCATCGAGCGCTACAGCCACATCATGCATCTGGTGAGCGGCGTGAGCGGACAGCTCGCACCCGGCCGCGATGCGTTCGATCTGTTCGCGGCGACCTTTCCGGCGGGCACGCTGGTCGGGGCGCCCAAGGTGCGCGCCATGGAGCTCATCGATGAGCTCGAGCCGGTCGGCCGCCAGCTCTACGGCGGCACCGTCGGCTACTTCGGGCGGCGGGGCGACATGGATCAGGCCATCACGATCCGCACGCTGGTGTTTCGCGGTGACGACTACAGCTATCAGGCGGGTGGCGGCATCGTCGCCGACTCATCGCCCGCGGCCGAATACGAGGAAGTCATGGCGAAGAGCGCGGTGCTGCGCCGGGCGCTCGACATCGCAGCGGAGGGCCTATGAGCGAAACGGGCGCGAAGATCCTGCTGATCGACAACTACGATTCCTTCACCTACAACCTGGTGCAGGCGTTTCTCGTGCTCGGCGCGGAGGTCGACGTGCATCGCAACGATGCGATTTCCGTCGAGCAGGCGCGCCGCGGCGACCATACGCACCTCGTCATCTCACCGGGCCCCGGAACTCCCGCCGACGCCGGGGTGTCGATGGCGATGATCGAGGCCTTTGCCGGACATCGTCCGATCTTCGGCGTCTGCCTCGGCCACCAGTCGATCGTCGAGGTGTTCGGCGGCAAGGTGGTGCGCGCCGGGCGCCTCATGCACGGCAAGGTGTCGGCCGTGAAGCACGATGGCAAGGGCGTGTTTCGCGGCGTCGAGCAGAACTTCGAGGCCGGTCGCTATCACTCGCTGATTGCCGACACCGCCCGCGTCCCCGCACCGCTCGAGGTCACCGCGCGCACCGCCGAGGGCGAGATCATGGGGGTGCGGCATCGAAGCCTGCCGGTCGAGGGCGTGCAGTTTCACCCCGAGAGCGTGCTCACCCCTCAAGGGCCGCTTCTCATGGCCAATTTCTTGAGAGGCGGCTGATGCGCAGGATCCGCCAGCTGCTCGATCAACTGCTCGAGCGTCGCGATCTCAGCGAACGCGAGGCCGCCGAGCTGCTCGAGCAACTGACCGATCCCGAGCTGCCAGAGGCGCTGGCCGGCGCCGTGCTCAGCGCCCTGCGCTCCAAGGGCGTCAGCGCGCCCGAGGTGCGCGGCTTCGCGAGCGCGATGCGCGCACTCGCCTTGAAGCCGGCGCTGCCCGGCGCGGCCGACGGGATCGACATCGTCGGCACGGGGGGCGACGCCTCGGGGAGCCTCAACCTCTCGACCGGAGCGGCGCTCCTGACCGCGGCCTGCGGGTTGCCCGTGATCAAGCACGGCAATCGCTCGATCACGAGCCGCTGCGGCAGCGCCGACTTGATCGAGGCGCTCGGGCTCGCACTGCCCCTCGATGAGCGGCGCGCCGCCGAGTGCTTCGCCGCGACCGGCTTCACTTTCCTGTTTGCGCCTTATTTTCATCCGGCGATGAAGGTGCTCGCGCCGGTGCGCGCGGCGCTGGGGGTGCGCACGGTGTTCAACCTGCTCGGCCCGCTCACCAATCCCGCCGCCCCGCGCTTTCATCTGATCGGCGCCTACGATGCGCCCACCGCGGAGCTGCTCGCGCAGACCGTGGCGGGCATGCCGATCGAGCGGGCCTGGGTGGTGCACGGCGCGGCGGGCTGGGACGAGGCGACGCCGATCGGCCCCTTCCTCGCCTTCGATGTGAGCGGCGGACAGGTGCGCCGCCTCGACATCGATCCCTGCGAGCTCGGCCTCGCCCGCTGCGGGGCCGCCGACCTTCGAGGCGGCGATGCCCGCGACAACCGGGCGGCGCTCGAGGCGGTGTTCGAGCGGGCGGATCGCGGCGCGCACCGTGACGCGCTGCTGCTGCAAGCAGGTCTCGCGCTGCACATCGGCGGGCGCGCCGCGAGCATCCCGGAAGGTCTCGAGATCGCGGCTGCGACGCTCGACAGCGGGCGCGCCGCCGAATGGCTCGAGGGCCTGCGGCGCTTCGCCGCCGCGAGCCCTCCACCGCCGGTGCACGCATGAGCGGCCCAACCGGTGGCTTCCTCGGCGACATGGCGCGCTCGAGCGCGGCGCGGGTTGCGCGCGCGCTCCGTGAGGAGCCGGCCGCAACACTCGAGGCCCGCGCGCGGGCCACGCCCGCCGCCCCGCCGCTCGCACTCTCACCTCTCGGATTCGACGTGATCGCCGAGGTGAAGCTGCGCTCGCCCGCGGCGGGGCCGCTCGCCGACGCCGCCTTCGATGCGCGCGCGCGGGTTTCAGGCTACGCGCACGCCGGCGCCTGTGCGATCTCGGTGCTGACCGAGCCCTCGCGCTTCGATGGCGCGCTCGAGCACCTGCGCACCGCCGCCGAGGTCTTGCGGCCGCTCGGGATCCCGGCGATGCGCAAGGACTTCATTGTCGATCCCTATCAGCTGCTCGAGGCCCGTGCGGCCGGCGCGGGCGGCGCGCTCCTCATCTTGCGCATGCTGAGCGCATCGCGCCTCGAGGATCTGCTCGAACTGGCGCGCGAGCTCGGGCTGTTCGTGCTGCTCGAGGCATTCGATCGCGACGATCTGGCGAGGGCGGCCGAATGCGTCGCACACCATCCGACCGGCGCCCCCGCGCTGCTCGTCGGCCTCAATTGCCGCGATCTCGACACGCTCGCGGTGGTTCCGGAGCGCTTCGCGGAGCTCGCGCCGCTGTTGCCCGCCGGCGCCTGCACGGTCGCGGAGAGCGGGGTGACGGGCCCGGCGGATGCGCAGCGCATGCGTGCGCTCGGCTATCGCGCGGCGCTCATCGGCACCGCGCTCATGAAGTGCAGCGACCCGCAATCCTTGCTGGCGCGCATCTTGCGCGCGGCGCGCACGTAAATTACTCAGGCAGGCGTGACAGTGGCTACACTCAGCACCATGTGGATCAAGATCTGCGGCATCACCAGCGCCGACGCCGTGGCGGCCGCAGCCGCGGCGCGGGTCGATGCCATCGGCTTCGTGTTCGCGCCGAGTCCGCGGCAGGTCACCCCCGGCCAGGCAGCGCAGCTCGCCGCGCTTTCCCCGCCCGGTATCTTGCGGATTGCGGTCGCCCAGCACCCCTTGCAGATGAAGGTGGACGAGATCTGCCGCATCCTGAAGCCCGATTACTTTCAGACCGACGTCGAGGATCTGCGCGAGCTCAAGATCCCGCCGCACATCAAGGTGCTGCCGGTGGTGCGCTTCGGCCGCAAGTCGCCGAGCCCGCTGCCCAAGCGCATCGTGTTCGAGGGACCGACGAGCGGCGTCGGCGAGCTGGCGGACTGGGGGCGGGCGGCGGAGCTCGCGCGCCAGACCGAGCTGATTCTGGCGGGGGGTCTGTCGGCGCAGAACGTCGCCGAGGCGGTGCAGGCGGTGCGCCCTTTCGGCGTGGATGTGAGCTCGGGGGTCGAGGGCGAGCCTGGCGTGAAGGATCCCGACAAGGTGGCCGAGTTCGTGCGCGTGGCGCGCGCCGCTGCCGAGCGGCTCGGGAGAGAGCGATGAGTGCCGAGACCGCGGCGTTTCCCGATGCGCGTGGCCGTTTTGGCGCCTTCGGTGGACGCTACGTGCCCGAGACGCTCGTCCCGGCGCTCGACCGCCTGCAGGCCGGAGTCGACCGTTTCCTGCAGGCGGAGGATTTCCAGGCCGAGCTCGACCACGAGCTGAAGAGCTGGGTGGGCCGCCCCACCGCACTCACGCAGGCGCGCTCGCTCGGTCGGCGCTGGGGGGCGGAGGTGTGGTTGAAGCGCGAGGACCTTGCGCACACCGGCGCACACAAGATCAACAACGCGATCGGTCAGGCGCTGCTCGCGCGACGGCTCGGGGCGCGGCGCATCGTCGCCGAGACCGGTGCCGGGCAGCACGGAGTCGCGAGCGCGGCGGCGGCGGCCCGCCTGGGATTGCCGTGCGTCGTCTACATGGGCGAGGTCGACGTGGAGCGCCAGGCGCCCAACGTCGGGCGCATGCGCCTGCTCGGCGCGACCGTAATTGCGGTGAGGAGCGGCGAGAAGACGCTGCGCGCCGCGATCGATGAGGCGCTGCGCGACTGGGTGGCGGATCCCGACGGCACCTATTATCTGCTCGGCTCGGCGGTGGGTCCCCATCCCTATCCCTACCTGGTGCGCGAGCTGCAGGCGGTGATCGGACGCGAGGCTCGGGCGCAAATGCTTGTCGAGGCGGGTGCGCTGCCCGACGTCGCGGTCGCCTGCGTCGGCGGCGGCTCGAATGCGATCGGGCTCTTCCATCCATTCATCGGAGACTCCGGCGTGAGACTGCTCGGCATCGAGGCGGGAGGCCGCGGGCCCGAGCTCGGCGCCAACGCGGCCTCGCTCACCTTCGGCACCCCGGGTGTGCTGCAGGGCAGCTACACGCTCATCTTGCAGGACGCGTTCGGTCAGGTGTACGAGACGCATTCCGTCTCGGCCGGCCTCGACTACTCGGGGGTCGGACCCGAGCACGCGTACCTCATGCAGAGCGGACGGGTGCGCTACGAGTCCGCCACCGACGAGGAGGCGCTCGATGCGCTCATGGAGTGCGCGCGCTTCGAGGGCATCCTGCCGGCCATCGAGTCGGCGCACGCATTCGCCGGGGCGCGCCGCTACGCCGCCCTGCACCCGGGCGCCCGCATCCTCATCGGTTGCTCGGGACGGGGCGACAAGGACATGAGCATCCTGGAGCGCACCGTGCTCGCGGCCGCGCCGACGCCGGCCAGCGCCTGATGCGCCCTTGCGACCACATCACCGCCGCCATCGAGCGGCAGACGGCAGCGGGCAAGCTCGCGCTGGTCGGCTTCGTCACCGCAGGATTTCCCACGCGTGCGGATTTCGTTGAGCAGCTCGAGGCGGTGATGAGCGCCTGCGATGTCGTCGAGATCGGCGTGCCGTTCTCCGACCCGATGGCGGATGGCTCGACCGTCCAGCATGCGAGCTTCGTCGCCTTGCAAGGCGGCGTGACGCTCCCCTGGATCCTCGAGACGCTCGCGCGGCGGGCACCCCACCGGACCCCGGTGCTCCTGATGAGCTACTTGAATCCGTTGCTGCGCTTCGGGGTCGAGTCGCTGCCGGTGGCAGCGGCGCGCGCGGGCGTGGCCGGATGCATCGTGCCCGATCTGCCGTACGAGGAGCGCGCGGAGCTCGCCACGGCGCTCGAGCGCGAGGGCCTCGCGCTCGTGCAAATGGTGAGCCCCGTGACGCCTGCGCCGCGCCTTGCCCGGCTGTGCGCCGAGGCTCGCGGCTTCGTCTATGCGGTCACGATGACGGGCACGACCGGCCAGTCGGCGGAGGTGCCCGATTCGGTGCTCGAATACATGGATCGGGTGAAGCGGGTTTCGCCGGTGCCGGTGTGCGCAGGCTTCGGGATCCGCTCGGCGGCGCAGGTCAGGCGCTTCGCGGGCCACGTCGATGGGGTGGTGATCGGATCGGCGCTGCTCGAAGCGGTGGAGCGCGGCGATGACGTGCGGGCATTCCTCGGCTCGCTGCGCTGAAGCGCGGCGGAGCGCGGCGCGATGAAGCGGGTGTATCGCGCCGCCTCCCTCTTGCAGGTGGCGCATGCACGCAACATGCTGATCACGGCCGGGATTCCCTGCGAGCTGCGTAATCAGTATCTGGCGGGCGCCATGGGCGACCTGCCCTTGCTCGAGACCTGGCCCGAGCTCCTGGTCGAGGACGGTGATGAGCAGTTTGCCCTTTCTGTGCTGCGCCGCTCCAACGCTGCGCAGGGCGGAGCGGATTGGATCTGCACCGAGTGCCAGGAACGACTCGAGTCCCAGTTCACCTGCTGCTGGCGCTGCGGCCGGGAACGCGCCTCCCCCTAGCCCCGAGAGCGCTTGACGCTCCGCGCGTCACTCGCGCCGCTCGGGCCGGGTCCGCCGCGTGCCGCTTGCCGCTTGCCGCTTGCCGCTTGTCGCTGGCGCTGGCACCGGCACTGCCGCGTTCCGCTGCGCTCCTGCCAGCTCCTAGTCAGTTGTCGGACAAACACCTACACGCCCTCGCACGAAGTCTGAAGGGAGGTTCAGCAGCCGGCGCTGGTCTCGCCGTGCTGCACAGGTTACAAAATGCTTCGTTGCTCGTGTAACGATTACACGGTTGAACCGCAGGAGAACGTGAATGAATGGTGCGTGCAGCAACGCCGACCCGGTCAACCTCGCCGTCGCGCTGGCCGCCGCCGGCCCGCTTCTCGGCACTTCTGCCGCAATGCAGGAAGTCTTTCGGCTGATCGAGCGCGTCGCACCCACCGAGGCAAGCGTCCTGCTCACCGGGGAAAGCGGCTCGGGGAAGGAGCTTGCGGCTCAGTCGATCCACGATCGAAGCCTTCGACGGGGGGGGCCCTTCATCGCCATCAATTGCGGGGCCATACCGGCGGGACTCATCGAGGCGGAGCTGTTCGGCTACGAGAAGGGCAGCTTCACCGGAGCGGTCCGGGCGCATGCCGGCGTGTTCGAGCGCGCCAACGGCGGCACGCTCCTGCTCGATGAGATCACCGAGATGCCCCTCGACATGCAGACCCGCCTGCTGCGGGTGCTGGAGACGCGGCGGTTCTATCGGGTGGGCGCCAATCTCGAGCTCTCCACCGACGTGCGGGTGATCGCGGCCACCAATCGCTGCCCCTTGCAGGCGGTGCAGAGCGGACAGCTGCGCGAGGACTTGCTCTACCGGCTCGCCGTATTCCCGATCGACATGCCGCCGTTGCGCAACCGCGGCAACGATGTCGAGCTGCTGAGCGAGCACTTTCTCGGCGAGCTCAATGCGCAGGCCGGCACCGAGAAGCGCTTCTCGGCGCTCTCGCGCATGACCTTGAGACAGCACACCTGGCCCGGCAACGTGCGCGAGCTGCGAAACTGCATCGAGCGCGCCTTCATCCTGGCCGACCAGACGCTCGAGCTCGCCCCGCTCATCCAGACCAGCGCCAGCAAGGGGGAGTCCTCGAGCGAGCGCGGCCGGCTCGATATCCGCGTCGGCACTCGCATTTACGACATGGAGCGCTCGCTGATCGAAGCGACGCTCGATCATTTCCAGGGCAACAAGCGGCGTGCCGCGGATGCCCTGGGTTGCAGCCTCAAGACGCTGTACAACAAGCTCAACGGTTATTCTCAGAGCCAAGAGTGCGCCAGCAGCTAACGGCCTCGATCACAGGGAGTAGAACAACGTGTCACGCGTATTGATCGCCGACGACCACGCGGTCGTCCGCGCAGGCTTCAAGCAGTTTCTGGAGACGGATCCGACCATCACCGCGGTGGGTGAAGCGGCGAGCGGCAACGAGACGCTCGACATGCTGCGCCAGCAGGAATGGGACCTGGTGCTGCTCGACATCCACATGCCCGATCGCAGCGGCCTCGACATCCTGCGCCACATCCAGACCGGCCATCCCGGCGTGCGCGTGCTGGTGATGAGCGGACTGCCGGAGCAGCAGTATGCGGTCAACGTGCTGCGCGCCGGCGCGAGCGGCTATCTCTCGAAGGACAGCGCGCCCGAGGAGCTCATGAAGGCGGTGCGCACGGTGCTCTCCGGGCGGCGCTACGTGAGTGCGGCGCTGGCCGAGATCCTGGTCGCGGATCTCGACGGCGATCCGGACAAGCCGTTGCACGCGCGGCTCTCGACGCGCGAGTTTCAGATCTTCTGCAAGCTCGCCGCCGGCCGGGGCGTCTCCGACATCGCAAACGAGCTCTCGTTGAGTGTGAAGACGGTCAGCACCTATCGCAGCCGCATCCTGGAGAAGATGAGTTTCAGCGCGAACGCCGATATCACGTCCTACGCCCTGCGTAACGGACTGATCCAGTAGCCGTAGGACGTGCGCACATCGTGAGAATGAGCCGACAGGATGATCTGCGCCCCGGGCGTGACGGAATCACCACGGGCAGTCATACACTGCCCTCCCGATGATGCGTGCGATCAGTGTGGAAAGCTTCACGATGACTCATGCCCTTCGAGTTCTGCTGGTCGAGGACTCGAAGGTGCTGACGGAACGGCTCACCGAGGCGATCCGGCAAATTCCCGAGGTGGAGCTCATCGGCACGGCGGACACCGAGTCTGCGGCCCTGGCAGCCGTGAAGCGCGACGCGATCGATGTGCTGATCCTCGACCTGCACCTCAAGCAGGGCACGGGTTTCGGCGTGATGCGCGCGCTCGCCGCATCGCAGCTGCGGCCGCTGATCATCGTGCTCACCAATTACGATCTACCCGAGTACAAGAACGCCGCGATCGCGCTCGGTGCGACGCACTTCCTCGATAAGGCGCGCGACTACGGCCGCCTGCCGGAGGTGCTGCACGAGATCTGCGATGCGCACATGGCGAAGCACTGACGCTGCGGGCGCCGCCCGCTGACGCGCAACGGCCCGGAAACCGACGCACAAGCCGGACGCACGCCAGCACCCGCTATGCACGGATAACCTATGTTTTCGGGCCGCTCCTCCGCCCCATCATGGTGGGTGTAGCGCCTCCAATCGGAGGGAGCAGGAGGACACCCCGTGCAGAACTGTGATACCCATTTCATGAGACTCGCCGCCGCGGGCGCGGCAGTCGCGCTCGCGCTCGCCGCGTGCGCCTCGAACCCCGTCCCCGACGAGAAGGTCGCGGTCGCCGAGGCGGCCATTCAGCATGCGCAGTCCGCCGGTGCGCAGGAGGCCGCGCCGGTCGAGCTCGCCACGGCGCAGCAGAAACTGGGGCAGGCGCAGGACGCGGCGGCCAAGCATCGAGGCAAGGATGCCATCGTGCTCGCCGAGCAAGCGAACATCGATGCGCAGGTGGCCGAGGCCACCGCGCAGGAGAAGCGCGCCCACAAGGCGGCCAGCGAACTCGATGCGAGTTTGCACGCGCTGCGCCAGGAGAGCGAGCAGCCGCAGGCGTCGATGCCGGCGCCGCCGCCCACCCAACAACCCCCGACGCAGTGAGGACGTCATGAACAAGCGAATCATCCCGATCGCGGTCGCCTCGGCGCTGGCCGCATGCGTCTCCACACCCCAACCCAATGCCACACTCGAGCGCGCCCGCGCCCAGGTCGAAGCTGCCGCGGCGGACCCCGCGGTCTCGCAGTACGCGCCGCTCGATCTGGAGGCCGCCAAGAAGCACCTCGCGGAGGCGCAGCACGCAGCCGCGCAACACGATGAGCAGACGGTCGACCAGGAAGCCTATCTCGCAGCGCAGACCGCGCGGCTCGCGCAGCTTCGGGCCGAGACCAAGGCCGACGATGCTCATGTGGCGCAGGGGCAGCAGGAGCGTGATCGCATCCAGCTCGAGGCGCGCGCCCGGCAGGTGCAGGCCGCGCAATCGCAGGTCCAGCAAGCGCAGTCCCGCATTCAGCAGAGCGAGGCGCAGAACGAGCAGCTGCGAGAGGAGCTGCAGAAGCTCAAGGCGACGCCGACTCCGCGCGGCTTGTTGCTCACCCTGGGCGACGTGCTGTTCGATACCGGCAAGGCCGATCTGAAGCCGGGTGCTGCGATCAAGATGGATCAGCTCGCGCAGTTCCTCAAGGAGCACACCGACCGGCGGGTCGAGATCGACGGCTTCACGGACAGCACCGGATCGCCCTCCTTCAACGAGGTGCTCTCGCAGCAGCGAGCCGACGCGGTGAAGGCGGCCCTGGTCGAGCGCGGCGTCGATCCCGGACGCATCTCCACCGAGGGCTTTGGCAGCGCCTTTCCGGTCGCGACCAACAACGATTCGGGCGGCCGGCAGCTCAATCGGCGCGTCGAGGTGGTGATCGGCAACGGGGACAACCAGCCGATCGCGCCGCGCGGCTGAGCGGCGCGCGGCTGAGCGGCGCGCGGCTTGATCGGCGGCTTGGGCGCGGCGGTCCGCCACGCCTGCCGCCCCGTGTTCCCCGGGCGCGCGCCCCGCTCCGCGTCGGGCGTCACCCGGTGCCCGGGAATTGGTGCACAATGGAAAGGCCTCGAGCGTCGGGCATCTCCTACGCAGGTGCTTGCCGCGAGCCGATGCGTATTTTCGCGGTGCTGCGATAAGCTCGAAGAAGGAGGAATATCAACATGGCAACGACCCCCGAAGAGGCCGCGGAGCTGGCGGGCGCGGCGGCCTCGAGAACCGTGCAGGATGCAAACAAGAGCATGAATCATATGAAGTCGATGGCAGCCGATGAGATCAAGGCGTTGATTGCCGATGTGGAGGAGCTGATCGCGCGCATTGCCGACCTGAAGGACGCCGAGGTCGTGCGCATGCGGGAGCGCGTCGTGCAAGCGGTCGGAAGCGCCAAGGACAGCCTGGCCGATGGGGCCGAGAGCCTGCGTCAGCAGGCCAAGAAAGCGATGAGCGGCGCCGACGATTATGTGCGCGAGAGTCCGTGGGCCGCGGTTGGCCTCGCCGCCTTGGTGGGCGCGGTGGTCGGCATCCTGGTGACGCGCCGCTCTTAGGCGAGCCGTGCGCGTGCTCTGGTCATTGCCGAAGGCGGCGCCCGCCCTGCTGCGTCACGTGGCTGCCTACGTCGAGCTCGCGGCTTGGGATCTTGCGCAGACGCAACGTCAGGTCGCCGCCAGCGTCGTCGCGTTCGTCGTGGTGGCGATCTGCATCTTCTTTGCGGTGCTCATGGGCTGCATCGCGATTCTGGCCGCCACCTGGGACGGACCGCACCGGCTCACCGCGATTGCCTGGATGGGGGGCGGTTTCATCGTCATCGCCTTCGTCGCGATCCTCTATCGCTCGAGTCTGATGCGCGCCGCACCGCCGTTTTTGGCGTCGGTGCGCCAGGAGTGGCGTCAGGATTCGGTGATTCTCGAGAAGATCGTGGCTGACGAGGAGAGTGGATGAGCTCGCACGATGAGGCCGCTCGCGACGCCCTGATTGCGCGCCTGGCGCAATCGCGCGCCGAGATCGTCGCGCTGCTGACTCCCCCGCCGGACGAGGAGACGAGCCGCGACACCTTCGTGCCGCCGGGTCAGTTTCCCCGCAGCCGTACGATGCGTGTGCTGATGAGCGGACGTGGCCTCGGCACGGTCGGTGCGCTCGCCGGAGGGTTGCTGGTCTCCCGACCCGGCCTCATCTGGGGCCTGGTGCGCTCACTTCCCACGCGGGCGATCGCGCGCATGCTCGTGGCGCGCGCGATCGGCGCGCTGCGCGAGCGCAAAGCGGGTCCGCGGCCTTCCTGAGGGCCCCCGGCCTGTTAACAGGCCCTTAGCCGAGCGTGACCCGCACGAAGTGATAGGACCCGTCGTCTTTGAGCTCGATGTCGCACGGTGCGACTGCGATCTCGCGCTCATCGAGCGTCGCGCGCGCGATGCCGCGATTCACGCGGCTCGGGTTCTCGACGGCGATGTGATAGCGCGAGGCGCCGTGCTTGTAGGTCACCTCGAAGCCCGACCATGCCCGCGGAATGCAGGGCTCGATGCGCAGCACCGCGCCGCGCCGGTGCACCCCCAAAATGCCCTCGAGTCCCACCCGGTACATCCAGCCGGCGGAGCCCGTGTACCACGTCCAGCCGCCACGACCGACGTGCGCAGGGGCTGAGTACAGATCGGCGCACACCACATACGGCTCGACCTTGTAGCGGTGGATCGCCGCGCGCGTGCTCGAGTGATTGATGGGATTCAGCAGCGAGAACAGCTCGTGCGCCCGATCGCCGTCGCCGAGCCGCGCAAAGGCGAGCGTCGTCCAGAGCGCGGCATGGGTGTACTGGCCGCCGTTCTCACGCAAGCCCGGCGGATAGGCCTTGATGTAGCCCGGATCGCGACGGGTGCGATCGAAGGGCGGCGTGAACAAGTACACCATTCCCTCGCTGCGGCTGACGAGCTGCGCGTTGACTGCGGCCATCGCGCGCTGCGCCCGATCGGGCTCCGCGGCGCCCGAAATGACACCCCAGGACTGGGCGATCGAGTCGATGCGGCACTCCTCGCTCGATACCGAGCCCAGCGGGGCGCCGTCATCGTAGTAGCCTCGCCGATACCAGTCGCCGTCCCACGCCTCGCGCTCGATGGCCTGCTTGAGGGAGAAGGCATGCTTGCGCCACAAGGCCGCGCGAGCAGCATCGGCGCGCCCCTCGGCAACCTTCGCGAATTCGAGCAGCGTCAGGTGCAGAAACCAACCCATCCAGACGCTCTCGCCGCGCCCGCCCGCACCAACGCGGTTCATGCCGTCGTTCCAGTCGCCGGTGCCGAACAGCGGCAGGCCATGCGAGCCGATGGCAAGACTCGAGTCGAGCGCTCGCACGCAATGCTCGTAGATCGATCCCGCCTGGGCGGCGAGGGTTGGTACGTAGAAGGCGTCGATCTGGCCCGACGCAAGGGCCGGCCCCTCGAGGAAGGGCACGGGCTCCTCGAGGAGCGAGGAATCGCCGGTGGTCTCGAGATAGTGCGCAACGACGAACGGCAGCCAGATCTTGTCGTCGGCCACGCGGGTGCGTACGCCCGCTCCCGAGCCGGGCAGCCACCAGTGCTGCACATCGCCCTCGGGGAACTGCCGGCCGGCGGCGCGCAGGATGTGCTCCCGGGCGATCGCGGGCTGCGCCGCGCACACGGCCATCGAATCCTGCAGCTGATCGCGATATCCCCAGGCGCCGCTCGTCTGGTAGAAGCCGGTGCGCCCCCACAGCCGGCTCGACAGGGTCTGATAGAGCAGCCAGCCGTTGAGCAACACATCCATCGACCGGTCGGGCGTTTTCACCTGTACGCCGCCGAGCGTCGTCTCCCAGAACTCGGTGACGCGCCTCAAGGCCGCATCGAGATCCGCGTTACGCCAGCGCTCGACGAGCTCGAGCGCGGCACCGCGTGAAGCCTCTTGCCCGAGCAGCAGTCGTATCTCGACTTGCTCCCCGGGCGCAAGCTCGCACCCGCCTTGCAGGGCGCCGCACGGATCGAGCCCGGCCCCGACCCGCATCGAGAGCGGGGTGCCGGTGACGAGCGCGGCCGGCTCGGCGAGTGAGCCATGGCGGCCGACGAACTCGCACCGATCGCCGCTCACGTGAAGCGCGCCGAGGGCGGGCCCCGAGAGATCCATGAACGCAACGCGCGACTCGAATCCCATGCTCCAGGCGTTGCGCGCGAGCAGGGCGCCGGTACGCCCATCGAGCTCGGTGACGATGAAGGGCGCGGTGCGACTGCGCTGGGAGCCGAGCACCCACTCGAGATAGTGCGTCACCGAGAGCCGCCGCGTCTCCTCGGTGCGGTTGACGAGCCGCAAGCGTCCGATCTTGACCGGATCCTCGAGGGGCACGAACTCGAGAAGCTCGATGCCGATGCCGTGCGAGTCGTGCTCGAAGCGCGTGTAGCCAAAGCCATGTCGCACCACGTAGGAGGCGTTCGCGTCGCGGACCGGGAGCGGAGTCGGGGTCCACACCTCGCCGCTCGCCTCATCCTTGAGGTAGACGACCTCGGAGGGGGCATTGGAGACCGGATCATTGCCCCAGGCCGTGAGCTGATTCTCGCGCGCGTTGATCGACCACGTGCTGCCGAGCGCGTCCGAGCTCACCAGGGCGCCGAACTGCGGGTTGGCGAGGACGTTGATCCAGGGCGCCGGCGTGCGCTGCCCGGCGTCGAGCACGATGAGGTACTCGCGACCCGCCGCGGCGAAGCCCCCGAGGCCGTTGAAGAATTCGAGCGCCGGCAGGCTGCGGGGCGGGTCGGTGCGCATCGCCGCGCCGGCGGGCGGGAACACCGGACGCGCAGCTCCGCTCGGGTGAGTCCCCGGCTCCCGCGCGCGCGCCTCGAGATCCTCGGGCCGGCGCAAGGTCACTCGCGCGCCACCCGCGAGCATTGAGCGGCTCTCGCTCGAGAGCATCGCGGCGCGCAGTACGTGCACCCCCTCGATCGAGGCCGGGAGTGAGGAGGACGATTGCGCGACCGGCCCGCTGTGCAGTCCGAGCGCGCGCGTGAGCGCTTCTTCCAGCTCCGCAGGCGCCGGCCCCTCGATCAGCAGCACGAGGTCGATCGCGCATCCGAGGCTGCGCCAGTAGGGCGCCGCGCAGCGCGCGAGCTGTGTGGCGGTGTCGAGCATCTCGACGCCCGCGAGGCGCACGAGCACGATCGGCCGATCCCCGGAGACCGAGGATGCCCAGAGCGCCGGCGGGCCGCCGCGCGGCTCCTCATCCCAAGCGCCGCCGGCTGCGGCCGCTGCGGCCGCGGGCGTACCGTAGAGCGCCTCCCCCGCCAGTCGTTGATAGCACTGCGCCTGCGCGACCTCGATCCCGAGGCGTGCGCGCGATGCACGCGCGCCCGCCGTGGCGAGCGAGCGTGTGCGCTCGATGACGCGCATGTCCGAGTAGGTGCTCGCGATGTCAAGGAGCGCCTCCCGCTCGCTCGCGGCGGCCGTCCAGAACAGGACCCGGGCCGTGGCCCCGGGTTGAATGCGGATGCGCCGGCGCAGCGCGAGCACGGGATCGAGCACCGTGCCCGAGGAGTTCGACAGCGTGCGGGGGTCGATGATCGCGAGGGCCTCGCGCAGCTCGTGGCCGCGGCCGAGGAACTTGGCGCGATCCGTCTCGAACTGCAGCGCGCCGCTTGCCTCGCCCTCGAGCGCCGAGCCGTGTGCGGCGAAAGCCGCGTGATCGCTCGCCTCGCGCGGCCGGCGCCGTGCGATGAGGAGCCCGCGCTCGGCGACCCATTCGGTCTGCACGAACATCTTCGAAAATGCAGGATGACCGGCATCCGCCCCGGGGGTCGTGAGCACGACCTCGGCATAGGAGGTGAGCTCGAGCTCGTGCACCCAGCTGTCGCGGTTGAGGAGCGAGACGATGCGCAATTCCACGTCATCCTCGCTCGCCACCAAGAACTCGGTCGTGGTCTCGATGAGGCCATCGCGACGGCCGATCTCGGCGCGCCCTTCCTCGAAGAGCACCCGGTACTCGTCCGGCTCGACGCCGACGGGCTGATAGCCCGCCGACCAGACGCGGCCCTTCGACACGTCACGCACGAACACGTAGGAGCCGTACGCATCGAGAGTCGCGTCCGCCACCCAGCGCGTGACGGCCAGCTCCCCCCAGCGGCTGTATCCCGAGCCCGCGGCGGTCAGCAGGACGCTGTAGCGACCGTTCGACAGCAGGTGCGTGACCGGCTGCGCCGCATGCGGCGAGCTCAGGCGCCGCGGCCGGAGCGGCTCGGCGTGCGGGTCCGCGGCGATGTGCGGTTCAGGGCTCGAGCCGCTCGAGGTCCGGCCAGGGGTGTTCTCCTGCAACAGCGGCTCCATGGATGCAATTCACGAAGGATAGCGCACGGCCAGCGGCGGGCGGCAGCTTGCAAAATTTACCGTGAGCCGCTCCAAGCTCCCGGCTACGGGTTCCGGGGGCGCTCGATCTGCCAGCGCGACAAGCGGTACCAGAAGAAAAGGACCACCGCACCGGCCATCTGCGCCCAGCCAATCCAGCGCCAGCGCGGCATGAAGGATACCCAAATGAGCCCTGAGAGCCAGAGGAAGCCGGCGCACAAGGCGATGTCGCGCCGGTAGCCCGAATGCACGATTTCACGCCGCAGCTCCAGGATCTCGGGGTACTCGACGCGCATTCGCAAACGCCCCTCGGCCGCCTCGCGCACCGCGATCTGGAAGAGCTGCGGCAGCTGCTTCACCGCCTCGATGGTGTCGGGGAGCTGCGCGCGCACGCGCTTCAGCACCGCGCGCGGGCTCATGCGCTCGCGCATCCACTGCTTGAGGATCGGCTGCGCGGTCTTCCACAAATCGAGGTCCGGATAAAGCTCGCGGCCGAGCCCCTCGATATTGAGGAGCGTCTTCTGCAGCAGGATCAGCTGCGGTTGCACGCGCATGTCGAAGCGGCGCGCCGTCTCGAACAGCCGCAGCAGCACCTGCGCGAAGGAGATCTCCTTCAGGGGCTTGTTGAAGATGGGCTCGCACACCGTGCGCACCGCGGACTCGAGCTCATCGACCCGGGTGCCCTTTGGCACCCACCCCGATTCGACGTGCAGCTGCGCGACGCGCGCGTAATCTCGCTCGAAGAAGGCGAGAAAGTTCTCGGCGAGGTAGTGTTGATCGCGCGGTTGCAGCGTGCCGACGATGCCGAAATCGACGGCCGCATAGCGCGGGTTCTGCGGATCATCGACCTGCACGAAGATGTTGCCCGGGTGCATGTCCGCATGGAAGAAGTTGTGGCGGAACACCTGGGTGAAGAAGATCTCCACGCCGTTCTCGGCGAGCTTCGCGATGTCGGTGCCGCGCGCCTTGAGCTCATCGACCCGGCTGACGATGATGCCGTGAATGCGCTCCATGACCATGACATTCGTGCGGCAGTAGTCCCAGTACACGATCGGCACGTACAGGAGGGGCGAGCCGAAGAAGTTGCGCCGCAGCTGAGCGGCATTACCGGCCTCGCGCATCAGATCGAGCTCATCGATGATGGTCTTGCGGTACTCCTGTACGACCTCCCTCGGACGCAGCCGTCGCGCATCGTCCCAGTACTCATCCGCGAGTCGTGCCAGGGTCTCGAGCACCTCGAGATCGCGCTCGATCATCTCGCGCATCCCGGGCCGCAGGATCTTGACGACCACTTCCTCGCCGCCCTTGAGGCGCGCGACGTGCACCTGCGCGATCGAGGCGGCCGCGAGCGGCTGCTCCTCGAAGCTCGAGAAGACCTCGGCGAGCGGCCGGCCATAGGCGAGCTCGAGCGACTCGATCGCCACCTCGCTCGGGAAGGGCGGCACGCGGTCCTGGAGCTTCGCAAGCTCATCGGCGAGGTCCACGGGCAACAGGTCGCGCCGCGTCGAGAGCGCCTGCCCGAACTTCACGAACACCGGGCCGAGCTCCTCGAGTGCGAGCCGCAGCCGCTCGCCGCGCGTCACGCCGGTGGAGCGCTGAAACCAGGTCCAGGGTGAGAGGTAGAAGAGAAACCGAAACGGCCGATACAGGTGCGTGGCGCGCACCAGATCGTCGAGGCCGTGACGCACCAGGGCGCGCTGGATCTGCAGCAGCCGCTGGGCGACGCGCCAGCGGATCATCGCGCGCCCGCCTTTGCCCCAAGCTCGAGCCGCGCGAGCCGTGCCTCGATGCGATCGGACCGCTCGCGCACGCGGTCGACCTCGAGGAAGAACTCCTCGAGCTCACCGCGACCGACGAGCGTGCGGCTCTCCTCCGTCAGATATTCCGCAACGTCCTGCCGCGCCGCGCGACGCGTGCGCCGCACGAAGTCCCCGGCGGCACGCACCGCCCGCGCGATGCCGCGCGCCGGCAGATCGCCGAGCTGGCGTGCCAGCTCCTCCTCGAGCTCCGGCCGCGCGCTCGAGAGCAGATCGCGATAGCGCGCCGCCACCTCCGCATCCCCCTCGATGCGCACCCGCTCGGGCGCATCGCGCTCCGTATCCCGCGGCCGCGCGGCACCGCCGTGCATCGGGCCGAGCAGACCGGCGAAGCGCAGGCCGAAGGCGAGCAGCGCGCCCGGGGTGCCGCAGAGGCGCACGTCAGCCGGCGCTTCCTGCGGCGGTCCGATGAGCAGCCGGCCGGCGCGCACCGCGAGGCGCACGGACCCTACGCCCTCGACGTCGAGACCAAGCGAGGTGCCCTCGAGGCGCCGCGCAGCCTCCTGCGCGCGCGCAACGTCCGCGATACGGCGATTGATGAGGGCCTCGAGCGAGGCGAGCCAGGCGGACGTGGCGGGCATCAGACCTTGTAGCCGCGATGCACGGCGACGATGCCGCCGGAGAGATTGTGGTAGCGCGCCTCGCCGAACCCGACCTCCCGCATCATCGCGAGCAGCGTCTCTTGATCGGGATGGCGGCGGATCGACTCGGCGAGGTAGCGATAGCTTGCGGCATCACGCGCTACCAGCCGTCCAAGGAGCGGCAGCATGCCGAAGGAGTAAGCGTCGTACAGCGGCTTCAGACCGGGCGCCACCGGATGCGAGAACTCGAGCACGAGCAGCTGACCGCCGGGCTTCAGGACGCGGTGCATCGAGGCGAGCGCGGCGCTCGGATGCGTCACGTTGCGCAGGCCGAAGCCGATGGTGATGCAGTCGAAGGAATGATCGGCGAAGGGGAGCCGCTCCGCATCGGCGAGCACGCAGCCAACCTCCGCGCTCAGGCCCGCATCGATCAACCGATCGCGGCCCCGCGCCAGCATCTCGGCGTTGATGTCGGCGAGGGTCACGCGGCCGTTCTTGCCGACCTGGCGCGCGAGTCCGAGCGCCAGATCGCCGGTGCCCCCCGCCACATCGAGCGCACGCTGTCCCGCCCTGAGGCCCGTAAGCGCCAGGGTGAAGCGCTTCCACAGGCGATGCGCCCCGAGCGACATCAGGTCGTTCATCAGGTCGTACCGGCTCGCGACCGAGTTGAATACCTCGCGAACCCGCGCGGATTTCTCCGACTCGCTGACCTTTTCGTAGCCGAAATCGACGGTGCGCTGTTCGCTCATGACGGTCTCGATTCGATGGCGTCCATTGTACCGTCCCCGATCGGGCGCCGGGCGCCGGAGGAGCTATTGCGCCGAAGGAGCGCTATGGCGCGGCAGGTGG
>Ga0070734_10002838_pt1 | contig 19709 bp, 13 predicted proteins | sample Coa_R1_8_FD_66444 | JGI IMG/M metagenome (GOLD analysis project Ga0070734, IMG submission 66444) | Surface soil microbial communities from Centralia Pennsylvania, which are recovering from an underground coalmine fire - Coalmine... | ecosystem: Environmental > Terrestrial > Soil > Unclassified ... | reverse complement strand
CGATGTCGATACAGGAGTACTATGCTTACAAGCCGCGCGCCTGGCAAGCGATCACCACCTCGTACGAGCGTTTGGCCGCGGGTTATGACGCCGTGGTGCTCGAAGGGGCGGGCAGCCCGGCGGAAATTAACTTGAAGGCGAATGACCTGGTCAATATGCGAATGGCGGCCCATGCCGATGCTGCCGTAGTCCTCCTTGCTGACATCGAGCGGGGCGGCGTGTTTGCTCAGCTCATCGGTACCTGGGAGTTGCTCGAAGAACCGGAGCGGAGGCGGGTGCTTGGCTTTCTGATTAACAAGTTTCGCGGCGATCCGAGTCTTCTGGAGTCCGGATTAGCTTATGTCCAGCGGCGAACGAAACGGCCCGTTCTGGGCGTTTTGCCGTTTGCTCCAGAAGTACAGCTGGCAGAGGAAGATTCCCTCGGACTTCCGCAAGCAGACCAGGCGGCGGGCGACATCGACGTGGTGGTGCTGCGCTTGCCCGGTCTTAGCAATTTCACTGACTTTGCAGCCCTGGGCCGGGTGCCGGGCGTCTGTGTTCGCTATGTTACGGATGCCGACGAGTTAGGGCGGCCGGACCTGGTCGTGCTGCCAGGGACGCGGACGACCTTCCGGGCCCGCGCGTGGTTGCGGGCCCGACGGTTGGATGAAGCCCTGAAGCGACTGGCGGCCCATTCCCAGGGGCCCGTGATCCTCGGGTTGTGCGGGGGTTATCAGCTTCTTGGACAAGCGCTTGCCGACCCCGATCATGTGGAGGGGAATGAAGGTTCGGTGTCGGGGTTGGGTCTGCTTGATGTGGACACGCAGTTTCGGCCAGGCAAGGTGCTCGCCCGGGTGGAAGCGGTAGTGATCGGTAGCGCGAACCTTGGCTACGGTTGTCCGATTGTTGGCTACGAGATTCACCAGGGGCTCAGTAGCCGATGGAAGGGCGTGCAGCCGTGGCTTCGTCTCACGCGGCAACCGGGAGGCGATCAAGTCGAAGACGGGGCCGTCAGCGCGACCGGCCGCATCTATGGCACGTATGTCCATGGCTTGTTCGATGACGCGCGGTTTAGCCGGGCCCTGGTGGCGACGCTACGTCAGAATCGTGGATTGGCGCCCTTGTCGGAGGGGGATTGGATCTCGCAGCGCGAGTTCTGGATCCGCCGTTACGAACGCCTGGGTGCGTGGTTAACGAAACATTGCAACGTGCAACCCGTTGCCGACGCGTTGGGGCTTGGATGAAATAGCTGATATGCCGAGAGCGCTCACTCTTTCCATTCCTCTTGATGCTCAGGAACTCCCGTGAAAACATCGACTCCAAGACTCCTGCTGCTCGCCCTTTTGTCCTGCCTCTGGACTCCGATCGAAACCACAGCCGACGAGCCCTTGCTCACGGTGGCCGAGAAGAGCGGCTACCGAGCCACGTCGCGACATCAGGACGTTGTCGATTTCTGCAATCAACTTGCCAAACAGTCGCCCATCGTGCGTCGGGCCGAACTGGGTACGAGTGTCGAGGGCCGAAAGCTGCCGCTGGTGATCGTGGCGGATCCGCCCATTTCCTCCGCGGAGCAAGCGGCACGAAGCGGAAAGCTCGTCGTTTACGCCCAAGGGAACATCCATGCCGGCGAAGTGGACGGTAAAGAAGCCCTGCTCATGCTGGCGCGGGAGTTGGCGACGAGCAAAGAGCGGCCTCTATTGAAAGACCTGGTGATTGTCTTTGCGCCCATCTTCAACGCCGACGGCAACGAGCGGATCTCCAAGACCAATCGTCCCGGCCAGGTCGGTCCCGAGGAAGGAATGGGCATTCGCCAAAATGCTCAGGGTCTGGACCTTAATCGCGACTTTGTGAAACTCGAAAGTCCTGAGGTGCGCGCCCTCGTCCGTTTCCTGAATCGCTGGGATCCCGCGATCGTGATTGATACCCATACGACGAACGGTTCGTACCATCGGTACACCATCACCTATGAGGGACCGCGCTGCCCGGCCGGGGACGAACGGATCGTCAAGCTGGTGCGTGACGAGATGTTGCCGGACGTCGGCCGGCGTCTGGAAAAGCGGGGCGGGTACAAATCCTTTTTTTATGGGAATTTTTCCCCGGACCGCACACGCTGGGAGACAGTCCCCGGGACCCCGCGTTACGGCATCCACTATGTCGGATTGCGCAACCGCATTGCCATCCTCTCCGAATCGTATTCCTATGCTCCGTATCGGGACCGCATTTTCGCTTCGCGCGATTTCGTCTGGAGCATCCTCGAGTATGCATCCCAGAACAAGGAGAAGATTCGCAGCCTGCTGAGCGAAGCGCGGGGGGCGACGCGCACCGCTGGGAAGAAGCCAAAAGCTTCCGATCAGGTCGCGCTGCGGCATCGGGCCGTTCCGGTGGGAGGCCCCCGCAAGCTCTTGGGCTTTGTCGAAGAACAAAAGGACGGCAAACGGGCCGCAACGGCGCAACTGCGCGAGTACGATGTGCAGTACATGGGCGGCTGCGAGCCGACGCTTTCCGTCCGCCGTCCCTATGCGTATTTGTTTCCTGCCTCCCTGCACAACGTCACGGAAGTCCTTCAGCGGCACGGGATCGAGGCGGAGCAGCTTCGCGAGGATATCGAACTCGATGTCGAAGTCAACCGGATCGAGAAGATTACGCGCGCAGAGCGTCCCTTTCAGAACCATCGTTTGGTAACGGTGCAATCGACCGTCCGCACGGAGGGCCGGCGCGTCCGGGCCGGTTCGATCCTGGTGCGGACGGCCCAGTCTCTCGGCTCGCTCGCCATTTATCTCCTGGAGCCGCAGTCCGAGGATGGACTGTGTACGTGGAATTTCTTCGATGACAGCCTCAAGGAAGGCGCGGATTTCCCCGTGGTTCGGCTTCTCGCCGAGGTGCCCATCCCGACGGGGCGCATCCGCCCGCTGCCCGAGGAACGCACTCTCAAGAAGCCGATCACTTTCGAAGCCGTGTACGACTCGGCCAACCGGCTCAACTTCAATGGTTCGCCCGTTTCGGTGCAGAGTTGGCTCGACGACGGCGAACACTTCCTTCAAGTCAAGGCCGGCCGACTGTACAAGGTGCACGCCTTGACGGGACGGTTAGAGCCTTTTCACGACCCGGCAAAAATGGCGGAAGGGTTGGCCAAGTTGCCCACAATGGGCAAGGCGACTGCCCGGCGGCTGGCTCGATCCAGCACCTTTCGCATGAACCGGCAGCGCACCGGTGCCCTTCTTGAGCACGAGGAGGATCTGTACTTTAGCAGCTTTGATGGCAGCCAAGCCATCCGGCTCACCAAGATGCCCGGCAAAAAGGAACAGCCCTCCTTCAGCCCGGACGGCAAATTCGTCGCCTTCATTCGTGACCGGAACCTCGCGGTGGTGGACCTTGCGACTCAAACCACGCGCGTCCTCACGACGGATGGCAGCGATCTGGTCTCCAACGGCCTGGCCGATTGGGTCTATTTCGAGGAGGTTTTCGATCGCAATCGCAGGGCCTACTGGTGGAGTCCCGACTCCCAGTGGCTCGCCTTTCTCCACTTCGATGATCAGCCGGTGCACCCATTCACCGTACTCGATCAAATTCCCACGCACCAAAGGGTGGAGACCACACGCTACCCGAAGGCGGGGGATCCGAACCCGTTCGTCAAGCTCGGTATCGTCTCCGTGGCGGGCGGTCCCATCCGGTGGGTCGACCTGAGCAATTATTCAGAAACGGCTTCCCTGATCGTCCACGTCGGCTGGACTCCGGACAGCCAGCGCGCGTATTTCTATATCCAGGATCGCGCTCAGACCTGGCTCGATTTCTGTACGGTTTCGAGCGATGGCGGCGAGCCGAAACGCCTGTTCCGCGAAACCACGAACGCCTGGGTGGATAACCCCGGCCCACCGACGTTCTTGAAGGACGGCTCTTTTTTGCTGGCGAGCGAGCGAACCGGCTGGAGACATCTTTACCACTTCAGCAAGGACGGCAATCTCCCGAAGGCTGTGACGAGCGGTTCATGGGAGATGCGCACTCTGCACGGCTGCGATGAGGAGAAAGGTTGGCTCTACTTTTCGGGGACGCTTGACAGTGCCATCGCCGTCAATCTTTACCGCGTGCACCTGGACGGGAGCAAACTCGAACGCTTGACCCATTCGGCCGGGGAACATCGTGTCACCGTTAGTCCCAAGTGCAATCTCTTCATCGATTCCCACAGCAGCCATACTACACCGACTCAGGTTCACGTGTTCCATTGTGACGGCTCCCTCGGACGGACACTCGACACCAATCCTGTGGCGGCGCTGGACGAGTATCGGTTGGGCACGCTCGAACTGGTGCAGATCAAGGCCCCTGACGGATTTGTCCTGGAAGGGAGCCTGTTGAAGCCGGCCGATTTCCATCCCGAGCGCCGCTATCCGGTGTGGTTCATGACCTATGGCGGTCCCCACGTACCGAGCGTCTTCGATAGCCCAACCATCCACGATAGCTGGAATCCCAGGCGTGCGGGTGACGAGGTCCTGGCGCAGCTCGGCTTCCTCGTGTTTCGCAGCGATCCGCGCAGCGCCAGCGGTAAAGGCGCTTGCTCCACGTGGACCGCATACCGCCAACTGGGCGTCCAGGAGCTGAAGGACATCGAGGCGGCAATCGGGTGGCTTACACAGCATCCATTCGTGGATGCGTCTCGCATCGGCATGAGTGGGCACAGCTACGGCGGATTCATGACGGCCTATGCGCTGACGCACAGCAAGCTCTTCGCCGCCGGCATTGCGGGCGCTCCGGTCACCGACTGGCACAATTACGACACGATCTATACCGAGCGGTACATGAATACGCCGCAGGAGAATCCGGATGGCTACAACGCCACCTCTGTTGTGAAGGCCGCCCGTAACCTCCACGGCAAACTGCTGCTCCTCCATGGCCTGATGGACGACAATGTGCATGTGCAGAATAGCGTGCAATTCATGCAAGAACTCCAGCGGGCCGACAAGGATTTCGAGATCATGTTCTATCCGCGTGCCCGGCATCCGATTTCCGGCCGGCATTATCAGCGGCTGATTGTCGACTTCATCCAGCGGGCGCTGGGAGATGCGAAAGCAGAAGAGAAGGCGGAGCGGCCATAAAATGTGAGCGCGCCATCGAGGGCATACACCTGCGCATCCGACAGTTTCGGCATGAACATGTGGGGTGTGTGGCCCCGGCCCCGCCCATCCAGCCGCCATAGCAACCTGATAGTCGGCAGGGTTGGCTAAATGGAGTTCGATGACCTCGTGGCTCCGAGCGGGATCGACGACTCGGTAGATTCCCTCCTTCGGATTGGTCGGCTCCGCCCGCTCGTCCGGTTCGGTCAACTCGGCGGTGAGCATGGCGTCGCTCTTCTACCTGGTCCGGTTGGTTGTATCCGTTTAGCGGCGGCTGGCAGAACCGCGTGCGGATGTGCCCCGCGCGGTTCTGCGCACCGCCGCGAAACAAAAACGGCCATACTTCCAGGTTGGCAAAAAAATGCCAGAGCAGCTGCGCGCCTTTCGCCCACGGTGCAAGGCTCAAGGGTCGGAGGCGCTAATCAAGTACCGCCAAAGTAATACGTCCAGGTGGCCCACATCGCCCGCAAGCTCCCTCCCATCCATCAGTTTCTACACCGTGCCCATACTTTTGACACGGCGCGGATTATTCCGCCCGTTCCACCGCCAAGCGCAACTCTCTGAACAGCCGTGCGAAATCGTGCGAACGGTAGTGTGCATTGAGGCCACTTGGATTGGGCAAGAGCCAGATACCGGAATTGCCAATTTTTTCTTGTTGTCTGCCCACAATGGCTCGTGGTTGGTTGAATGCCGTGCGATAGGCGCTCATCCCAACAAAAGCCACCATTGTCGGTCGGTACGTGAGCACCTTCCGCTTCAGCCGGCGGCCGCCACGAATGAGTTCCTCGGTGGACAGCTCGTCTGCGGCTGCCGTCGCACGATCAACGAGATTCGTGATCCCATATCCGCGTGCCAACAATTCACGCTCCTCGAACGGCGACAGCAGACGTTCCGTGAAGCCTGCGGCGTGGAGCGTCGGCCAAAAACGATTTCCTGGACGGGCGAAATGGTGCCCCACGGCCGCGGAGTACAGGCCTGGATTGATTCCGCAAAACAAAACGTTCAGCCCGGGCGCGAGGATGTCGGGGACCGTCTTCTCATGAGCGGCCAAGAGCTGTTGTCGAGTTGGCTTCCACGGCTCAGCCACGCCTGGTCCCATCTATGCCGGGAAGAGAACAAAATCAAAAACTGGAAATGCCGCCGGGCCAACCGCTCCCTTCTCGGCGATCGCTGCGCTTGCGATCGTCTGGGCCCACCGCATCAGCTCGCCAAGATGGAGTCCCAGATAGTGTGTATCCGCTGTACCGACGTGGGAGGCGGTCTGCTGGAAGAGTTCGAGAGCACGCCGGGCATGGCTGGTTACACCTTGCAAGATCCCTTCGCGGACCTTCACACCAGCGGCTGCCAGGTGAATGAGACCTTTCAAAAAACAGCCCATCGGCCCGGATCGACCACATGCGTGCCAAAGGCCCTCCCAGACTTCGTGAGCTTCCCAGTAAAAGCCCTGATTGAACAAATCGATGCCGAAAAGGTACGGCTGGCACGATCGCCATCGTTCGGGATTGGGTGGTTGCGGCCGGTCCGGTTTGCTGCCGTAGCTGTGGCCACGTGGGTCGCTGACCGGATGCGGCGAGCGGCCCGGCACATACGTGTAGGAGGGGAACGGCCGATCCGGTGCCAGGCGTGGGATGGGCTGCCGGTTTGGCGTCGCAGGATTCACCACAAGGTGTAGCCTCCGTCGATGAACACGACCGAGCCCGTCATGTAGCTAGATGCATCGCTCGCCAGGTACAACGCCAGCGGGCCCAGTTCTTCAGGCTCTCCCAGCCGGCCCATCGGGATGTAGCCTTCGATCTCGCGCTGGAAGCCGGGCCGCTCACGGAACCAGCGGCGGTTCGGCTCGGTCATGAATCCGCCCGGAGCGATGGCGTTCACGGTGATTCCAAACGACGCCCAGTCGGCGGCCACGGCCTTCGTGAACCCGATCAAGGCGGCCTTGGCCGTCTCGTAATGCCGGCCGTGGATTCCTTTCGTGGCAATCTGGCCGCAGATGGAGGCCACGTTGATGATTCGCCCCGATCGGCGTTCGAGCATGGCACCGCCGATCCGCTTGGTACACACGAATGCACTGGTCAAGTTGAGATCGACGAGCCGTTGCCAATCTTCCAGCGGCATTTCTTCCGTGGCGATGCTCATGCGCCGGCCACCGACGTTGTTGATGAGGATGTGGATCGGTCCGTGCTCGGCGAGCACGGTCGCGCACATCTTTTCGACCTCGGCCGGGACAGCAAGGTCGGCGGCAACGGTGGCAACATGTCGGCCCAGCGATTGCAACTCTCGTTGCGCCTGCTGCAAACTGGCCTCTTCACGGGCAACGAGCACCAAATCTGCGCCGGCCTCCGCCAAGGCGTGGGCGATCGCCTGACCTAGCCCGCGGCTGCCGCCGGTGATCAGGGCGCGTCGGCCATCGAGCCGAAACTTGTCCCAAACGCTCATGGTCTTGTCCGCCATTCATGATCGGAAGTTTGCGATGGGCTCCCCTGTCTCCTATCGTACCCCGCCGAGTGGGTGTCCAAAAGCGCATTTCACGGCACCGCGGCGAGTTGACAAACGGTGCGGCGACTGCCAAGCTAACCCGGGAACGAAGCGGTCTCGACAGTTTTGCTGCCAAGGAGCGTCATGATGAAGAACTACTGCGTGGGCCTTGCTACCTTTGTTGTCCTCTGGCTCGGGCTAACGCCGTGCGGATTTGGAGAGCCATTGCCGGTCAAGACGGTCGCCTTTTCCAGCGATGCGGTTGGCCGAACGATGAAATACAACATCATCCTGCCGGCGAAATATGACCAGTCGTCGGACCGCTATCCCGTGCTCTACTTGCTGCACGGATTTTCGAGCAATTACCGAGCGTGGGCCCGGCTGGGGGCTGGCGAGGCGGCGCGTCCCTATGACCTGATTGTGGTGATGCCGGATGTGGGCAATTCGTGGTATGTCAACTGGGCCGTGAGTGAGGATGCGCAGAAAAACCGCTGGGAAGATTACATGATCAAGGACCTGATTGATCACATCGATGCCACCTATCGAACCATTGCCAAGAGAGAGGGGCGGGCGATCAACGGGCTCTCGATGGGGGGATATGGAGCGATCATGCTGGGATTGAAGCATCCAGATTTGTTCTGTTCCATTGGCAGCCATAGCGGTGCTCTGTCGTTTGCCAAGTCGGCGGGCGAACGGCTTCGCTCGGGTCAGCCGGCGCCGCCCCGCAAGGAACCTTCCACCACACCGGTACCGGAAATCGGCATCGAGGGCTTTACCAGCCAGGCCGAGCGAACTCCCAAAGGGAAGATCTTCGAAAAGGTGGAGGACTGCGCCGCCTGCGATCCGTTCCAGCTCGTTCTCCAGGTTCCGCGCGAGCAGCTACCGCACATCTACCTCGACTGTGGCACGGAGGACCGCCTGATCGCGAGTGCCCAGGAGTTTGCAAAGCTTTTGATGGAGAAGAAGATTCCGTTCACCTACGCACAATCCCCCGGCGGCCATACGGGTCCCTACTGGACGCGTGAGCTTGGCCTTTCGATGGCCGTGCAGTACACCATCCTAAAGCGTCACTTGAAGGATTCGGCGAAGTCTTCGGTTCCCGCTGCCACGAAGGAGAATTGAGCGGTCCATTCCCCTTTTTGATGCCATTGTGCTTTGTCGAAGTCCTTGCCCGCTTCTGTCTCGGCCTTCTCTGCGCGGCTGCGCGAAACCCCTTGCCCGGAGTTCCGCGCAGCCGCGGAGTGGTTACGAAGCGGGAAAGTCTTGTTTTGGGCGGTGCAACACCCTGTCTGTGCCGCAGGTTCAGGAACGAACGATATGACAACCGCGAACGATCCTTCGCACACCGGGTCGTCTCCCCCCGTTGAGAATTCGACCGCAACCCCTCCGTCCGTCCCTCCGCACACCGACGTACCCCCGGCCGCTGGTGTGGGCGAGGAAGAGAGACCGAGCATCCCGTTGCCGCCGCTTCCTCCACCGCCCGAGCAAACAAGCCCTGAACAATTGGCCGCGGAGATCGCCCGGCAAGACCGCGTCCTCGTGCTGGTCGTCCTGGCATTGGCATTTCTCCTGGCGTCGGTGGCCGTTCGCAACAGCGATTTCTGGATGCACCTCGCCACCGGCCGGCTCCTTGCACATGGGGAGTACCACTTCGGTGTCGATCCGTTTTCGTACACGAGCACCGACTACTGGGCGAACCATGCGTGGTTCTTTGATCTGATCCTGTATGTGCTGACCAGCCTAGCGGGGGGACCAGAATCTGAGCCCGCGGGGATTGTCCTGGTCGTGCTCAAAGCCTTGCTCGTAACGCTGCTGGCCTGGATCATGGTCCGAACGCGCCGGCCTGGTCGCAGCCAATGGATCCCCGCAGTTTGTGCCGGCCTGGCTCTTGTCGCGATGAGCCCACGCCTCTTGCTGCAACCGACGCTGATCTCGTTACTGTTTCTGAGCCTGACGCTCTACATCCTTCAAAAGCCGCGACATTCGGAGGAGGACGTCCTCGGCCGAGGACAGACGCCCGGACTCCCGCTGGCGGTCTATTGGCTGTTGGTGCCGCTCTTTGTGCTTTGGGTAAACCTTGACAACTGGTTCCTTCTCGGGCCGATCACCTTGGCGCTCTACCTGCTAGGTCAGACGCTACAACGGCTCTTCTCCCCAATTCGTACCGGAGCCGATGCGCCGGAGCCGAGTCAGCAGCGGGTACTCGTCAAGGTCTTGGTCGTGGGCTTGGTTGCCTGCCTGCTCAATCCGCATCATTACCACGCCTTTACTCTGCCTTCGCAACTTCCCCTGACCCCCGCTGCGGACCCGCTCCAACGGGAAGATTTGTTCCGCCAGTTTTTCTACTGGTTGCTCCAGGATGACTATTTGCAATCGGCAGCCGCCTGGACGATTGCCGGGCTAGCGTATTGGCCGCTCTTCGTGCTCGGTTTGGCATCGTTTGCGTTCAGCCTGTTCACGGGCTGGCGGTGGTGGCGGTTCACCATTTGGCTGGCCTTTTTCCTCCTGAGCGTATATCAGATCCGGGCGATCCCATTTTTTGCCGTCGTGGCCGGTCCGATCACGGCACTCAATTGGCAAGACGTCTTGGCCGCCCGATTCGGTACGGAGCCACGGGTCAGCCGGTTATGGAAAACATGGGCTCTGGCGGGACGGCTACTTACGGTGCTCGCGGGCGTGGCATTGCTGGCAGGGGCTTGGTCGGGCTGGCTGTTTGTCTCCTGGATCAACGGAATGCCGGCCAGCGGACCACAGGGGCGCCGGGTTGCCTGGGCAGTCGACGTCGACCCCGCCCTGCGCAAGTCCGCATTGCAGCTGCGGACGTGGCGCGAGCAGGGATTGCTACGGCCGGAGGACCATGGTTTCAACTATGCACCGGACGTGGCGAATTACTGTGCCTGGTTCTGTCCCGAGGAGAAGGGTTTCCTCGATTATCGCCTCGATCTCTTCTCACGGAAGTTGGCCAAGGAATTCGTCGACCTTCGTCAGTCGCTTCGGGGCAATCCGCCACCGACCGGAGACACAGCCCGGCGACCGGCGGACTGGAAAGAGCTTTTCCGTGATTATGGCATCAGCCATGTCGTGCTCTACGGCACCGATACCAGCCCGTTGAATCCAGGGGTGCAGAACTCGCTCCAGGCTGCCGTATGGATGCTCTTCGATCCAGGGAGCTGGACGCTGATTTACATGGATGGGCGATGCAGTATCTTTCGCTGGAACGGAGCCTCCGGCGAACTCGCGCCCGGCCGGCCTGCCATTCCGCCCTTGGATTTGCGGACGTTGGCGTTCGGTCCACAACCGCAGCGGGCGCCGGCGACGAGTCCGGAACAGTCGCCGCCGCAGCGCGACCTGGCGGCGCATTGGCTCCAGCGTGCCCCGGTTCCGCCGCTGGACACGGACCTTGCGGCTCGGTACATGGGTTATTTCAACCAGATGCAACAGGAGTGGCCGCTGGCGGCGGTGGCGGCCACGGAAATCGCCAACTGGTCGCGCACCGTCGGCCTGGCCGTCGTGGGCTCGGGCACCATCGCAGCCGCGGGGACCTTGGCGTTGGACTCGGATCCCAATTTGTTTGCGTTTTTCAATCCGCGCGCGCTCGATTTCTTCTTGCGTGACAAATCGTATGGTCCCAGTGCAGCGCCGATCCTGGCCGTCCGGGCTGCGCGGCGGGGGATTGCCGAGAGTCCGGAGTATTCGGCCAGTTTCTACACATTAGCCGAAGCGTATACCATGTTGTCGGGAGAGCAGGAGGATCATTGGGTAGGTCCCACATCGGTTGGGATGGGATCGCCGCCGAGGCAAAAGCTTCGGCAGACGCAGATCTTGGCGGCGCTGGAGTTTTACATCACCCTTCGGCCAAACGATGGCGAAGCCCATTTCCGCCTGTTTCAGATGTATGCCCAGATGCAATACCTGGACCTGGCCCTGGACCATCTCCGCGTGGCCACGGAAGCCCTGGCCGCGGCCGGACCAGGGCGGCGCGAAGGGCGGGAGGACTTCAAGCGCCGGCTCGACCAGATGCAGCAGGAGTTGGCGAAACGAAAGGGCGATGTCAAGAGCCGGGAAGACAATTATCAAGTGGATGCCCGGGACAAGCCGCTGGGCGCCAAGGTGAACAAAGCTCTCCAGAATGGCCTGGTCAAGCGGGCGCGGACATTGTTGCTCGAAGCCGATTCCGCACAGCTCGGCCGGGCGGAGATCGACCTGCTGTTTGACCTCCTACTCACGACGGGGCATCCGGATCAGGCACGGGCCGGCATGACGGAGAATCTACGACCCGCTTTGGGGCTGAATTACGATTGGTACAACGCCCTGATTGGCGCCGCCTGCGGCAATTACCGCGAAGCCGGCCAGTATCTCGAAGATTACATCCAGGTTGCGGAGCGAACGAACTTGGAAGGCGCCGTGCGGCTACTGGAGGTGCAGACGTTTCGGGGCGGATTGAGTCCGGGATCCCTTTATGGCATTGAGCAATTGCCGAATCGGGTCCGGGAGTTAGCGGACTGGCGGGTCCTGCGTGGCATGCTGGCCGTGGAGGAGGGCGATAATGCCGTGGCGGCCAAGTTTTTCCAGGAGGCACTCGGCACAGGCGAACGCGAACAATTTCGCTTCGAGAGCCGGCCGATCGCGGTGCGGTACTTGCAGCTGATTCGAGAGGCGGGCGGGGCTCCGTAACTCCGCATCGCTGGGTCTGCCACCACCCTGGACGCCGGCCACCCGGTGCAGATGCTGGATCACCGTGCATGGTGCTTCGTTGGCCGTGTCCTGCGCTCTCCTGGGACGTGCTGCATCTACCTTTATAGAGGGCGGTCGGGCCCGATCGTCGCATTTTCTTTGGAGGCCCTTTCCTCCGCAGCTGCATCCCCGACGGGACGGATAAGCCCGTTCGACAGAACGGGCCCCATTCTGCCAAATCAGGCGATTCGAAGGTTTTTCGAAAGAGTTGTTACGCGGAAAAAAACGAAAGATAGACAGGGTCGTGAGAATGGAGGGAGGGCGATGGCATTTTTTCGGCGAAGGAATTGGGGGATGCTCCTCCTCGGCATCTGGCTCATCTTGGAGGGGCTTTTACCCCTCCTGAACATTAGCTTCCCGATGAGAAATGAAATCCTCCATCTGCTGGCCATCGTGGCCGGCGTGTTGATCCTGATGGAGCGCTAGCAACCGCCCAGCCGCTGGGCTGCGGGAAGTTATTCCGCTGGGAGCGCATCCGCCATCATCGATTCGCGCACGCAACGGACGGCGTGGTACACGAGGGCCAATTCGCGGAGGATGCCTTCGGCCTCCGAACGCAAGTTTGCAGGGTTACGGGATGGCTTCTTACGCACCGGGGCAGAGAAGGATAAACGGCGGGGATTGTGGCTCACGCAATGGGCTTCCACAAGCTGCGACATGGTTCACCTCCACTTTCTGGTTCCTGCGATGAGCCATAGGGGAGCAAGTCCTGTGCCGCCAAGATTCGCCAGCCGGTTTCGTGCGCTTTGGAGAAACTAAACCCTATGTCCGTCGCGAGTTAGAGAGCGTGCTCACCCAAATCCCGGCACGGCAATGATTGCAAGACTTACCGTCCACACCCTGCAAAGCACGAAAATCCTACAAACAGATCCACTCCCAAGGTCCCTCCCGAGCATTGGCTAACTCTCCCATTTCCCCACTGTAAATGGGGGCAATAAGGCCCCGTGCAAGACGAAGAGCATAATATGAAGCGGTAGTTCCGTTTGGCTGATTCGGAGATGCCAAGGCTATGTACGGCTTGCTGTCCTCGCTCCTCGGCCCGATGTTCGCCAAGGAGATGCTGGAAATCGCTCGGCGCAAGCGATACTTCGTTAATCGGGTCCTTTACGGCCTGGCCCTTCTTTTCACGGTGTTCATCGTCTGGAATAACTTCCGCGCGCGCTTTCAGTTTCAAGGCCGATTGTCCATCCATGCCATGGCCGACCTGGCAGGGGGGCTCTTTATCGCAGTCAGCGGTGTCCAGTATGGTGCGGTATTTGTCTTCGTGCCTCTCTTCCTGTGTGGAGTCATTGCCAGTGAGCGAGAGGAGCGAACCCTGGAGATGCTCTTCACGACGCGGCTGACCGATCGCGAAATTGTCCTCGGCAAGCTCGGCAGCCGGGTGGCGGTGGTGCTCCTCTTGCTTCTGCTCACCCTGCCCGTGATTAGCCTGATCATGCTGTTTGGCGGCGTTGATCCCCAAGCTGTCTGGCGGGCCTTTAGCTCTACTCTCCTGGCCACGTTCTGTTCCGGAGCTTGCTCCATCTATTTTTCCACCGTCACCAAGAGTGCCATCGGCGCGCTGGTGCGGACCTATTGGTGGTTAGCGGTCTGGCTTGTCGCCCTGCCGATGGCCGTGATGATCCCGGCCACAGCCGTGAATCCAACGGTACGTGTCGTCCGTATCTGCGCGGGCATCCTCGTCATGATCGATCCCGTGTTTGGGTTTGGCATGACCCTGGATGGTGGCTCGTACAAGCAGATGGCTTCCGCATTGGGCAGCTGGTTCTTTCCGGTGACTTTCGTGGCTCCTGCCGGCTGGTCGTGCTTTTTACTCTGGCGGGCGGTCCGGCGGCTCCGTCTGGCTCCGAGTCCCTGGGCGCTCCGGCTCGGAGAGTTGCCGCTCATCCGCACGCTCCGGCGCGATTTGCACGAAACGGCGCAGCTACGAATTCTGGGGCGCGAACGCCGGGCGAGCCGATTGTGGTTCGGCCTGCGGGTCCACAATCCCCTTTGGCTGCGGGCACGGTTAGTCCGAGTCTATGATCGTGAAGGTTATATTGGGCGCATTCAATGGCTAGCGTGGGGGACAGCGTGCTTTTTCCTGCTGCTAATGCTCGTCTTCGATCCGCGTAATCTGAGACGCGGTGGAGCTGGCATCGCGTTCCTGGCCCCCAGTTGGCTAACTTTGGCCGCGCTGACAGCGATTTTTGCGGGCAGCAGCTTCGTGGGCGACCGGCGCCGCGGGTTCCTCGATCTAGTCCTGATGACGCCGCTAACGCCCCGTGAGGTGATCGACGGCACCCTGTTAGCCGTTTGGCAGCACGTGAAGCGGATCTATTGGCTGCCGTTGCTGCTGGGCCTGTTTTTTTCCTTGACGAGATCGTCTACGCCTCTCGGCGTCATCTGCTCCATAATCACGGCCACGCTGTTTGGCATTCTGCTGGCCGTGCATGGCACGGCTTGTTCGCTCATGGCCAAGACGCTCCCCGGAGCTCTGGTGCTGACCTTCGCGTTTCCCCTGCTCCTCAACCTGGGCATCCCATTCTTGATCCCGATTTTCGGGCATGGATCCGGACCCGTCTTGTGGTTGCTGAGTGCACTGTTCCTGATCGCATCCTGGCTGAGCATTCGTCGGCGAGTCACCGCGGCCACGGTGGGCTGCTATTTCATCGCGGTTCACGTGGCGCTAGCCTGCCTGGTTTCCTGCTGGACGCTATCCAATCGCGAAGAGTACCCGATCCTGGTTATCCATCCCGCGTACATGACGATTCAACCGCTCGATGGGGATTCGCATCGGTGGTTCCCGGGGCTTGGCTGGCTGGACCCGCTGGGCTGCTACTGGATTTGCCTGACCGTGAACATCATCTGGGTACGCAGATGGCTGATCCGGCATTTCGAACGCCTGGTCGAACGGACCGACCGGCCAAGTCTTCCGGTTTCCGCCATCCGTGCAGGAACCGTCCGCCCCCACGCCGAGATGGCTGGCGCTTCCAGCGACACCTAAAGCATGGAAGTGCATCCACGGGATCAGGTTTCTCGCCGTTTGGTAGGGTTGGGTGCATTCTCTTCCGAATTGTACAGTCGAAACCACTGAATGATTTCGATGCGGTTGCCGTCCGGGTCGGCAATGAAGAAGCGGTCCGCGCCTGGGATGGGTGTGGTCTCCTCGATGGGAATCCCTTGCTGACGGAAATAAATCCGGGCCGCGGCCACATCGCGGGCACGTAATGCAAAATGACGCGGGCTGATTGCATCGGCCTTTTCCTTCAGCAGGAGATGCAGATGCTGGTCGCCGACCTGAAACCAGAGTACGACGAAATCGAATGTGCGCGGTTTGTTGATCTCAGTCAAACCGAGCACATCGCGGTAGAAGTGCCGGCTACGCTCGACATCGGTGATGATCACCGAACTGTGGTCGAGCTGAAATAGCTGCAAGGATGGGGGCATATCGAGAAGTCCGTTTACGCCTAGATCAAGAGCGGGCATCGCTAGGCTGATCTTACGCCGCCCGACCGAATTGGCAAATTGGGCCCAATTGCATCTGTCCGTTTAAGGAACTTATTGGGGTCGCCCAACCTGCTGCAACAGCCAACCGGTAAAGAAGACGACAATCCCGACGAACGACATGGTCAGCGAGTGCTTGAACTCCACCTTCCCCGACATGTCGCCAGCGATGGCGACCGGCAGAATGACGAGACCAGCGAACTGCAAGAGCCGTCCGAGTTTGTACAGCATGAGCGATGTCTCTTTGCCAGCTGACCGGTTTCCCAAATCCAAGAATGGCGGTGCCCCCGTTTCTCAATTGCGGGAGCGATCCAGCCGGTGCGGGACGCTGCCGCCTATCCCCCGTGCGGGAAGGCTGACATTCTAGGGATGGAACGCGCCCGGCACAGGAGTTGCCTACCACGATCTACTTCCTCGTGGGATGGAGCAGGCTTTCGCAAATCTGCTTGACATCCTCCACCTTGGAACTAAAAAGACCGTCATCCCGGTTCCAAAAACCGCGAACAGACAGAGGCGAACCGGATGTTTTCGCCGATTCCGACGCAGGATCGAATTGGGAGGCAACACGCGTGATTGCTGGTTTGCCAGGCAAATTTGCACTTCGGTCGGTGGCTTTCGTCTCGGTATTCCTCGGATTGCTGGTGCTGTCCGGCTGCGAGGGCGAAGGCTATCCCGACGACCTGGTTTACGCACCGCGCACCGATCCGCTCCCGACCACGCCCCCGGACAAGGACGCGCCGGCGTTTGACCGGCCGGGTGAGTATCCCGAGGTTCTCTTTGCCGGGATGGCGGCCGACGAACGGGGCAAGCTCCTCGTGTACCCGGCCAAATTGAAGGAAGACCAACACCAGGCCTTGGAGAAGTCCCTGACCCGCCTGTTTGGTACGCCGGCTCATCCCCGTGTCGGTTCCAGCGATGCATCGGACTCCGTGAAGAAGCTGACCCAGGACTTGTACCTGGACGAGGAGACTCTGGCTCGGGGCAGCATGCTCTATCGCCATCAGTGCCTTCATTGCCACGGGCTCAACGGCGACGGCCGGGGGGCGACAGCTCCCTGGGTCCATCCGCATCCGCGTGATTACCGCCAGGGCCGGTTCAAGTTCACCTCGTCGAGCCAACAGGAAGGCCGCCGCAAGCCCCGCCGCGAGGATTTGCTGCGGACCTTGCGGGAAGGAATCGACAGTAGTTCCATGCCCTCGTTTCGGCTGCTCCCAGATGAAGATCTTGAAGCCCTGGTTAGCTACGTGATCCATCTGAGTGTGCGCGGCCAAACCGAGTTCGAGGTGATCAAATCGGCCCTCTCCGCCGAGGGCCTGGACCAGAGCGTCGACGAGGCGGTGAATGCGTTCTTCGAAGATGTGGTTAACCAATGGCAAGACGCGCAAACACCGAACAACGCGATCCAGCCGGGCCCGTATCCCAAATTTGCGAACGATCAGGAAATGCGCGCCTCAGTGCAACGTGGCTTCGATATGTTCGTCCGGGCGAAGGCGGAAGGGAGCAAGAAGTCGGCCGGCTGTCTGGGCTGCCACACCGACTTTGGCCGGCAGAGCGCGTACAAGTATGACGCGTGGGGAACGATTGTCCGGCCGGCCGATCTGACCACGGGAATCTACCGCGGCGGCCGCCGGCCGATCGATTTGTATTATCGGATCCATTCCGGCATCAACGGTGTCAACATGCCGGCTTCCAAGGATAATCTGAATCCCAACGAGATCTGGGACCTGGTGAATTTCTTGCAGGTGCTGCCGTACCGATCGATGCGCGAAAGTTATGGCATCCAACTGGAAAGCAAGGAACCCACGCAGGTGGCCGCCCGCCCCTGAGCGGACCAGCCAGGGCGAGCGATCCGGCGGTGAATATCCCGCTTGGTGAATTACGCAATCGAGGAGTCGTTTCGTGCAGAAATTCTGGAGCATCCTCTTCGGTGGGACGATGTTGGCGGCGTTGCTCCTGTTCATCGTTTCGCCGTTCGTGTCAGGGTGGTGGCTGCCCCGGGACATTTCCACCTTTGGCGGCGGCATCGATCGGCTCTTTTATCTCATTCTGGCGATCACCGGGTTTTTCTTCGTCCTCACCGAAGCGATCCTGGTGTACGCCATGTTTCGCTACATCGCTCGGCCCGGCCAGAAATCGTCCTATGTGCATGGCAACCACAAGCTGGAGGTAATCTGGACGCTCGTTCCGGGTGTGATCCTTTTCCTGCTGGCTGTCGTGCAAATCAACGTCTGGGCCGAGGTAAAATTCCAGAAAAACATGCCCGCCCCGGATGCCAACACCCAGCAAGTGGAAGTGATGGCCCGCCAGTGGGAATGGCGCGTTCGGTATCCGAGCGCGGAGCGGATGCAGTCCTGGAAAACGAATCCCAAGCTAGCCCAGGATTTTGCCAGCAATCCGCACCTGGACGATGTGCACATTCCCAATGAAATCCACGTCTGGAAAGGGGGCAAGGATCCCAAGGATCAGCACCGTGTGCTGGTTCATCTCAAAACCCGGGATGTGCTCCACAGCTTTTTCTTACCCAACCTCCGTCTCAAGCAGGACGCGCTGCCCGGCAAGACCATTCCCGTCTGGTTTGCCGTCACCGAGCACAACACCGAACCGGTCGTCGATCCGAAAACGAACGAGAAGCATTGGGTAGAGATCAATTACGATCCGACGACGGGCAAGGTGAAGGACCCGAATCAGCCCAGCATGGTCTGGGAATTGGCCTGCGCCGAATTCTGTGGTGCACGGCATTCCCTGATGCGCGGCAAGCTGTACGTCCACAGAGATGAGGCCGATTTCCTGGATTGGTTGAAACACGCGGAGGCGGCCCAGAACCATCATTAATTCGTGTTTTCTGAACGAGGATTCCGTATGAGCGTCAGCCGTCCCCATGAAGCCGAGGCCCACCATCATCCCGAGATGGGCTTTGTCCGAAAGTACATCTTTTCCACCGATCACAAGATCATCGGTATCCAGTTCCTGTTTTCGACGCTGATCTTTTTGGTGATCGGCGGAACGCTGGCGATGGGCGTTCGTTTGCAGCTCGGTTGGCCGAACGCCGGCCACGCCTGGCTGGGCCGGCTCCTCAATTGGCCGGGCAACTGGGGGCAGCGCATGCCGCCGGAATTCTACAACATGCTCTTCAGCATGCACGCCACGATCATGATCTTCTTCGTGATCATCCCCATGCTGGCCGGGGCGTTCGGGAATTTCACGATCCCGCTCATGATCGGCGCCCGCGATATGGCGTTCCCCAAGCTGAATATGCTGTCGTACTGGTTCATGTGGCCAGCCTTCGTCATCATCCTGGTCGGCTTCTTCGTGGACGGCGGCGCTCCGGCCAATGGCTGGACCTCATATGCCCTGCTATCGAGCCTGACCATGCCGGCCGGGCAAGGAATGCAATCGCCCGCCGGCGCCGGCACCGGCCATGGACAGATTTGCTGGCTGCTGGCTCTACTCTTTGTCGGGATCTCGTCCATGATGGGTTCGGTGAATTACGCCACTACCATCATCAACATGCGTGCGCCGGGCATGACGTTTAATCGCCTCCCGTTGACCATCTGGGCGCTGTTCATCACTTCAATCTTACAAGCCTTCGCGCTGCCGGTGCTTACGGTCGCCCTGATCTTGCAATTGCTCGACAAAACGTTCAACACCACGTTCTTCCTACCTCCGGGCGTCACCGAGCTGGGCAACTGGCATTCGAATCCGGGCGGCGGCCAGACGTTGCTCTGGCAGCACCTGTTCTGGTTCTACTCGCACCCGGCCGTGTACATCATGATCTTGCCGGCCATGGGATTCGTGTCGGATATCATCGCCACGTTTAGCCGCAAGCCGCTGTTCGGATATAAGCCCATGTACCTGTCGCTGGCAGGAATCGCGGGCCTTGGCTTCATCGTTTGGGGCCATCACATGTTCCAGAGCGGCATGGACCCGCGC
>Ga0070734_10002837_pt1 | contig 19711 bp, 15 predicted proteins | sample Coa_R1_8_FD_66444 | JGI IMG/M metagenome (GOLD analysis project Ga0070734, IMG submission 66444) | Surface soil microbial communities from Centralia Pennsylvania, which are recovering from an underground coalmine fire - Coalmine... | ecosystem: Environmental > Terrestrial > Soil > Unclassified ... | reverse complement strand
CGGAAACTCGCGTTGGGCGGCCAACAATTTCCTGCGGTTCAACGGTAACAAGAACCTGCTGCTGAACATACTCAACTGGCTCTCTTCCGACGAAGATTTGATTTCCATTCGTCCGAAAGAGCAGGAAGATCGCAGGATCAGCCTGACGCAAGCTCAGTTCCGGATGCTGCGGGCAGTGAGCCAATTCATGCTGCCACTCATCGTGATTGTGGGCGGCGTGATGATCTGGTGGAAAAGAAGATAATGCGCTTTCGTGGTTTGATGCTCGGCACTTTGGTCCTGGTGGGGTTGGCGGCCGCGGTTTATTTTTCGAACAAACAGAAATCCGCGGAGGCGTCCAAACCTCCGGCTGACGCCCCTCCGAAAATTATGGCGTTGCCGGACGGCGATATCAGCAAGATCGCGATCCGGAAGCACGATGCGGACGAGGTGATTCTCGACAAGAACGCGGCCGGGAAATGGGAAATCACGTTTCCCAAGGCGTACGGCGCGGATCAAGACGCCGCTAACCAACTGGCCAGCGCGGCCGGCACCATTACCGCGGACAAGCTGATCGAAGAAAAAGCATCCGATCTTTCCGGCTTTGGGCTGAAGGCGCCCGAGGCGGAAATCGACATCACTTCCAAGAAAAGCGGATTGAAGAAGCTGCGTATTGGCGACGATGCACCGGCGAACGGAGGCACGTACGTCGCGCTGGCCGGCGATCCCCGCGTTTTCACGGTTGCGAGCTACACAAAAACGAGCCTCGAAAAATCCCTGAACGATCTGCGCGACAAACGGCTGCTGACGTTCGATCAAGATAAGCTCAGCCGCGTGGAACTGATTGCCAAGAAGCAGGACATCGAGTTCGGGCGGGATAAAGATCAATGGCAGATTGTGAAACCAAAGCCGCTGCGGGCCGATGGCTTACAGGTGGAAGAACTGATCCGCAAGATCAAAGACGCGAAGATGGATCTTACGGTGTCGGAAGAGGACGCGAAGAAAGCTGCCGCGTCTTTTGGCACGGGAACGCCTGTCGGAACCGTCAAAATGACGGACCCGTCGGGAACGCAGCAGCTCGAAGTTCGCAAAGTGAAGGACGATTACTACGCGAAGTCGAGCGTGGTGGATGGCGTTCACAAGGTGGCGGCCGATTTGGGGACGGCGCTGGATAAGAGCGTGGACGACTTCCGTAACAAGAAGTTGTTCGACTTTGGCTTCAACGATCCGAGCAAGATCGAAATGCATTCCGGAGGCAAAACATACGCTTTCCAGAAGACCGGCGAGGAATGGTTCGCGAACGGCAAGAAGATGGACAGCACAAGCGTGCAATCGTTTGTCGACAAGCTGCGCGATCTGGCGGCCAGCAAGTTTATCGATTCGGGAACGGCCGGAGCTCCGGCGCTGGACGTCAGCGTGACATCGAACAACGGCAAGCGCGTGGAGAAAGTACTAATCTCTAAGCAGGGCAACGACTACATCGCTCAACGAGAAAATGAACCAGCCCTTTATGGAATGGACGCGAAGGCGGTGGACGATCTCACCAAAGCCGCATCCGATGTCAAAGAAGCCCAGCCGGTCAAGAAAAAATAGTTCAATCGCGATAGGTCAATGACCGGTCTCCTCACCGACCTCTACCAACTCACAATGTCGGCCGGGTATTTTGAGGCCGGCAAAGCGGACGAGATCGCGACTTTTGAACTGTTTTTCCGCCATCTGCCGCGTTACCGGAATTTTGTTCTGGCGGCCGGCCTGGAGCAGGTGGTGGATTATCTGCAGAACCTCTGCTTCACCGACGAACAGATCCGGTATCTGAAATCGCTGCCGCAGTTCAAGGGTGTACGGCAGGAGTTCTTCGATGTTCTGCGCAAGCTGCGATTCACGGGCGATCTTTTCGCGATGCGCGAAGGCACGCCGGTTTTTGCCGGAGAGCCATTCCTCACAGTTCGCGCGCCGCTGCTGGAAGCGCAGATTGTCGAAACTTATTTGCTGGCGAGCATCGGATTCCAATCGCTAATCGCGACCAAGGCGGCGCGCATGGTGGAAGTGGCGGGCGGACGCGCTGTGGTGGATTTCGGAACGCGGCGCGCGCATTCGCCGGAAGCCGGCGTGCTCGCTGGGCGTGCAGCCTATATCGTCTGCTTCGTGGGCACCAGTAACACCGAGACCGGGTTCCGTTATGGGATCCCGGTTTTCGGAACCGCGGCTCACGCCTGGATTCAGGCTTTCGAGACAGAACGCGAGGCGTACGAACAGTTGCAGAAATTGCTAGGCGATGCGACGGTCTATTTGATCGATACGTATGACACCATCGCCGGAGCCAAGCTTGCTGCATCACTGGGAAGGCCGTTGTGGGGCGTCCGGCTGGATAGCGGCAACCTGGTGGAGCTTTCGCGCGCCGTTCGCAAGATTCTGGATGATGCAGGCCTGCCGGATGTCAAGATCATGGCGACCAGCGATCTGAATGAGTACAAGATCCTGGAATTCGCGGCCGCGCGCGCGCCAATTGACGCTTTCGGCGTCGGCACGGACCTGGCCACATCCACCGATTCGCCGAATCTCGGCGTGGTTTATAAACTGGTGGAGCTGAACGGGCGCCAGACGGCGAAGTTCAGCGAAGACAAGCACACACTGCCCGGCGCGAAGCAGGTGTTTCGATTTGCGACCTACGATTGCGTCGCGTGCTCCTGGGAGTGCCTGGGTTGCGAGCCGGGCGCGGAGGATGGCGAAGCGCGCGCGTTGCTGCGTCCCGTGCTGCTGGGCGGCAAGCTTGTGGATCCGTTGCCGAAGGTAATGGAAGCTCGAAAATACGCCGCGGAGTCAATCCAAAAATTGCCCATGGCCATCCGAAGTCTCTTCGATACGGACCAAAAGTATCGCGTGGAACATAGCCCGGAGCTGGTTGCGCTGTACGAGAAGGTGCAAAATGAAAACGGTCTTCTTCGACATCGACACGCAGATTGATTTTCTCTATCCGGCCGGTGCGTTGTACGTTCCAGGCGGGGAACGCATCGTCAGCGCAATTGCGGAACTCAATCGGCGCGCGCCGCTGGTGATTTCAACAATGTGCGCTCACACCGAGGACGATCCCGAATTCCAGCTCTATCCGCATCACTGCGTATCCGGAACGGCGGGACAACTGAAACCGGCTGCCACCTTATTGGATAAAAGCGAGGCAGCGCGCCAGATAATCCTGGAAAAACAGGAGCTGAACTGCTTCAGCAATCCACGATTAGATGCGCTGCTTGCGGAAATTCAGCCGGAACGCGCCGTGGTTTATGGCGTAGTGACTGAAATATGTGTCCGTTTTGCCGCTTTCGGGTTGCTTGAAAGAGGCAAGCGCGTGGAGATTGTCACCGATGCTATCCAGGCGCTGGATGAATCCGCGGCGCAAAAAATGTTCGCCGAATTTGAAGCGGCCGGCGGCCAGCTGACCACCGCGGCGCGCGTCTTGTCCTAGTTACTGCGATTGCGCCGAATCGCGCGCCTTCAGGAAGGAATCCACATTGCTTTTGTCGATCAAGGTTGCGCCTGTATCGACGAACGTGGGGATCGGCGAGAAGGAATCCTGCGCCCAATTGCTATCGAGCGGCGTGAGCTTGTTGTGGAACATGTCGTCCACCATCTTCAGTCCGTAATAGGCCATCGTGTAAGGCTTCTGCCCGATGGTGGCGGAAATCCTGCCCTTTTGAATTCCATCCAGCACGCGCGGATCGGTATCCATGGCGATCACAATCTTTTCGGTCTTGTTGCGTTCCAGCACATCCGCGACCTCGGGGCAGGCGACGGCTTCCAGGCATGCAAAGGCGTCGACTTTGGAAGCGCCGGATTTCAAAATTTCCATGGTTTTGTCGAAAGCAATGCGCGGGTCGCCCTTGATGTCCACAACCTCGGTAATCTTGATGCCGGGGTGGCTGGAGATCGCGTCTTCATAGCCGCGCATCCGTTCCTTCAGGTTGGCTTGCTGCGGCATGCTGAACACCACCACGTTGCCCTTTCCCTTGAGCTGCTTTGCCAATACATTGCCGCCCATCTGTCCGGCTTTGAAGTTGTCGGTTCCAATGAAGAGCAGGCGTTTGCTGGAGGGCGCGTCGGAATCGATGGTGATGACCGGAATTCCCTGCGCGATGGCCTGGTCAATGTCCGCTTTCAGGAGATCGGGATCGGCAGGCGAAACCAGAATCCCGAGCGGCTTCGACGCCACGGCTTTACGGAATGCTTCCTGCTCAGCCTTCGGATCGAAGTTGTCCGGCCCAGCGAATTCCGTCCGGATGTGCATTTGAAGTGCACCCTTGGTCAAACCCGCCGACGCCGCTTTCCAATAGGGAAGCTGGATGTTGGTGGCAATCAGAAAGTACTTTTCTTCCGCGCTATGTTGCGAGCCCGAGCAGCCCAGAATCGGGATGATGAGCGCGCAGGGAGCCACGATTTTCAGCAATCCGGTGGAACGAGGCAAGCAGCCCTCCTAAATTTTTGATGACGATAGGGATTGTATCCCGACTGGAACTTCAGCGCAACCGCGTCATCAACCACTGCTTCATCGTTTCTTCATATCCCGGCGCCAGCGTCATCGATCCGTTCGGGTCGCGGACGAAGATGCCATGGTCCGCCCCTGGAAATATTTTGATCGTGAAATCCCGGTGGCCGCTTTCGGTCAAAGTTTGGCGGATGATATCCGCGCTCTTCGCCGCGGGAACAAGTTGGTCGTCCGCGCCGAATAGAAAGAGCGACGGGGCCTTGAGCTTGCGCAGCGTCGCCACCGGATCGTACTGCATTTCGGTTTTGTACCAGTTGTTGTTCCGCTTGGTTTGCGCATGCGCGAAACTTCCGATCAAGTCGTCTTGCTGGCCTTTGACCGCAGCGAACCATGCTCTGGTTTTGGCACGATCAAGCGCGGCTTTTGCCGCTTCGGAGCCGGAACCGGTGGCGAGGTAGTTCCAGACCAATCGACGCAACGCGCTTGCTTCTTCGACGTCCGAGTCTTTGAATCCGGCGTTGCGCAGCTCGCTCGCGTAGTAGTAGATCATTTGCTCGCCGGGAGTGACACCTGGCCCTGAGACCGCGATTACAAAAGCGATATCGTTTGATTCCGAAGCCGCGAGTGGTCCCAGCCATCCGCCTTGGCTTAAACCCCAAACACCGATTTTGCGAGGATCGATGTCGCTTCGGGTTTTGAGATAAGAGAGGGCGGCCAGTCCATCACCTGCCAAATCCATGAACGGGATTTTTCGGAAGTCGCCGGTGGATTCGCCGACGCCGCGCTTGTCGTAGGCGAGAGATGCGATTCCGTTATCCGCGAACCAGCGGGCTCGGGCTGAGTTGCGCGGCTGTGGGCCGGATCCGTGGAAGAGAACGACCGCGGGATGCCGACCCGATTTTCCGGGCAAGAAAAGAGTTCCGGCTAGCTTTACGTCGCCATTCGAGACCGATATTTCTTCGCTACGGACGGTTGGCTGGGAGAGTGATCGGGTGCATCCAGTGCACAGGAGAAGCAGAAGTGCGACGAGCCACATCTGTCTTAGAGCAGCAAGTGATCGGCCCATGGCTCGGATTGAAAAACAAGACGCCAGGACCGGCGGAAGCCGCCGAAATTGGGAATGGCCGTGCGAAATCGGACAAGTGCGTGGGGGCGTATAATGAGTTGGTTCTAAAATCGCCATGCCACACAACGATGTTTCCCGTCGATCTTTTCTCACGTCTTCCGCAGTAGGCGCTACGGCGTTCCAGATTGTCAAACCGGAACTGGTGCGCGGCGCCGGCAACGAAAAACTCCGCGCCGGCCTGGTGGGCTGCGGCGGGCGGGGCACCCAAGCCATCCAGAATCTTCTGACCGGCACCGACAATGTCGAAATCGTCGCGCTGGCCGACGTCTTCGAAGACCGGCTGGAGGACTGCCTGCGAAAATCCAAGGCGCTCAAGCCGGAGCTGGCCGATCGCGTAAAGGTGGATCCCGAACACCACTTCGTCGGTTTCGACGCCTACAAAAAAGTTATCGATTCGGTGGATATCGTGATGCTGGCGACTTATCCCGCGTACCGGCCGATGCATTTTGAAGCCGCGGTGGAAGCCAAGAAACACATTTTCTGTGAAAAACCGTTCGGAACCGATCCCGTCAACTTGCGACGATTCATGGCTGCGGCGAAAAAGTCGGAGGAGCTGAAGCTCACCGTGAAGTCGGGCGCGCAACGCCGGTCGCAAGCTTGGTACCTGGATCAGTACAAGCGCGTGAAGAATGGCGAAATCGGCGAGATCGTGGCGCTCAATGCCAACTGGGTGGGAACACCGGTACTGAATTTCAAAAACGACAAACTGTTTCCGGATCACAAACGCGATCCACAGTGGGGCGACATGGAGTATCAGACACGCAACTGGTATTCATTCGTATGGATCTCGGGAGATCAAGTAGTCGAGCAGCATCTTCACAACATCGATGTGTGCAACTGGTTCATGGGAACGCATCCGGTGGAAGTGATTGCATCCGGCGGGGCTGCCTGGCGCCCACGCGAGGATGAGTACGGCAACATCTACGATCATCTGCATGCGGATTTTGTTTATCCGAACGGGGTCCACATGGCGAGCCACTGCCGTCAATACAACAATGCGCCGAGCAACGTGAGCGAGCGCATCGTCGGAACCAAGGGCTTGGTCGACAGCGCGTCACTGCGGGGCGGGAAACTGGCGGTGGATCCGTATGTTCAGGAACACACCGACATGCTGAACAGCATCCGGGGCAATGGACCGTACATCAATGAAGCGATGGCGGTCGCCGAAAGTACAATGACCTGCCTGATGGCGCGTGAAGCGGCTTATTCCGGACAAAAAGTCACTTGGGACATGATGATGGGGTCGCAACTCGATCTTTTGCCTAAGAGTTTCGACTACAATGCGAGCGTGCCGGTTTCTCCGCTACCCGTTCCGGGTGTCTACAAGTTCACTTAAGAAAATCGTGGCGAAAACATTTCGATATTCCCTTGTAGTGGCCTCGGCCTGGGGATTGCTCTGCGCGCAACCTCCGAAAGCGGCGCCTCCGCCGATTTCTAACGCGAACGCGTACTATGAACTCGGGCCGGACTCGCTGCCTCATGATGGAGTCGCCAAAGGCGAGTTGCGCGGTCCATTCGTTCTACCGAGCCTAGCTTATCCGGGCACGCAGCACACTTACTGGATTTATGTGCCTGCGTCATACGATCCTGCTGTTCCAGCCGCTCTGACAATTTTTAACGATGGGCAAGCATACAAAGCGCCCGAAGGTGATGCGCGCGCGATCAATGTGCTGGACAATCTGATTTACCGGCGTGAAATTCCGGTGATGATCGGAGTTTTCATCAATCCGGGGCGCCGGCCGGATCAGCCCGAGCCGACGCCGTCGAGTTGGGGCGATGGCACTACCAATCGCGGCACCGAATACAACACGCTCGACGACAAATACGCGAGCGTGATCTGCGACGAACTGCTGCCCGCGCTGTACAAGGATTACAACGTCTCGAAAGATCCGGACCAGCACGCGATCGGCGGCGCGAGTTCGGGCGCTATCGCGGCTTTCACGGTTGCCTGGCAGCGGCCGACGCAGTTCCACAAAGTTTTCAGCATGGTGGGCAGTTTTACGAACATTCGCGGTGGACACGCATACCCGGAACTTATTCGCAAAAGCGACAAGAAGCCGATTCGTATCGTTTTGCAGGATGGAAGAAACGATCTGCGAGCGCTAGCGGTGGATGGAACTTACAATCAAGAACGCGATTGGTTTTATCAAAACGTCCAGATGGTGCATGCGCTGACGGAAAAGGGCTACGATTTGAGCTACACCTTCAGCATGGGAACGCACGGTCTCAAGCAGGGCGGCGTTCTGCTGCCGGAAATGCTGCGCTGGCTGTGGCGCGATGGACCGGTGTCGACCGATCCGAAAGATATGGTGGAACGTTCGTTTCGAGAGCCTGTTGCCAAAGCAAAATAGGACGAGCCGGGCCCCGATTCCTACCAGAATCGTGCCCGGCTGCAAGGAGGAGTTCCACTCTACCAGCGGAATCCAAACGTCACGGGGATGTAATCGGTATGCTGATTATTTCCCATGAAGATTCGGTTGTAGCGAGCTTCGGCGAAGAATTTGCCGTGCCATTTAGTGCCCAGCGCGACTCCGGCACCGATATCAACGCCGGGTTTGGTGACTGAGTAGGACGAGAGAACTTCGGTTGTCGGTACCGATACTGGGAAAAATCCGAAGAACGGGTCAAAGCCGGTGACTGTTGCGACGCCGGGCTGCGTGAAATCCTGATTGCGATGATATACGCCGCCGCCGCCGATGATGTAGAGATCGAAGTGGCTGCGAGGCGTGAGATGCACCACAGGATCGAGCGTCGCCGAAAAGATGTGAACGCCACCCCCGGGAAATCCCAGGTTGTTCAAAGTTGCTGAGTTGATTCCGAACGAGTTGTAACCGAGATCGATCATCGTGCCGAAGTAATTGGAAAAGTTGTAGCCAAAGCCGCCGCCAACATTCCAGCCTTCGTCCAGATGCCTGCCGGTGTTCCCGACGGGTTGCGTGAAGCCGCCTCCGATGTCAAATGCGAAGCGCGATGTTTCCTGCTGCGCGTATAAGGAACCGACTGCAAATAGGCTAAAACCAGCTACCAAAGCGATATTCTTCATTTGTAACTCCCTGAAAAGTGACTTCCTGCGAATGAGATGACCAAAACAGAAGCCACGTTTCGCGTGCCGTAGTTACTAACGGTGAGTTTTCGCTGTCGAGCTTGCTAAGGGGTATGGATCCGATAAATGTTCGCGCCCGTGCCGACGGCGGCGTAAAGATACCCGTCCGCTACCACGAGACCGCCGAGACCTGGAAGCGTCGCGGAGGTGTAGGCTTGGGGGTTCGCGGCATCGCGCGCATCCACGATCACCAGCGACCCGTTTCCGCTTCCGCCAGTGGCCAGCAGATCCGGGGCTGCACAGGTGACCGCGTAGAAACTGTTGCCTAGCGCGACTGTTCCGAGCGACACCGGACCCCCGCAGTTCGCCGGTTGCATCGCGTTGACGATCACGTTGCCTTGCATCTTCGGATTCTTTGGATCGGTGATGTCAAACATCGTTAGCGTGAGATATCCCGCGAACGGAAAATCAATCGCGCCGCCGGGAAGAACGTTGCCCGGGCTGTAGCCGCGCGTGTCTCCCACTGCGAGCATCTCGTTTCCGGACGGCGTCAAGGTGAGCAACATTTTCGATCCTGGAACCAGCACTTGTCCACCGCCTTGAATACTTTTCGGATTGGTGATGTCGAAAATGTCCAAAGCCCCGACACCGTTGTCGAAAGTCTGCGCGGCCGTCGTGCTGGCCGCATAGAGAACGCCCGGGGTTGGGACGATCATCTGTGTCCGCAGGTTCGCGTTGTTCGTTTCCGGATGCTGCGGATTCGAGCTCACGACAGGAGCCGGCACAGGAGCTTTCGGGTTGGTGAAATCCACCGAGCTCATTTTGCCTCGGGTGGTGGTGACCTCATGGCCGGAGTAAGAGAACAAGTCTTCGCCGAAAAATCCGGCATTGCCGGAATACGCCACGGCGCGCGGCAGCACGGGCAGGTTGGTCCGCGATTCGAGCGTGGGCGCGGTTGGATTGCTGAGATCGTAGAGCGTGATGGATTGCGTAGCCCGAATCAACTCGGTCAGAAACGGCTTGGTGGCTTGAGCGTTCACCGTGCAGTTGTGCGCGGATCTGTAAAACTGCGCGTCTTTGATGTTCAGCAGATAATTCGGCGCGTTTGGATTGGTGACGTCCACCACGTTGATGTCGGACGGACTGCAAATGTACAGCGTGTTTTTGTAAAGCGCGAGCGAGTTGTCTACCACGCCGCTGATTCCGGGCACGAACGTTGGTCCCACGCCGGGAAGGGAAAAGCTGCTTACTAACGTGAGAATTCCGGATACCTGAAATCCGCTACCGGTTCCCTGGACGGATACCAACGCGGAGGCGCTCTGAAAGCCGTTCAGCGAGATTTGCAGCGGATAGTTGCCGGTGGGAAGAGCGGGAATCCGAATGTTCACCTGGGCCAAGCCTATTGAGCCTGGCGTCATTCCCACGAAGTCCACTGGTGCGTCCTGGTCGCCGATGGTTGCTGTTGCGGTGCCGGCGAATTTTGCAGCGGGAGATCCGGGCGACAAGGCCCCATCCGCCAGCTTGGTATCCGTGATTCCTATTCCTGTGGCGTAGACGACTAGATCCGTGCCACTCGCGGCTGGACGCGCCTCGGAATTTACCGATTGATCGATATCCTGTGCGACGGAGTGGCCGGCGCCGTCCCGGAAGATTCCGAGCGAAAATGCGGCCACCGGGACTTGCACCGGTGCGCTTCGCGCGGCGCCGTTCTTGACCAAAATCGCCGGAGATCCGGCGCGCGTTTCAAACGGTACCTGGAAATTGATTTGCAGCGGGCTGACGTAGAAGAGCGGCGCTTCGACTCCGCCTACCGTTACCGTTACATTGTTGAGCGTCGATGGAAGTGGAATGGTACTCGCGCCGGCCGGCGAGGAAGCGAGTCCGGTTCCAAAAATAGATGCGATCGATCCGGGCGAAAGCGTTGGCGTGTAGTCCGCCGTATTGGTGACCGCGATGACTTTCGGCTGTGCGAAAGCGCTTACGGCGCTCAAAGCGAAAATTAATCCACAGAGTCTCACTGCGACACCGCGATGGTGACCGTGTTGCTTTGTTTTTCGCCAATGGACAAGGCGATCGGAATATCCGGCGCGGAACGCGTTCCGGGCGGGATTTTGATGTTCACTTGGTTCAATCCCACGAATCCGGGCGCCGCGCCGGTGAACTGTACGTCTGCGTTCTTGCCATCCACGGTGACCGTCGGGATCAAAGCCGTCGAGTTATTTTTCGCCGCATGACCAGTAGGAAGCGCGGGTGTGAGCAATCCAAGACCGGTTCCGAAAAGCACGATCACTTCATTCGGTTTGGCCGGTTTTTGTGTGGATATCGGCGTCACGCCGTCGGTGTGCAGCGCCGCGGCTTCGCCCTTGCCATTCTGGCTGGTACTGAAAAGGCCGGGAGCCAGCCCGTCCACCGGAATGGTGATGGCAGCGCTGGTCTGACCGCCGATGGTCACTTTCACCGACGCGGTGCTGGCGGTTGCCAATTCGAAGGGAACCTGGAATCCGAGTTGTCCTGGCGTGGAATAGAACATGGGCGCGGCGACGCCATTCACCAGAACAGTGGCGCCTCCGAGCGTAGTGAGCAGCTTTCCGTCTTTGTCGAAGCTTGAGAACAGCACCGTGGATCCGTCGTTCAAACTGGTTCCAAATAGCGCCGCCATCGATCCCGGCGCAACCGGCGCGGGACTGGGAGCGAAGCTGGCGTTATTCACCACGCCTCCGTCAAACAGCACTGGGCCGAGGCCGATCTTGGCCGCGTAATTCATCCCTATGGTATTGCCCGCGATGTAGGCGCCGCTCGAATTCGCTGCCACACCATTGGCTCGGTCGTCCGCTTTTGAGCCGAATTGCAGCGTCCAGATTTCGTTTCCGTTCGCATCGTATTTGCGGATGTATGAGTCGTATCCACCGGCGCTGGTCTGGCCGGGAAGAATTCCTTGGGTGGCTCCCGCCAGATAAACGCCTGAGCCGTCCGAACCGGCTCCGTAGGGAATATCCGATGCTCCTGTACCGAATTGATGTACCCAGACGGGATTGCCGTTCAGGTCGAACTTTTTTACGAAGGCGTCATAGCCGCCGCTGGATGTTTGTCCAGGCAACGCGCCGCCGCCCATGTTGCCGACCACGTAGACGCCCGTGCCATCCACCGCCACCGAACGCATGTGCTGGCCGGGTCCGAACTGGCTGGTCCATTTCTCGTTGCCGTTGGCGTCGTATTTCCGGACCCAGAAGTTAAAGGAACCGTCGGGATCGACATTCGCGCCGGGAAACACGCCGGCTGCCTCGCCGACCACATAGACGCCTGTGGAATTCACCGCGACGGCCTTGGCGCTTTCATTTCCGGCCACGGTAAACTCTCGCGTCCACAATTCGGTGCCGCTGGGATCGTACTTGCGGATAAAGGCGGAGCCGCAGGGACAGCTTCCGTTGCCGAATCCCATTTGACCAGGCAAAGCGCCGTCCGCCACTCCGACGACGTAGACGCCGCTGGAATCCGCGGCAACGCCGTGCGCGTAAACATCGGCCCCGATTCCCGGGGCGCTGAATTCGCGAACCCACTGTTGGTTTCCTTTTGTGTCGAATTTAATCACGAAGCCTTGTTGATTGAGGCTCTGCGCTTGCCCGGCGAAAGTACCGCCGGCTTGTCCAACCGCGTAGACACCGTTCCCGCCCGCCGCCACTCCAAAGGCGAATACCGGTTTTCCGGTCCCAAACTGGCGCGTCCACACTTCGTTGCCGCTGGTGTCGTATTTTCGGACGAACGAATCCGGCCCGCCGCCACTGCCGGATTGTCCGGTCAGCGTGCCTATCTGGCCGAGGAACCCTGCGACGTAAACGCCGGTGGAATCTACCGCTGCGGAGGTACACTGGTCCCCGCCACCGCTGGAGCGGAATTCACTCTCCCAAGCCAATTTCTGCGCCATGGCTGGAACGCAAAGCGCCGTCAGAATCAGAACCCCAAGAATCCGGGAAACTTGCACGCTCACTTCCTCCGTTGCTAAAATTGCAATCCGTTCGTCACGCATTGCGTAGTTGGCGCCCTGAAACCGTCATGCCATTAAGAAATACCCGCAAGTTCTGGCCGGACGAATGGGGCGGAATCCCGGTCGAGAGACAAGAGCTGGACTACCTGTTCAGCGTAACGTACGAGGAGCTCCGGCGGCTTGCGTCTTCGGTAAAGCGCCGAGACCCTGGCGCGTCACTCAGCCCAACGACATTAGTTAACGAGGCGTGGATCAAGCTGGCCAGCTCCCCGCGTTTTGCATCCACGTCCGAATTGCATTTCAAACGGATCGCCGCGCGTGCCATGCGGCAAGTGCTGGTGGAGGCAGCGCGCCGCCGGCACTCCCACAAACGCGGCGGAGGCTGGGGACTCACGATGGTCACTTTCGATGAAGCCACCGATACGGGTGCGGAGTGCGGCAAACAAGTGCTAGCGCTCGATGTTGCGCTGGAAGAGCTGGCTCGCATGAATCCGCGGCAAGCCATGATGGTGGAAAGCCGCTTTTTCGGCGGCTTGGATGTCGCGGAAACCGCGGCGTTGCTCGAAGTTTCCGAAGCGACCATTCTGCGCGATTGGCGCGCCGCCAAAGCTTGGCTCGCACACGAACTTCGACAGGCGCATTGAGCCATGGACAGCGCGCGCTGGGAGCGGATTCAGACGCTGTTTCATGAAGCGCTGGATCTTCCGGCGCCAGAGCAGCATCCGTTTCTGGTGACCGCGTGCCGGGATGACGCCACGCTTCTGGCGCATGTAGAAGCCTTGCTCGCGGAAGACGCAAGCAACGGATCGCTGTTGGAGCGCGACGTGGCGCATATCGCGAGCGACCTGTTGGATCAGCCGGCTGCAGGGGAACCACGAGAATTTGGTCCGTACAAGATCTTGCGCGAATTGGGCGAGGGCGGAATGGGAACCGTTTATCTTGCCGAACGCCAGGATTTGGGCAATCTGGTAGCGATCAAGATTTTGCGGGACGCCTGGGTGTCGGCCGTACGGCGCGACAGGTTCCTGACCGAACAGCGGATGCTGGCGCAGTTAAATCATCCGTCGATTGCTCGGCTTTACGATGCGAACACGTTGGCCGACGGCACGCCCTGGTTCGTCATGGAGTACGTCGACGGGGTTCCGTTGACTGAATACTGCAGGGAACGGACCAGCTCCGTGCCGGAGCGCCTGGCGTTGCTTCGCTCCGTCTGCGAAGCGGTGCAATACGCGCATCAACACGCGGTCATTCATCGCGATCTGAAGCCATCCAACATTTTGGTGAAAAGCGACGGCGCGGTGCGGCTGCTCGATTTCGGGATCGCGAAACAACTGCAGGATCTCGAGAGCGACGACGCCGATCGTACGCGCACGAGCGCGCGGCTGATGACTCCCGCATACGCGTCGCCCGAGCAAATGCGGATGGAGCCCACCGGCGTCCAAACCGACGTTTATTCGCTGGGCGTGATTCTCCGCGAGCTTCTGGGAGAGATTCCGAGTGGGTCCGACTTAGATGTGCTTTGCCGCAGTGCCGCGCATGCGGATCTTGGGCGACGCTACCGGTCCGTGGAAGCGCTGATCCGCGACATCGACCATTTCCTCAAGAACGAACCGCTGGAAGCCAGGCCGGACAATATCACGTACCGACTGCGCAAATTCGTACAGCGGAATAAGAGCACGGTTACGGTTTCGGCGCTGGCTCTTGTGGCGGTTATTGGGATGGTGGTTTTCTTTACCATCCGGCTGGCAGTGGCTCGCAATGAAGCGTTAGCCGAAGCGGCACGGACGCAGCGGGTACAGCGCTTCATGACCAACTTGTTCGAGGGCGGCGATAAAGAAGCCGGGCCCGCGGACAGTTTGCGTGTGGTGACGCTGGTGGATCGAGGCGCGCAGGAAGCTCGCGCCTTGGATTCGGAACCCGAAATCCAAGCCGAGTTGTATCTGACGCTGGGAGGCATCTATCGGAAGCTCGGTAAATTCGATCAGGCGGATTCGCTGCTACATTCTTCGCTCGACGAACGCAAGCGCATCTTCGGTTCCGACAGTAAACAGGTGGCCGAAAGTCTGGTGGCTCTCGGCCTTCTGCGGATTGATCAGGCGCAGTGGGATGACGCCGAGCGGCTGGTTCGGGGTGGGCTCGCGATGAGCAAGCGGAGATTTCCGCCCAATCATCCCGCGATTGCGAATGCCACGCTGGCGTTAGGCAAAACGCTGGCCGGACGCGGCGATTATAAGCAGGCGATTCCCATTCTGGCGCAAGTAGTTGAGCTTCGATCCACGCCGTCCACCGCGCCCGTGGACCTCGCAGCCGCGCTCAGCGAACTCGCCGACGCGCACTTTTACGCGGGCCACTATGACGATTCCGATGGTCTCAATCGCCGCGCCGTTGCCATCTATACAGCGGCGTATGGCGAGCGCCATCCGCAGGTAGCGAATGCGCTGATCAATTTAGGCAGCAGCCAGTTCGATCGAGGGAATTATGCGGAAGCTGAGCGGTTCGAGCGGAAAGCTCTTGCGATCATGACTGCTTGGTACGGCAAGGATCATCCGGAAACAGCGTCCACGCAGACTATCTTAGGCCGCGCTCTTATGTTCCAAGGCCACTATGACGAAGCAGTCGCGCTTTTCGAAGGCACGCTTGCCATTCAGGAGCGCATTTATGGGCCCGTACATCCGCGCGTTGCTTCCGCTCTCAACGAACTCGGGGGCGCGGCGCTGCGGCGGCAGCATTACGACGAAGCCATCGCGAGGTTCACGCGCGTGGTGGAGATTTACAAGACGCTCTACCATGACAAGCATTATCTCATCGGCTTAGCGATGTCGAACCTGGCCAGCGTCTATATCGAGAAGAAAGATTATGCGCGCGCGGAGCAACTGTTTCACGAGGCAATCCGGCGCTACAACGAAACGTTGCCGCCGAATCACATGTTCCTCGGAATCGCGCACATCAAGTTGGGACGAACGTTGGTGCGCGCGAAACGTTACGCGGACGCGGAGCCGGAAAGCCTGGCGGGATATGAAATCGTTCGCAAGCAGGCCAATCCATCGGTGAGCTGGTTGAAATCCGCGCGGCAGGATTTAGCCACCATCTACGAAAATCTACACCAGCCGGAGAAAGCTAAATCCTTCCAAACTTCGCCACCGCTTCCTTGATGGAGCGAAATTTCTCGATGAACGGGATCATGCTGTGTTCGGTGTTATCCAGCGCTTCGGCTTTCTTCAGCACTTCAGCGGCATGCGCGAGAGGAACCACGGCGACACCGTCTTCATCCGCCACCACAATGTCGCCAGGATTCACCGTCGCGCCCGCGCATTTCACGGGAACGTTCGCGCCCACGAAGCGATAGTGATTGATGGTTGTGGATGGAACAATGCCGCGGCTGAATACAGGAAACTGCAGCTTCTGGATCTGCGGCGTATCGCGCACGGATGCGTCGATTACTGCGCCTGCGAATCCGCGATATTTCATCGCGGTGGCCATTAGTCCGCCAATGCCCGCGAAATCGGCGCCATCGTCAAGCGCCATCACGTACACCGAGCCAGGCTTACCGTTGTCGATGGCGTCGAGCATTCCGGCGGAAGCGGGTGCGCCTTCCTTGTGCTCCTCTTTTTTGAGCAGCACGGTTACCGCGGGCCCGGCGAATTTCGTCTTGAACACCGGCCGCATCTCGTGCGACATGTAGGCGCGCTGTCCGTAAAGTTGCTCCATGGCGTCCGCGACGGATGCAACTTCCACCATGCGGAAGCCTTCCATGAGAGGATCGCCAACCGGCTGCGCCAGCATCCAGCAAGTGAGTCCCAGCACGGCGATGGACGCGCCAATCCAAATTCGTTTCATAGCTAGTATTGTAAGTTGGCTGGAACCCCGCAGCCGCCGTTGTCGTACACTGATCTTTCCATGCGGTACACACTGATAACGGTTCTCTTCGCCTTGTGCGCTCACGCCGCCGATCCCAAAGCGGTGGAGCGCGGCAAGCAGCAGTTCATCCAAGCTTGCGGATTTTGCCACGGCAACGACGCCACCGGCTCGCGCGGGCCCGATCTGGTCCGATCTCCAATGGTGAATCGCGACGTGGACGGCAAACTGATCGGTCCCGTCATCAAGAGCGGACGGCCGGACAAAGGCATGCCGGCTTTTGCTTACACGGACGCGCAGATTTCCGACATCGCCGCGTTTCTGCATGAACGATTGCAAGCAGCGCTCAATAGCGCTGGGGTTCCACGCGATTATCCGGCGGAGAAGCTGGCCACGGGAACCGTCGAAGCGGGCAAAGCTTACTTCTTCGGAGCGGGACATTGCGATACGTGCCATTCGCCAACCGGCGACCTGGCAGGCGTCGCCAAGCGATATTCGCCGATCAATCTGGAATCGCGATTCCTTTACCCGCGGGGCGCGCGGCGCTCCGCCACGGTTACGCTCCCATCGGGCGAACAGGTTTCCGGAACGCTTGCGCTGCTGGATGAGTTCAATGTGGCACTCCGCGACGGCAACGGTTGGTATCGATCATGGCCGCGCGATCAGGTGAAAGTGGAAGTGAAAGATCCGCTCGAAAAACATCGCGAATTGTTGTACAAGTACACCGACGCCGACATGCACAATCTGTTTACGTATCTGGAGACTTTGAAGTGAAGCTCATTTGCGCTCTGGCTATTTCCGCATTGACCCTGGGTGCGCAAGCGCTCGATCCCTCGGCCGCCGCCAAGCCGCCCACCGATACGTGGGCCACCTACAACGGCGATTACTCCGGACGGCGTCACAGTCCGTTGAACCAGATCAATACGTCGAACGTCGGGGCCATTACTTTGGCTTGGGTGTTTCCGACGCACACGGCAACCGTGAAATCAACGCCGCTGCTGGTGAATGGCATTCTCTACTTCACGGTTCCCGATCATGTTTGGGCGGTGGATGCACGAACGGGCCGGCAAGTTTGGCACTATCATTACAACTCGAACGGCGGCGACCACATCGGAAATCGCGGCGTCGGCATGTACGGCAACTGGCTGTACTTCGCCACGCCCGATGGTTTCCTGGTTTCGCTCAACGCAAAAGACGGAACACTGCGCTGGAAGGTGGAGCTTGCCGACGTGAAGCTCGGATATTTCGCCACCGTCGCGCCCATGGTGATTCGCAATCACATCATCGTAGGCGTCTCGGGCGATGTCACGGATGTTCCCGGATTTTTGGAATCGGTGGATCCGGAAACGGGGCAACTGCAGTGGCGCTGGTTTAGCCAGCCGAAGAAGGGCGAGCCGGGATCGGAGACGTGGCCCAAAGATAGCGATGCTATCGAACACGGCGGCGGAATGACGTGGATCACCGGCACCTACGATCCGGATTTGAATCTGCTGTATTGGGGCACCGGCAATCCCAACCCGGTACTCGCGGGAGAAGGCCGGATGGGCGACAATCTTTACACCTGCACGATCGTTGCGCTCAATCCGGACAACGGAAAACTTGTTTGGCATTTTCAGGCGTCGCCCCACGACGTGCATGATTGGGATGCGGTACAAACGCCGGTTCTTTTCGATGCCGATTTTCACGGAACCAAGCGCAAGCTGGTGGCTCAGGCGAGCCGCAATGGATATTTCTTCGTGCTCGACCGCGCCACCGGCAAGAATCTGCTGACTGCGCCGTTCATCGAAAGCAATTGGGCGAAGGGCATCGACAGCACCGGGCGGCCGATCGCGAATCTGGATAAATATCCGAAGCCGGACGGATCGCTGGTGGAGCCTGCGTCCGACGGCTCCACGAACTGGATGGCGCCGAGCTTCGATCCGGACACAGGTTTGTTCTACGTCAGCGCTCGCCGGATTTTCAGCGTGTTCTACAACACGGCCACCGGCAAGCCGGAAGGCTGGGGCGGGCGCGACCGGAATCTGTGGGAAAACTCGGTGCTGCAGGCCATCGATTATCAAACCGGAAAAATTCGTTGGAGCCACGAACTAGGCGAAGGCTCCGATGTCGCTGGGGTTCTGACGACAGCCGGCGGACTTCTTTTCACCGCCGACAATTCGCAGAATCTTCTGGCGCTGGACGCGGCGACGGGGAAAACGCTCTGGCATGTGAACGCCGGCGGCGGCATGGAAAGCTCGCCCATGACGTACGAGATCGGCGGCAAGCAGTATGTGCTGACGGCGGTTCAGGACACGGTGTACGTGTGGACGCTGCCGGCAGGCAAGTAGTCCCAAAGTTATCGTTCACTACCCGCCAATTCGTGCAGCCGGTGCACGATGTCTCGCAGCGAATCCGCTTGACTGGATAGTTGCTGGCTGGCGGCAGCGCTCTCCTCAGCGCGGGCCGCAGTGTTTTGCGTGACACCGCTCATCTGCTCCACAGTTCGGGCAATCTGATCGATGCCGCGCGCCTGGTCCTCGCTCGCGACTACGATTTCATCGGAGTAGCGCTTCACTTCGTTGCGAATTGCGGCGCTTTCATCGAAACTGCGGGTCACGGCTTCCAGGCGCGCGTGGCCCTCGGACGAACTGGCCACGGATTGCTCGATCATGGTTGCCGTTTCCCGGGATGCCTGCGCGCTCCGTTGCGCCAGATTGCGTACTTCATCGGCCACTACGGCGAAACCCATCCCTGCTTCGCCCGCGCGCGCCGCTTCGACCGCTGCATTGAGAGCCAGAATATTTGTTTGAAACGCAATTTCGTCTATGACTCGCATCACACGCGAGATCTCGCCGCTGGATTTACTAATTCCGGCCATGGAGTCCGTCATCGCTTGGATCGCTGCTTTTACCTGGCTGTCGATGGATTCCGCTTTGCTCATCAGTTCAGATGCTTTGCGCGCGGCATCGGAGTTCTGGCGAGCGATGGATGTGATCTCCTGCGCGGAGGCGGAAGTCTCTTCGACGGATGCCGCCTGCTCCGTGGCGCCCTGCGCCAATTGCTGGCTGGAATCGGAAACCTGGCGGGATGCGCCCGTCACTTCGCTGGAACTGCTTTCGAGGCTGCTGGCAATGACGCGGAGAGTATGAGTACTTCGTTGAAGCACGATGGCTGCAAGACAACTGGCTGCCAGGCAAAGCAGGAAGAGGATGGCCACTCCGATCCGGCTATTGCGGACGATGCCGTCCGCACGAGCGACCGCTTCATCAT
>Ga0070734_10002835_pt1 | contig 19732 bp, 13 predicted proteins | sample Coa_R1_8_FD_66444 | JGI IMG/M metagenome (GOLD analysis project Ga0070734, IMG submission 66444) | Surface soil microbial communities from Centralia Pennsylvania, which are recovering from an underground coalmine fire - Coalmine... | ecosystem: Environmental > Terrestrial > Soil > Unclassified ... | reverse complement strand
AGCTCGAACAGGAGATCGACAAACTCAAGTACGACAAGGCCGCCATGCCGGCCGATCAGTACCGAAAGCAGTTGACTACCCTCTTGCTGCAACTCGCCCAGACGCAGGAGGAATTGGACAAGTGAGGTGGCTCAGTCTCGGCGGAATCCTCATCCTCTTTACGGCGCTCCTCCCCGCGCAAACTCTCGAGCAGGCGCAGGCGCTGTGGAAGGCCCGCCGCTATCAGGACGCAAATAACGAGTTCCGCGCGCTCACCGCCAAGTATCCGAAGAATCCCGACTACCGTGTGCAATGGGGCCGCATGTACCTCGAGCACTGGCAGCCGGATGTGGCTTCGGACCTGTTTAAGGAAGCGCTCGAGATCAAGGAGAATCACCCTGGCGCGCTGCTGGGCCTGGCGCTGGTGGCGGCCGAGAATTTCGATAGCCGCGCCGAACAACTTGCCAGGAAGGCCCTCGAAGCCGATCCCAAGCTGCTCGAAGCACAGGAACTGCTGGCCCGTCTGGCCCTCGAAGACAACAACAACGCCAAAGCCACGGACGAGGCCAAAAAGGCGCTCGCCATCGATCCCAACTCGGTGCAGGGTAAGGCGATTCTCGCCACCATCGATTGGCTGGCCGATAAAAAAGAGACGCAGTGGGACCCCCGCACGGCCAAAGGCTACGAGACCGCCGGCCATTTCTTCGTGCTGAACCGCCGTTACGAAGAGGGCATCGCGTATTACCGCAAGGCCATCGAGCTCGATCCGCAGCTTTACACCGCGCGCAGCGAGCTCGGCATCAACCTGATGCGCCTGGGCGAGGCCTCGGAAGCATTCACGCAGCTCAAGACGTGCTACGACAACGGCTTTCAGGACTACGCCACCGTCAACTCCCTCAAACTGATCGACAGCTACAAGAACTTCGTCACCATACCGGATCCGAACGACCGCTCCATTCTCAAGATGGATAAGAAGGAATCCGGCCCGCTGCGCTTATACTTCCAGCCGGAGATCGAGAAGATCCTGGCGACGTACGAGCAGAAGTACAAGATGAAGCTCACCCGCCCGGTGCAGGTTGAGGTTTATCCCAACCACGAAGATTTCGCGGTGCGCACGCTCGGCATGCCGGGACTTGGCGCGCTCGGCGTCACTTTTGGATTCGTGATCGCGATGGACAGCCCGTCCGGCCGGCCTCCGGGCGAGTTCCACTGGGCTTCCACGCTCTGGCACGAGATGAGCCACGTATTCACCCTGACCGCCACCGGCCATCGCGTACCGCGCTGGTTCACCGAAGGCATGGCCGTCCACGAAGAGACCGCCGTTAATCCGGAGTGGGGTGACCGCATCACGCCGGAGATTCTCAAAGCCATCAAGGACAAAAAACTTCTGCCTGTGGCCGATCTCGACCGCGGCTTCGTGCACCCCACCGAGCCCGCGCAGGTGATCGTCAGCTATTTCCAGGGCGGCAAGATCATCGACTACATCAATGAGAAGTGGGGCTGGGACGCGCTCCTTGCCATGCTGCACGATTTCGGCGCGGGCGAAGAGACCCCGGCTGTGATCCGCAAAGAGCTCAAAATCGAGCCCGACGAGTTTGACAAGCAGTTTATCGCTTCCGTGGAAGCGCAAACCAAGAAGCAGGTCGACAATTTCGATCACTGGCGCGCGGGCATCAAACGGGTTTCCGACCTGGCTAAAGCCAAGGATTACGACGGGGTGATCAAAGAAGGGGCGGCGATCCGCGACATGTATCCCGATTACGTGGAAGCCGGCAGCGTTTACGAGTTTCTCGCCACCGCGTACATCGAGAAGAACAACAAGCCCGCCGCCATCGAAGAGCTCGAGCGCTACGTCAAGACCGGCGGCCGCTACCCCGATTCCATCAAAAAACTCGCCAAGCTGCTCGACGAGGCCGGCCGCAAGAAGGAAGCCGCCGAGGTGCTGGAGCGGCTCAACTACATTTATCCGCTCGACAACCAGGCCCACCAGGAATTGGGCTCGCTGCTGCTGGAGCAGAACGATCCCAAAGACGCAGTCCGCGAGTTCCAGGCGATCGTGACCCACAATCCGATCGATCCCGCCCAGTCGCATTTCGACCTCGCCCGCGCGTATAATGCGAATCACCAGACCGATCAGGCCAAGGATGAGCTCTTCAGCGCGCTGGAAGCGGCTCCCGGCTTCCGGCCTGCCCAAAAGTTACTGCTGGAATTGAACGCCCCGGAAAAAAAATAGAAACGGACTTTTCATGTCAACCGTGACTCCGCAGTTGGAACCCGACGTATTGAGGTCGCGCATCGAGCGCTTCCGCCAGGTGCAGGGAGAGATCGTGACGCAGGTGCGCCGCGTGATCGTCGGCCAGGAGGAGGTGCTCGAACAGGTCATGATCGGCCTGTTCGTCGGCGGCCATTGCCTGATTACCGGGTTGCCCGGCACCGCCAAGACGCTGCTGGTGCGCACCATGGCCCAGACCCTCGGCCTCGTGTTTAAACGCATTCAGTTTACACCCGACCTCATGCCGAGCGACATCACCGGGACCGACATCATCGAAGAAGACAACACGACGGGCCGCCGGACCTGGACGTTCGTGCCCGGCCCGATCTTCGCCAATGTTCTGCTGGCCGACGAAATCAACCGCACGCCACCCAAAACGCAGAGCGCCTTGCTCGAAGCCATGCAGGAACGGGCTTGCACGGTGCGCGGTCACAATTACGCGCTGCCGGCGCCGTTCTTCGTGCTTGCGACGCAGAACCCGATCGAATTGGAAGGCACGTATCCTCTTCCCGAAGCGCAGCTCGACCGCTTCCTGTTCAATACCGTACTCGATTACCTGAACGCCGATGAAGAGTTGAAGGTGGTCGACCTCACCACCGTGACCACGGTCGCGCAGGCCGAAGCCGTCACGAACGCGCAGGAAATCCTGGATTTTCAGCAACTCGTCCGCATGGTTCCGATTGGCGAGAGTGTCGCCCGCCACGCCATTGATCTGGTTCGCGCGACGCGGTCGCGTGACGAAAGCGCCCCCGACTTCGTCCAAAAGTACGTCAACTATGGTGGCAGCGTGCGTGCTGCCCAGTTCCTGGTGCTTTCGGCGAAAGCGCGCGCGTTGATGAAAGGCCGCTATCACGTGACGTACGAAGACATCCGCTCTCTGTATGTTCCGGTTTTGCGTCACCGCATCCTTTTGAATTTCCATGCCGAATCCGACCGCCTGAAGCAGGACGACATTTTGCGCAAGATCCTGGAGGCCAAGCCGGCTCCGCGAGACTAGTTCATTCACCGCCGCGGCGCGGAGACGCCGAGACTTCTGAAAGGTGTGAGCTGCTTGGGGAATTTCGTGAATACAGGGCGACATGATTCTGGTGAAACTCGGCGTCTCACCGCCTCGGCGGTGAAGTAAACCCATGCTGCAACGATTCCTGGATCCCGCGACGCTGGCCGCCATTTCAGGCCTTGACCTGATCGCCAAGACCGTCGTGGACGGCTTCGTAGCCGGTCTGCACCGCTCCCCGGATTTCGGGTTCAGCCAGGAATTCGCCGAGTATCGCGCGTATGCCGAAGGCGATGACCTGCGCCACGTCGATTGGAACGTTTTCGCCCGCACCGACCGCTGCTTCCTCAAGCGCTATCGCGGCGAGACCAATACCCAGGCACTGGTGCTGCTCGACACCTCGAATTCCATGGCCTATGGCTCGCATTCCGTTAACAAGTTGGAGTTCGCCAAGTTTCTGGCGGCCTCGCTTTGTTACATGGGTAACTTGCAGCGCGATGCCATGGGACTGATCGTTTTCGATGAAGACGTGGCAAACTACGTACCTCCTTCGACACGCCAGGGGCAGATCTTCCGCCTGTTACACGCCATCGAACAGGCCCAACCGGGCACCCGCACCGATTTCGTCAAGCCCTTCGTGCATTTCCAGAACTTCCTGCACCGGCGCGGCCTGGTGCTGGTCATCTCCGATTTCTACGAAGATCCCGATTTGATCGTCAAGACCGTCGAGCCGCTGCGCTATAAGGGCAACGAGGTGGTCTTGTTTCACATCCTCGATCCGCAGGAGATTACGCCGAAATTCCGCGAGCCGGTCCTGTTGGTCGACATGGAAAATTCGGCCACGGCGCTCGAAGTTTCACCGGAATACGCGCGGCGCGAATACAAGCGCAAGATCGATACGCATATTGAATCGCTCGCCTCCAAAGCGCGCAGCCACGGTTTGGATTATTTCCTGATGAACACGTCGCGGCCCCTGGATGAGGGTCTGCGCGAATACCTGTTCATCCGCCAGGGGAGGATGTAATGGGCTTCCTGACTCCCTGGTTCTTCGCGGGCCTGGTGGGCGTCGGCCTTCCGGTGTGGCTGCACCTGCTGCGCAAGCACCGCAGCACGCCGACTCCGTTCAGCTCGCTGATGTTTTTCGAGCAGCACATCCAGAGCTCGATCAAGCACCGGCGCCTGCGCTATCTCGTCCTGTTCGCGCTGCGGACGCTGCTGATCGCTTTGATCGTGCTGGCGTTTGCACAGCCGTACATCTTTCGTCAGGTGCTGCCGCGGAATCGCGCGGGCGAGATCACGGTGCTCGCGATCGATAACTCGCTCAGCATGCGCGCCGGTAACCGCCTCGAGGAAGCCAAGCGCCAGGCTAAAGCAGCCGTCGGTAATCTGCGTCCTGGCGAGCGCGGCCAGATCCTCGCGTTCGGTTCGCGCGTTCAAGTGATGAGCGAAATCACCGACGACCATGCGCCGCTGGATGCCGGAATCGACGCGGTCGAAGCCTCCGACGCGCGCACTTCGTTCGCTGAACTCGTCCGCTCCGTGCGTTCCATTTCCCAAGCCACGCACCTCCCACTTGAAGTGCAGCTCTATTCCGACATGCAGCAGAGCGGCATGCCGGCAAACTTCAACGATCTCCGCCTGAACGCCGAGGTGCGTCTCGTGACGCATCCCATAGAGGCCAAGCCCACCCCCAATTTCACGGTGGAAAACGTGGTGGCGCCGCGCCGGGTGTACGACGCTAACAAAAAAACGCGCGTTCTGGTCACGGTCGCCGGGTTCGGGAACCAGAAGGCCACGCGCAAAGTTTCCCTCGTCCTCAATGGGCGGATGGTTGAGACCAAGCCGGCCGAGGTGCCGGAAAACGGCCGCACCTCGGTCGAGTTCCTCTCGCTCGACGTCCCTTATGGCTTGAACAAGGGCGAAGTGCGCATCGATTCCGCCGACGGGCTGCCTAACGACGACGTATTCTATTTCTCCATCGAGCGCGCCGAACCCCGCCACGCCTTGTTTGTCCACGAAGCCGCCGATACGCGCGACCTGCTCTACTTCAACTCCGCGCTCGAAGCCTCCGGCCAGTCCGCCTTCGCGATTGACTCGGCCACCGTCGAGCAGACGGCCAACCTGGCGCCTTCCAAATATGCGTTTGTGGTACTCTCCGATGTCGGCGCCCTCTCGGCCGGCTTTGAGAATCAGCTGCGCGAATACGTGCGCGGCGGCGGCTCAGTGCTGATCGCGCTGGGCCACCGGAATGCCGAACGCAACCGCGTTCCCGTCTCGGATTGTCCCATCGAAGCCGCCCGTTATAGCGGCCGCGAAGGCGACCGTTTCCAGACCGCGACCTCGCTCGATCCTTCGCACCCGTCCATCCTCAAGGACAACCGCTGGGATGACGTCAAGTTCTATCAGGCGATCCGCGTGTCGCCGCCGGGCAACGCGCACGTTGCGGCCCGCCTCTCCGACGGCACCCCGCTGTTGATCGATCAGCAGATGGGGGAAGGCCATATCCTGGTCTTCGCATCGACCCTGGATAACATCGCCAACGATTTTCCGACCCACGCGTCGTTTGTTCCCTTCATCGAGCAGACCGCGCGCTACCTGGGGAAGCTGAACGAAGGTCCGCCGAGCGTTCCGGTCGGCTCGTTCGCCGAATTGCGCGATTCCCGCGAAAAAGGCGCCGCGGTTGACGTTGTCGACCCCAAGGGCGAGCGCGCCCTGTCCCTGTCCGAATCCACGAAGGCTCAAAACATTCAATTCCTGATGACCGGCTTCTATGAAATCCGCCGGCCGAACGCCCCCAGGGAACTGGTGGCGGTCAATGCCGACCGCCACGAGTCCGACCTGACCCCGGCCGACCCCGGGCGGCTCAGTTTATGGCAGAATACAGCCGAGGGCACGGCGGCCGAAGCCGGGTCCACGGAGAGCCAGCAGAAACCCTTCTCCGTGTGGTGGTACGTCATGCTGGCTGTTTTAGTACTTGCGGTAGCTGAATCTTTGCTCGGGAACCGGTATTTATCGGTAGATAAAGAGGCGGCATGAACTTAAATCGCTTGTCCGACTACTTGGGCGCCATCGAGCGTCGGCTCCGGTGGGTCACCGTCACCCGCGGAATCGCGGTCACTGCCGCCGCGGCCCTGGTTTTCACCGTGGTCGCGGTACTGGTGGCCAACTACTTCGCGTTCTCCGATCCCAGCGTCACCAGCGCGCGTGTCCTGCTCTTCCTGGGCCTGGCTTTTGCACTGGCCGCCGCACTCATCTTGCCCCTGATCCGGCTCAATCGCCGCCGCGCCGCCCGGGAGACCGAAAGCCAGTATCCCCAGTTCGAAGAACGTCTGCTCACCTTCAGCGAGCGCATGGAGCAGAACCCAAACGATCCGTTCCTCGACCTGCTCGCCGCCGACACACTCTCCGTCGCCCGGAACGCCGAACCGAAGCAGGTCGGCAAGACTTCGCGGATGGCCAGCTTTGTCTCGGCCGCCGTGGTCGCCATCATTGTTTTAGTGTGGCTCGGCACAACTCCGGGCTTCATGGGCTACGGAACCCACCTGCTGTGGGCCGGCATTCCGAAGAGCGAGGCACGGCCTTTCTACGACATCCAGGTGCAGCCCGGAAACGCCAAGGTTCGCAAAAAGGCGCCCCAGGTCATCAGCGCTCATCTGGTCGGATTCACGGCGCCGGTGGTCCGCATCTACGGCAAATATGCCAGTGCTTCCAAATGGGAACAGACCGACATGCGCACCGAAGAAGGCGGGACGGCCTACACGTTCGCCATTGCCGGCGTTCCCGAATCGCTCGATTATTACATCGAGGCGGGCGGCGTGCGCTCCAAGACATACAAGTTGACGGTCATCGACCTTCCTTCGGTCAAGAACATCACGGTCACCTATCATTACCCGTCGTGGACCGGCATGAAGGACGTGGTGGAGAATCCGGGCGGTGATTTGCGCGCCGTCGAGGGCACCACCGCCGATGTGCAGGTAACCACGGACCGGCCGCTCGCTTCGGGCGAAATCCTTCTCGATAACGGCAATAAACTGGCGCTCCGCGCGAACGGCAATAATACGCTCATCGCTACGGTGCCGATCCAGAAGGACGGCCTGTATCACGTCGCTGCGCTCGATAACGGCGAAGATGTCCGCCTCACGGAAGATTATTTCATTGAAGCGCAGAAGGACAATCCACCGGAAGTGCGTATCACGCGGCCGGGCCGGGATTTCCGCGCTTCGCCCATCGAAGAAGTCACGGTGGCGGTCGAAGCCAAGGACGACTTCGGATTGAAGGACGTCGAGCTGCATTACTCCGTCAATGGGGGCGCCGACAAGAATGTGTCCGTGCTGCAGAACAGGGGCGCGAAGGATGCCTCCGGCTCCACCGTAATCTCGCTGGAGGAATACAAAGTGGTGCCGGGCGATGTGGTGAGCATCTATGCCACGGCGAAGGATGCGCGCACTTCGAGCAACACCGATATTTTCTTCGTTGAAGTGCAGCCCTTCGAGCGCAACTACTCGCAATCGCAGCAGGGCGGCGGAGGCGGTGGCGGCGGCGGCCAGCAGGATCAGAACGAAATCTCCGAGCGCCAGAAACAGATCATCACCGCCACGTTTAACGAGCTGAAGGGCACGGGCGCGAAGGGTACGCAAGCCGAGAACGCGGCATTCCTCTCTTCCGTGCAGTCCAAGCTGCGCGATCAGGCCAAGTCGCTGGCCGACCGCATGAAGAGCCGCCAGCTCGCGGAAGCGGGCGATTCGTTCAAGAGTTTCGTCAACGACATGGAGCAGGCCGTCAATGCCATGGGCCCGGCCTCCGACAAGCTGAAGGGCGCGAACTGGAAAGATGCTCTGGGTCCCGAGCAGCAGGCATTGCAATATCTGTTGCGCGCGGAAGCCACGCGGCGTGACATTCAGGTGGCGTTCGGAAACCGCGGAGGCGGCGGAGGCGGCGGCGGGCAGAACGGCGCGCGCGACCTTGAAGGCCTCTTCGATCTCGAACTCGATACCGAAAAGAACCAGTACGAAAGCGGCCGCCAGGGCGGCGGCGGCGGAGACCGGCAGCAGCAGATTGACGACGCGCTGCAAAAGCTCCAGGAGTTGGCGCGCCGCCAGCAGGAACTCGCCGACCAGGCCCGAAAGAACCAGCAGATGTCGCAGCAGCGCTACCAGCAGGAGATGCTGCGCCGCGAAGCCGAGGAACTGCAGCGCAAGATCGAGCAACTCCAGCGCCAGCAGCAAAACCAACAGGGGCAGCAAGGTCAGCAGGCCCAGCAGGGACAACAAGGTCAACAAGGGCAGCAGGGCCAATCCGGACAGAGCGGACAGCAGGGCCAGCAAGGTCAGCAGGGTCAGATGTCGGCCGGGGGCCAGGATTCCCAGCAGATGCGCCAGACTCTCGAGCGCCTGCAGCAGGCCGTGCAGAGCATGCGCCAGGCCGCTTCCTCGCAGCAGGCCGGCACGCCGCAGAGCGAAGCCGAAGCGAAGCGCGCCGCCGACGCTCTAAAAGAAGCGGAGAAGATGCTGGCCGGTTTGCGCGGACAGCAGTCCAGCGGTCAGGTCGACAACCTCGAAAAACAGGCTGAAGAAATCGCGCGCCAGCAACAGGATTTCGAAGGCCAGCTGCGTCGCGCGTTCGGCAATCCGCAAAACCGTCCCAACCAGCAGCAGGCCCGCGAACTCGCCGATGGGCGGCAGGGCGAAATCGAATCGTTGAAGAATCTCGAGCAGCAGATGCAGAAGGCCGTGCGTGACCTGGCCGGAACGCAAAGCAAGGCCGCCGGCAAACTCCGCGAGGCGCTCGGCGAGATGCAGCAGCAGGAACTGCCGCGCGACATGCAGCGCAACACCGACTATATCCGCCGCGGTCTCGGCGAATACGCCGTGATGTCCGAACCCGGAATCACGCAGGGTCTGAATAACCTCCGCGATCAGTTGAAGGGAGTGCAGCAGGCTCTCGGCCAGGAAGGCAAAGACGGCAAAGGCGCCGGCGGCCCCGACGATAAGCAACTGCAGGAAGCGTTGTCCCGCGTGGAAAAACTGCGCCGGCAGATGGAAGCGTTGTCTCAGCGCGGCCAACGCGGCCAGCAGGGGCAAGGCAATCAACCGGGCAATCAGCAAGGCAACCAGGGGCAGCAAGGGCAACAGGGCCAGCAGGGGCAACAGGGCCAGCAAGGACAACAGGGCCAACAGGGGCAGCAGGCGCAACAAGGCCAGCAGGGTCAGGGGGGCGGGAACAATCAAGGCGGCTACCAGCCCGGTCAACTCGCGCGCGATGGACAGCGCGGCGGCAACTTCGGAGGTACCCGCGCCAATACGTGGGGTCCTTATGGCGGCCCCGGCACCAACGATCCCAACCTTCCCTGGGATGGCGGCTTTATCCGTCCCGAGGATTTCCAGAACAACTACCGCCAGACCATGCAGCAGTTGGAGGCCATCCAGTCGCAGTTGAAGGACGATCCGACCGCCGCGCGCGATCTCGCAGCGCTTCTCCGCGAGATGCAGCGCCTCAATCCATTCACCTACGCGAACGATCCTGAGCTCTCCTCCCGCATTCAGGCGGCGATGCTCGGCGATATCCAGCAGGTCGAGATGGAACTGCGCCGGAAGGTGGACGACGCCAACGGCGGCAACATCCGCAGTCCCGGCAAAGAGCCGGTTCCGCAGGGCTACGAAGACCAGGTGGCGGACTACTTCCGCAAGCTGATGAAGTCGAAGTAGCCGTAAGCCCGGCTTGCCTCAATCGCGCTTGCCGGGCGAGAGAGCGAGCGCCAGCATCAGCAGGCAAAGCGGCAGCATGATGTAATTGCCAATCGCGCCGGGAGGCGTATGCGCGAACTTCACCGGCTTCAAATGCCCCACGAGCAGGCGCAACAGCGTCTCCAAAATTAAGAGCAGATACATGGCCGGCACCAGCGACCGGTAGCGCCACACGACCGCCAGCTGAATCAAAGCGTAGATGAGCTGGGCGCTTCCCCACAACGCAAAAGCGAAGACGATGCCGGTGGCGCCGGCCACGGACAAGTCCATGCCGGCGATACTGCCCGCCCCGCCATCGGGCGAGAAGATGTGGATCAGGCTTCTCACCGTGCTGATCACTGCCAGCAGCGCGAAGATGTAAACCGGCAGCCTTGAGCCGCGAACCGTGTTGTCGGCCGGCTCGGGTAAGAAGACACCAAGACGAAGCATGGTGTCAATTGTAAGCCCCGAGGCCGGCGTTATTTTTCGGCTACGCGGGCGCCCCGCAGCGTGTTCGCCAGGCCGTAGTTCGCTTCGTGACAGGCGTATTCGTAGATCTGGCCGTCGATCTTTTTAATCGGCACTTCCCCTGACCACGGCCGCACCCACATTCCCGGGTCTTCCACCGTGAACTGATACAGAAGCGTCTCGTCGTCGACGCGGGTGATGCGTTCGATCACATGCAGGTTCTCGGCCCCCGGAAACGGCGTCTGGTCGGTGAAATTGGTGGTGTCGACCACCAGCGTGTTCCCCTCCCAGCGGCCGACCGAGTCGCCCAGCCACTGGTGAATCTTCTTGGGAAGATGCGGCCGTCCGTCGGTGGGAATAATACGCGCGTCGTGAATTTCTTCGGTCTCAATGGCGACGTAGCCGGGACCTTGCACGATCTGCAGATTGCTGTTGTAGCGCGTAGGCAGCAGCGGAGGTCCCACGTTCGCGCGGGCGATGCAGCGCGCCTCCAGAGGCCGGCTCTCCGGCCCGTCGAACTCGTGGCCCTTCTCTTTGGCCGCGAGCACGGCGAGTCGCTGGCGGGCTTCCGGGGTCAAGGGCGGAATCCTTCCCTCCGGCCCCACGATCAATGAGGTGCGCAGGTTCCACGCCACCCGCGTTTGCAGCCAGTCGAGCCCGAACTGCGCGTGATCGTAATGCACAGTCTCGGCGGGCGCCCCTTCCACGCCGGAATGGTTAGCGGGCGGCTCGCCCTCGGCATCGTCCAGCGCCAGCCGCTCGCGCTGCTTCTTCTGCACGTCCGCCAGTTCCGCTTCCGTATAAAATTCTTTGCCGGCGAGCACCTTGGGACGCTGAAGCGGAGTGACGCTGTTGTTGGTCCAGACACCCTGCAGGTCGGGCCGGCCGTCGGGCGTGCGCGGCGGAGTCCACGGTTTCGGGGTCTGGGCGCCGGCACCCAAAACTGTCAGCGCCAGAGCCGCCATAGCGAGAAGCACGCGGTTTTTCATTCGACACCTCGCGGGTGAAACCAAGGTACCGGCGGAAATCGCCGGCGTCAAGGCTCCCCGGCCGCCCTATTTCGGCGTGAGACGCAAGAGTTCGCTGCCGGACAAAAGATAAATCTCGCCGTACGGTCCCTGGCGGATGTCCCGCACCCGCTGATGGCGGTCGGCGAGCAGATGTTCCTCGGCGACGATCTTGTCGCCATTCAACACCAGGCGCACGAGTGCCTGCGCCCCCATTCCCCCGACGAACAAGCTGCCTTTCCATTCCGGAAAGCGGTCGCCGGTGTAGAACAGCATGCCGGAAGGCGCGATATCGGGGTACCAGAAATAGACCGGCTCTTCCACGCCCGGCATCGAGGTCTTGCCGTTGCCGACGGGAACATTCTTCCGGCCATCGGTGCGCTGAAAATCGTATTGCGTGCCGTAAGAGACGTCCGGCCAGCCGTAGTTCCTGCCGGCGCGAATGATATCGATCTCGTCGCCGCCCTGCGGACCGTGATCGGTCACCCAGAGTTCGCCGGTGGAGGGGTTAATGGCGGCGCCTTCGGGATCGCGCAAGCCGTGCGCGAAAGTTTCGGGAGCCACGGTCGCGCGGCTCAGCCACGGATTGTCCTTGGGGATAGAACCATCGCGGTTGATGCGCAGGACGCGGCCGGAGAAGTTGCGGCCGATGTCGGGATTGTCGGTGAAGTCGTGTTCAACGCCATCGTACTTTGAATCGTAGAAGCGGAAGCGGTCGGCGCCGGTGATGTAAATGATGGCGCCCCCGGGCGCAAAGACGATGCGGCGTTCGGCGCTTTCGGCCAGAGTCGTGACGTTTTCGAGCTTCGTTTCATCCTCGCTCAGGCGCGCGCGGGCCATACGCTCGGTTCCGATGTCGGTCAGGCGGCGCTCGGCGAGCGGCTTGGTCCAAACTTTCTGATAGAAGAATTCCACCGGCCAGATGGCGGGTTCTTCACCGCGCGGCGGCGCGAAATAAGTAAAGTAGACGAAACGATTGCGGCCAAAGTCGGGATCGAGGACAACATCGTGTAAGCCTTGTGCCGCGACTACCTTCACTCCCGGCACCCCCGCGAGGGGCGCCGAAACGACTCCATCGGGGCGCACGATGCGCATGAGCCCGAGGCTTTCGGTGACAAGAAAATTGCCGTCGGGCAACAACGCCACCGACCACGGACCGGTGAGCCGGTTCGTGATGCTTTCGAGTTTTGGAGGCGCGGAAGGCTTCGACGGTTGCGGTGCATCGGTCTGGCCGGCGAAGGCGGGCTTCGGTTTGCGCGGCGCGTCGCCGGCAAAGCGGCCCTGCGCCGAAGCCAGTACGGAAAGAGCGAGCGCAAGAAGAGGAAGAGGAGAGCGCATGGATCGCATTATATAGCGTCGCTGGCGAATCACTTGCGAGAAACGCGGCTGACGCGTTTTTGTTGTTTGACGGTTGCCTGTGCTGCAAGCTGGATGGGCGCAGCCATTGCCGGCGCCTCGGCCGGCTGAAGCGCCGGCGCCCAACAGGCGAGCAAAAGCCCGGTTATGAGTCCGCCGAGCGCCATCCAAAGCTTCCACATGCCGGGCGCGTAGCGCAGCCGCAGCTTGTGGCGGCCGGCAGCCACGGGAATTCCGATAAATCCGGGCGAGAGCATAGCGGTCTGCTGCGGCCGTGAATCCAGCTCAGCGACCCACTTCGGGTGCCATGTCATCTTGAATAGAATCACAGCCGGACGCGTCATCTCCACGTCGGCTTCGTAGATCGCGCCTTGATGCCGCTGACTGAGGATTTCCCCCGCGGGCGTTTCAAAGACCGGACTGCCCAGGGGTTCATCGGGCGCGATCCGGCGCAGGCCGCGCGGCGCCTCGCCGCCAAAATCCAGCCAGAGGTGTGCCTTCTTTTCCGGCCAGTCGCTTTTTAGCCAGCGATCATTGATCTGATAGAAACTGTCTTTGTCGGCCGCGACCGAGGCCGGCACGGTGACCACGTCGAAATAGCCCGTGGCCGGCGCATCAAATATGCGATAGCGCCCGAACGACTCGCGCGGAGCCAGGAACCCGGGCAGAGCCGGCGCGCGATCGGCGGGCGCCACGACGCTGCGGATGTTAAACAGCCGGTACTCGGCGGGACGTGACTCATCGAAGCTCTGTTCGATCTCCGACGTCAGCGGCAGCAAACTATAGCTTGCCGACGTCTGCGGCACCAGGCTCATGTTGAGAAACGCGAAGAACGGAATTCCGGCTATGTTGAATTTTGGTCCCCAGGTGGTGCCCAGACCGGCGTAGACGCGTCCGTCCGCCTGCTGGACTTTGCTGATGACCGCTTCGACCGCGTTCTGCTCGGCGGCATAGGCCTGAACCATCCGGCTGCCGCGGGTCTCGTTTTGCGCCAGGTACTGCGTGCGCTCCCTCACCGTCATCGCGAGACAAAGAAGAAGGAGCACCATCGCCGCGGCGACGTGCACCCGGCGCGCCAGTTCGCGGCACACCACAACCAGGCCGAGAGCAGCGAGCAGAACCAGGAAGACCTGCACCGCCCCGATGGCACGATGGAGGTGCAAATCGCGCGTCGCGCCGACTAAGAGAACCAGCGGACCCCAGGTGGCACGGCCGAAAAATACCAGAATCCACAGGATGGCGCCGGCCAGGACGAACCGGCTCGAAGGCGCCAGCCGTTTCGAATCGTAAGCGGTCCAGATGATCCAGGCGACTCCTGCCAGTGCCAGCAGCGATAATACCGGCGGCCGGCCGTGGTCAAGCAGTTCTCCGGTGAACAGCAGCCTCATTACCGGCCCGGCGCCGAACGAATCCCAGCGCCATTGGCCTTCCCAACGGCTGTGATTCAGAATGGGTCCATCGATCAGCACCGGCAAAATCTGAAACAGCGAAACCACCAGGGAGACGCCGCCGATCGCGATGAGCCGCCGCAGACGCGTCGCGAGCCGCGCCCGCTCATCCGGGAGCAGCGCGGCCAGCGAGATGGTCACGGCGGCGATCCAGCCGTAAATAAAGTGGCAGACGCACGTCAGCCCGGTTAGCAGGCCCGCGACCGCCCACCGGCGCCCGTCGCGAACCGCGCGGTAGCCGGCTCCGATTGCCAATAGCATGAGGATTGCCGCCACCGACTGCGGGAACAGCCCGCGGCCCGAAGACACATAGCTGCTATAGTCGAGCCCATACAACGCGTCGGTCGAGAGAAGCGGCGCCATTACGGATGCCGCGGCCGCGGTAATGGGCTCGAAATCGAGCATCCGGGCGGCGGCGAAAAATCCGACCGGGAGCAGGACCACGGCGAGATACCGGATCCACAGAAACACTGTCATCAGCGAGACGGATTTGCCGAATACGAAGTACGTCAGCGCCACCAGGGCATGCGCCAGAGGCTGATAGGTGCGCACGGTGGGCGCGCCGAAGCTGGCCTCCGGGCTCCAGAAATCCAGCGGATTGTCCCCGTTCCCGGCTGCGCGGACCATTTCCTGCAGCAGAGTCCAATGCGCGATATTGTCGCTTCCGTTGACCGCGCCGACCGACAGTTCCGCCGATAACCCGATGGCGTTCAGGGCCACCACACAGACCAGGATGCAGAGCGCCAGTTTGCGTTGATGGGCCGGGGTCATCTACCTTTCATTATCACTGCCGGACGAATTTGGTCACGCCGCGCAGGTTGGCTTCGGCGGAGTAGATGTTGCCCGCTGCGTCGACGGCGATGCCTTCGCCCATCGCGCCGTCGGGGGAATTCGGCGCCATGTGAGGCGGGATGAAGATGGTGACCTTCCCGTCTTTCAGACTGCCGATGCGGATGCCGCGTTGCCAGCCGGGATGCACTTTTTCGGTGGACTCGGAATCGGTGGTGTAGATGACGTCATTCTTATCGATCGTCAGGCCGCTGGTGCGGCCGAAGTTGTCGTATTCGCGGATGAATTTCCCGGATTTCGTAAGGAGCTGGATCCGGTGGTTGTGGCGATCGGCCACCACCAGCCGGTCTTGCGAATCGAACGCGAGCCCGTGGGGAGTACGGAACTCGCCGGGGCCGGTTCCGGTTTGCCCGATGGCGCGGAGAAATTTTCCGGCTTTATCGAACACCGAGATGCGGCCGACCAGGTTGGGGTCGGTCACGTCGGTGTGGCTCTCGGCGACGTAGACATCACCGTTGGAGGCGTCGGTGACCACGGCGGTCGGATCGGTGAGAGCGTCGGGAGGATTACCGCGCACGCCGGGCTTGCCTAAGGTAAGCAAGACCTTGCCTTGGGGGCTGAATTTGACCACCACGCTTCCTTTTTTCTCTTCGCCGGGATATTTTTTCAGGTCATCGGCGCTCGGGGCACGGGAGTCGGTGACCCACACATTGCCGTCGCGGTCGACGTGGATGCCGTGGGGCCAGACGAACATGCCGCCGCCGAAGCTGCGGATCTCCTTCCCGGACTCATCAAAGAGGTGAACCGGATGGGCCTTGGTGCCGAGGCAGCCGGGGGTGGTGCCGGGCGAGCAGCGATCGGTAGCCCAGATGGACTTGCCATCACGATCGACGGCGACGCCGTTGGAACCGCCCCACGGGCGTTTTTCCAGAGTGAGAGTCGCCCAATCGCGAATGACTTTATACGGATTGGCGCCGCTGTTCACGGGCGGGACTTTGTCGGTTTGGGGAGTGCCGCCGCGCTGCTGGGCCGGTATGGCGACGATGAGCGCAGCGAAAATCCATGCGGAGAAACTAAATCTCGTCAGACCGAACATATGCCTGCTCCTTATTTCCAGCTTTGAATCGCCTTGTTGTGCATGGAATCGGGAGTGATTTCGACCAGCTCGATTCGGCCCATGTAAGGGTCGGTGATGTTGGCGAGGATGGATTTGGTGTCGCTATGGATCGGATCGGAGACGGTGAGGCCGTTTCGCCGGAAGCGCGCGACCGCTTGAGCCGTGTTTTCGACCACGAGGCCGTAATGAGAAAAGCCGGCCGGGCGCTGCGCGGTGACCGGATTGAGCTCGAGGAAGGTATTCTTGCTGATCTGCAGGTAGACGATCCGCGGCTGGCCTTTCTCGTCGTTGACGCGGAAGGCCTCCCGGTAGCCCATCTTTTGCGTGTAGTAGGAAACAGACTCGTTGATGTTCGGCACACTGATGCCTACGTGATTCATCATGACGACGCCATCGCTGGAGTTCTGGGCAGTTCCGGTCTGAAAAAGCAGCCCGGCCAAGAGCCCGGCGGCGAACAGGATCGCACCACGCATAAAGCCTCCTTCCACGAATTCTTTCGTGGGACCACCCATTCTGCAACAACCCGAGGGGCAAAACAAGCAAGGGGACGGCTCCGGCTGCGTCTATGGCTCCGGCCTGTTTTCGGGCGTTCCCAGCGGTTTGCGGAACCGTCGTTCGGTGCGCTACTCCACTCCGAAGGCGAGGACTACGTTGCCTTGGGAGCCGGCCTGGATGCCGGTGTAGCCGGAGGAGACGTAGAGCATGCCGCCGGAAATTACCGGGCCCGCACAGCCGAAAGAGCCGCCGTTCGCGATGACGCCGTTCACGGTTTCGAAGTCTTTCTTCGCATCGAAGCTCCAGATGACGGCGCCGGTGCTTGTATCCACGGCGCGGAGAATGGCGTCCCAGCCGCCTGTGAAAACGACGCCGGGAATCGAAGTGGCCGGACCCGCCTGGCCGCGTCGATCGGCCTGAATCGGGGCGTTCCAGTCGACCTTGCCGGTAGTGAGTTCGAGCGCTTTCAGCCCTCCGCCGGGTTGCTGCAGCGGATAGTACACACGCTGCCCGTCCGCGGCGCCGCCCCATACCACCAAGCCGGCCGCGGAGGGCGCCTGCTTCTCCCAAAGCTGGGTGCGCCACACCAGCTTTCCGTTGGCGTCCGGGTCGAGCGCGATGGCGACGCCGCCTTTTCCCGCGGCCAGCAGAATGTCCTTGCCGTTTACGGTTTGCAGAATCGCCGACGACCCGCCGAAGTCGTAATCCGGTCCCAGCCGGGCGGGGCAGTTGGTCTCGGCGGAATTCGACGCCTGGCAGCCGCTCATAAACGAATCGCCTTCGAATTCCTGGTGATGCCAGACCATCTTGCCGTCTTCCATGCGCAGGGCCAGGATCGAATCGCTGGTGTCCGCCGCAATGCGTCCGAAGCTGTTGCCGGTGCCGACGTAGATGAGTTTTCTTTTGGCGTCCACGGTGGGGGTGTTCCACACCGAAGCGCCGGCCGGCCCCCAGACCTGCTTGCCGTGCGAGTTTTCGCCGAGCTGCCGCAGGGGCTCGGGAATGCTCTGTGCGCGCCACAACACTTTGCCCGTGTTGGCGTCGAGCGCAACCACCGCGCCGCGCGACTTGCAGCATTCGTAATCCAGGTTGGCGCCGGTAAGGGTTTCGGTGCCGGAGAGAGGGACGAACAGGCGGCCCTCGTAATAGGCGGCGGTCGCGCTCAGATTATTGAGGCCGTCTTTCACCACCGCCTTCCAGAGCAGGTGTCCATCGTGCGCGTCGATGGCGTAAGCGGTGGTGGACCGCGTCACGAAGAAGATGGCATAGCGGGTGCCGGGGTAACCCTGGATGGGAGCGACGATAGGCGCGAAGCGGCCGAACTGATCGGAGCGATACGCCCAATAGACGCAGCCCGACTGCGCGTTCATGGAATAGACGACGCCATCGTCGCTGCCGACGAAAACGCGGCCGAAAGCGACAGCTGGTTGCGAATACATGTTGGCGGCGCCCGGCACGCCGAAGGCCCATTTTAGTTTGAGCCTCGGCACATCGGCGGCGCGCAGTCCGGCTGCGCTCTGGAAGCGCGCGTTGCCGAGGCCGCCCCATCCGGACCACGCATCCGTCCCGATCTCACCGAACGGCGGGTTCGACGCGCACTGATTCTTCATCCTGGAAACATCGCCGGCAGCCGGATCCTGCCAGGGCCGCTGCCCGATGTATTCGGCCACGAGGCGCCGGTCGCGGCTGCCCATTCCGGCGGCGAGGTCTTTCATCTTGCCGGTCATCAGGCTGTCGAAAACGCGCTCGGTGCCCTGGCTGCGGAGCGCGGCCAGACCCGGTGCCGCGCTGCCGTCCTTGTGGCAGCTCGCGCACTTCTGCTCGAACAGGATTTGGCCGGGCGAGGGCCGTTGCGGCAGGGCTCGGCCGGCGAAGCAGGAAAGCGCCAGCGCGATGCCGAGCGCGCGCGTGATCCCGAAGAAGGATTTCAGGCTCAGTTTCATCCGCGCAACCGTGGTGAGGGACAAATGCGGGTGCATCCAATTCTACTGGGGCCGGCGGAACAGGCCGCCGTAAACGGCTTTCGCGAGGATGTGGCCCTGAATCGCTTTGATCACGTTGGCGCGGGTTTCGAAGGCATCCGCCGACGGCGTGACATCGAGCTTGGTGTCGAGCGCGTAGAGCTCGAACATGTAGTGGTGGAACGGGCCATTAGCTCCGGCGCCCGGACCGCGGTACATCGGGCCCGTGGCGCTGATCTGATAACTGCCGTCGGGCCGCTGCGATCCCTTTGGCACACCTTCGGGCAATCCGGTGTCGGTAGCGGGAATATTCCAGACGACCCAATGCACCTGATCGTCGGTTGTCTTGTTGCGAGCGAGATCCATGTCGTGCATGTTGAGTAAAAAGCTTTGGGTGCCGGCGGGCGCGTTGGCCCAGTGCAATTCCGGTGAGGTGCCCTCGCCGACGGCGACGCCGGGAGCGGCCTGGCTGAATTTGACGGGAATCTGACCGCCGTCGGGAAATCCGGGGATGGTCAAGGTCATTGCCGGCCCGGCCGGCTGACCGCCGCCTCGTGCATTTTGAGCAAATAACGGGAAAGCCAGAACAAGCGCGATGGGCGCCATAGAACACAGTCGCATGGGTTTTATCCTAGCGCGGAATGGAGCGAGGCGGGAGCCGCGGAGGTTGGAGGAAATCGCGGAGCGCCGGCAATCGGGAAGTTATCTTTGGTTGACGGTACCGCAATTCCGGCCCTGCTTTGGGGAGGCTACGTAAAATGATGGCAGGGGGAATGGTGGGCATCCCATTATTCGTCGGCCGGTTGATCGGGGTGGGCATCATGGCGGTGCTGTACGGCACACTAGCCGCGCCGCTGATCATCGGGCTCCTGATCGCGACTCGCCGGCTGCGCTACCGCGGATGGCTGGCCGGGCTGGCACTTGTGATCAGCCTGTGCTTCCTTGACCTGAGCGGAAACTTTGCCTACAACCTGATGCATTGGACGAAGAGCCGCGCCTCCGCCATCGATGTGGCCCTCACGCTCGGGCTTGCCGCCGCCAGCCCACTTTTGCTGATAGGCCTGATTCTCAAGCGCTCCCGGCGGAAAGCTCTTTGGATCTCGGCGATGCTGCCGCTCCTT
>Ga0070734_10002833_pt1 | contig 19748 bp, 19 predicted proteins | sample Coa_R1_8_FD_66444 | JGI IMG/M metagenome (GOLD analysis project Ga0070734, IMG submission 66444) | Surface soil microbial communities from Centralia Pennsylvania, which are recovering from an underground coalmine fire - Coalmine... | ecosystem: Environmental > Terrestrial > Soil > Unclassified ... | reverse complement strand
CGGTAGATGCGCTGAATCGGGCGGACTTCCATGGCTTCTGCGACTTCTTCCATAACGGCGCCCGCGGCGAAGACCTCAGCCGCCAGATGGGGTGTCATCGCCGTATTGAGCCTGGGCATGATCGTCGCCTACGTGTCGCGTTCTGCTCTGGCGGTCCCGCTGGCAATGCCGGAATTCATCCGGACGTTCCATTTGTCGCTCACCGGTCGCGGAATCTTGAACTCGGCTTTCTTTTGGACTTATGCCGTGCTTCAAATTCCGGCCGGCTTTCTCGTGGACCGCTACGGCGTCAAATTTCCTTATTTTGCGGGCTTCACCATTTGGTGCGTGGCGTCGGCGAGCACGGCGCTCACCCGCACCATCCCGCAATTGATCGTCGTCCAGGTTCTGCTGGGGGCGGGTCAGGCAGTGGTGGCGCCGGCGAGCTATCGCTGGATTCGGCATCATTTCGTCGAGCAGGAGCGTGGCCTGGCGATTGCGCTTTATATGACGGGCACCAAGATCGGTCCCGCTGTCGGAGCCCCGCTGGCCGCCTGGCTGATCGGCCTCTATGACTGGAAACTGATGTTCGTGCTGATCGGCTTGGGTGGGCTGATCTGGCTGGTCCCCTGGCTGATGCTCGTCGACAACGACGACCGTCAGATTGAGCAGCAGGCCTCCCAGAAGGAAGGCGGAAAGGCCGTACCCTTCGGCAGGATCATGGCAAGTCCCGTAACCTGGGGCACCATCATCGCCTCTTTTTGTTACATGTACTTCGTCTACTTTTGTATGACGTGGATGCCGGCTTATTTCATGGAGCGGCGCCATCTTTCCCTCGGCAAAATGGGCCTTTTCGTATTTTTCAGTTTTGGAGGCATGGCCGTTGTGGCCACTCTGGCGGGTTGGGCGGCGGACTTGCTCATCGGACAGGGACACAGCGCCGTCGCAGTGCGAAAGGGTTTCACTATCGCCGGTTTTGCGATTGCCTGCACAGAGCTGATCGGTGCGCAGGCCACGTCGCTCAATACTGCACTTCTGTTTGCGGTCGTTTCCCTCTCGGGCCTCGGCTTGGCCACGGCGAATTACTGGGCCATCACGCAAACACTGATTCCGGGTGCGGCCATCGGCCGGATCTCGGGAATCCAGAACTGTGCTTGCAGTCTCGCGGGCATCGCCGCGCCGATTCTGACAGGCTGGCTTCTACAGGAAACGGGGACTTACCTTGCACCGATGCTGATGATCGTGGCCGTCCTCGTTATCGGCATCCTCGCCTACGGCTTATTGGTCCGGGAGAAATTCGCACCCGTGGCCCGCGGCTAGAATCCGTACTCGCACTCCCAGGCGTTGATCGCCAGGGCAATCGAGAACCCGAGTTCATCGGTTGGGCCGAGTTCCAAGGGCGTGCCTTCGACAGGCAGCACCGAAAAGCCCAGCTGGTCGGCGATCTGACAGGAAACGTGCACGAGCAGTGTGAGCCGGCTGGACTGCGGGCTGGGGTCGTGGTGCGTGAGCGCCACCTCGGCGAATGCGCGGGGCAGGTTCCATTTTTCGACTACCCATGCACCCGCTTCGTGATGATCGATATCGAAGTGATTGCGCTCCATCTGGTCGAGGTCTTCGTGTTGAGCCAGCGCCCGATCGTAACGCGCAGGATCCTGCACCAGCAGAGCCAGCCTGCCCACTTCGTGGAACAAGCCCGCGAAATACGCTTCGCTCGAGTCGCCGTCCTCATTCTCGGCCAGGTGCCGCGCGGCTAACGCACAAGCGAGATTATGCCGCCACAATCGCCGCATCGCTTCGCTTTTGCCGGCGCAGCGCGCGAACTTGGATAGCCCCAAAGTCATGACCAGATTCGTCAGTCGTTGCGCACCCAAGAGCCCGAGCGCCTGCACGATGCTGTTGACGCTATACCGTACCGCCATCAAGGGCGAGTTTGCCAGTCGCAGCACTTCGGCGCTGAGAGCGGCGTCGGTCTGTAAGGTGTCGGCGATCTTACGAAACGCCGTAGGATCGGTCGCCAGCAGAGACGCCACTTTGGCTGCAACTTGCGGAAACGGCGGGAGATTCTTCAACGCCGCCGATACCCTCAAAGCTCGATCCGAAGCCAACACATCTCCTATATCGATAAAATTGGTCCGGAGTTGAGCAAGAATCGGCCATTACCACCCAACCAAACGGGGCCTACTTGGGGTAGGGATGTCCCCGCAGGGTGGCGAATGCGCGGTACAGCTGTTCGGCCATTAAGACGCGCGCCAGTTCATGGGGAAAGGTCATCGGCGAAAGCGAGACCGCCTGAGCCGGGCGTTGACGCCACGCGGGCGGTGGACCGCTCGCGCCGCCTACGAGAAACACCATGTCGCGCCCCTCCTGTTCCGCTTTCCCGATCAGTTTTGAAAACAGTTCCGAATCGTATTGTTTGCCCGCCGGGTCGAGCAAAAATTTCGACGCTGAGGGATGTTTGGCCCAAGGGTCGAATCGATCGGGGTGGATCTCGCGCATCTCGGCCCGCACGTAACGGCTGATGCGTTCAACATAGTCTGTCGCCAGGAAATTTGCGTGCGCGTCGCGCGGTTTGCCGATGTAGTAGAGATAGATTTTCATCGATTCTGCGCGCGTCTTCGCCGGACGCGTGATGCGATTGGATAAGCTTAAGTATATGGCAGAGGTTGCGGCCAGGTTCGAGCCGCGAGAATTACTGATCCATACTCCAGACGGCAAGGTGCGGGCGCTCCCCTTAGACCGGGATCGCCTCGCGTTGGGGCGATCTTCCAACAACGAATTGAGCTATGCGGAAGATGCGGGCCTCTCGCGCCAGCATTTGGTCTTTGAGCGCACCGAGGACGGCTGGAAGGTCAGCGATCTCAATAGCAAGAACGGCACCTACATCAACGGCGAGCGGATCACCGAGCCCCACGTCGTGGCCGAGAACGATCGCATCACCGCGGGCCATCTGGGGTTTGAGTTCCGTCGCGGCCGTGCTCCGGCTCCGAACACTGTGGTTTTCGTGGAGGGGCAGGATACCGGAACGGTGGGCGGCAACACCGTGGTTGCCACTCTGCAAGGCTTGCTGCAGCCGGAGAAGGAATTAGAAAGCGCGCCGCAGATGCGGGCTCTGATTCGTGCCGGCCGCGAGCTGTCCGGCAATATGCCCCTCGCCGAGCTTTTCAAGCTGATCATGAACCTCTCCATTGAGGCCGTGGGTGCGGCGCGCGGAGTGCTCATGACGCTGGAAGGAAGCGAACTCGTCGTGCGCGCTGCCCGCGGCGAAGGGTTTCGAATCAGCAATACGGTGCGCGATCGGGTGATTAACGAGAAAGCATCGCTTCTGGTTCGCGATGCCCGCCTCGATGAAGCCTTCGCCGGCCGCATGAGTATCGTTCAACAACAGATCCGCAGCATGTTGGCCGTGCCGCTCCAGACCGAAGATCGCGTGATCGGGCTGATTTATCTGGATTCACCGCACTTGATTCACGAATTCACGCGTGACGATCTGAGCTTGCTGACGGTGATGGCGAACATCGCCGCCATCCGCATCGAACACACCCGCCTCTCGGAAGTGGAGCAGGCCGAGCGCATGCTCGCCAAGGAACTGGAGCAGGCCGCCGTAATCCAGCGCGGTCTGCTTCCGAAGCGCTGGCCCGAGGTTGCCGGTCTCGAACTGGCCGGCTACAACGCACCGTGCCACACTGTGGGCGGAGACTATTTCGATTTCATCACCTATCCGGACGGCCGTGTTGCCACGCTGGTGAGCGATGTCGCGGGAAAGGGAATGCCCGCCGCGCTGTTGATGTCCAGTCTGCAGGCTCGGGTGCAGGTGCTCTTTGAAGATCCGCCGGAAGACCTCGCCTCGGTGGTGCGGCGCCTGAATCGGGTGATTGCCACCAACTGCCCTTCGAACCGCTTCATCACGCTCTTCGTTGCGGTCGTGGATCCCAAAACGAGTGAAGTCGCGTACGTGAATGCAGGGCATAATCCCCCGCTGATCGTGCACGCCGACGGGTCGGTGGAGCGCCTGGAGGGCACGGGCGTCATTCTTGGAATCCTCCCGGCCGCGCACTATGATCGGGAGACGTTTCACTTGCGGCCAGGTGACGTGATGGTGCTCTTTAGCGACGGCGTTACCGAGGCCAGCCGTCCCGATACGGACGACGACTTCGGCGAAGAGAGGCTGGCCGACGCGATCCGGGAATCGCGCAATGAGCCGGCACAGGCCATCATCGAAGCCGTCAATCGCAGCATCCAGGAATTTACCTGCGGAGCGCCCCCGGCCGACGATTTGACACTCGTTGTCGTGAAGCGCCTGAGCGATTAGTCAACCAGTTTTCTCTTCTTCAGCCACTTGAAGATCTGCGGCCACAGATTCTCCAAGCCCGCGGCGTCTAGCCCGTGTTGGTCCCCGGGAAGCGTGATCAGCTCGGCATCGTCTTTTTCGGTCTTCAGGGCCTGCACTAGGCGCTGGCTCTGTCCGTAAGGAACCACCGGGTCCCCTTGGCTGTGGATCGCCAGCACAGCCGGCAGCATTGTTCGAACGTAGGACATCGGCGACACCTTGCGGGCGAGGTCCATGCGGCCGGGCTGGTCGGGCAGCCAGGTCTCAGCGTAGGGCCGCCGATGAACGCCGTCGAGGAGATCGGATACATCGGAAATACCGTAGAAATCGAGGACGGCCGCGACCTTCACCGCCGCGCCGAGGCCGCTCTCGGCCGTCGCGAAGCCTGTCATCAGCGCCAAATGTCCTCCGGCCGATTCACCAGCGGCGATCATGCGTTTCGGATCGATGTGATAGTCTGCGGCGTGATCGCTGACCCACTTCGCGGCGTCCAGGACGTCGGTAACGGCGGCCGGTGCGGTGGCGGTGGGGGCCTGTCGATACTCGATGTTGGCGACCACGAAACCGCGCTGGACCAGCGGCGCACAGAAGCGTTCCAGCATGTCCTCCTTCGCGCCGCCGCTCCATTCGCCTCCGTGGATCACAATGGCCCCCGGGTGGTTGGTCATCGCGGGAGCGCGGGACTGCACGATATCCAGGACCGTTTCCGCATACTCGCGGTTGTAATGGATATTGGCGGTGACGCGGTAGTCGGCGGCGGTGGCCCGAATCGAGGCCAACGCAAAAAAGAACGGAGCGAGTCTCATGGGTACGCTAAAACGGCGACGGCCGGTTGCGCTTCGCGCGCCTCCGGCCGGGTCGGAACTCAAAATAGCGAGACGCTATTTCTTCTTCATGGTCGTGGTCGCGCAGCCGCCTTTCCCCTTGCAGGAATTCTTGCCGGCGCAACCGTTGTCTCCGGAACTGCATCCGCCCTGCCCTTTGCAGTCGTTTAAACCCTTGCAGTCGTGCTTGGTGGTCTTGGCCTTCTTCGATTTATCCTGCGCCGACAGCGCGGAGCCGGCCACGATGCCCGCCGTCGCGGCGCCCAAGGCCAAATTGAACTTTCTCCGATTCATGAGATCGCCTCCCGATTGTGCCGGCTTCATCGATGATGGCCGCCGCTCGCTATTCCTTCGTAGAGTAACCGCTCGCGGAACGGGAAGGCAAGCCGCCGGGAGCAGTGACAAGCGGGGACACGCGCCGTTATCCTGATAGTTGGTCAAGCGGAGAATCTCCAAAGCATACGAGAATTGGATTCTTGCCAGGGAAACCGCGCTGTGTTTCCGCGCCACGAACCGTGTCGTCAGGCAGTTTGAATGGGGACTGGAGTGGACCGGCGCCTGGCCAGTGGCTCAGCGCCATCCCAAGAACGGAGACGCGCCGCACGATTACGTCGCCAAGCTGAGCCAGTTGGCCGTGCGCCATAGCGACGAATTCTTTGGCTACGACCGCCCTAGGCATTTTCAGTTGACGGACGGAATTCTGCGCTTTCACTCGCCCGTCGCCACGCCCTACCACGAAAACAATGTCGTGCATGCGCAGTGGTTCCCGGCGAAGAAGCCTACCGGGCGCGCCGTCGTTTTGCTGCCGCATTGGAATGCTCCGGTTGAGGGACATAACGCGCTCTGCCGCGGCTTGAGCCGGCTGGGGATCTCCGCGCTCCGCATCAGCCTCCCTTATCACGACTACCGCATGCCTAGTGAATTAAAGCGTGCCGACTACGCGATGTCGGCCAATGTCTGCCGCACCATCGATGCGGCGCGGCAAGCGGTGATCGACGTGCGTTGCTGTTTCGACTGGCTGGAGATGCAGGGCTTCGAACGGCTGGGCATCGTGGGTACCAGCCTCGGCTCGGCTTACGCTTGCCTGGCAAGCGCGCACGACCACCGCATCGCGGTGAACGTCTTCAACCACTGCTCCACTTACGTCGCCGACGTGGTTTGGACCGGTCTGTCTACGCAGCACATTCGGCAGGGCCTCGAAGAGCACATCGACCTTGACAAATTACGCGAGGCCTGGCGCGCCATCAGTCCGGTCAGTTATCTCGAGAAATTCGCCGCCCAGAAACAAAAGTCGCTTTTCATCTACGCCGCGTACGACACCACTTTCCTACCGCGGTTTTCGCGCGACATTCTGGAGCAAATGAAGGCTTATAACGTGGATCACAAGATCGTCGTGATGCCCTGCGGCCATTACACGTTGGGCGAAACGCCTTTCAAGTTCCTGGACGGCTATCACATTTGTTCCTATCTGAAGCGGAATCTGTAGCGGGCGCCAGGGCAGGAAACGTGATGGTGAACTTCGCTCCGGAACCGAGCTGGCTTTCGACGCTTACCGTTCCGTCCATCTGGCCAATGACATGGCGCACGATGGAGAGGCCGAGTCCGGTGCCCCCCATTTCGCGCGACCTGGCTTTGTCCACCCGATAGAAGCGCTCGAAGATCCGGGGCAGATCTTCGGAAGGAATGCCGATGCCCGTGTCGCTGATTACGATGCAGGCTTTCGCGTCCTGGCGGCTGGTCTCCACGCGCACTTCTCCGCCGGGCCGGTTAAACTTGACCGCATTGTCGAGCAGGTTCACCAGCACCTGCTCGAGCCGCAGCTCGTGACCCATCACCATCAGGTCGGTTGCGTTGCCCACCTGCAACCGGACTCCGCGAACTCGAGCCGCGGGCTCAACCGTACGCAGCGCGGATTCGAGCGACGCGCGAATTGAGACTGGGTGCGGCTGAGCTGCAGCCGCATTCGACTCCAGTTCGGAGAGTGTCAGCAGATCCGACGCGATGTTGGTCAGGCGGGTGGCCTGCGCCTGAATGATCTCGACGAAGCGCCGGTTGTGCTCGTGGTCCTCGAGAGCTCCGTCGAGCAGCGTCTCGGCGTAGCCGCGAATCGCGGTGAGAGGAGTGCGAAGCTCGTGCGACACATTGGCGACGAAGTCCTTGCGAACGCGTTCCAGGCGCTCCAGCTCGGTGACATCGTGAAGGATGGCGAGCGCCCCGCGCGTGCTGAGTCCCGCCAAGGGACCTGCCAGGATTTCGAAGGTGTGACCCTCGGCGGCCCGAAGGGTCAGGCGGGTCTCGGTACGCTCCCCGGTGGCCAGCACCTGGCCTATGATCTCGTGCAATCCCGGATCGCGCACCAGTTGCATCAACGGAGTTCCGGGATTCACCGGCATCGGCACGCCCAGCGCCCGGGCAAAGGCATTGTTGCAGAACGTGACTTTCAGGTCTTTGTCGACGGCCAACACACCCTCGATCATGCTGGCGAGGATGGCTTCCCGCCGCGCGCTCTCGAGCTTCAGGTTCTCTACCAGATCGCGGATGTGCGGCGCGGTGCGCTGCAAAGAACGGGCCAGCGCGCCCAGATCATCTTCGCCCGCCGGTAGCTGCTCGCCCGTTGCACGCGGATCGAGGAGCCTCTCAGCATAAGACCGCAGCTCGGAGATTCGTTTTGAGAAAGAGCGCACGAACAGGAACGAGATCACCCCGGCCGTCGCCAAGATCAGAAGCGAGGCGATCAGCAGGCCATTCCACAACTGCGGTGCCGAGGCAGCGACGTAAAGATCCAGCAGCAGCAGGGAACCGGCCAGGAGCGCGAAGCCGGTGGCGAGGAAAGCACGAACGATGCGCGTCCGCATGAGGTGTCTCCCGAAGCGGGAGAAACCGCACTATAGCACGATGTGCACGCATCGTTGCCCGCCGCCACGCGGTCTTTTTTACGATCCGGTTACTTGAAGTAGAGGATGTCGGGATGCAGAGTATGACTCACTTCCGAACAGGGCCCGCAATCCATCTGGTAATCGGGGTGCGCGGCGCGGATGAGCGTGGGAATCAACGCGGGTTGTTCGAATTGGCCGTAGGTGGCCACCGAAAGGCGCGGCCGATACTTCGTTAAGGTCTGGCGGGCGCCTTCGAGAGCCTTCGTCTCCGCGCCTGCGACATCGAGTTTTATGTAATCGACGCGCGCCAGCTTCAGTTCGGAGACCAGCTCGTCGATGGTGGTGAGGGGGATGCGCTCAATTTCCACCGCGCGTTGGTTCGGGAGCACGAACGTGTCCGCGCTCGAATTGTTGGGATCGACGCGCAGGGTCAAAAAGTCGTCCTGGTTCCAGACGCCCTTGGGAACAACCACCACTCTGCCGCTCGCAATCTCGCCGCTGTAGTTGCGCCTGAGGCATTCGAGGTTTTCGGGAGCGGGCTCGATAGCCACCACGGTTTTGGCGCCGGCTGCCAATTCGTCGTGGACGGCCACGCCCACGCCCGCGCCGCAGTCGAGCACGATGTCGCCTGAGTGCGGCCCATAATCGCCTGCGCCGTAGATTTTCCTCTCCTGCGCGGCCAGATCGAAGGGCAGCATGTACCGGCTGCCCGCCGGGATCCAGTAGCGCCCACGCGGAGTATCCCACTGTTCGAATCCGAGGTCGTGGCCGGCGAGCTTGCTGGCATTCAGGATCCGATCCTTATCGGCAACCTGCTGTCTGAGTGCGTCGGCCGATTGAAGCGCCTGGCGCAGCGTGCATTGGGTGCCTCGACCGGCAGCGAACAGCACCAAGTAACGAAAGGGCGGGTAGTAAAGGTAAGTCAATCCCGCGATAATGAGAAAAAACGCGGTACGCCTTACGACGCGGGCGGCCTTCACGACAGAATCATATCAATGCGGCGGCAACAAAGGAAAAAGCTGGGCTCGGCGGGCGAACTGGGGCTGGCCGAGGTAGGGAAGGCGAGGCGGGCGCTGCTCCAATGGTACGCGCAGAACAAGCGCGAACTGCCCTGGCGCCGCAATCGGGATGCCTACCGCGTCTGGGTCTCCGAGATCATGCTGCAACAGACTCGGGTAGCCGCTGTAATCCCCTATTACGAGCGTTTTCTCGCGCGATTCCCCTCGGTCGAGGAGCTGGGCAGGGCGCGGGAGCAGGACCTGCTCGCGGCCTGGGCTGGCCTGGGATATTATGCCCGAGCGCGAAATCTTCAACGTGCCGCTAAGAATATCCTCGAATTGGGCGGGTTCCCGCGCGATCATAAGGTGATCCTCAGCCTTAGTGGCATTGGCGAATACACGGCCGCGGCCATCGCCAGCATTGCATTCGGCGAGCCTTACTTGGCAATGGACGGAAACGCGATCCGGGTGTTGTCCCGTCTTATGAACGAACGGGGGGATGTGACGGCCCGTGCCACGCGCGACCGCCTTAGGCAGGCCGGAGAACGCTGGCTCGATCGGCGCAAGCCCGGGGAGTTTAATCAGTCGCTGATGGAACTGGGCGCTACCGTGTGCCTGCCGAAGGAACCGGTATGCGGGCAATGCCCGGTGCGGGAGTTCTGCGCCGCCCGGGCGCTGGGGTGCGAGAGGGAGCTTCCGCTGAAGATTCGTCGAGCCAAGCCGATAGAAGTGGAGAAGCGGCTTCTGGTGATCGAGAAGGCGGGGCGCGTCCTCGCCTGGCAGCGGGACGGGCTAAGCCGGCGGCTGGCGGGGTTTTGGGAGTTGCCCGAGGCTGGGCAGATTCCGGAAGTGAAGATGGGGCATAAAGTGGGGAGTTTCCGGCACAGCATCGTGAACACGACATATTGTTTTGAGGTTTATCGCGCTACGGTCCCGAGCACGCCCCGGGGCTTCCGCTGGCTTGCGATCGAGAAATCGAATGAAATTGCCTTAAGCACCGCAGCAAAGAAGGCGCTCCAGTGTTTAGGGGGATAGGGCGATTGAGGATGCCACGTAAGAATCAAATCGCAGCGATTGCAATATTGAGCTGCTCTGCGGCGCTCATGGAGGGGCATTCCATGGGCCCGGATCCACGATACACGGGCGCACCAGGTGATGATCCCCTCGCTTGCTCCTCATCGGGTTGCCACACCGGGACGCCGCTGAACGGCGGTGGCGGAAACGTTACTGTGAACGTTCCCTCAACCTATACGCCCGGCGAAACCTATACCTTCCAGATTGTAATTACCGACTCGGTGGCGAAAGCCTGGGGATTCCAAATGACCGCGCGGCTTGCGAGCAACCTGAGCAACGGCCAGGCCGGTCTTTTTATTCCAGATCCAACGCAGCAGATTGTGATTTGCGACGATTCGACTTTGGCAACCGCCACCGGCTGCCCATCGGCTTATCCGGTCGAGTTCATCGAGCACGATATGCCCTACACCACGAATACGATTACCGTGCAGTGGACTGCTCCGGCGACAAATGTTGGGAATGTGCACATATACGTGGCGGCGAATGCGGCCAGCGGCAATATCGCGCTCCAGCCGGACGGCGACCACATCTACACAGCGTCCTATGTGCTCACTCCCAAGTGCAACGACGCTGCGCCCACCATCACCACGGTGCAGAGCGCCGGCGCTTTCAACGCCAAAGCGGGCCTTGCTTCGGGCACCTGGCTCGAAATTTTCGGCAAAAACTTAAGCTGCCAGCAGGGCTATACGTGGGCCGCCTCGGATTTCAGCGGCAGCAACGCGCCCACCTCGCTGCAAAATGTCACCGTCACGATAAATGGAATCAAAGCCTATCCTGATTACGTCAGTTCCACGCAGGTGAATGTGCAGGCGCCGGACGATTCCAAGACCGGCGCGGGAATCCAGGTCGTCGTCACCAATTCGGCCGGATCGAGTAACGGCGTGAGCATGCAAAAGAATGCCATCGCGCCGGCCCTGCTCGCGCCCTCTGCATGGCTCATCAACGGCAAGCAATACATCGTGGCGCAGCATACCAACGGCAATTACGTCGGCAAAGCCGGGCTGATCAAGGGCCTCACCTTCACCCCGGCCGTCGCCAATGAGATCATCACGATTTATGGGATCGGCTTCGGGCCTGTGAATCCCGCGGTCGCGTCAGGTACCATCACGGGCCCTTCCAACACGGTCACGGGAGCGGTCCATTTCCTGTTCGGCCAAACACCCGCCACCTTTCAATATGACGGTCTAACGCCCGGCTACGTGGGCCTGTATCAGTTCAACGTCAAGGTGCCCAGCGTGAGCTCGGGCGATCAGCCGCTCAACGTCGACGTCGGCGGCGTGCCGATCGGCCAAACCCTCTACATCACAATGCAGTAGCAGCAATCGCGGGACGCTGCGGTACTCACCTGGGTGTAACATTTTTCCTGCCGGGTAGTCTCAGGGAGTGATGAGACCCATCCGCGTAATCCTTCCCTTCACGCTGGCCCTGGCGCCGGCTTTCCTGTGGGCGGAGAGCGGTACGCCGAGCCTGGGATATGCCGGTGTCAACTCGGGTGTCGCGAGTGATCATGGAGGCCAGAACTGCAGCACCTGCCATAGCACTTACGGGCCGGCCAATAGCGATCCTTCCGGCTCGCTCACCGTCACGGTGGGGGACTACAATCCCGGCGTGACGCAGACCATCAGGATTATTGTGCAGCACCCTTCGGCCGACCGCTGGGGATTTCAACTCGCGATCCGCGAGGTGAGCGACGAAACTCTCTCGGCAGGGAGTTTTGGTCTCGCACTGCCATCGGATCCCGTGCAAGTGATCTGCGACGACGGGTCGCAATATGGATCGGCCTCGTGTAACACCAGCCCTCGGCAGTTTGCCGAACATCGAAGCGCGCCGCGAGGCGGAGCAGGTACGGCGTATGAATTCGATGTGGTCTGGAACCCGCCGTCGCAGGAGGTCGGGCGGCTCGATGTGTACATAGCGGCGGTTGCGGCCAACGGTGATGGAACGGCCGCCGGCGATCGCGTCTACACGTTCAAGAAGACCATCTCGAACATCGGCGCCTGTAGCGTCGGTAAGAAACCTACGCTGCAAACCGTATTGAACGGCGCGTCGTTCCAGGGCGCGTTCTCCTCGAAAGCCATGGTCAGCATCTTCGGCCTGGGATTTCAGGCCTCCGGATATACGCGCACGGCGGGCCTGGGAGACTTCGTGAACGGAGCATTCCCGACAGCGCTCGGCTGCGTATCGGTGCAGGTGACGGGTCCGGGAATCCCGCAGCCGGTCCTGCTACCGGTCAGCTATGTGCAACAGGATCAGATCAACGCTCAGATGCCCCAGTTTACCGGCACTGGCCCGGTGAGTCTGCAGGTGATTGAGAACCCGGGTGGCCCCAACCAGTTGATGAGCGACGTCGCGACGCTCAATGCCATGCAGCCCCTGGCTCCCGCGTTCTTCTTGTTTCAACCGTCGAAGAGCATTGCTGCGCTGCTGGCAGGTACCGCGCAGATTATAGCGGATCCCACCGTCGTTCCCGGGGCGCGCGCAGCGCGTCCCGGCGACATCATCTCGCTCTACGCTACCGGCTTTGGTGACACGAATCCGGGGGTCGGGCCGGGCCAGCTGGCGAGCGGCCAGGCCCCGTTGACGAATCCCGTGATCGTGACCATCGGGAACACGACGCTGTCGCCTTCACAGATTCAATATGCGGGACTGACGCCCGGGTCGATCAGCGGCCTGTATCAGTTCAACGTTCAGGTTCCCCTGGGAACGCCCAACGGCGCGATACCGGTGTCCATCTCGATCAACGGCGTCACCACGCAGAGCGGCACGACCATTCCGGTGCAACAATAGCGGTGTGATGCCCGCACGGCTGCTATTTGCCATTCTTCTTTCGGTGAGTCTGGTTTGGGGCCAGGAGGGCGCCAGCCGGACTCCGCTGTTTGCGCTGCCCTACAGCCCGAGTCTCGACCTGACATCGCTCGATCGATCAGCGGACCCTTGCGTCAATTTCTACCAGTACGCCTGTGGCGGCTGGATTCAAAAGAACCCAATCCCCGCCGACCAGGCGATCTGGAACGTCTATACCAAGCTCACCGAGGAGAATCAGCGCTTCTTGTGGGGAATCCTCGAGCAGGCCTCGAAGCCGGAGCCCGGCAGAACCGCGGTTGAGAAGGAGATCGGCGATTTCTTCGCGGCCTGCATGGACGACGCTGCAGTGGAGAAACTGGGCGCCACGCCTCTCGCGGCCGAATTGGCCGATGCCGCCGCGCTGAAGTCGCTTGCCGACCTCCCGGCGTACCTCGGCCGCGAACACTTGACCATCGTCGGCGAACACATGCTGTTTGGATTCGGATCCAGCCAGGACTACTCCGATTCATCGCAGGAAATCGCGTTCGCCACCGCGGGCGGTCTGGGAATGCCCGATCGCGACTATTACGTGAACACGGACGCGAAGTCCGTCGAGACGCGGACCAAGTATCTGGAACACGTTCAGAAGATTTTCTCCTTGCTGGGCGAACCGGACTCCCAGGCAGCAGCCGACGCGCGCACTGTGATGGAGATCGAAACGGCCATGGCCAAAGCGTCCCTGGCGCGGACCGACAAACGCGATCCCTACAAGCTTTTCCACAAAATGACGCCGGCCCAACTTCAGAAACTGACACCAGCATTCGAGTGGAGCGCTTATTTCAGAGCAACAGGCTCGCCTCCCTTGAAGACGATCAATGTGACCGAGCCGGAATTCTTCAAGGCGCTGCAGACTTTGCTGGCCTCTCGTCCGCGAGCCGACTGGAAGACCTACCTGCGCTGGCATGTCGCGCTCGACAAGGATCGCTACCTCTCCTCTCCCTTCGCCGAAGCCAATTTCCAATTCTTCAGCGCATACCTCCGCGGTGTGAAACAAATGCCGCCTCGCTGGAAGCGCTGCGTGCAGCGCATCGATCAGGAGCTGGGCGAAGCCTTGGGACAGGTTTTCGTAGAGAAGACCTTCGGTCCCGACACCAAGCAGCGCGCCCAGGTGATGACCAAGGAAGTGGAGCAGGCCATGGAAAGCGAAATCAAATCGCTGCCGTGGATGGGAAGCACCACCAAAGAACGCGCCCTCCAGAAGCTGCAACTGGTGGTGAACAAGATCGGTTATCCGGATCACTGGCGCGACTATAGTTCGATTCGTGTCGCCCGCGACGATTATTTCGGCGATGTTGTGCGGGCTACCATTTTCGAATCGCGGCGCGAGTTGGGCAAGATCGGCAAGCCGGTGGATCGCGGCGAATGGGCAATTAGTGCGCCAACCGTGGATGCCTACTACGACCCTCAAATGAACGACATCAATTTCCCCGCCGGCGTGCTGCAGCCGCCCCTGTTTGACGTCAAACTGGACGACGCTCCCAACTACGGCAATACCGGAGCAACCATCGGCCACGAACTGACGCACGGCTTCGACGACGAGGGCCGCCAGTTCGACGGCCACGGAAACTTGAAGGATTGGTGGACCAAAGCCGACGCCGCGGAATTTGAGAAGCGCGCGAAATGCGTCTCGGACCAGTACGGCCAATACACCGTCGTCGACGACGTCAAGCTGAACAGCAAGCTGACCCTGGGCGAGGACCTGGCCGATCTCGGCGGGACGTGGCTGGCCTACCTGGCGTGGAAAGAAGCTACCCAGGGCAAGCAGCTCCAGCCGACGGACGGCTTTACGCCCGATCAGCGATTCTTCGTCGGCATGGCGCAGTGGGCCTGCGGATCCCAAAGGCCGGAAAGCAAGCGCGCCAACGCCATCACCGACCCGCATTCGCCCGACGAATATCGCGTGAACGGTGTCGTGACGAACCTGCCGCAATTCGGCGAGGCATTTTCGTGCAAGCTTGGGCAGCCGATGATGCGGACGAATCCGTGCCGTGTCTGGTGACGGCGGCCGCTAGACGACGCCGGCGTGGCGTTTGAGGATCTGCTGCAGGTTTTGCGAGAACGCCGAGCGGGCCATGACGATGTTGGCGCCCGCTTCGTGCGCTTTCTGCTTCAATTCGCCCTGCACGTGCGACAAATAACCGATCAGGCTGATCGTCTTCAGTTCCTGATCGCCCTTCAGCTTGGTGATTAAGTGCAGCGGGTCCACCGATCCGGTGTTCAGATCCAGAATGACCAGCAGAGGCTTCTCTTCGTTCGCCTTATGGACGACGTCGCGCTCGGATTTCAGGAATTCCACTTCCAAACCGACGCGCCTCGCGGCATCGCTGATTTTGACCGTGAATAAGAGATCGTCCACAACGGCCAGGATCTTCTTCCGCTTGTGCATATAAGGATGTAACCGAATACTCCCGAATGTTTCTTTGCTAACTATCTCGCTGACCGCAAGGTGAGTGGAGGTAACATTTATTCTAGCATGTCGCCTTCGAACATCCCGCCTGATTCAAGCGCTCCTCTCTGCAGGGGCAGGTCGCAGCGGTGAGCATCCACACCTACGTGTATCCGGGCCCGTCCGAGGTTTCCGCGGCGTGCGCGGCCAGGATCCTGGCGCTTCTCAAGGACACGCTCGAACATCGCGAGAGTGCCTGCCTGGCCGTCTCCGGCGGTTCCACTCCGAAGCTGATGTTCGCCGACTTCGTCAAGGCCCAAATGGATTGGAGCCGCGTGCATTTGTTCTGGGTGGACGAGCGCGGCGTGCCTCCTACGGATTCACAGAGCAATTACAAGATGACGAAGGAAGCGTTCCTCGATCCCGCGCGCTTTCCGGAATCGAATGTACACCGCATCCGCACGGAGCTTCCCGCCGAAGAAGCGGCGCGGTTGTATGCCGATGAGCTGCGGGACTTCTTCGGACTTGCGGCCGGCGCCTTGCCGCGCTTTGATGTTGTTCATCAGGGAATGGGGCCCGACGGCCACACCGCGAGCCTGTTTCCCGGCGAGCCGCGCATCGACGATCGCGAAAATCTGGCGGCCGCGCTATACGTCGAAAAAATGAAGCAATGGAGAGTTACGCTTCTTCCTGGTGTTTTGCTCGCAGCGCGAACCACCGTTGCGCTGATCGCGGGAGCCGACAAGGCCGAGCCTCTGCGCGCGGTTCTCGACGGGACGTACGATCCCAAAAAATATCCGATGCAGCTCGTGACCCGATCGCAGAATCAGGTGCTCTGGTTTCTCGATCGCCCGGCCGCGAGCCGGCTCGGCTGAGTCCGAGGCGCTCGGAGCGAACCAATGAACGCGCTGGTGCTCTCTGCCGGTGGAATGTACGGCGCCTACCAGGCCGGCGTGTGGAAGGCGATCGCGGACGTATTCCAGCCGGACTTGATCGTTGGCGCATCGATCGGTGCGGTGAACGGTTGGGCCATTGCCGGCGGATGTCCGCCCGACGAGTTGATTGCGCGCTGGCTCCGAATCCAAAGCCGCTACCGCTGGAAGCCTCCCCGCGGCCCTTTCCACGGCATGCTCGATTCGAGCGGCCTGCGCGGCCAGATCAAGGACGTTTTCGACAGCTATCGCCCACGCATCCCTTTCGCGCTCGTGGTAACGGATTTATTGAAACTTCGGCCGGTGATCGTGCGCGATCGTGATGTCACCTGGCACCACCTGGATGCGACCACCGCGATCGTGGGCCTCTTCGACCAGGTGCGCATCGGCGGCCGAGTTTATTCCGACGGAGGACTGCTCTCGGCTCTTCCGCTCTGGGCCGCCGCCGAGCTCGGCGCGCAAAGGGCCCTGGCGATCGATGTTCTGCCCGCCGCTCCGGGCCTGGTGGCCAAGACGTTCGTGCGGGCAATGAAGGTAATGTCCCCGTTTCGGCCGCACGTACCTCCGTCTCTGGACGTATTTCGCATCGCGCCGCCGGCCCTGCTGGGCACGCCGCTCGAAGCCCTGCGCTGGCGGCACGTCAATGCCGAGCGCTGGGTGGAGGCGGGCGAGCGGGCGGGCGAAAAAGCCAAACATTCCATTGCGAATTGTTTTAGGCGACAATAAGGCTGATATGCCCGCCTATCAGGTTTATCGTTTGAAGGAAGCGCTCCGCGCGCCGTTCCGGTCCGCGCCGCATACTTCCGGGGTGACGACGCTGAAGCCGAAGGACTACGAAAAGACCGATGTCATGGACGCTCCTACGCCCTACGCGGCCTGGCTCGCGCGCCGGGAATCGGAGAGCGCGCTGTTGGTGGGTGACGCGCTCGAGACCGCTGAGGGCGCGCTGTGGGTCTACAAGTACATCGGATTCGAAGAGGCGCGTTGGTACGTACCGGAACCTTCGGCTCCGGCGCCTGCAGCACCCGTAGCGGTACCATGAAGTCAAGGAAATATGTTTAAAGATCCACCCGCAAGGGAACGGATCAATTCCTTCGCGCTGGTCGCCTACATTCCCGAGCCTCTGGCAGGATTTCTCGATCGATTGCGTCAGGAACTGGTGCCGAACTGTTTTTTGCGGGCCCACGTTACGATTCTGCCCCCGCGGCCGATCTCTTCCACGCCGGAAGCGGCCTGGAAAGTGGTGCAGGAGTTAGTGCCCCGATCTCGCCCGTTTGAGCTGCAGTTAGCCGGCGTGGTGGTCTTTCCGATTACCGACGTAATCTATGTGAGTGTGGGCCAAGGCAGCGGAGACCTGCGCGATCTGCACGATCGGCTCAACACCGGCGCCTTGCGATATGACGAGCCTTACCGTTTTCATCCGCACATCACGCTCGCGCAGGAATTGAAGCCGGACGAGGTGGACGAGTTGGTAACCGTGGCGCAGACCCGCTGGGCGGAGTATCGCGGGCAGCGGCGTTTCCGGGTGGACAAGACGGTTTTTGTGCAAAATACCCGGCGCAATGTCTGGCTGGATCTGGGAGAATGCACGCTGGGCCAACCCGGTTCGAACCTGGTGCGCGAGCTAACTGACCTTCTGGTGGGCTGATCTCGCTGGCGCCGCGTCAATCTGCGATGTAGACGTGAAAATTGGTCACCGTGCGGTAGCCCATCTGTTCATAGAGCGACAATCCCGACCAGGTGGATTGCAGCACTGTGCTTTCCACCGGCTGGCCGGCGGGAGCGCTGCGGATGGCTTCTTCGGCGACGCGTCGAATGATCGCTTCAGCGAAGCCTCGCCGGCGGTATCCGGGCAGGGTCGCGACCGAATATAGCCCGACTGTCCCGCTGGTTATGGTGGACGCTGCGCTGGTCACGGCTTTGCCGTCAGAGTATCCCACGAAACCGCGAAAATCGCTGCGCCAGGCTCGCTCCGCTCCGTAGATCGAGGCGCTCACCGAGGGCGGGATGTCGAACGCGGCCGACATCAGGTCCACGAACGCGCTTCGTGTGGCTGCATCGGCGACCGGCCGGCAATCCAGGGTGGGAAGCGCGCGCCGCGGGGTTTGAAGGCGATCGGCGAACATCCCGGGAGCCTCGGTGAGCGGCCGTAATCCGTGACGGGCGAAAATCGCCGGCGCCACCCGGCGCAGGTGAGGGCTCAAGAAATCGTCGCAGACCCAGTAGCTCCAACGAAATCGCCGCGAACCGAACTCCCGCGCGGCGGCACGGATGCGCAATTCCAGCTCCCCTTCTCCCGCGGTGACGGGCTCTGAAAGGAGCCCGGCGTTGAAGGCAGCGTAGTTCAGTCCGCATAGAATCACGGTGACACCGGGTCGTTCGAGAATCTGCGCATCCGCCCGCGCGCGTCCGAAAAATCGCAGCGCCTCAATGAGATTGTTGGCGACAGCGAGGACCTCCACCGCGGGCATCTGGCGATTAGAGCAAACCGCGCGCGCGCACGTCAAACCACAGGTGAAAATTCGCTCCACACTAGGTAAGGCAGGAGGTGACAACCGATGGTATCTGGGCTCAGGTGGGACTAAAGCCCAACTCTTACGAGTACGATTAGAGTGAGGTGCCGCTACCTGTGCTTATACGCGGTGGTCTGTTCGTGGGTGGCTTGCTTGCCTACGTCGCCGCTTGCGCCGGCCAAACAGCAACCCTAAAGTTCTCCCCATCCACTGTAAGTTTCACCGCCGCACTCAATGGACCGCCCCCGCCCCTTGAGACGCTGAACGTCATCGCCTCCGACGGATCTCTGGTGAGCTTCGGTGTGCTGGTGGATGGCGGTGTAACCGGAACGCCTGCACCTCCCTGGTTGACGGTTACGCCATCGCAGGGCACGACGCCCGCTTTGATAAGACTTTGGGTGAACCAATCCGGGCTTGGGGCCGGCGCTCAAAGTGCGCGCGTGCAACTGACCGACCGCACCGGCAAGGCGTTCGGCGTAATCGCGAATATCAATCTGCAGGTGCTCGCTGGCGATCCGGCTCTGGCGATTTCGCCCGGAGAAATCCATTTTTCGAGCTCGATTTCCGCCGGCAATATCCAGCAATCGATCCTGGTGCAAAGTCTCGGACCAGGGAGTCTGGCGCCTGTGAGCGTCAGCGTGGTCTCGGGATATCCGTGGCTGCGCGCCAATGTGGTCTCCTGCGATTCGGTTTGCGTGATCAGCGTCGCAGCTGTGGTTGCGGCCCTTGCTCCCGGGCCCCACAACGGGATGCTCAACGTCATTACCGGACTGGGCTCAAGGATGGTCCCGGTGAGCCTGTTTGCCGGGGATCACGGCCCGTACTTGCGATTGAGCGAGGACACCGCACAGTTCGAGACCGTACAAGGCACTGCCTTTTCGGACTCACGCACCGTCTGGTTGATCAACGGCGGCGACATGTCATCGGTGTGGACCGCTACGGTGGCCGGCAACGCGTCGTGGCTTTCGGTAACGCCCACCTCCGGTACCCTG
>Ga0070734_10002832_pt1 | contig 19748 bp, 18 predicted proteins | sample Coa_R1_8_FD_66444 | JGI IMG/M metagenome (GOLD analysis project Ga0070734, IMG submission 66444) | Surface soil microbial communities from Centralia Pennsylvania, which are recovering from an underground coalmine fire - Coalmine... | ecosystem: Environmental > Terrestrial > Soil > Unclassified ... | reverse complement strand
AACAATCAAGCTTTACCGGCGCAACGGCACGCTGATTTGGGAAGGCTACAACGGCTTTCTCTCATCAGACGGGATTGTGCTGGCAAACTTTGAGGACATGCACTGGGACGACCACGACCGGCCACAGGCGATTGCGCGCCTGAATGGCGGGAAGCCCCAGACCGTCACCCTGACTGAAGGAAGCGCCGGCAAATGGGACTGGCTTCCGCACATTTCCAAGTAACAGATTTTGCACGCACCCAATCAGCGCACGCAATTCCCGCCCGCGGGACAGCGAAGAACAACCGCATTCGCCACGTCGCTCAACGCTTGAGCGAGCAAGACCAAGATGATGGTGGTACTATCGCAAGCATCTGAGTTGAGGTGCTCCACACCCGTCGCCGTTCCCAAGGAGGCGCAGATGAAGAAACTGTACAGCTTGCCCGCAGCGATCTGCGTGGTGCTGGCTGTCTGCGGCGCATGGTCAACTGGTCCTGCGCTCCGCGAAGCAACTGCACAACCTAAACCTGCGCCAACATCGCGAATGGATGGGCTGGCGGCATGGCAGCAGGTCTATTCCGTGCTCACGCACCCGCGCTGCATCAACTGTCATACGGCCACTAACTATCCGCAGCAGGGAGATGACCGGCACCGGCATTTTGCGAACGTGATACGCGGCCAGCTGGGAACAGGTGTTCCCGCGCTGCGCTGCATCACGTGCCATCAGAGCGCGAACGCGGATTCAACGGGCGTTCCCGGCGCGCACGGCTGGCACCTGGCGCCGCTTTCAATGAAGTGGCAGGACACCAACGACAAAATCTTACCGAGCTCCGAGGTCTGCCGGGCGCTCACAGACCGGTCGAAAAACAGCGGTCTTGGCGGGCCCGGTTTGTTGAAGCACCATACTGAAGAACCGCTGGTGCTGTGGGCGTTCCATCCGGGACGGAGCATCGACGGCACGATGCGAACTCTGCCGCCGCTGACGCACGAAGAATTTGTGGAAGCGACGGGCAAGTGGGTGGCCGCGGGAATGCCCTGTCCACAAAACAAATGACGGAGGAGGCCAGCCATGGAAAGCTACAAACTCACGGTAAACGGCCAGACGAGAGAAGTCACGGCCGACCCCGGAACCCCGCTGCTGTGGGTGCTGCGGGAAGAGCTGCAGATGACCGGCACCAAGTACGGTTGCGGCATCGCAGCTTGCGGCGCTTGCACGGTTCATCTGGGTGGAATTGCCACGCGCTCGTGCGTAGTACCAGTCTCTCTTGTCGGCACACGCCCAATCGTCACGATTGAAGCGATGGCCAACGATCCGGTGGGGCGCGTAGTGCAGGACACATGGGTGGCGCAGGACGTGGTGCAGTGCGGGTACTGCCAGAGCGGCCAGATCATGAGCGCCGTTGCCCTGCTCAAGAGCACACCTAAACCTACGGACACGAATATCGAAGAGTCACTGGGCGGAAACCTTTGCCGCTGCGGAACGTATGTTCGGATTCGCGAGGCGATCAAAGCCGCTTCGCAAAAACTCAAATAAAGGAGGCGCGCCATGACTGTCACGATCAACCCTGCCACTACTCACCAGCTGAGCCGGCGCAGTTTCCTGCGCGTCTCCGCCACGGCAGCCGGCGGGCTGCTGGTTTCTTTGTATCTCGATTTGCCCCTGCCGGCGCAGGAGGGCGCGGCGCCCAAGGCAAAGGCCTATCCGCCGGACGCGTTCGTACACATCAAGCCGGACGGCAAGATTGTAATCACGGTAAACCGGCTGGAGTTTGGCCAGGGCGTGCAGACCTCACTGCCAATGGTCCTGGCAGATGAGATGGATGCCGACTGGTCACAGGTCACGGCCGAGCTGGCGCCGGCCGCCGATGTTTATAAAGACCCGATCTTTGGCATACAGATGGTTGGCGGCTCCGGCTCCATCGCACATTCGTTCCAGCAGTACCGGGAGTTAGGCGCCAGGACGCGGGCCATGCTGGTGGCCGCGGCGGCAGAACAATGGAAGGTCGCACCTGAACAGTGCCAGACAGAGGCCAGCGTAGTGCATGGTCCTGGAGGCAAATCCGCCAAATACGGCGAACTGGCGGAAGCCGCCGCCAAACAACCGGTCCCAGCGACCGTGAAAGTCAAAGACCCAGCACAATTCAAGCTGGTGGGGAAGAACACCCGGCGTCTCGACAGCCGGCCTAAATGCGATGGCTCGCTCAAGTTCGGACTGGACCTCGATCTTCCCGGCATGAAGACCGCGGTGGTCGCGCATCCGCCGATGTTTGGTGGACGCGTAAAAAGCATCGATGACAAGGCTGCCCGAGCTCTGGCGGGTATGCAGGACGTGTTTGAAATTCCGCTCGCGAAAGGCACCGGCGTGGCGGTTGTGGCCGATAAGTTCTGGACGGCGAAGCAGGCCCGCGATCTCCTGAAAGTGGAATGGGACCTCTCTTCTGTTGAACCTGCCGACAGCGGCAAACTATGGACGCAATACAAAGAGCTGGCACGCACTGTGGGTAATGTGGCAGTGAGCCGCGGTGATCAGAAAGAGCTCGACGCCAGTTCAGAGTCCAGCCGAATTGTCGCCGAGTTCGAATTCCCATACCTGGCGCACACTCCCATGGAGCCTTTGAACACAACGGTCCGCTTTGACGGCGACAAAGCGGAAGTCTGGGCGGGCTCACAATTTCAAACCATCGATCAAATGGCGGTGGCGCAAACGCTGGAGTTGAAGCCGGACCAGGTTACGTTCCACACGGAGTATGCCGGCGGCGGTTTTGGCCGGCGGGCGGTCATCGATTCCCACGTGCAGCGCGAGGCCGCAGTGATCGCAAAGAAGCTTCGCGGTACTCCAGTGAAGCTGATATGGACGCGAGAAGATGACGTACAGGGAGGCTATTACCGGCCGATGTTTGCGCATCGCGTGGAGATTGGTATTGGCGCAGACGGCACGCCAGCGGCGTGGCGGCACGTGATCGTTGGCCAGTCACTCGTGGCCGGGACACCGTTCGCCGCCATGCTGATAAAGAATGGCGTCGATTCAACCGCAACGGAGGGTACGGCGGATACCGCCTACAACATTCCCAACTTCCACGTTTCCGCGCACCATCCCACGCCGAACGTGCCGGTGCTCTGGTGGCGCTCTGTGGGCCACACGCATAATGCGTTTGTGATGGAGACGCTGATCGACGAGCTAGCCGCGCGTGCCAAAATGAATCCGATTGCCTATCGCCTCAAGCTGCTTAAGCCAGATGCGGGGAAATTACGCCGCTCACTTGCCCTGGCCGCTGAAAAGAGCATCGCCTGGCGGGGAAAGCTGCCCAAAGGACATGCGTGGGGCGTGGCTTGCCACGAGGCGTTTGGAACCGGTGTGGCCTGTGTGACGGACGTCTCGATCGAAAATGGGCGGCCCAGAATCCATCGCGCGACCATTGCGGTTGATTGTGGTCTTGCCGTCAATCCGCTGACCATTGAAGCACAGTTCCAAGCCGGAGTCGCGTTCGGTCTTTCTCAACTGATGGCCAAGGGAGCCATCACCCTCAAAGAGGGACGCGTGGAGCAACGAAACTTTGACGGCTACACGCCACCGTACATGGGTGACGCTCCGGTGGCGGTAGATGTTCATATTGTGCCGAGTACCGAAGCCCCCACCGGTTGCGGCGAGCCGCCGGTGCCGGTGATTTCCCCGGCGGTCGTCAATGCGCTGGCACGGCTAACGGGCAAACGCTATCGCAGTTTGCCGTTAACTGCAGTGTGAGGAAAAGCGGTTTTCAAGAATTCGTCACGCCCCTTAGCTTCGCGCACGTTTTGGATAACACTTACATATAGCCCTCCAGCACTCCCGCTGCGCGATTGAGGGCCTCAGTGAGTGCCTGCAGTTGTGATGTCGTGAGCTGCGCGTCTTTCGCGTCGATCGACTCATTTACTCCGGGGATCACCACGGCGGCGTAGCCGGTGTATTGTCCGGGTGCATAGATTAAATGTCGGAACCATGGACGATTCGGCAATCCCTGCGGTGAAAGCAGAGCACGCTCCGCGGCAATCAGAGCCTGGTTGAGCTTGGCTGCATCCTGCGGCGGATTTTTCTGGATGGCAAGAATCTTTGCGCCGGCATTCATGAATCGCTTGGCCGCCTCAGACGCTTTGCTGAAATCAGGAGCGTTGGCGCCCAGCATGCGCGTAGCTTTGTCGCGTGAGTTATCGATATAAGCGCCAATTTCCTTGCCGTAAAGCTCATAGTCATAGGGCAGCACGTCGGCCTGGGACATGTGCAGCGCCTCAATGCCAAAGACGCGCGCCATCTCCTGTTCATAAACAAATGTGGGATCGGCAAATTTCTTGAACCAGTTGAAGTTGTCAAAAGCCGAGTGATACACGCCATACTGGCCGCTGGACGTCATGTCCGTGGAGGGAATGCCCAGGTGTTGGATGAAAACGCTGTAGTCAGAGCCGCTGCCGAGATCGCCGACCGGCACGTCATTTTCAACACGGGCGTTGGGCGTGCGGCCTTGACCGCTATCTGGACGGCGCTGCGGCTGTCCCATCTTTTCATCTTTCCAGATGTTGTAAAGCATGCCGCCTTTGGGGCTGGGGACAACTTTGGTCACGTCGCGCATAAAGCCTTTGAGGCTCGGAACGGCCGATGCTCCGAAGTTTGAGCCGGACACGGCAACATCAAGATTGAAATACGCGACGGCGTGGGCCAGATCTTTCTCGTGTTCCTCGCCCCATTCAGTGCTTCCGATCAAGCCCTCTTCCTCTGCGTCCCATGATGCAAATACGATTGTGCGGTCGGGCTTCCATCCGCGCCGGAGCAGGTCGGCAAAGCCGTGGACTGTCTCCAGCATTGCCGCGGTGCCGCTGTTCGGGTCCACCGCGCCATACACCCACGCATCGCGATGGTTCCCCAGCACCACCCACTCATCTGGATATTTCGTGCCCTTAATTTTCCCGATCACATTCCAGATCGTCCAATACCGGTAATTCTGCTTCAGGTGCATCTTCACTTTCACCGGCCCGGGGCCAACGTGATAAGTAAACGGCAATGCGCCTTGCCAGTCGCGCGGCGTTTCCGGCCCAGCCAGATTTTGCAGGATAGGCTCCGCGTCTCCATACGACAGCGGCGTCGTCGGAATTTTCGGCATGTCCGTTGCCTTCTCCGGCGGCACTCGCTTCGACTCCGGCAGATCGATGGTCGAAGCAAATCCCGGCGTCGTTGGATCGCCCGGATACTTGAACATGTACTGAATCGATCCGCGCTGCACGCCGCTCTCCGGACGCCACGGCCCCTTTGGATACGCATCGCCTTTGAAGTAACCGTCGTCAATCGGATCGGAATAAATGATCACTCCCGCCGCGCCGTGTTCTTCCGCCACAAAACTTTTTACGCCGCGGAAATTATCTCCATACCGGACGATCACGATCTTTCCCCGCACATCGACTTTCAAATCTTCAAGCTTTTTGAAATCTTCCGGCCTGCCATAATTCGCGTATACGACTTCCGCTTCAACGTCGCCAGAAGGTGACGACCCGTTAAACGGCATCACCACGCGCGGATTATCAGCCAGCGGATCGCCCTCAACATGCTCCGGGCGGGGGCCATTCATCTTCACGTTGGCCGGCGCAGTCACCGTCACGCTGATTTCCGACGGACGATTCATCCACACGGAATACTTGACCTCTTCCGTCTCCAGGCCGGCAATGTCAAAGTGCTTGGCCACATGGTCCGCGGTGGCTTTATCTTCCGGCGAGCCCGCGATGTGCGGCAGCGCCGTCAAAATCTTCAAGTGCTGTTCCGCGCGCGCCGGGCTGGGACTGGCAAGGAATTCCTGATCGACCTGATACTGCTTGGCAAAATCCCTGAAGCCAAAAATCTGTGAAGGGGCGACTTGTGAAGCCGCGGTCTGTGCAGGCGTCTTCTGGCCCGGGCTGTTCTGCAGGGCAAAACTGGAAAGTACAAAGACCGATATAACTACGACGATGAGTTTGGCGCGTTTCAATTCGGGACTCCTGGATGTTCCACCCAAGGTTTGTGAACGAACGTACTGCTTAAGGGGAAACGAAAAAGCTTACACTATGGAGTGGCATTTATTCGAATCAGGGTCATGGGAAATTGAGTACGAACGCGGAAATAAATGGCGGCAGCACAGCGCGTCCCCCGGTCGCGAACCCGATCGGCGCATCACCGCTCGGAGGAACGATCACCGCTGAAGCCCCAACCGTCAAATCAACGACCGGTGTAGCAACGCTGACTGAACCCATCGGCCAAATAACTGTCGACGAACTAACTGCCAGCGAACTAACCGCCGAACCTACGCTTCCGCGCGCTGACGCCGTTGACGGCCTTGCTCATGGCGCTGTAACCGATGCGGCTGAAACCACCGTCATTGAAATTCCGCGCATCGCGCGCGCCCTGCGACATCGCGATTTCCGCCTCTTCTGGACAGGCAACTTTCTCTCCAACATCGGCACCTGGATGCAGAACATTGCCCAGGGCTGGCTGGTGCTGCAACTTACCAACTCGGCTTTCTGGCTTGGAGTGGTGGGCTTTGCCGCGTCGTTTCCCATTCTGCTGTTTGCGCTCATCGGCGGCGTAATTGCTGACCACGTAAACAAGCGCAAAATGCTCATGGTCACGCAGTCCGCCATGATGGTGTTTGCTTTCATCATGGCCGCGCTGGCGTGGTTCAAAATCATCAACGTGCATGAGATTGTTTTCCTCGCGCTTGGCACCGGCATCGCCATGTCTCTCAACACGCCAACCTATCAGGCGCTGGTGCCGCAGCTTGTGCCGCGAGAAGATCTCACCAACGCCATCGCGCTCAACTCAGCGCAGTTCAATATGTCGCGCGTGCTGGGGCCAACCCTGGGCGGCTTTGCCATGGCCATTATCGGCGTGGCCGGCAATTTCTTTCTCAACGGACTCAGCTTCCTCGCCGTGCTCATCGCGCTCACTCGCATTCGCTATGCTGAGCCCGCCGCCCCCGCGGAAGGCCAGCTCTGGGAAAAGCTGAAGCAGGGTTTCGCTTACGCCTTCCGGCATTCAGCCATGTCGTCTCTGATTCTGCTGGTCGCCATCGGCAGCCTGCTGGCCATTCCTTATCTCACCTTTGTTCCATACTTCGCCCGCGACGTCCTTGGCACCGGCGAGCCCGGCCTCGGCATCCTCATGGCCTGCTCCGGCGCGGGGGCGTTTCTCGGCGCCATCACCATCGCGTCGCTCATGCATATCCGGCAGCGCGGGTTGTTCGTGGTCCGCGCGTTGGCCGGATTCTACGCCGCCATCATCGCTTTCACCTTCTCGCGCAACTTCTATCTTTCCGGACTGCTGCTCGCCGTCGCGGGCTATTGCATGATCATTTCCGTGGCGACCATTAACTCCCTGCTGCAGCACCTTGCAGAAGACCACATGCGCGGACGCGTGATGAGCATCTATTCCACCGCGTTTCTCGGCTTGCCTCCGATCGGCTGCCTCATCGCCGGATCGTTATCTCATGTCTTTTACGCGCCTCACGTCATCGCCGGAATGTGCTCGCTAGCCATAGGAGGAAGCCTGGCCGTGTATGTGAATAAAGAGGGGTTGCGGGAGCTGGATTGAAAAGAGCGGCTCTTGGCTTTTGGCTATCGGCTTTTGGCTATCGGCTTTTGGCCTTTAGCCTTTTGCGGGCCGATGACTTCCGTCCTGCGCGATGGACTGGAAATAAAAACCGCGATAGCATCACCGCATGAAACGCTCTGCCGCAAAGAGCCGCTCCAGCAAGGCAAATACCTCAACCCGAACATCGGCGAATCAAGCCGCTTCCAAAACTTCCGTTCGCAAACCGCGCCCTGCAAAAACCAAAACCTCGCGGCAAAAGAAAAGCGCTCCGCAAACCGTCGACCAATACCTTGCCGCGGTGCCGAAACCCGCCCGTAGCGCATTGGATCAGATTCGCGCGGCCATCCGTTCCGTTGTGCCGCCCGAGGCAACCGAGATCATCAGCTACAAGATTCCTGCATTCAAGCACAAGAAAGTGCTGGTCTGGTACGCCGCGTTTTCCAATCATTGCAGCCTCTTCCCCACCGCCGCCTTGATAGAAGCGTTCAAGAACGAACTGAAGGATTTCTCTACCTCGAAAGGGACAATCCACTTTCCGCTCGACAAGCCCATGCCGGTTGAGTTGATCAAGAAGATGGTGAAGGCGCGCCTGGGGCGCAGCGGATAAGAAGCGAGACGGGCTTGAGCCGTACGCCTCAAAGTAAGTGGCACTGCATTTTCAAAAGAGCCGCGGGCTCACCGATCACTGCTGATGAAAACAGGGCTTGGTTGTTGATTTAGTCAGCAATGATTGGTGAACGCCGCGGCTTTTTTGCAGCACTAACAGGCAAACGTTCACTTTCCTGTCCTTCAAAAAAGATGGAAGTTCACGATGATATTCATCTGGACGGCGACTGGCTGGCCATTTTTTCTCGCAGGTTCAAAGCGCCAGGTGCGCACCGCCTCCATGGCTTTCTCATCCAGCCCCATCCCCAGCGAGCGCACGACCATTAGATTACGCGTGCGTCCATCAGCGCCAATCGTGGCCAGCAAAGTTACCTCGCCCTGGTACTTGCTTCTTCTGGCTTCTTCTGAAAACTCCGGTTCTGGCGAGTAGATGGCGCGGGGAATGCTCACGCCGTTTCCAATGGCATAGAGATCGCCGCAGCATCCGCCGCCCGATCCAGATCCTCGGCCTGGCCCCCCGCCATCTCCGCCAACGCCGCCGCCCGCTTTCCCTCCAATTCCTCCGGCCACTCCCGGGCCATTCGATGGCGCTGTGAGCGCAGATAATGGATCGCCGATCTGCCGCGTTTTGGGCAACGCAAGGTCCGGTGGCGCGATCACTGTCACTGCCGCCGAAAGACGCGGCTGTGCGTTGTTGCGCAGGATGATCGGCGGCGTCAACTGCTCTCGCGCCGCCGGCGGAGCCATGCCTTTGCTCGCCCGGATTCGCTCCGCAGCTCCACCACTCCCTCCGCCATTGCCGGGATGCGTCCCCGCCGGCACAATGTACGGTTCCAGTCTTACTCTGACAAATGGCTGCGGTTCGATTCGCGGAACATAGCTCTTCACCATCAAGAAACCTGCGCCGATCAGAAACGCAATTACGCTATGCAACGCGACAGAGAACGCAAAGTTAATGCGCCGCACCGGATATCCGGCCCATGTTTTTCCGAACAAGCTGGGCAATATCTCGCCCGATGCCGGCGCTACTCCGCGCGCCGACTGCTGGTCTGTGTCGCCGGCAGAAACTTTCCGTCCCGCAGCTTCCCACTCAAGCTCAAGCTTCAGGCGAGACCTGAAGTTGGCCCGCGGCAGGTCGCGCAGGTCAGCCGCCAGCCCCACCAGTTCGCGAATATTCCCCTCATCGGTCTGCGGATCGTGCCGCTTTTCCGCGAGCTGGGGCTGGAGCATCTGGTCAATGGCCTGATCGAGTTCGTCGTACACGGAGATGTTATTCATCGGATTTCCTCGCTTGTTCCCGCAGCGTCTCCAGCGCGCGAAATTGCAATTGCTTCACCGCGCCTTCTGACCGTCCCAGCTCCTGCGCGATCTCGCGGATGCTCTTTTGGTCCACAAATCGCCGCATCACCACTGTGCGCTGATCTTCCGGCAGCCGGTCTACCAACTGGAAAAGCATGGCGCGCCGTTCTATCTCGATTACGCCAGCCGGACCCGCTTCTGCTTCCAGCTCTGCTGAGCCCGCCGGAACTTCCCGGCCCGCGCGCTGCCAGCGGTCTGCCAGCGCGTTAGCGGCGATCCGCAAAAGCCACGCAGCAAATGGCACGCCTCGCCATTGGAACCGGCCAAGATTCCTGAGCGCCTGGTGAAAGACTTCAGCCGTCACGTCCTGCGCTTCTTCACGGTCTTTCACCCGCCGCGCCACAAACGCATAGACGCGGTTGAAATTGCTCTCATAAAGCTCAGCGAACCGGCTCGGATCGCTCTGCGCCGCCTGGATCAAGAGCCGTTCATCATTCAAGCTGGTTAAGTTGGCAAGATTGGCAACTGCGTTCAACTTGTGCCCCCTCGGCTACCCGGGTTACTTCTTTTTGAAGCCCTGCTTCGTAAAGCCTTGCTGCTTCAAATTGCTTCTACAGAGGTAAACCGCCGCCAGAGCTGAAAGGTTACGGTGCTATTTTTCAGAATCTCTGGACGCCAGGATTAGAACGACCGAGGGAAGGGAATATGCGAGGAGGAAAACGGGGGCGTGCAGTGAGACACGGAGAAAACCTTTGAAACACGGAGGAAGGGAGGAAGCGGAGGAGTAGATCGCCGGATCGCGCGGAGTCGGTAAGGCAATTTCACCACGGAGGCAGATGCTCTAGAAAATTCCGGCTAAACAAACTCAAATTCAATCTTCTCCCGCTGTCACTTTCCCGGTGCTGCCTCGCATCGCCTCGAAGGTAGAAAACGTCGTCTGAAGAGCTGAGTCGCCCCTTAGGGCTGCTCTTGCACAAAGGATAGGGATGGTTCAGTCCTGACCGGCGTGGGAGCCTGCTTCGGCGTGTTTGAAGAATTCTTTTTATCTTCAGCCTGGTTGGTATTGCCGCCACCCGAACGCCCCTGCTCCACGGTTAATGTGTAATCATGGCTCGGCCAAAACAACCTATCTCGCTTGTCTTTGACATGTATCACGGGAAAACCCGTTGACGGCATGTCCCATACGTTGTGGATGGCAAGCTGCAATGCCGAATCCCTTCCGAGAGATTGTGGATCAAACCTTATTGGAATTTGCGTATCCTGCTTGAACTGGAGCGGATCGAAGCTAAACGGCTTCGGTTGTGTGATGTCAATGTGAGCAGAAATTGTATCTAGCTGAATTCGTCCGCCATTGGCAAACTTCACGTCTGGAAGCGACGTGATTTTAAACTGAGGATCGGCGAACGATACGGGCTGGACCTTCAACTCCGGGAATTGCACTTGCCCGAACTTGATCTCTCCTGGATCAAACCTAAGCGGAGCAAAACTTAATTTAGCAGGTTCTACCTTTAAGGGGGCCGCGTCTACGTGAATGGTGGATATCTCCTTGGGAAGTATCAAATCGATTTTCAGATGATGGTTATAGACAAAGTATGCCCCATAACTTGCTAGAGCCAACACCATCGTTTTAAATACAGGGACGGGACGCTGCGGCTTGGAATTTTCGCCCGATTTTGTTGGCAGCCGAAGAGCCCATCTTAAAAACTGATCAAGTTTCTCCCACAAAATGGGCATGATTCGCCGAATCAGTGGGGTTAGGTAGTCCCCCTCCGCTGCAAGTATTTCTTTCACCAGGAACTCGACTCGCTGGTCCCTGGCGAACCGCTGGAAATGTTGGAGACCGCGGGGCTCGTCATTTAGCTGCGTCTCCTCTAGTAGGCGATCGAAATCTTGGGAATTCGCCAATGCCGCGAGAATCTTATCCGGAAGCGGCAGGCGCCAGCCAAAGACCTCTTGCATAGCCATGCGGAATTCGGCTCTATGAATGATCTTGGCATGCTTATTTTCTTGTGGATTCATGCGGGCACCTCTAGGAAGAAATGATGGCCCCCGGGGAAACGTATCACTCCGCGCAAATTTTCTTGTTCTGCTAATGAATAACGTTGGGCATGAGGAATTTCCTTCATTCGTAAGCCTAGGAACTGTAGACTTCGTCCAGCTAAGTGGGTAAATAAATGAAATGCTGCGCGCGGCCAGCGAAGCACACATGACCGTTTTTTACACACCAAGGCGAGAATTTTCTCCTTGACTTATGGGCGAACAAATGGTAAATTGAGAGATTCGCTCCAGAGCGAAAATGTGGTGTGTGGGACGATCTTTGAAAACTTAGCCGCTAGCTTCTAGCCGTTGGCCCCTAGCCAGAAACCCCAAGAACCTTTTAACCGCAAAGGACGCTAAGGGACGCAAAGAAAGACGGTGAACCTACCCAATTTGGGGGTAAATCAGCTCAAGTCTACGCCAGACTGGGATGATCTGGGATGGCATGGGATACCTAGGTAGGGGTAGGGATCGGGCAGAACCGGGAGTCGCTCCACCCTACGCCAATTGAGGCCTGATCGCTGAAGTCTACGCCAATCTGGGATGGTCTGGGATGAACCCTCTCAAGTGCACGCCAATCTGGGATGACCGGGAGGGGGAGGGGTGCCGCGCGAGCGTGGCTAGATCGGGAGATCGGGTCATCGGGTGATCGCCGTGATCAGAAAACCAAACCTCACCACTGATTAACACAGATGACACTGATCAGAACCCGGGGATTAGAAACCCAACTCCGGGGTTGAATTGTGTAAGCCCTTTAGATTCTTAATTGGGGTACAGGGGGGAGGGGTGGCCGCGCGAGCGCGGCTAGATCGGGAGATCGGGTCATCGGGTGATCGCCGTGATCGGAAAAACCGAAACCTCACCACTGATTAACACCGATGACACTGATCAGGAATGGGAGGAGAGATGGAGCTTCCGTGATCGCCGAAATCGGAGAGGCAAAACCTACCACTGAGGCACGGAGACACGGAGGAAACCCGAAAATCGGAAGCAAAACCTTACCGCTGATCAACACTGATGACACTGATCAGGAATTGAAGGTTCAGCAAAGGGGAGGGCAGACACCCAGATTGCCAAAATCACCGAGTAGCCCGAGATCGGAAAGAGTGGGCCTAACTATCCTTCCGATACAGCAGTTCGCGCATTGCCTGGCGGCGGGCTTCGTTCGCTTCTTTGGCATTCTCGTGTTGGGCGCCGCCCGCGCGGCTACGGGTCGCGGGATCGGCAGCGTCAGGCTCACTGCACGCAGGACAGCGGTTGGCAAAGCCGGGCTTGTCCGGCTTGAGCTCAAACTCTTCTGAGCAGACGACGCAAACTTTAATGGGAAACGCCATGCTGTTTTTAGGATACAGCGAGCGGGAAAAGTGTTGTGCAAAAAAAGCCGGATCGCTCAGGCTTTTGGCTTGGCTTTGAGCTTGGCCTGGCCGTTCTGCAGTTCCACGGTGTATTCCACGGCCTTGCAGCCATATTCTTTTTGCAGCTGCGCGGTCTTCTGTTTCACGAACTTCTTGAATGAGTCCAGGTTGGCGGCGCTTTTCTCTCCGGTCTTCTTGCGCGCTTCAGTAAGCGCCTGAAACAGTGATTCAACGTGCGCATGGTCTGAGCCGTCGGAGACCGACATGCTGAACGGGCGGTCTTCGGTTGCCGCAGCGTGGTGCTTCATGGCTTTTTGCGCTTCATGCTCTTCGTCGGTGCGCAGGCCCTGGATTCCCAGCACGGCATCCTGCGGTCGGCGATAGCCTTCTTCCTTGATGACGAGCTTTTGCTGCCACAGGGCGTTATAAAGCGCATAGCGTTGCTGGATGGTGGTATAGCGGTACCGCTGGGCGTAATTCATGCGGTTGCCGTCAGAGAACTTTTTCAGCAGGTTCTTGACCTTCCACTCCACGTCGGTGGGTGGTTTCTTGGAGCCTCCGCCAAAGTACATGTCGTACTCGATTTTCAGCCGGCGCAGCTGGTCTTCGAGCACGTTGAGTTCTTCGTCAATCGCCAAAGTGGCAGCTCCAGTTCCAGGGTCGGGCTCAAGGAGAGCATTTACGCGGAATATAACACATACCGCCGCGGCCTTCCTACGTACTCAAGGTACATCCCGGCAACCCTCACTGCGGTACTTTGCCAGCGGGGAATTCGCCTTCGATAGCCGTGGGGCCCCGGGCGGTTGAGGATTTTTCTGCGCCTTAGGCCAACCTGAGAACGAGGCATTTCATCATCCCTCTGAATTGCATCTAAGAAAGGGTACACAAAGGACTAATCATGCTTCCTAAGGTCGTCGCCAAAAATCGAACCCGGATCGTTATTGCAGACGATCACACCGTCTTGCGTGAATCCCTGGCCGCATTGCTTTCCACCCAGGCAGATTTTGTGGTGGAAGGGCGCGCTTCCAATGGCCAGGAGGCCCTGGCTATCGTAAAAGAGCACCCGCCGGACGTGTTGCTGCTGGACCTCTTCATGCCCGACGGAGACGGCTTTGAAGTCCTGCGCACTCTGGATCGTGCCGGAAGCCGCGTGGCCGCCGTGGTGCTTACCGGGTCAGATAATGAGCTTGATTACGCGCAAGTGGTAAAGCTGGGCGCGCGCGGCCTGGTGCTTAAGAGCGATGGTCCTGAGAAGCTGTTCACCGCCGTTCGCACTGTGGCCAATGGCGAGCTTGCATTTTCCGATGAACTGGCCCAGCAGGTGCTTACCACCATGACGGCGGAATCCAAAACTTCTGCCAACACCATGAGCCGTCTTTCCACCCGTGAGCGACAGATTGCTTATCACGTGGCGCGCGGCATGAAGAACAAAGACATTGGCGAAGCGCTTACCATCAGCGAAAACACAGTCAAGCGCCACCTGCAAAGCATCTTTACCAAAACCGGCGCGCGTGACCGCTTGGAACTGGCCGTGCTGGCCCTGAGCGAAGCAAGCAAGGCAGCGTAAGAGCAGTTGGCAAACAGCAATTGGCAAAAGAAAGCAAAGGCGCGAATCGACGCGAAACACGGGAATCAAGTCTTTGGCTTTGATTCGTGTTTATTCGCGAAATTCGCGGCTGATTTTTATTGGTCTTTATCAGCGCAAATCTGCGGAGACGTTCGTCGGTCTGAATGCTGAGTGCTGACGGCTGAGTGCTTCTTTACTTCGCGCCCGCGGCCATCTTTTTCACCATGGCCAGCACCAGCTTGCGATCGCTGTCATTCAGGCCCATGGAATAACGCCGGATCTGGGTCAGAAAGCGCACTTCATCTTCAGTAAGAGCCGGAAGATGTTTGGTGTTGCCGTTGGAAAAATGGTCGGCAAAGAACTGGCCTAGCGGCAGCTCCATTGCGCTGGCAATTTTGGAAAGCGTATCCAGTGAAGGGATGGTGTGGCCGTTTTCCACGCGTGAAAGGTAGCAGCGCAAAAGCCCGGTGCGCTTCTCAATGTCACCCTGTGACATGCCTTTCTGCAGTCGATAAGTCCTGATTGTTTCGCCGATATTCATGCTGGGACCAGCTCTTTGATCTTTCGTTCCCGGGGTGATTGGATAGTAACCAGATAAGCAACTTTCTGCAAGAACATTTTTTGTCAGTAAGAGCTTTACCATTCACGATCTTGTATTTTCTACATCCCAAGACATGGTCAACCTTGGCAGGCGCTGATGCGGGAGCCTGATGGCTGGCGGCGAAAACCTATATTTACCTTTTTGACATCAATCCGCACAGCGCAATTGCTGCTCGATTTCACGCAGTCGCCTGCCGTTGAGCCAATGCCAGTTCCATGAACAACGTATGCCCGACCGGAGTCTGGTAATAGGGATCAGTTTCCTTGAATCCCAGTTGGCGATACATGGCGATTGCGGAATCCATTTTGCCTGCGACCGTGTCCAATCGCATCCGTGAATATCCGATTTCAGCCGCTTCCCGGATGACCTGCTCCGCCAGCAGGCGACCAATGTTGTGGCCGCGAAACTCCGGCCGCACATAAAGCCGTTTCATTTCGCACAGCCCCGGTTCGTCGAGCGGACGCAGTGCAATCACGCCTGCGGGGCTTCCATCCCACAGCGCTAGCAGAAGCCGTCCATCTGGCGGCGCATACTTACCCGGCAACGATCGCATCTCGTCTTCAAATCCCTGGAAGCAGAGTTTGAATTCCAGCCACGCTGCATATTCTTCGATCAATTCGCGGGCCGTCGCAATTTGTGCCGCAGTTTCGGCTTGTACAATCGTCAACATTTTGGATACTCACCCAACCGCTTGCGAAGCGGCCTTTTTCGTTTCCATCCGGCTGATAAGCCGGTCATGCCAGCGGGAGAAAAACAGCAGAGCCGTCAACGCGCCCACCGCTGCGGTTGCCATGTCTTCCTGCGTGTCCCACGGATCGCCCTGCGTGCCCAGAAAAGCGTCCGCCGCCGATCCGGTTCCCACTGCAACCCGCCATTCCAGCAACTCATACGCCGCGCTTACCGCCAGGCAGATACTCAATACGATGAAGAACAGCCAGCCGCGCTTCAAAACAATTTTCTGCCGCAGCAGGACTTCACGCGCCACCAGTGCCGGCACAAAGCCCTGAGCAAAATGCCCCACGCGGTCATAATCATTCCGCGCCAGGTGAAAGTGGTCGCGGACCCAGTTAAAGAGTGGCACCTCGGCGTAGGTGTAATGTCCGCCCACAAACAAAATGCACGCATGCAACGTGATGAGCAGATAGACAAACGAGGTGAATTGAAACCGAGGGTAAGTAATGGCCAGCGCGGCCAGCGCCAGAATCGCCGGGAATATTTCCAGCGCCCAGGTGAAGTAATCGTGCGGATGGACAGCAGACCACGTCAGCACAATCGTGAAAAAGCATAGAAGTACGCCAAGAACAGATTTCTGTTCGCGCAGCATTGGGTCCACTAGCCCATCAACATTCCGCCATTCACCTTGAGCACATGCCCGGTGATATAGCTTGCTTCTTCTGAAGCCAGGAAGCGGACTGCGTGCGCAACTTCCATGTCAGTCCCGGCGCGGCCCAGCGGGATCGCTTCATTCACTTTCGATTTCAATTCCGCGGAGAGTGCTTCCGTCATGGCTGTTTCAATGTATCCGGGCGCGACGGCATTCACCGTGATATTGCGTGAAGCTACCTCGCGAGCAATCGCCATCGTAAAACCGATGAGTCCCGCTTTTGATGCCGCATAATTTGCCTGCCCCGCCTGGCCGGTCTGTCCAAAGACGCTGCTGATGTTAATGATGCGTCCCCAGCGCGGCTTCAGCATCGAGCCAATCACGGCTTGCGTCGTATAAAAAGCTCCGCTCAGGTTCGTCTGGATGACTGAATCCCAGTCTTCTTTTTTCATCCGCATCAACAACGTGTCTTTGGTCACGCCGGCATTGTTGACCAGGATTTCTATCTTCCCAAACCGTTCGATCACGGCTTTCACCGCGCTCTTGACTTCAGCTTCATTGCTTACGTCCATGCGAAACGTTGCCGCCTGGCCGCCTTTGTCGGCAATTTCTTTGGCCACCGCGGCCAGCTTTTCTTCATTGCGTGCTGCCAGCGCGATAAGAGCGCCGCCTCCAGCCAGCGCCAGCGCGCAAGCGCGGCCAATCCCCTGGGAAGCTCCCGTTACCAGCGCCACACGCCCTGTTACTCCCGGCATTTTAGATCGTCTCCATTTGGCAAAAGTTAACTGCAAATTATATGCGATTGCCGCCAGCGCACGGTCTTTAGCATCTTGGGCTGGACGGGCGATGGGAATGAGTCCCTGGTTTTCTTTCCCGCCAAGGATTTACTTTTTATCGAGATACTGTTTCAACGCGCGGTCCACGCCGGCATGACCGACCGGTAAGTGAGGAGCGCCACCAAGCGACAGAGTGCAGACGGAAAGAGGTTTGCTTTTGAAGCTGCGGGTTCCTTTTCGGTCAATTTTTATTTTTTTGCTTTCTGTAGTGATTGCGCGTCGTTGAATTTTTGTAGTGCCCACCCTTGTGGCTGGAGCCGCCGATTCCCCCCTCATAGAGCCCATCATTGCTGCCGGAAGCGTTTGATTTCTTGGAAGTATGAGTCTGCGTCGATTTACTGTGGCTGCGATGCCTCTGCGCGGAGCTCTGCAGGGACAGCAGCATTCCGAGAACCAGTATTGCGATAGCTTTCATGGTCGTACCCTTTTGTGTCCCTATTTGGTTTTCAATAAAGTGATGGCCTGATCTACAAATCCTTTCAGAGTCGGAAGCTGCGTCACTTTGAAGTATGCCGTGGCTGCCCCGATGGAACCACTCTTGCAGAAGCCACGAGTGTCGTTCCCCTGCTTGTAAAAGCCGACCTGTATATCCGATTTTGAGGTGTAAATGATCTCTGTGTACGGTGCGTGGGCCTGATTGTCCCACTTCGCAGCCGCATCGCTCATGTAAGCTAACGCCTGCGAGAATCCGTCTAGCTCGTCAAGATCGAGGAATGCCGCGCCCTCCCGCTCGAATTGTCCTGCTTCGGTAACCTGAATCTTTAATCCCTTGGTTTTCTGAGCGCCGCTAGGAGCAGATATAACGAGCGCCTGCAATTCGATACGCCCCAAATCCCGGATCACACCGAGGTCATAAAATTCCTTCATGATCAGCTGCCCGTGCTTACTGAGAAGAGCTTCGAGCGCGGTGCTCGGTTGATCTTTTTGTTGTGACTTAGCAGCCGTACCTGGCTGCGCGGAAGAGCATGACATTAAGGCGAATAGCAAAACAGCAACCACCGAGCATTTAAGCATTTATTTTTTGTTGTCCTCTCCTAGACTGGTGACTTTGCAGCTCTCAGCGTTTCATTCCCTTTCCTTTTTGGGGCTTTGGCTCACTGATCCAGCACACCATACGCCCGTTGGTTGATGCCAAGCCTGTGTTCGTTTTCAGGCATCATGGTTCGCATGAGATAGGCTTAGCTTACGTGCTGAGGAATGAGCTGGAAGAAACCTGTATTGGCCTTCCGCACTCCTTGCATCGTGTGACGGACATCACATCATTGTTGCTGGATGCGGCCTATATTAGGTCATCGTTGACTGGAAAGGCGCTTTTCAAGCAGGTCCCGGAACGCAATGGGATCACCGGATTGCGCCCCGCGCACCAAGTTGACCCCATGACCCTTTTGCGGAGGTCATTGGCAACTATAGAAAGCTGGCCACTGGGCCCCAAACCCTCTGGTCAGCTTTTTTTGCGCTTCACATGGCTGTGCTTCGTCGCTCTGCGCGGGCAGGCTCCAATACCACTTCATCACGGAAGGCCAGCTTCATAATTGGTGGCGCAACCAGCGTGGTGATGCCGGTCATGAAGATCACCAGCGCATACGCCGATTCGGAAACGATATTCATCTGCAATCCGACCAAAGCCACGATCAACCCAACTTCACCGCGAGGCACCATGCCGATCCCGACTTTAAGCGCCGTTCGCCACCCGGAGTGCAAGACGGGCAGGCCACAGCCCACCAGTTTGGAAACAATTGCCAGCAGCGAGATCACAATGGCCGAGACCAGCAGCTTGCTATCAAAAACGCCCATATTCATCCTGGCGCCCATACTGAAAAAGAAGAAAGGCGCCAGAAATTCATTGATGGAAAAAACGCGCGAGCGCAGGTTCCATCGCGGCGAGTATTCGGCAAATGCAAGGCCCGCAAAAAATGCGCCGATGATCGCAGCCATGCCAATCTTTACCGCGGCATAGGAAAGTCCCAGGCAGATGGCCAGCGCAATGATCAGCGGCGCGTCCTGCGTGGACATGCGTTCCATTCCCGGCTCCATGCGTTTGACCACGCGCGGCGCGTAAAACATCATGATCAGGGCAAAGCCAATGGCTTCAATCGCCGTGATGAGAAGCTGCGCCCATTCCAGCCCCGTGGAAGAAACCAGTCCAACCACCACGGCCAGCACAATCATTCCCAGCACGTCATCAAACACGGCAGCGCCTAGAATGATGCGGGCGGAAATCGTTTGCAGCAGATTCATGTCGCCCAGCACACGCGCCGTGATGCCGACGCTGGTAGCCACCATGGCGGCTGCCACAAACACAGCTTCATGCGGGGGATGATGGCGCAACAGCATGTATGAGACGCCAAAAACAAACGGCACCGCAATGCCGGCCAGAGCGACGTAGAGAGAAGTGCCGCCCACGCTGATCAGGTCTTTGGGCTGTGTTTCCAGACCAACGGTAAATAGAAGAAAGATGGCGCCGATGCCCGCAATGGCGTAAATCGCGTCTGTTGGGACTACCAGCCGTGCACCGTATGGCCCAAGGAGCACTCCGGCAAGAATTTCACCCAGCACAGCGGG
>Ga0070734_10002831_pt1 | contig 19750 bp, 17 predicted proteins | sample Coa_R1_8_FD_66444 | JGI IMG/M metagenome (GOLD analysis project Ga0070734, IMG submission 66444) | Surface soil microbial communities from Centralia Pennsylvania, which are recovering from an underground coalmine fire - Coalmine... | ecosystem: Environmental > Terrestrial > Soil > Unclassified ... | reverse complement strand
TGTGCTTGGCACCCATAAATCTGTTGGCAATGTTGTCCCGGCGTTGCTTACCAAATGAATATATTGGTAGTTGTGCGTCACTGCTGCTTTGATAGAAGTTTCATCGTTCAGCGCATATCGAATCATTAACCTTGGCTCAAGTCCACCATATGCTTTTAAAGATTTCCCTTTGCCATAATAAGAGCTGTCGAGTTTGTTGCCATTTGAATCAGTTTGGTAAATGGTGTAAGGGCCAACTTGTGAAAAACCGCTCCATCGCAATCCTGCATTCAATTTCAACTTGTCACTTATCTCCCATTCATCCTGGATATACAAAGCCATTTCTCTTGCAAATTTTTTATTGCTGTTGTTCGGCTCAAAAACAGTGGTGTCCTGTTGCCCGGTTAAAATATTCGGAGTGAATGTGTGATAAGTATATAGCCCACCGAATTTGATTTTATGTTTAGGGCTTGCATAATAATCGAAATCAGTTTTTGCGTTCAGGTCATGAATGCCGGATGAAAGTTTGAGCGTGAAATCTTTTTGTGTCGCTCCAAATGCAAAGTTGTATTTGTTATAAACCAATGTTGTGTTCGCAAATAATTTTTTATTGAAAACATGATTCCATCTTAATGATGCTGTTGCGTTGCCCCAGGGAATATTTGCTTTGAATGATTGCTCTGAATTATTAAAGTTAAAAACATCCTGTCCGAAATAGCCGCTCAGGTATAATCTGTCTTTTTCAGAAAAAATATAATTCATTTTCAAATTCAGGTCATAGAAATAATAGCCGGAACCATAAAAATTGCTCGACTTTGGGATGAACGGCTTAATCAGCAAATCCAAATAAGTGCGACGGGCAGAAACGATAAATGATGCCTTATTTTTTTTGATGGGGCCTTGTATAGATAATCGTGATGCGATCAATCCAATTCCGCCTTCCGCTGAAACTTATTGATATTTCCTTCCTTCATTGTTACATCAACAACTGACGAAATGCGTCCGCCATATTGGGCAGGCATATCTCCTTTTATCAATGTGATATTTTTAATAGCATCGGAATTGAAAATGGAAAAGAAACCAAATAAATGTCCGGTATTATAAACAATCGCATCATCGAGCATGATGAGGTTTTGATCTGGGCCACCACCGCGAACATATAAACCTGTGTTACCTTCACCCGCATTTCGAACGCCGGGAAGCAGTTGCAATGATTTCATAATATCTACTTCGCCAAAAAGAACCGGCAATGTTTTAACACGATCTGCTGAAATAGATATCTGCCCCATTTGTGTGTTCTTCACATTTGCATCTCGTTTTCGTGAATGAACAACCACTTCTTCGTTGGTGGAAATTTTTGGCGGTAATAAAAAATTAAGTTCTGCATTCTTTGACAAGTCAACTTGTATTCTTCTGGGCTGATAGCCAACATAACTGCAAGTGATGATATAAGTAGCAGAAGGTAATGTTATAGAAAAAAAACCATATTGATTGCTGTTTACACCCGTTGCTTTTCCATCAATCGCTAATGTGGCGCCAATAAGCGTTTCGCCGGAAAGAGAATCTTTCACATAACCCGTGAGGGTGAATTTATTTTGAGCAAATGAGGATAAGGCAAAGCAAATAATTGTAGCTCCTATTAATAATTTCTTCATGTTTTATTCCTACTGTTCATTATCGAAAGTTTCCAATTCTATCAGATTAATTTGCTTTAAATTTTTTCCAAATGTTATAAAGCGCTTCCGCTTCTTCAATTGTAAAATATTTCTCAAAAAGTCTGCAATTTGAAAAATAAGCCATACACTCTCCAAATTTTAAATATTGCGTTTGTGGAATTGCTTTTTTTGCCAAATATTTTTTTAAGATTGTGAGCCTTTTTTCTTCATCAATGACAATTATTTCAGTAATTTTTCCCAACTCATTCTTCGAAAATTTCTTTATGATTGAGGGATATTTGATTAACTCTGACCAGTTTTTTCTTGCATCAATGCCATTCTCAACAGTTCTAAATCGCTTTTTGTTCAATGCAAATCTTAGAGGTTCTTTTCGCTTTAAGTCAATATTATTAGCACGAAGCTCTTCCCAAAATTTTTCAGTTTCGGAGCTAATGCTCTCATTCCAATAACTTAATAACTCATTTGTCAATGTTTTTAAAGAATAAATATTTGCTTTTGGATTAGTTTTAAGGATGTTTCTTATATAACTAGAAACATGTTTAAAGTGTTGCTTTTCTTTTTCGCCCAATAAAACTGAACTGCCAATTAATTTGTCATGAATTTTAGTTGCAAGGATAAGTTTCTCTTTATGTTTTAAAATGCTCACAATATCGTCTGACTTGTTTAAATACTTATACTTCTGCTTAAATAATATATGATATAGATTTTTATTTCTTTGTAAAATCTAGCGAATCGACCATTTCACCGCAGCCTAACATTTTTGCCTGATAAGTTGGATGCTTATTTCCAAGATATGGATTAACGATCTTATTCACATTTGTCAGCCAGTATGCTTCAGCAGAATCACCGAAAGCCATCGGGCAGCGCATGTGATAAATTGTTTGCCCGCCATAGCGAACAGTGCGGATGATATTATACATTTCATCTGTGAGCATATTGAAAGATCTGCGCTTTTGCTCAATGCTGTCTTCACCGATAAAACCTTTCATTTCACTGCTGATGCTGAGTGCGAAATTTTTTGCCGTGAGGATAATATTTGAATCACCTTTCAATTCTGAGAATGGAAGGCTGTCTGATTTTTGCTCCAAAGATTTTGCTGCAGCATTAGCTTTTACTGTGTCCCAATCCACAAGTGCATCATGAAGCAAATAATAATCGCTCATCAATTTTGAAAAAGATTGGTCAAATGCAGTTGAATTTTTTGCAATAGCAAGCGGTTCATCTTTTTTTTCTTCAACAGTTTTTTCTTCTTTGCGAGGGAAAAATTGCCATGCAACAAATGCGGCAAGTGCAAGGACTAAAACAATCAAAAGCAGTTTCTTCATAAATGTATTTTTTATTTCACACAAAGAACACAACGGATGCAACGAAACAAAGAATTCTCTTAAATAATAGAATACATACTAAATATTAATTAATCAAATATTCTGCAATATCCGTATGTATCATAAAACAGCGTTGTTTTCTTTGTATCCGTTGTGTTCTTTCTGTGAAATCCCCGCGAAGTTAAACCTTAAAAATTATCCCGTTTGTTTGTCTTAATTTTGCGGCTTCATTTAACAAAAAATTTTTGAAAAGATATGCTGGCAGGGCTACAGAATGTTACGTTTGAATTTGGAGCAAGAGTGATTTTACAAAATGCCACATGGCATATTCAGCCGAATGAGCGCATTGGGCTGATTGGTTACAACGGTACCGGAAAATCTACTTTATTAAAATTATTGGCAGGTGAATACATGCCCTCAGATGGCACTGTGGAAAGAAGCCGAAGCACCACTATCGGATATCTGCATCAGGACTTGTTGAGCTTTGATACGAATGGTTCTATTCTTGAAGTGGCAATGGGCGCATTTGAAAAAGTGCTTTGGCTAGAGAGAGAAATTGAAAGGCTCGGTCATGAGCTTGAAAAAAATTCTGAAGACGAAACTGTGCTGCATCAGTACACCGATGCACTTCATGAAATGGATGTGCTCGGCGGATATAATATCCATCACCAAACGGAAGAAGTATTGCAAGGGCTTGGTTTCTCCAATGCAGATTTACAAAGACCATTTCGCGAGTTCAGCGGAGGATGGAGAATGCGTGTGCTGCTCGCAAAAATGATTTTGCAGAAACCGGATTTATTATTGCTTGATGAGCCCACCAACCACATGGACTTGCCATCTATAGAATGGCTTGAAAAATATTTGGTGCATTATCAAGGTTCGGTGGTGATTGTGAGCCATGATAAATATTTTTTGAATCGCATGGTTACGAAGATCGTAGAGGTGTACCAAAAAGAATTGCATGTTTACTCTGGCAATTATGATTATTATGAGAAAGAAAAAGAAATGCGTGTAGAATTGCAGCAGCGTGCATTTGAAAACCAGCAGGATTATATTCGTCAGCAGGAAAGATTTATTGAGCGCTTCAAAGCAAAAGCAAGCAAGGCAGCAGCAGCGCAAAGTGCCATGAAGCGGTTAGAAAAAATTGAAAGAATTGAAGACGTTGAAATTGAAAGACCCAATATTAAAATCAATTTCAGGGTTGATAAAACACCCGGGAAAGTGCTTGCAACATTAAAAGATGTGAGCAAAAGTTTTGGCAATATTAATATTGTTGACCATGCATCAGCAGAAATTGATAGAGGAGATAAGATTGCATTGATTGGTGCGAATGGAAAGGGGAAGTCAACATTATTAAGAATCATTGCAGGCGCAGAAACATTTGATGGAGAAAGAAATTGGGGACATAACGTAGAAGAAAGTTTTTATGCGCAGCATCAGCTTGAAGCGCTTGATGTGAACAATACTGTGCTGGATGAAATGAAAGCTTGCGGCAGCCAGAAAAATGATTTGGAACTGCGCATTTTGCTTGGTTGCTTTTTATTCAGTGGTGAGGACGTAGATAAGAAAATTAAAGTATTGAGTGGCGGAGAGAAAGCGAGAGTAGCACTTGCAAAAACAATCGTGAGCAAAGCGAATTTTTTAATGTTGGATGAGCCGACAAACCACCTTGACATGCACTCATGCGATTTGCTGATTGATGCATTGAATAAATATGAAGGCAGCTTTATTTTGGTTAGTCATGACCGTTATTTTATTTCAAAAACTGCTAATAAAATCTGGGAAATTGATAATCACAAAGTGAAAGAATTTAAAGGCAGTTATACAGAATGGGTGGAATGGAATGAGCGGATGGCTGCTCAGAGTCAGGAATCAAAAGTTCAGAGTTCAGAGGCTGCAAAACCAGCATTGGAAAAAAAAGAATCAGCTCCTGACATAAAACCAGTCGTTGAACAACGGGCAACGAACAATATTTCTATCAATAAAGAATCAAAAAAAGAACTTCAAAAACAGCAGCGCATTTTTCAACAGCTTGAGGAAAAAATTGCACAGCTCACCAGTCAAAAAAATGAGCTTGAAAAATTATTAACTGATGCTTCTGTTTATTCAGATAAAAATAAATTCCTCGAAGCAGAAAAAAATCATGCAAGAGCGGCGCAGGAACTTTCTTCACTGAACAAACAGTATGAAGAAGTTTTTGAAAAAATAATGCAGCTCGAAGCAAATCAATAAACTGTTTCTATTCTACTAAGGATAGTCGGCAATTTTGGAATTAATAATTTTAATTATCAATTATTAATTACCTTTTCGCCCTATTTTCTAACTTAAAAAAATTACTATGAACAAAAGACCTTTAAGCTGGGCTGCGCTGTTGCTCGGGATATTATTTATGAGCGCAACGCTGGTGTCCTGTGGAGTCAAAGATTCTACCATTCAGGAAGAAATTGCCGATGCTGCGAAAGCCACGCCTGAACTGGCAACCGTCAATTCAACAGTGAAAGATGGCGTTGTTACATTGAGCGGCGAAGTGAAAGATGATGCTTCAAAAGCAGCCAGCGAAGCTGCAGTGAGAGCTCTCAAAGGAGTGAAATCCGTTGCGAACAACATTACTATTGCTCCTCCGCCTCCTGCACCTGCGCCTGTTGTTACAGTAAATCCTGATGATGAATTGAAGAAAGGCGTTACCGATGCAACAAAAGATTTTCCAACTGTGAAAGCAGATGTTACTGATGGTGTCATCACATTAACAGGCGACATCAAAAGAAGCAGCCTGCAGAAACTAATGGAAAGTCTGCATTCATTGAAGCCAAAAAGAATTGATAATAGTAAATTAACCATTAAATAAAGGAGAAATTATTATGCCAATACAAGACAAATACAAAGAGCTGATAGATACTGCAAATGCATCGGGCGTTACGAATTTGCAGGTGAAAGAACAGGATAATGTTCTTTACATCGATGGCGATGCGCCCACCGGTGAAGTGAAAGACAAATTGTGGGATGTATATAATAAAATCGATCCTGATTACCGTTCAGGAGATCTGGTTTTGAATGTGGATGTTTCTGCAAATCCCGGAACAAAAGCAAAGGTGACAACTGAAAGCACCAACCTCAACATCAGAAAAGGGCCAGGAACAGACCAGCCGATTGTTGGCAAAGCAGCACACAATGAAATCGTGACGTTGCTAAACAAAACAAACGACCAATGGTGGTTGATCAAAACTGACAAAGGAGTTGAAGGTTATGCTTACACGCAATATCTCACTCCGGAAAATTAATCAAAAAAGAATCCAATAAAAAAGCCGCGAAAATTTTCGCGGCTTTTATTTTTATTAGTGATTTTGAATTTGAAACTGAAGTAAAATAGTAGCACAACTGATGAATGGAGCGTCGCAACGATGCTTAATCGGAGATCCGCGGTTTGCTCCAAAATTAATTCTGAATATTCAACAGCTTGCTGATTTTTTCATAGCTGATACTGCTAGGGATAGCAACGCCCGGAGGTACTGCAACATATCTTATCTGAGCGGTTGGGTAAAGATCTGCAGCTCCAACAGGAATTCCACCTATTGGTGTGCTTGACTGAATGGTGATGCCGCCTCCACTGGATTTAAATATTGCCTGGATGACGAACGATGCATCACCTGCGATTAACTGAGTATAAGGAAGCTGGAACGGTGAAGTGGTGCTATCAGGCCTCATATAAACGAGAACAAACCCCGAATCTAAAATTTGAGTGGTAATGCCCGGTGCATCGATAAGCGCCGAGGTTGCAGAGCCGGACGGAGCAACATTCCATGAAATATCTATCCACTGGCTATATTGCACATTTGCAACGCCGGTATCACCTTTAGCGCCAGGGTCGCCTTTGGCGCCTATGCCGCCTGTTGCCCCGGTAGCGCCGGTTGCTCCTGTAGCACCAGTAGGACCTGTTTTAGTACATGCAAAAATGGTAATCGCAATTGCTGTGAGCACAAAGAGTGGTGCAAACTTTGGTTGTTTCATAGTTTTAATAATTAATAAGTAAAAAATTGGATTTTATCAGAAGACTTTATGTCGAAGAATATGTTGGGGTTTGAGATGAATTAATGGGTTTAATTATCATAGAGTACGATGACAAGATATAATTAATCATTGGTTTATGCAAGCTGAGCAGGTTTTTAATTATTGTGCTGTTTTATAAAAAGAATAATCTGTAACCCGATATCAGTCAGCTATAAAACTTAACTTCGCAAAAGCCTTAGGCCTTTCCGCTTTCATGAAACAGTTTCTTTTTTATTTATTGTTGATCATCTTACCCGCAGTATGCTGCGCACAAGACAGCGCAAGCCATAAACGGCCAAAAATCGGAGTTACTTTAAGTGGCGGAGGCGCCAAAGGCCTCGCTCACATTGGCATTCTAAAAGCAATTGACTCAGCGGGATTAAAAGTAGATTATGTGACTGGCACGAGCATGGGAAGCATCATTGGTGTTTTATATGCTGTTGGATACTCGGGAGACTCTATTGAAAAGCTTGCACGAACCATTGATTGGGATTTGTTATTGTCAAACCAATTGTCTTTGCGGAGCATTATCATGGAAGAAAAAGCGGAATACTTCAAATATGATGTGGAGCTTCCATGGGTCAACAATTGGTTCCGCATATCAACAGGTGTTTTGGAAGGACAGGAATTATGGCTGAAATTATCGGAGCTGCTTTTTCCTGTATATAAGATTAAAAAATTTAATGATTTTGCAATCCCGTTTAAATGTTTAGCAACAGATGTTTCTACAGGCCAGGCAGTGGTGCTTGATTCGGGAGAAATTATTTCTGCCATCAGGAGCAGCATGGCAATACCTTCGTTGTTTACGGCGGTTGAATTCAACGGGAAAAAACTGGTAGACGGTGGAGTGGTTAGAAATTTCCCTGTGAAAGATGTGCGTGAAATGGGTGCTGATTTTGTGATTGGCAGCAATGTTTCCAGCGCACTTCTTGCTCCGGAAAAAGTAGTGAATGCCATTCAAGTGCTGATGCAGGTGGCATTTTTCAGAGAAGCAGAAGACACGCGTGAAGAAGTTCCTCTTTGCAATATTTATATTCCAATGCCACTGGAAAAATACAGCATGGTGAGTTTTGGAAATTCTGATGAGATTATTAAATATGGAATTGAAGAAGGAAGGAAATTATATCCACAGTTCAAAAAATTAGCAGATTCACTGAATGCGATTTACGGGCCGCCGGACTCATCAAAAAAAATGCTGCCGGAAGAGAAGAAGATACGAATTTCTTCTTATGAAGTGAGAGGGGCTCAGCATACTTCGAAAGAATTTTTTATTCATGCGCTTGATCTTTATACAAACAGATTGTACACCTCATCTGATCTGGCAAGAATGGTGCGGCGTGCATCTGGTACAAGATATTACAGCAAGATCTCATATTCATTGCAACCGATTGATGACAGTTCTTGTAAAGCCATTTTTGATGTGGAAGAAAACCCGTTGACATTTGCAAAAATCGGTATCAACTATAATCAGTTTAGTGGTATCAGTGCGATTATTAATGTTACAAGCAGGGATTTTTTTACACCCAATTCGCGCAGCCTCGTAACATTGAATATTGGTCAGAATTTCCGCGCACGTGCTGAACACCTGCAATATCTCGGAAGGATCAGCAATTTTGCATTGAACCTAGGCACTCAGTTCGACCAGTTCAACGTAACCACCTATAATAATTTTAAAGAAGCGGGCATTTATAATCAAAGCTATTTTAAAGCTGATATGAGGCTTGGATATTCAACGAGCAGAAACATTTTGATTGGTGCAGGAACAAGGTTTGAATGGATCCACTATAGCCCGTCAATTACTTCTTCCATAGAATTTCAGGGAAGAAATAATTTTTTTACGAGCTACCTGCTTTTCAGGCATAACACATTAGACAGGCCATTATTCCCGAAAAAAGGATTGAAGATTGATGCAGAAGGAGATATAGTTTATGAGCAAAACCCTAATGTGACTGCACATCCCGTAACGCCGTATCAGGATACCAGCTTTTCATCAACTCCATACACGAGATTGTTATTTAATCTGGAGAATTATGCGCCTGTAAGTTCGCGAAGTGTGCTCCTCTTTAATATGCAATCCGGTGTAAATTTCAACTATCAGAATAATATCATGAATGAATTTTCTATTGGCGGATTAGTGAATCAGTTTCATAATCAGATCACTTTTTCCGGACTTCGCGAAGGAAATTTTTATTCACCAAGCGTTGCTGAGTTTCAATTAGGATGGCGTTATCAACTCTTCAGCAACACTTTTATCACTGCAAAAGCAAATGTGCTTTTCAATAATTTTATAACAACGAGCAATTTTTTTACGAACCCTGATTTTCTTACCGGATATTCTTTGACCGCCTCTTATAATTTTGCTTTAGGACCGATTGAATTGAGCGCAATGTATTGCGACCAGTCGAGAAGAGTTTTAGGGTATGTGAACATTGGAATTCCGTTTTGAGCCAAACGTGAATCAAAACTTTCCAAAATAATTGGAAATATCGAAGTATAAAGGCAGCTCTTTCCCATCAGAAAGCAGGATAGTGATAATGTCATAGGGCTTCTTATCATGCGTCGTTAACGACTGCCCTTTAATCTTATAATTTGAATAATGTTCCTTGATCCATTTGTATTCTGCGTTTACTCCCGTTGATTCAGTTTTCTCGGTGATAAAAACTGCTGTGGCATACGATAGCCCGTCGTTCGATGAGGCAGTTGCAGACGTGCTTACTTTTTTTGGAGAAGAACAAGATAAAAGACTAAGAACGCTTAGTAAGAAAACAAAAATAATTCTTGACATAAATGTTTGGTTTAATGATAAAGAAAACATGATAAAGTTTCATTCAGATTTCAAGTGTCATTTGGGTTTATGATTTTAAAATTGATGATGTGCCAATTCTTGTTCTACTAACCGCAAATTCTCTTCATCAAAACAAACGACCAAAACTTTTTCAATGATATTATTGTTTGAAATCGATTCTGAAATGGCTTTTATGGAAATATAGGCTGCTTTTTCTTTTGGGAATTCATAGATGCCTGTGCTGATATTGGGAAATGAAATTGTTCTGCATTGATTTGCAATTGCAAGTGCTAAAGAATTGGTATAACAATTTGCAAGTCTTAATTCTTCTTCTTTTTTGCCACCATTCCAAACAGGACCGACTGTATGTATCACATATTTTGCGGGAAGATTACCTGCAGTAGTAATGACAGCTTCTCCGGTTTTGCAGCCACCTTGCTTTGCAACAATTTTTCTGCAATCTTCTAAAATAGAGGGACCTCCAGCACGATGAATAGCACCATCTACTCCCCCTCCACCCATTAATGAACTGTTTGCTGCATTCACAATTGCATCGGCTGCAATTTTAGTAATGTCGCCCTTAATGATTTCTATTTTATCTTTTATAACTCGTGTCATCTTATTCTCTTGCTTTCACAAAATCACTTACTAAATAACTGATAAGCTTGCCAGTAGTTTCATCTTTTTTCCCTTCTTTTAATTGTGTTGCGCCTTCACAGATGTGGAGATATGCAATTTTAGAATCGGTCGCAGCGAATGTAATGTATTGCCTGGCATGCAACGAAGTCATTCCCGAAGGCGACATGGCGCTTGATAAAGTATTTTCAATGGAATCCAAATCAAGTTCAAGACCGATATAATTATCTTCAGTGAAACCTGTAGCATGCGCCACAGCCTGTATGAAATTCTTTTTTTCAAGAATGAAAATATCTTCATAGGAAATGATATCGAGGAAAGGATTGTTCACAATATCGAGCCAAACATTTTGCTGCAGATAATTTTCATGCACACCAATCACGCAATATTTTTGTAAATAGCCGTCTTCCTCAGCATACCGAAAAGCATTCCCGCTGTGCCTTCCTTCAACCGGGCGGTAATCAGTATGCGCATCTAAATTCACTGCATTGATTTGTGCAAGTTGTATTAGCCCTGCTTTATGTAAACCTTTTGCAGAACCTTTAATTAACGGATAGGCATTATTGTGGCCGCCACCAATTACGATTGGAATTTTCTGTAACGATGTAATTATCTTAACCAGATTCTCAACTTCTTCATCGATAGCAACAACTGCATGTCGATATGCTTCTAATTTTTCAGATTCTCCATGTGCATTTGTTTCGATGAGATATTGGATATCGCCAAAATCAAAATGCCCGAGCAACATTACATCACTGCCTTCAAAAAAATCATTGCTTTGGATATTTAGAAATGATTGCAGGAACGGAAGCCACGCTGTATCAGCACCTCCGCTTTGTCCGTTTGCTTTCACGCCAATGTCTTCAGGAATCCCGATTAAAATATATTCTGCTGTTGTTTCTTTGATGGATTGCTCAATATCGCTTGAATGATTTGCAACTAAAAGACGTTCTCCCAGTTTCGTTTCAAACCTTCGGATCTGTGTTAATGAAAGAATGTCTTGCTTGTTATAGACTTTGAAATGCTGCATAGCATTATTTTTAATTCTTGCATCCTGTGCTGAAGATTTTTGAAGCTCGATATTTTCCATGGCAATAATTTTAAGCGATAATTCCACAGAGAGCCTCGGATATTAAATGAGACCCTGCGAGGCTCTCCGAAATCTCCGCGGTTCTCTGTGGCTAAAATCCGATTTTTGAATTTACGATTTTTAATATCTCAGTTTCCAAATCAATGGTTTTATTTTCAATTTCTTTTCCTTTCGTAATAATATCATTCACAAAATCCTTGTCATCAAAATCTTTTGCATTAATACGAACATTCATAAAAGCGCCCATTACAGCGCTGCGTGCGCAAAGTGCCGCTACGCCGGCATCTGAAACTGAATTGGGGTTCCCCACATCAGCCATCGCTTTAATCACTTCCAAACTTGCAAATGATGTTTGCATGACTTTGAAAGGAATTTCAATGGCAAACTTTGTAGCATGCTGAATAGCTTTTGTTCTTGCTGCTTTTTCTTCATCGGTTGATTTAGGTAAGCCGAAAGCATTCATGATTTGATTGAATGCTCTTGTATCAGCGTCTACTAATCTTATTAATTCGTTTTTATGATTCTCCCCTTTTTCAGCCCAATCACTAAACTCTTCCCACCGTTCGTCCCAGCCTTTTTTGTGAGAAGAAAGATTAGCAACCATCGTTGCCAGCGATGCGCCTAACGCTCCTATGTATGCGGAAATAGAACCGCCGCCCGGAGCAGGACTTTCGCTTGCTGTCTCATCAGCGAAATCTGTGAGGCTCATGTTTACTAATTTGCTGTCGGCTTTATTAGCAAGCATGTATTCAATAATTCTTTCCTGTGGATTGAATTTGCCAAGCTCATCCAGTCCCATTGATTTCACCGCAATCTTTATTAATTCTTTTTCTGAAACTCCTGTTGAGCGTTGTTGTTTTTTCAAGAAATATTTTCCGGCATCAAGCATTGCTTTTAGTGGAATCAATCCAACGAGTTCACTGCCTGTAACACGAATTCCTCTTGCCTCTGCTTTTTTGCAAACCTCATCAAATGCAATGTGGACAGGCGTTATATTAATGTTCGTGAGGTTCATGGAGATCTGTGCGATGCCATATTCTTCAATGAACCATCCGATTGCTTTCACACTTTTTAAAGTTCCGGGAATGGAAACCGGTTTTCCATTTTCATCAAGAACCGTTTTATTATTCACCTTTTTAACGCGACCAGCTTCGCGGACATCAAATGCAATAGCATTTGCTCTGCGCACAGAAGTAGTATTGAGATTGACATTATAAGCGACTAAAAAATCTCTTGCACCGATAACTGTTCCACCACGCTTTGCATCAAATTCCGCAGGACCAAAATCCGGTTTCCATTCGGGCAGTTTTATTTTTTTGAAAAAGCCTTCGTACTCACCTGCACGTATAACCGAAAGATTGCTTCGCTCTTTTTTTGGTTGCGCTGCTTCATACAAATAAACAGGAATCTGCAAATCCTCTCCTACTTTTTTGGCAAGTTGTTGAGCATACTTCGCGGTTTCTTCCATAGAAATATTTGCGATTGGTATTAACGGGCAAACATCTGTTGCGCCCATTCGCGGATGTTCGCCTTTGTGTTTGCTCATATCAATCAGTTCACCTGCTTTTTTGATTGCCTTGAAAGCTGCGTCCACAACAGCTTGCGGCGTTCCAACAAAAGTCACAACAGTTCTATTAGTTGCTTTTCCCGGGTCGACGTTTAATAGCTTTACTCCTTCTGTTGCTTCTATTTCATTGGTGATTTGTTTAATGATATTGAGGTCATTCCCTTCGCTGAAGTTTGGGACACATTCGATGAGTTGTTGCATTCGATTTAGATTTTATATAAGGGATACGAGATTTTGGATTCAAGACGTCGCATGTTCGCAGCCTGAAGCTGAATAGAATATCTATAGCACAAGAGTGCGACGCAAGAATGTTTAATAGAATTCATTGGCTGGTTACATAAAAAAACAGTGAGTGGTAAGTCGTCAGTAGCAAGTGGTAAGATTGTATTATTAAGAATTCATTCACCATTGACTATTCACCATTCGCCACCCAATTTAAGGAAAGATAATTATTCTTCAACAAGACGATTCAATAATCATTCGTCTTCGACAAGGTCTTCTGTTTTCTTTTTGTAGAAAATCATTCCGAGCATCATGATGACTGCACTTAATAAAATCACAAAAAACAAAATGCCGTTGTTGAAAGTTTTGAGGTGAAATGACTCCGGTATTTTATAGAACAACACGATGGTAATAAGACCACGCGGAATGAACATCACTTCCGGATAAACACTCTCCTTCAGGAAGAAGCGCAGATAAAGAAACCGGGCGAGAAATAATACCAGCACAAGCGTGCTTCCAATCAATACAACTTCTGATTGCAGCGCAGCTCTTATGTCGATAGAAAAGCCAAATAGTATGAAGAAAAAAGTGCGGATGAGGAAAGAACTTTCTGCGGTAAGCGAATGCAATAAAAGTGTTGTCTCATCTACCCTTTCCTGCGGGAACAACCGGTTAAGCTGTTTTATTTTTACTAAGTTCCAGTTGTTCATCAATAAGCCGAACATCATGATGATGATGAGCGAAGGAAGGTTGAATAATTTTCCGCCTTCGTATAAAATGAGAAGTAATGCGAAGATGAGAAAGAAGCGGACATTCAAACTTGATTTGGTGATGATGATAAATAAAATGATGGAAAAAATCAATGATAAAACTATCGCAATAACAATGTTCAGAAAGAACATGCCGACTGCTTTTCCGGAAAGTACTTCTTTGCCTATGAAATAATTGAAAACAAGAATGCCGAGAATATCGCTAAATGAAGCTTCGTACACCAAAAATTCTTTTTTTGTTTCAGAAAGATGAAGCAGGCTTGGGATGACAATGGAACTGCTCATGATAGAAAGCGGGATGGCATAAACGATGCAATTAATAATTTCTTCTTTCAACCAATAATGCAGCACCATGGCGATGCCAGCAGCAGAAACGAGAAAGATTACCAATGCAGCAAAAAATGAATTTCGAATGAGCTTGAGCTTGTTCCTGCTAAGCTTGAGGTCAAGCCCGGCTTCAAGCACAATCATTATCAAACCCACACTTCCAAGAATTTCCGTAAGATGCTCAGGAAAAACTATTTGCAGGTTATTGTTCTCGGCAAATAATCTCGCACAAATGCCTGCTACCAGCAAAAGTAATACCGATGGCACTCTGATATATCTTGAAATAATGGAAAAAATATAGGAAAGCACCACGATGCAACTGCAAATGATTATCAGTAGTTCGGGGGAAAGGTTTTTCATGAATTGCTTTTCATTAAGAAATAAATTCTCCGTTAATCATTATTTTATCTATCAAATTCGTGCCAAAAGAATAAGGAAGATATGATAATGATGGAATTTGTTTAGTGAAAATGAGATTTGCTTTTTTCCCGATAGAAATACTCCCCAGTTCGGTTCCTAATTCCATTGTATAAGCGCCGTTGATGGTTGCAGCATTGATTGCTTCTTCAGGAAGCATTTTCATTTGTATGCAGCTTAATGAAACAACAAAATTCATATTGCCGCTTGGTGATGAGCCGGGATTATAATCTGAGGCTAACGCCAATGCGCAATCCGAATCAATCAATGCTCTTGCAGGTTGAAAAGGCATTCGCAAAAAGAAAGCAGCTGTTGGCAATAATGTTCCAATTGTGTTTGATTTGCTTAACGAATCAATATCTTCATTCGTCATTGTTTCCAGATGGTCGATAGAAACAGCATTGAGATTGATAGCTGATTGAATACCGCCAAAGCTGTTGAGTTGATTAACGTGAAGTTTTGGTTTTAATCCGTAATTCTTACCTGCATTGCAAATGGTTTCCATTTCTTCTACGCTAAAGAAACCTGTTTCACAAAATACATCAATGTAATCAGCCAATTTTTCTTTGGCGATGACAGGAAGCATTTCATGAATGATTAAATCAATATAACCCTGATGATTTTCGCGAAATTCAAGTGGGTAAGTATGTGCGCCGAGAAATGTTGATTTAATAGATAGATTTGATTTCTCTTTTAATTTCTTTATAACACGAAGCATTTTTAGCTCTCCTTCCAACGTTAACCCATAACCGCTTTTTATTTCAATCGCTCCGGTTCCAAGTTTGCTGACTTCTTCCAATCTTTTCCAAGATTGATTGAATAATTCATCTTCAGAAGTTTCATTCAATTTCTTTGCTGAATTTAAAATGCCGCCCCCCTTCGCATTTATTTCCGCATAGCTCAATCCTTTTATTTTATCAACGAATTCTGTTTCTCTGCTTCCGGCAAAAACGAGATGTGTATGGCTGTCACACCAGGCGGGAATGATAGATTGTGACGAGGCATCGATAGTTTCGGGTTTCGTGTTTCGGGTTTCGAGTTCTTCCATTCGACCGAACTGAGCAATCTCATCGTCTTCTATAATGAGATATGCATTTTCGGTTATTGGTAATTGCGATAATTCTTTTCCTCTTAATAAATGGCTCTCGGCTCTTGTTCCAACCAACTGTTTTATGTTAGTGATTAATGTTGAACGCATGCCGAAAGTTAGCAATTTCTTTTGTGCAATCAGTTGTTGATTAGAGGTGACACCTTTTCGAAAAGGTGTCACCTCTAATCAACCCAAATAAAAAAGAGCCTTGCAAAATGCAAAGCTCTTTATAAAACAGTTATGATAATATATTACCATCTTTTTCCGCCACCGCCGCCATAGCCGCCGCCTCTGTTTCCACCGCCGCCGTAGCCGCCTCTGCTGCCACCGCCACCGCTTCTTTCTTCTCTTGGTCTTGCTACAGTTACAGAAATCGCTCTGCCTTCGATCTCTTTGTTGTTAAGAGCAGCTATTGCTGTTTTGCCTTCTTCATCAGATGACATTTCAACAAAACCAAAGCCACGAGACCTTCCGGTTTCTCTGTCCGTGATTATTTTGGCTGAAGATACTTCGCCGTGTTGGCTAAACATACTGGTTAAGTCTTCTTCGGTTGTGTGAAAACTTAAATTCGAAACATAAATGTTCATAAAATCTAAAAATTAATAAATAAAAATAAAATACCTGTGATTAGAGTAGAAAGCAAAAAGTAAAGAAGAGAAAAATTTACCGTTGGAGGGAAAAATTTGATTCGTTCAAGTACAGTGTGCCTGCACGGCTTTAAACACGCCTCAAAGATAATCAAATAATCGAGAGTTCAGGATTTATTTTATTGTGCAAAAATCAGCTTTTTTGCTTCTTTCAGGTAGTCATATTGCAAATCTTCATGCAACGCTTTGATTGCTGCATTTATTTTTTTTATCTGTGCATTGTATAAATTCAATAATGCAGTGCTTTTGTGATAAGGAATCCCTGTTTCATTAAGTAAAGAACAAAAATGTATCAACAATTCAGTCTCGACAGTTTTTGAACCCGAATACCGAATAAACTTATTCGCCATGCGAAGGATTTTTCGGATGCTTTTTTTGGCAAAATACAAATTGCTGCTATTGATATTTGCAAACTGCTCATCCATTTCTTTTTTCACACTTGAAATATAAGACGCTTCATCATGCGCTTCAAAAAGAAGATAGGTTAATAATTCTTTGTTTTCTTTTTTGAATCTTGCAAGCCGAAGGCATAATTCCGTCAGCTCAGCAGAAGGCAGATTCGCAAGCTCCTGTTTCAGTTCATTGATGGTAGATGCTTTCATAGTTGTATTAGCAAACTTCTGCTACGTGGGTTTTTTATAAGGCGTTATCAAAGAAAAAATATATGAATCCAGAAATTTTCCGTTGAAGTAAAAATTTTCTTTGAAATGCGCCTCGCGGATAAAATTATTTTTTTCAAGCAATTTCACCGAAGCGTTGTTATTAGGGCTTACATGTGCTTCGATTGAATGCAATTTCATATTCTTAAAGCCATATTCGACAACAGATTTTATTGCTTCGTTCATCAATCCTTTTCCCTGCAATTTTGGATCGAGCAGATAGCCGATTTCAGCGCGGTGATGTTCTTTGATGATCCGCCACAAACCGATAGTGCCAACGAGCTCTCTGGTTCCTCTTAATGTAATAGCCCAAGTAATGCCGTTGTTGTTGATCAACTGTTCGTTGATGACATTAATAATTTCCATTGCATCATCAATGCTAATTGCAATTGGTCTTCCTATATGTTGCATCACATTTTTATCAGAACGAAGACCAAACAAATGAACAGCATCAGTTTTGGCCATTCTTCTTAATAAAAGCCTTTCTGTTTGTATGGTTGGGAACGGGTGGAAATTGACCGTAAGCATTTGGGGGTTGAATTATGCAATGAAAATAAATGGTTTTGATGAAATAAAATCAAACAGGAAAAAGATGATGGTTAATTAGCAAATACCCGCTCTGAAACTGAAGCTTCATAGTAGTTCAAAAGATGAATGGAGCGTCGCAAGAATGTTTTATCGGAGTTCATTAGCTGGTACCAAAAGCTAATCATTCTGATTGCCGCCAAAACCAAACGGCATTGATATGCGCAATCCCATCACCGTTTGTTTTCCTTCTTCATACCCCCAAACAAAATCTGCGCGGAAGAGCTTGAGAATATTTTCAAGTCCCACGAATCCTTCAATGTAATTGCTGTAAGGATCGATGTAAAACGCATTCGCTCCGGTAACTAAATACCAATTTAGATTTCTGAACAACGGGATTTTATTGGTGAGAAATCCATTCAGGTGATAACTTATGTGCGCTTCGCCATACAAAGGCGCTTTGTTGCTGTATTTGTAATAAGGCAACAACTGAAAACTGTTTGAATAATCCGATGCGATGATAATTTGATTGCCTTCGAAATGATTGTAATCAGGAAGATATAATTTGTTGGAATTAATAAAACCACCTGTTGAAATATTATAATCAATCGCTCCTGCTAATTTCAGATTAAGGTTTTGGTTGATGGAGAATTTCCATTTTGAATAATCGACATCGCTACCAAAAATGTTTTGTATGCCTTGCACATATCGCAATGCAAAAGTCGGGTATCTTGAACCTACCATGACTTTGCGGTCAGGAAATTCAATGTAGCGTGAACCGGGCTGCCAGCGGACTTCAGCGTTCGCAATGAATGCCTGATGATGAGGGATATTTTGAGACAACAATTCTGACGGATAGTTTGGCGTGAAGGATCTTGTGCTCCAGTCTTTCCATTTATAATCTGTTGTGTTATCCAAAGGCATTCTATCCTGGAACTGCAGGCCCGCACTAACACGGACGCCTTCGCCGATTCCTTTGCTGAAATTTAATCTTCCGAACCACGCTTCATATAATTTCATGTAATTGCTTTCCCAGATCAGCGTCGAAAATGTATTATACAGGGGAGAAATCGGATTTGCATTATTGAATTGAAAAACACGCTTGCCACCGGCAATATTTATTGAAGACAGATATTTTTTTCCATAATTATAATTTGCAACTGCATAAGCATTAAAATGATGATTGCTGAAACCGTATCTTAGAACCGGAGTTGCGGTTATGCTTCGGCGTGAAAATGTATTACTGCTGTCCAATCGCTTAAAAAAATTGCCACGCCAGTTTAATGTTAGTCCTTCAACGGTGTTATAGCTAAATGTTGAAATCAATGAAGGAAAAGTAAAAGATGAATGTGATTTTTCCCGATTGATCGTTTGCCCGGTGAGCAATATGCCAGCTACTGTTATTTTGTTTTTGATTTTATCAAGCGAATCGAGATAATGAGGATCTTTTCGCGCTTTTTCCAGACTGTCTTTTTTATGATAATCCGCTATCTCATCTAATTGCAAAGGAACGGGACGGATCGTGTCCCAATAGTCAGATGGTTTTTTATTGGATCCTTCATTAAATTTCAGAAAGGTGTTATTGAAAAATTTTTTCTCCAGCGGCGGGTCAAGATCAAATTTGGAATACACGTTCACAAAACTTCCATAAGCATCGAATCCCAAAATTTTCACTGAAGGATAAATCACTTGTGTTTTGATCACCCAGATATCTTTTTCAAAAGGAACATATAACTGCTCGATGCGGAGCGTGTCGACAAACTGCATTTGCGATTCTTTTGTCAACGTTAATTGAACGCTGTGAATCCGCCAATCTCCATCAGTGATATTAATATAGCCGCTGAACAACGGTTCAAATTTTCTTTTCGGGGTTACTTTTATTTTGTTGATCTCTTTCCCATCTTCATAAAAAACGCCTTCGAATTTATATTTGTAATAATGCAGTGCATTATCAGAAATGGGCGAGATAAACCCTCTTGGGTTTAAGTTTC